>X355_Hoffmanns_Two_toed_Sloth__coassemble_1879_pt1 | contig 54946 bp, 47 predicted proteins | sample X355_Hoffmanns_Two_toed_Sloth__metabat2_high_PE_009 | metagenome-assembled genome bin X355_Hoffmanns_Two_toed_Sloth | reverse complement strand
AGAAAACGGCATTGATAAATTTTCAGAACATGGCGGATAATGCGGGTCTGAAATTATATTGCCTGCCGCCATTGAAAGATCGGTATATAGCCAACCACATCTACCAGGAGTGCGGTATCATGTATATTTATCTGGATGAAGGGCAACGGGCGGAGGAATTTTTGGCGTTTGTGGAAGGCGTCCCGGAAATCGAGCGGATTCTGACGAAAGAGGACGCGGCACAGGAGTTCAGATTGCCGGAAGATGTTATCGGAGATTATGTGATGCTGTTGAAGAAGGACTATGGATTCGGAGAGTTCGACGGCGAGCGCATCGAGGTAAAGGATGTAAGAACCCATGGTTCTTTGTATGAACGCGAGGTTCCTCTGTTTGCTGTTAACCCCCAATTTCCGGAGTCGTCATATCAATATAGCAAGGACATCGTGGGCAATATGATGAAATAAAAATATCTATTATTACAGATTCCCCTCCGTCGCAATTTAGTATACGACAGAGGGTCAACCATTCGCTGGTGCCCTGATAGAATCATACCACTGCCATCGACAAACAAAAGAGAGATGACCAAGGTCATCTCTCTTTTCAATCATGCGGGCAGATCAGCCCTCGACCGTCTCCTGCCCGTAATAGGCACTGGTCCCATGCTTGCGGTTGTAATGCTTTTCCGTGAGCAGGTCGTTCATCGGCATTTGGCGGTTCAGGGAATGACTCACATAGGCCATTTTAGCGACCTGTTCCAGGACGACGCTATTATGAACGGCTTCCTCAGGCGTGTAGCCCCAGGAAAACGGTCCATGGTTAGCCACCAATACAGCTGGCGTATGCATCGCATTGCATCCCCAGAATGTTTCAACGATCACAAGTCCCGTCTGTCGTTCATACTCGCCGGCGACTTCATCGCGGGTCATGGTGCGCGTACAGGGAATCTCTCCGTGGAAGTAATCGGCGTGGGTCGTACCCACGACAGGAATCGCGCATCCCGCCTGTGCCCAAGCCGTCGCATAGGTCGAATGCGTATGAACGACACCTCCGACTTCCGGAAAAGCCTTATATATTTCAAGGTGTGTCGGCGCATCGGAAGAGGGTTTGAGCGCCCCGTCCACGACCCTCCCGTCGAGGTCCAGCACGACCATCTGCGCAGCCGTCATCCGATCGTACGGCACACCGCTCGGTTTAATGACGACAAGCCCCTGTTCACGGTCGATGCCACTCGCGTTTCCCCAGGTAAAAATAACCAAATTATGTTCGACCAGTTCGAGGTTGGCGTGGAATACCTGCTCTTTCAGTTGATTCAAATCCATAGACGTTTTATTTAGGTCACAACAAATATAAAAACAAAAAATCACAAAACGAAAATAAATATCTAAAAAATGCTATTAAATGAATTATAATATATAAAAAGAAATGATATAAATTCATATCGAGTCGCAAACGAAAGGGAGAAAGCCTAAATTACCGGGAAACACAATTTTCTTTTAGTTTGCAATAAAAAAATTGTACATTTGTAAAACGATAAAAAATAAAAGTGCAAATGTTAAGCATAGCCGAAAGACGTAAGTACATCCTTGACACGCTTGAGAAGCGCGGATTCGTTCGCATAGCGGATATGGCAGATGAGCTCAATGTAACCCGAGCGACCATCCGCAAGGATATGAGATTTCTCGAGAGCAAACAGTTGCTCTACCGCGCACACGGCAGCGCCAGCCCCGTGAACCCGCACGTCGCCGATATCAACGTACAGGTTAAAAGCCAAATAAACAGCGAGATAAAGCACAAGATAGGTCTCCGGGCGGCAAAGCTGATTCACGAAAACGACTCTATCATCGTGGCATCGGGGTCGACATTGTACGCTTTCGCCGAGGTAATACGCCCCATCGAACACCTCAACGTGGTCACGCCGTCGTTGCGGGTGTCGATGCTGCTGAGCGACGAACCCAACGTCTCGGTCCTGCAGCTGGGCGGCGTACTGCACGGCAATTCGCTCTCCGTACGCGGCGAATACGCGGCGCAGGGATTCCAAAACCTGATTTGCTCGAAACTATTCTTCGGTGTGGACGGCATCGACCCCGAATTCGGCATCACCTGCGCAACGGTCGAAGAGGCGACACTGACCCAGAAAATGATGAAATCAGCCTCTCAGAGCATCGTACTGACCGATTCTTCGAAAATAGGCCGTCGGGGCTTCGGCCGCATCTGCTCCATCGAGGACATCGACATCCTGATTACCGACAGTCAGTTATCGCCCCAGATAAAGGCTACGCTCGAAGCCGCGGGAGTGGATGTGATCATGGTCTGACACCCGGCGGTCCGACACCGGCAAGGACAAGGAGAGAAACCCTCAAAGGGTTTCTCTTTTTTTCATATAGACATCATTCGCGCATATCGACAGACCCGCCGACAGCGGTATAAGCCGTATTCCAAAAATACGACAACATTTTTAAGTTTCATTTATTGATATTATTTTTATTTTGTTATATTTGCAATATAACATAACCGACAAATCGAAACGAAATGAAAAACAAAGTACTGATCCGTATTATTCTGACATCGGCATTATACGGCCTGACGGCCTGCAGTTCGGATTCGGACGGCGGGGCTCCCGGCGGCAAGACAGTGAACAACCTGCGGTTCATCAACCGGACGTTCGACATCTACACCGGCGAGCAGGCGCTTCCGGATTTATACATATATACGGCAGAGGGGGCTGTCGAGCCCTACACCGAAGAAAATCGGCACGGGCTGACATGGCTTACCTCCGTCCCCTCGTCCGTCCCGGTATCGGCCGACGGAATCGTCAGCGGCGAGGCGCTCGGCACGTCACGCGTCTCCGCACGCACGCCCGACAAACAAAAGCAGACTTCGCAGACGATCAACGTCCTGCAATCGGACATGCTCGACAAGCCCCTGACCCGCAGCATGCTCTACACGAGCGGCCACATGCTCAGCGACAATTCGGTCATGCAGAGTTTCGACCTGGGCGCTGACGGCTACATGTACTGTTCGCAGGTGGGCCGCGGAACCAATAATTACAACATCGTCCTGGTCCGCAAGAAAGCCGACGCAGCCGCCTACGAAAGCCGCATGCTGCTCCCCTACGCAGGCCACGGCAACAACATAGCCGTCGAACAGGACGGCTCCGACATGTATGTCTGGATTGGGAGTTACGGTACGCGCGGCTCGGCGGGCGACTACACGCTTTCCCAGACCATTGCCCGCATAAAATATACACCAGGCCAGATGCTCCGCCCGTCGGAATGCCATGAGCACTACTGGATTCCGCAGCGCCGCAACCTACAGGCATCGCTTGACCCGGACAACGACATCGCCCTTTTCTGGTGCATGAACAAGGGCTATACCGCACGCTATTTCTATATCTACCGGCTGAGCGAAATAAAAGCACTGCCCGAAACGAGCAGACAACTTTCATTCGCGCTGACCTGGGGCGGAATGAACAGCCCGGACGCGGAAGTCACCGAGACCCCGACCATCCTCGTGAAAGACCTCTCGCAGGCAGAACCGCTGGCGACGATCACCATGACGGGCAAAAGCCCGCTGACGGTAGGCACCGGCGGTAATCAGGGCCACGACGTGAAGAACGGCAAAATCTACTATTACGAAGGCGCCGGCAACAACAACGACGGAGCAGCCGCCTCGACCGCCACCGTCACGGTAATCGACTTCCGGGGCAACCTCGTGAGTCGCCACGACGTGGCCGCCATCGCCGACATGGGGGCGCTTGCCCAGCAGGGGCTGACCACGACGGGCTACATGGAACCCGAAGGCATCAAGCTCTACGACGGGGTGCTCTACTGCGGCTTCGCATCCCGTTCGACGGACGATGTGCGACGCGCTGTCGTCCTGCAATACAACCTCAAAGGGGAATAGGCCCCTCAACCCGATAAAAAATCCCGGCTGTTGGAAACAGCCGGGATTTTCATGCTCAGGACGAGCCTACCAGAGTTCCGTCTCGTAATACTTGCCGTATCCGAGCACGCAGTTCACAAACGTCACCCGTGTCCCCTTGGGAACGGTCAGGCGTACGGTCCGGTGTGCGTAAATATCGACCGGATACATATAACTGCCGTACCGGACAGCGTATTTGATGTCCGATTTATTGCATATCTCGACAACGCCCTTTTTAGCGTCGATCACACGTACGTCCAGCGACTTTGCGACCAGCTCACGGATGTATTCCTCGGCTCCGGCGAGCGTATTGTCGTACAATGCCAGCAGGCGGCCTGCGAACATCGCTTCCCGGATTGCATCGACCGTATATTCACGGGCGAAAACGAGCGTCATCGGTCTCAGGACACCCTCAGGGTACTGCTGGCCGCTCATGTAATGGATATCGGAATTAGCCAACATCGAGAAGCCCGACTGCTCGTACCACTGCAACACGCGCGGATAGTGCTCCTTGCTGTTGAAAATCTCCACACCATGAATCACCCCCTCGCGCAGCAACCGTTCGTGCATGGGATAAAGCGTACACGAATCATTAGGCCAGCCCGGATGGTTCCAGAAAATATAGGCATTCTGCGCAACGGCTTCGTCGAGTGCCGCCTGCTCGTTCTCCGGCATACGCTCGCGCGGAAAACGATTGGCATCCTTGAGGAAAAGGGCATTGATGTGCCCGAAAGGTTTGTGGCGGGTGATCTCGCCGCCGGAGATCACCAGCATGCCGATCTCACGGCCGCGTGCCGCCGCAATTTCATAGGGCAGGTTCATGTCCCCGGTCTGCATGCCCTTGTTCTTGCGGATCTCGAAATGGTCGGTTATGGCTATCGCGTCCAGCCCGTCGTTCCACGCCTCGTTCACGCGCCCCGAGGGATAGACCTGCCCATCGGTGAAGCAGGTGTGCACATGGAAATCGCATTTGAGCGTACGGTAACCGTCGATATCGGGGATTGCGATATTGCGGCGGCAATTAGTACGTTCCGCTCCGGGATGCCGCCAGACATCGTCCGTCTGGATCGGCTTGCCCGCCATGGCAACCGAAGCCGCCATGGCGAGTAAACAAATCAAAATGGTTCTTTTCATCGTTCAACGTTTGTTATCGGACCGTCAGTCGGCCCAGCCGTAATTCTGTCCCAGTGCGGGATTGATTCCCGTCGCCGTACGCGGGATCGGCCGCAGGTACATCTTGTCTTCCCAGATGCGGTCGAGGTTGTACTGCAGCAATCCGCTGGTCCCTTCGGTCAAGGTATAGGAACCGTCGCGCAGGTCGATATAATATACGCCGTTCTCGCTCTCGGCATTGCCATTGACGACGCAAAGGTCGTTCTGGCCGTCGCCGTTCAGGTCGATCGGCACGCCGACCGCCGGAATATAGATGCCCTGCCATACGCGCTTGGTCAGTTCGCCTTCGTGCCAGCGCATCAGGTCGTCGTAACGGAGATTTTCGAGCAGGAGTTCCACGGCACGCTCCCGGCGGATCTCCAACAGGTCCTTGCTCTGAACCTTGTAGTAGGAAGCCAGATAGGGATCGGCCGTCTGCGGCTGCGTACCTACGACACCGGCCCGTTCGCGCAGCGGTTTGATCGTACGCTCCCAGACTGCGGGTTCGAGAATCCCTCCGTTCAGTTCGGCCATCGCTTCGGCATAGTTGAGCAGCACCTCGGCATAACGCAGGATAGAGAGGCTGTTGTTGCTCCGCGTTCCCGAATGAAGGTCGTCGTCGAAGCACCACTTGATGAGCTGATAACCCGTCAGGCTGACTGACATGTCGGGGGCTGTATGCACTTTTTCGCCCGCAACCTCTTTCATGTATCCCGGCGTCACGATACTCTGCATCATCCGGTAGTCGCGGCCTTCGGTCTCTTCGGTAAAGGCGAGCTTATCGTGACCAGCAGCACTCGTGAAGCGCGTTCCGTCGAGATTGAGGTACATATCGGCCAGCGCTCGCGTCATCGACCAGCGCGACTGCGTCGGAGATGTGAACACCCACGTCGCCGTATGGTAAATACCCAGGCTGGTGCTGTATTCGCGTCCCCAGATGATCTCCTGGCGGTTGAGTTCCTCGGAGATAAAGAGCGACCGGTACTGAGTTCGCACCCCGGCCTGCGTATTCACAAGCGAATAGGGACCTTCGTCCATCAGCTCCTCGCAGGCGTCGGCGCAGGCGTGCAGCCAGGTCTCCGACTCATCGCTCTGCCACGGCTGGCCTGTCGAGGGATCGACCGTATGGTACTTGCGGTAGGTTCCCTCGAAAAGACAGACGCGCGATTTGAAAGCGAGCGCCTTCCACTTGTCGATCTGTGCGCTCTGCGTATAAGCCGCGGCCGTCGAGCAGTAGGTGCAGGCGAAATCGAGGTCCTCCAGCACCTTACGCATCACGTATTCACGGCTGTCGCGCCCCTTGTAAAGCGCCTCGTCATCCTCGGCGTCGATCGGCTGATCGTACCACGGTACCGCGCCGAATGTGCGGACCTTGTCGTAATAGAACCATGCACGCCAGAAGCGGGCCACGCCCTCGTAATGTTTCAGCGTCTCCTCGCGCACGCCCGACACTTCGTACATATGCTTGAGGAAGTAATTGACGTTGAACAGGTCGTACCAGTTCGAATAGCTCCATCCGGTCTGGCGGCTCGACGACCAGGGCACGGTCAGGTAATCGGTCGAATTGCGCGTGGCGACCAGGTCTGACCAGCAGTCACCCCGGAAAAGGGTCTCGGCCGAAGGCATCATCTCCTGCAAGAAGCCGTCGGCATAGAGCTGCAGCGACTTTTCGTTGGTGAAATAGGTGTCGGCGCCCAGCTCCGCGATAGGCTCCTTCGACAGGAATGAATCGCAGGAAGCGAGCAGTGCGAGAAGCGCAGCGGCGGCAGCCTTATGCATTATTTTTTTCATGGTGTTCAATATTAGAATGTGACATTGACGCCGAACGTAAAGGTCCTCATGACGGGATAGCCGTATCCGTCGCCGTTGGTTCCGGCGACACTCGCGAAGTCGGCATCGCCGGCGCTGATTCCTTCGGGGTCGAAATTCTTGGCATATTTCTGTAGCGGCGAATAGGTCCAGAGGTTGTCCCCGACGAAGTAGATGCGCAACGACTGCATACGCAGTTTCTGGGAGATCCGCTTAGGGAAGGTGTAGTCGAGTGTCAGGTTCTTCAGGCGAATGTAGCTGGCGTCCTGCAGGTAACGGCTGTTGGCGTTCGACATGATGCCGTTGGCGTGCTCGGCCTGGTAACCGCGCAGACGGGGCCAGTAGGCCGAGGTATTGCCGTTGTCGTCGGTGTAGCGGTTATTCTGGTCCTGCCACGGAAGATAGAAACCGTAGGCTCGGCCGTATTTACCCCAGAAATAGCCCGAATCCTTGGCGGGATACCAGTCGCGCTTGCCCACACCCTGCCACATCAGGCTCAGGCCGATACCGTTCCAGTTAAACGACGTGGTGATGCTGTAACAGTAACGGGGCGAGGTGTTGCCGATCTTCACCAGGTCGCCGTGGTCGCCGATCGTATTGGAACCGTTGTCTACGGTGTTGCTGTCGTCGAGGTCCGCCAGTTTCAGGTCGCCCGCTTTCCAACCGCCCACGAAGTACTGGAACTTGCTCTGGTCGGCCCAGCCGGCAGCTTCCTCGTCGCTCTCGAAGAGTCCGAGCACCTTGTAGCCCCATATCTCGCCCAGCGTCATACCTTCGTAATAGTTGGTCTTGTAGATCGTGGGCAGCGTACCGGTCTTGCTGGTATATTTGGTGATCTTACTCTGGCTGTCCCAGACGGCGGCACGGACGCTGTAATGGAAATCCTTGCCCGCAAGCCTGAAATTGTCGCGCCACGAAATGCTGGCTTCCCAGCCATCGGTACGCATATCGGCATAATTGCCCTTGGGGGCTTGGTTGCCGTAGACGGCGGGAAGCTCTGCGCCCACGACATACATATCGGAAGTGTTCCGACGGTAGATGTCGCCCACAAAGCTCAGGCGACCGTTCAGGGCTTCGAAATCCAGACCGAGGTTATAGGTGGTCGCCTTCTCCCAGGTAAGGCTTTCGGGCACGGGCGCCGGGCCTTTGGTGTAACGGAAGGTCGTACCGCCGCTCACCACGTCCGAAGTCTTGAGCTCCATAAGCGGCAGGTAGGCATAGGCGTTGCTGATTAGTCCGTTGCCGGCGGTTCCGGCCGAGAAACGGATCTTCAGGTTATCAAGCCAACTCCGCGAGGAGGACATGAAACCCTCTTCAGAAATGCGCCATCCCACAGACGCTGAAGGGAAAAATCCCCAGCGCTGGCTGGTCGGGAATTTCGAATTGCCGTCGTAACGGCCGCTCGCCTCGACGAGGTATTTGCCCTTGTAGGCGTAATGCACACGATAGAAAAAACCGGCCAGCGACGCCGAATAGCTGCCGTTGTCCTGCCAGATGATCTGGTCACCGTCGATCAAGCTCGGATTAACCTTGTCGGGAATGATGATTCCCTCACGGTAGAGATAGGTCCGCATCACGGTTTCTTCCTCGGCGTTGAAGCCGCCCATGACAGAGAGTGAATGGTCGTCACCGAGTTTGGGTGTATAGGTCAGCGTAGCCGACGCCGTCCATTGGTCGGTATCGTAATCGTAGTCGCGGTACTGCGAAGTTGCAGGTTGCGTGGCGCTCAGTTCCGGCCCCTCGTAATAGGTGCTCAGATTGCGTGCACGGCTGCGATCGGTATGGTTGTAGTAATAAGCGAAATCGGCTTTAGCAACCAGCACATCCTTAATCAGATTAGCCGTCAGCGATGCGCTTTCGCGTACGTCGTTCTTGACATACTTCTCCCACGAAGTCCCTTCTTCGAAACCTGCTATGCCGATATAGGTCGCAGCGTGGGTCCAGGTGCCGTCGGCATTCCGCGCACCGATCATCGGGGCACCCACGATCTCCATCTGACGCTGTATCAGCTGGTTTCCCTCGGCGACACGCGGCTGGTAGATTTTGCGTTTCATGAAATCGAGGCTGTTGTCCAGTGTCAGCCACGGGGTGATCTGGATATTCACCTTGCCGCGGATGTTGTACTGCTTGTAGTCCTCTTTGCCGTAATTGTAGATGCCGTCCTGCTGGAAATAGCGGCCCGACACCAGGAATTTGGCAACCTTACCGCCACCGCTGACGCTCAGGTTGTGCTGCTGGCCCGACGTCCAGTCCTTGTAGACGATATCGTGCCAGTCGTAATTGCCGAAATACTCGTAACGGCCCTGCCCGTTGACACGCCACTTTTCGTAGCTCTTGTCCGCGTTGCGCTTCACCAGCTCGTCGTACCATCCCGACGTAAAGGGATTCATCGCATTGTTGATGCTCGAGGGATTGGCGTTGTAACGCCCCCGGTAGGATTCCAGGTAGGCATCGGTCCATGCCAGGCCGTTATTGATGGTCTGCGGCTCGACCGTGCGCGTAAAGATCGAATAGCTGCCGTCGTAGGTAACGCTCACGCGACCCGCATCGGGTTTCTTTGTCGTAATGAGGATCACGCCGAACGTTCCCTTGGCACCGTAAACGGCTGTCGAGGAAGCGTCCTTGAGTACCGTGATCGATTCGATGTCGCTCGGGTTTACGGTGTTCATATCCGCCTCGATACCGTCTACGAGCGTCAGCGCACTACCGCCTGCACCGATGCTGTTCTCGACGCCGCGGATACGGACCGTAGCATTGCGTGAAGGTTTGCCGTCGGAGAAGGTGAGCGTCAGGCCCGGAACCTGCCCCTGCAGCGCACGGGAGACGTTGGCGGTTTTCCGTCCGGAGATCAGGTCGCCCTTAATCGTTTCGACCGCCCCGACGATATCGCGCCGGCGCTGTACGCCGTAGCCGATTACCACGACCTCATCGAGGTTCGTGTTATCTATTGCAAGCTGGACATCCAACTGCGTTCGTGCGCCTACTTCCATCACATAAGGTTTATAACCGAGGAAACTGAAGGCAAGTTTATCGAAACGGCCGGCCCGAATGACAAACCGGCCCTCACCATCGGTCGTCGTACCGCGCGATGTTCCCGACACGGTAACTGCGACACCCGGTAGCGGAGTGCCGGTCTCGTCACGGACTATACCCGAAACGTCCCCTTTCTGCTGCGCGGCCGCAGGCAGCGCAATGCAGAAAGCAATCAGCATCACGAACAGCCAAATGCAACGGCAGCGACCGTACAATACGGATTCACTGGGTGTATAACTCTGTTTCATAATTCATCATAGTTTTTTTAGTAGTCTTGTCCATAGTCCCTTTTCGGCAATAGCAAACCGGGCTTCCGTTCTGACGGCGCCTGGTTTGATCACGGGAAGGAACGCTGCAAGTCATCCGCTCCCCTCTATATTAATAGGTGTGTGTAAGGCAGGCTATGAACTCAATTCATCTCTTTAGGGTTTTAGTTAGTATCGGTCGGTTTAGTCGGTCTGATTCTCCATCGACGGCAGGGATTTTATATCGATGTGAAACAAAAATAGAATTATTTTTCGTTTGATGCAAATTTAAATCATAATATTTTTCGTTTTAAATCATATTTTCGTTTTGCAATCAATTTTTAATCGATTTTATTTGCGAAAAATTGTGTAAAATGAAATAAATAATCTATATTTGCCCTGCAAGTCATCCCGAAACTACGTGTCGTGTAAGGAGAGTGTACCCGGACAAGGTGCGCTCGAAACGTTTTGTACGCACATTATCACCCAACGAAAACAAACCAAACGAACCTTATGCGAAACATTTTGAAAAAATTCCGTTCCGGGATGGCCGCGGTTCCTTTACTGGCAGCGACGCTGCTCGTGCTGGCATTCGGCAGCTGCGAAAAGGACCCCGAAGTCTCCGGTCTGACCCGCAATACGGACGAACTGTCGTTCGCCTACAACAAATCGACACAAACCTTCTCGGTCCGCAACAACGGTCCGTGGAGCGTATCGAGCGACGCCGAATGGCTCTCATTTTCCCCGGCCGAGGGCGTAGGGGACGGTACCTCTTACCAATATGTATATGTGACGGCGGCGCACAACACGGGCGACGTCCGCAAGACAGTCATCGAACTGCGCTCGCCGAACAGTACGCTGGAGATCGCCGTGCAGCAGAACGCAGGTATTTTCGAGATCGGCATGCCCGCCATATCGGGAGCCTTGCGCATCAACGCGGCCGCGCGTGCCACGCTCGACATCCCCTACACCAAAGCGTCGGGCGGCGAACGGATACGCGTAACGGCCCGGATCTCCGGCGAAGCCGCAGCAGGCATCGAACTGCCCGCATACGAAACGACCATCGACCAAGAGGGCGACGGAACGGTTTCCGCCCCCTTCTCCGGCACCCCCGCGGCAATGGGCGAAGTAACGATCGACGTGCAGATATACATTGGCGGCGAGCTGGCGCGCGAATCGCAGATTTCCGCCAGCGTAATGGACGAGACCACGCTGCTACTGATGACCGGCTCCAAGTTCAAGTGGGGCGGCTACTACCTCGAAGAACAGCCCGGTGTGAAATCGAACCGCAATTTCGAAATAACGGCCGAGGACGACAACGCGGAGAATTACGACACCTACATGGTCGCCTGCAATTACGGCGACGCCGGCTCGGTAGACCTTTTCGCCACGAACGCCGCCTATCAGGCCGGACTGTCGGCCTTCCGCACGGCCCGCGGCCTGAAAGACTGGACAGGAGCAAAAGTGTACGAACATCCGGGCTATATCAAGATGGGCACCGGATCGGTCGGAGGCTGGATACAGACCCCGGCACTCGAAGGACTCGAAGGCACGGCCAACATCACGGTTGAATTCGAATTCTTCCGCTGGAAGAACGACACCGGTGAGGTGAACGTGCTGGCGACCGACGGCGGCACGGTGATCGGCGGTACGCTGCCCACGACGACGCACGAATGGATCAAAATGAGCTGCATCGTGCGAGACGCGACGAGCGCGACGAAAATCCGCTGGTCGGCGGCGAACCTCTCGACATCGGGTTCGCGCTTCACACTGCGCAACATCGTCATATCGCAGGCCAAAGCCCTCAAGGAGCCCCTCGCAACCCCGGCCAACATCCAGAGCGCGGCTACCGACAACTCGCTCACGTTCAGCTGGGACGGCGTCCTCAATGCCACTGGGTACCGCGTAACGCTCGCCGACGCCGCGCATCCGCAGTTTACCATCGCAGAAACCGTCCTCGACACGCAATATACATTCGAACAACTGGACGAAAATACCGAATACCTCTTTACGGTGCAGGCACTTTACGAGGACAATCCGGCCTTCGACTCCCCGGTCTCGGACCCCGTCCCCGCCAAGACGCTTTCCAACACTCCGTCGCTGCCCGCCCCCATCGTCAAGCTGTTCAAATCCGAACGCGGACAGCTCGTCTTCGAATGGACCGCCGACAAGGACGTCCAGTCGCAGCGCATCTTCAACATCGAACTGCGCAGTGCATCGGGCGGCGTGCTGCGCCGTTACGAGCGTGTGACCTACACCGACCAATGGCGTGCCAACCGGTTCACGTTCGGTAAAACGGCTCTTTCGACAGATTACACCTGCGCCGTGCAGTTCGTTTCGGCGTCCCCCGCCGACTTGAAAGACTCGGAGTGGGGAACGTGCACAGTCACGAGCGCCGCAGCCCCGGACATGAGCAGAGTCGTCTTCTATGAAGATTTCAACGACATGTGGATGGCCGGCGACTACGCCAACGTCTCGTTCGGAGCCGGGCCGGCCTACCTGGGCGCTTCGCTGGCCCTGAAGGACTTCGAAACCGCCAAGGACAACTTCGTCGAAGAGGCTGCGATATTCTCGCCCGAAAAGAATGCCACCGACGTATTCAACCCGACCACTGCCAACGCCGCCTACCGCGAAACCTACTGGAGCGCATGGAGCGAAGACTGGGCAAAACTGGCGGTCAATGCCGCGACGTTGCCCTACAATACCAAAATATACCCCTGCTGTGGCTGCGTGAAATACGGCACCGGATCGGCCAATGGCGTACTGACACTCCCGGCCCTGACGGCCCTCGGTTCGGCGACCGACGTAACGCTCACTTTCAAGGCGCATCCCTATGTCATCCCCAATTCATCGACCGGGTCACTGGAAAGCTCGACGTCAGAGGGACTGAACGTTACGGTGGCGATCTACTCCGGAGCGGGCTCGATCACGGGTGCCGACGCAGACGGCAAGGTGGTGCTCACCAACCTGACGCCTGCCCAAGCGGGCGCCGACGCCGCCGGCACGTTCATATTCACCGAACACACCGTACGCATCACGAATGCCGACGCCACGACACGCATCCTGATAGCCAGCGGCAAGGAAGCCAAATACGTGGCCTCGAAGAACCGCATCTGGCTCGACGACATCAAGGTCGTCAGGTAACGGCCGGCACGGAATCACCGATTATGTAACCCACCGGGACGGGGAAGCGTTATTCCCCGTCCCGTAAAAAATCCGCAAGGATATAACCATGAATAAAATCGAAAGTGCTCTGTCGAGAACGACAGATACCAAAGCGCTCGTCATCGGCGAAAATGCGATCCCGCAGGCGGCGCAAATGTTCAAGAACCTCTTTCCCGGACACCGGGCCCTCGTCGTAGCCGACACCAATACGTTCCGCGTGGCCGGCCGGCAGACCGAAGAGCTGTTCGCCGAAACGGGCATCCAGCAGGAGACGCCTTTCGTCTTCTCCGATCCGGACCTTTACGCCGAATGGAAATACGTCGAGCAGCTGCAGGAACGGCTCTCCCGGACCGACGCCATCCCCGTAGCCGTAGGTTCGGGCGTGATAAACGACCTCACCAAACTCGTCGCCTCGCGTTGCGACCGCCGGTACATGTGTGTGGGGACGGCCGCTTCCATGGACGGCTACACCGCCTACGGAGCGTCGATCACCTACGAAGGCAACAAACAGGCGTTCGACTGCCCGGCCCCCTACGGCATGGTGCTCGACCACGGCATTTCGGCCGCAGCGCCCGAAGAGATGTCCGCGTCGGGATACGCCGACCTGATCGCCAAGATCCCGGCAGGTGCCGACTGGATGATCGCCGACGCTGTGGGCGTCGAAAAACTCGACGATTTTGCCTTCCACGAAGTCCAGGACGGACTCCGCGAAGCGCTGTGCGACCCGGAAGGGATTCGCCGGGGCGATGTCCGCAAAGTCGGGCAGCTGGCCGAAGGACTGCTGCTGAGCGGATTCGCCATGCAGGCCACCCAGTCGAGCCGCCCGGCATCGGGCGCCGAACACCAGTTCAGCCATTACTGGGACATGGAGCACCTCGTTCACAACGGTAAATCCGTATCGCACGGCTTCAAGGTCGGCATCGGCACGCTCGCCTCGACGGCGTTCCTGGAACTGCTGCTTGCAACGCCCGTCGAGCAGTTGGACATCGACGCATGCGTCGCCGCCTGGAAACCGTGGGACGAGGTCGAACGGGAGATCACACGCGTCTTCGACGGCCGTATCGACTTCATCGCCCGCGGCATCAAGGAAACCCGCAATAAATACGTAGACAAAGAGGGACTGCGGCGGCAGCTCACGCTTCTTTGCCGGAAATGGCCCGAACTGCGCGAGCGCATCCGGACGCAGATACTCCCGTTCACCGAGATCCGGGAGAGACTGCGCCTGGTCGGCGCTCCGTACGAACCGGAGCAGATAGGCGTCTCGCGCACCAAACTGCGCGACACGTTCGCCAAAATTCCCTATATGCGCAGCCGCTTTACCAACATCGACATCGCATTCCGATGCGGCTACATGGAGCAGTGGCTCGACCAACTCTTCGGCCGCGGCGGAATCTGGGAGATCAAATGACAAACCCGCAGAGCATGACACCCGAACAAAAGAAGAGATTCAAATACTGGCAAACCCGGACCCTCGTCGGCACGATGTTCGGCTATGCGCTGTTCTATTTCCTGCGCAAGAACTTTTCGCTGGCCATGCCGGGCATGGAAGCCGACCTGGGCATCTCGAAAACCGGACTGGGCATCTTCCTGACACTCCACGGACTGGTCTACGGATGTTCGCAGCTTATCAACGGTATGTTCGCAGACCGCAAAAATGCCCGCTACTACATGTCGGTGGGCCTGCTGTTGTGCGCACTGGCCAACTTTGCGTTCGGATTCGGCGAGGACGTCTCCTACTGGATCACCGGCGTGCACCAGGGCGTGCCGTTCACCAACTACGTGATCCTCTTCATGGGAATCATGTGGGTACTGAACGGACTGCTCCAGGGTGCGGGTTTTCCGCCCTGCGCCCGACTGCTGACCCATTGGATCCCACCGCGCGAACTGGCGACCAAGATGTCGATCTGGAACACGTCCCACACCGTCGGCGCCGGCGCCGTGATCATCCTGTGCGGTTACATCATGAGCCACATGGGTACGGACATGAGTGGTAATGCCGACGTCGTGGCCTCGATCGCCGCCAACCTGCACGTCTCGCCCGACGATGCAGAGGGCATGCAGCGCGTGATGGTCTCGGCGGCGCACGTCGGGGCATGGCGCTGGTGCTTCTGGATTCCCGCAGGCATCGCCTTCATCGGCTCCATCGCCCTTTTCATGACCCTGCGCGACACCCCCACGTCGGTCGGGCTGCCCGAACTGGAAGGCACGGAAACCGGATCGAAGAGCGCTGCGAGCAAGCAGGCGCAGACGGCGGAAGCCAAGGCGTTTATCCGCCGGCAGGTGTTCCGGAACCCGATCATGTGGATACTGGCATTCGCCAACTTCTTCGTCTACACGGTCCGTTTCGCCGTGCTTGATTGGGGGCCCTCGTTGCTAAGCCAGTCGAAAGGCGTGAGCATGACCCACGCCGGCTGGCTGGTCGCCATGTTCGAGATCGCCGGAACCGTCGGCATGCTCTTCGCCGGATGGGCCACCGACCGCTGGCTCAAGGGACGGGCGCACCGGACATGCGTTTTCTGTATGCTGGCGACAGCCGTTTTCATCACCCTGTTCTGGCAGCTGCCGACGACCACACCCGTGTGGGTGTTCTTCGTCGTACTCTGCGCCGCCGGGTTCTGCATCTACGGTCCCCAGGCCCTTATCGGCATTGCGGCGGCCAACCAGGCAACGAAAAAGGCAGCGGCCACGGCCAACGGCTTCAAAAGCCTGTTCGGTTACCTGAGCACGATCGTTTCAGGCATCGGATTCGGATTCGTCGCCCAACATTTCGGGTGGAATTACACCTATGTCGTCATGATAATCATGGCGCTTATCGGCATGGGAATCCTGCTGCTGATGTGGAACGCCAAAGCCGACGGATACGGGCAGACGGAAGAAGCCGCCGAAAAATAACCCTTCGCCGCATGCGCACTCCGTTCGTTTTTTATAAATCAATATCGGAAAAACACAACCCAACATTCAAACTATGAAACAGATCTTATGTACACTGGCTGCCGCAGTATGCGTTCTCGCCGCCTCGGCACAAACCCAAGTGGTCGCCCACCGCGGTTACCACGCCAGGAAAGGTTCGGCCGAGAACAGCGTATCGAGCCTGCGCAACGCACAGCAGCTCGGCGTCTACGGCGTGGAATTCGATGTCAATCTCACGGCAGACGATTCACTGATCGTTTTCCACGGTCCCTGGCACGAAGACAAGGCCGGTAAAAAGCGCCTTCACGTACAACGGAGCGACTACCGCGATATCGTAAAGCACCACATCGAGAACGGCCATACAATCCCGACCCTGCGCGAATTCCTGCAACAGGGGCAGCAGGATGAAAACACCCGGCTCATCCTTGAAGTCAAGAAACACGCCACCCCGCAACGCGAGACCCAGGCCGTCGAGGCCATCGTTGCACTCGTCCGCGAAATGGGCGTCGCGGGGCACACGGAATACCTCTCGTTCAGCCAGCACGTCTGCCGCGAATTAATGCGCCTGCAGCCCGGGGCGAGGGTCATTTATGTCAATGGGGATTTGACGCCCGACGAGCTCAAGAAGCAGGGATACACCGGGCTTTCCTACAACCTCAACATCCTAATGAACCGTCCCGAATGGATTGTCCGGGCACATGAACTGGGGCTGGAAGTGACGCTCTGGATGACCAACCAGGCCGATATCGTCGAATGGGGCATCCGCCACAAAGTTGATTTCGTCTCAAGCGACGACCCCGTCATGGCAAAAGAAATCATCCGGAAACACCAAAAACAACAGGGCCGATAACATCCCGTTCTGGATATAAAAAACGGCCTGGAAAACTTCCGGGCCATTTTTCTATTCCCCTGTCAGGTTGTTCGTTCGGAAGTGTTTTACCCCGTTGTATATTGTGGCAGGAATAAAAGAAAGCGTTGCCATAAAATTGAATCCTTACAAAAGGACTGTATTCCGGAATTAAAGAGTGCTACGCAGGGATGAAATTCGTTGTTAAAATTACTCTTCCCATTTTCCCAAATAAAGGATATTCACAAACTATGAATTTCTGAAAGAGTGCATTTCTGAAAAACGCGAATAGTTACACCTTTTAAATACTGTATTATGTTATGAACATACTTTGGGATACGACGTCCCCGGTCACGGAATACGGCTATCGGGTTTCCGAGATGCGTGTTGTGAAGCGACTGCCGTCCGGACCGCAGAAGGCTGCCTTTTCCGACGATAAATTCCCTGCCGGCGGAAATAGGAGGATATGATATATACAATATCTCGGGATACAGCCGGGTTATTGCGCAACCTTGAAGACGCTGTCGATTTTCTCGGAGAGGGCATCCATATCCTTTCCGATCTTGTCATTGGTGATGCGGGTATATATCTGGGTCGTGGTGATCCGTTTATGCCCCAGTATCTTGCTGACGGTTTCCAAAGGTACACCCTGTGTCAGCGTAACCGTTGTAGCAAACGTATGTCTCGCCATGTGCATCGTCGGGTTGAACGACAGACCGGCATGTTTGGCGACATGACGCAGCGACATATTCATCGAATTGCGGTCTTTGGTCGGAAAGACCTTGCCATTCGGTAATCGTAAATGCCTGTATCGTTCTACAAGTTGTTTTGCCACAGGCAGGAGTTTGACCCGGAACTGCGTACCCGTCTTTTGACGTTTGTCGATGATCCAACGATCCCCGTTATCGTCCGTATGAATATCGTCGCAGGTCAATTTATTCACGTCGGCATAGGCCAGCCCCGTAAAACAGCAAAATACGAATATGTCCCGGACAATGGCTGTTTTGCAATTCGGAACCTGTGCGTTCATTATAGCACGTAATTCCGGTTCGGAAAGGAAACGGCGGTCCCGGTAAGTTACGTTGATATGAAATCCGGCGAACGGATCGGCGGTTATCCATCCGTTCTTGAAGGCCGTGTAGGTCATCAGTTTCAATTTCTTGACCGGAGTATGGATACTGCCCGGAAGCATATTACGGACCGAGGAGAGGTATACCACGAACTTTTCGATAAAGTCCCGTTTCAGCTCTCTGAAAGGGATATCTTTTGATCCGTATTCATGTTGCAAAAACGCGGCGAGATAACGGCGGGACTTATTGTACTTTATGAGTGTCCCAATCGCACGATCTTTACCGACACGCTTTCCGAAGGCTGTAAGGTATTCATCGAAAGTCTGCATCAACAACTGGTATCCGTCCCCGAATCCCAACCATGCGTTTTTGACCTTTTCGGCCGTGACATACGAATCCCGGTCGCAAAGACGCTGGTATTGCTTGCCGATATTGGTCTTGATATGCTCTAGTTGTTCGTTGATACGCTGGGCTGCGAGGCTCTTGCCTGACGCTTTGTTGGCTTTCGTGTCCCACAGTTTCGGGGAGACGGACAGTTTGCAACTGAATTACGACATCGTACCGTTGATCGTAATGCGCCCCATGACGGGAACCTGACCCGATTTCTCGGACTGCCTTTTCACATAGAAAAGGACTTTAAAGGTACTGCGTGCCATAACTCTAGTAACTTTAAGGTTAATACGTTGAATAGAGTTATTTGTTGTTGGTAAATCCGACGCAAAAAAACTGAAAAACAGGCCATTAAAAGTAAAGTCCGGAAAAGAGTCGCGGTAACGATTTGGTAACGCAACTCTTTCCGAACTTTGCCTTTTGATGCGGTTAAACCGCTTTCCCACCTTCGGATAATATTTGCTAAATCACTGTTGGTGTGATCTTTGCTTATTACTACTCCTAGACTGTAATTTCAAAAGGGACCCGTGACGGTCCGCTTTTTTGTTTCAGAAGGCTGCACAGACTCCGATGCCGAACGTCAGTTTGTGGAGCCGCTGCCGCGAGGCACCCGTCAGAGGCGGCGCCACGTCGTAGTCGGTCGTGAACCGCACGCCGAGGTTCTGGGTGGCGAGGTAGGTCGTGGAGATACCCGTGCCGAACGAAAATCCGGCGCGGCTCTCCAGCTTCCGCAGGTCCGTTTTGCAGGGTTTGTAGATTTCGCATCCCCCGAGCAGTTTCGCACCGACCAGCCACCGCATCGAAAAAGGATAGGAGAAATAGGGACCCGCATAGACCGAGGCGCACTCCAGTTCGTCGTTCTGGGCCACGCCGTTGAGCTTCACCCGCAGGTTCATACACGACATGCGCCCTCCGAATCCCCAGTAGGGCGAAGCGAACCACGCTCCCTGAATCTGGACGGCGGGACCTGCGATAAGCTGCACGCGCATATCGGGATAAGGCTCATAGGTCCCCGGCACGGTGGTCAGCCCGAGGCCGAAGCCCAGGAACGAGGGGTGGCGGTAGCGATCGTAAACCGAGTAGGTTTCGCTGACACTGAGCCCTTTGTCCCGGAAAATCAGGTCGGCGAGGAAATAGCCCAGCTCCGTGGCCAGGATGCCGATACCCGCACCGACCATAATGTCGCTCATCCAATGGCGGTTGTTCAGCTGGCGCGTGACCCCCGTGAGCGTAGCCACGGTATAGCCCCCGATGCTGTACCACGGACTGAGGTGGCCGTACTCCTTGTGGAGCATCGTGGCGGTCATAAAGGCCGTGGCCGTGTGCCCCGAGGGGAACGAGTTGCGCGAGGAGCCGTCGGGACGCATCACCCGGCAGGAATATTTCAGCGAATTGACGCCAACGGCCATCAGCCCCGCCGAGAAAGCGTCGGAAACCAGCATCCGGCCCCACGAACTGCGGCCCCTGACCCCGAAGGCCTTCATGCCGACCATCACCCCGGCCGGGGCGTATTGCAGGTAATCGTCGTAGTCGTGGCGGAACGAGCGGCTGTACCCGTTACGCAGCCGCCGGAAATCGGCGTCATAGGCCTGCATCACGACGCCGCCCACAATCAGCGGTGTGCCGATGAACAGCATCCGGTAGGCTTTTGTCGAGGTGTGCCGGTCGATGCGCCGGCGGAATTCTCCGCCCGCGCTCAGATCGACACTGTCCGGTAACTGCGCCCATGCTCCCAAGCCCACGAAAGAGAGCACACAGGCGGCAATCAGCGATTTGAACATCAGATAGTGCAACGACTGTTTTTTCGATGAATAGCACGGACCAACTCGCCGCCGATGGCCAGCAGCGAGGTAAAGCCGATCACGGCGGCCCATTCGCGTCCCGAGAGCGGCACGGTGCGGAACACCTCGCCGCCGAACTCCACGATCAGCACCTGCCCCACGCCGATGGCCAGCAGAATCAGGAAGAACTCCCGGCATCCCTTCAGGCCGGTGAACACCGAATGGCGCGTTTCGAAGCCCTTGGCGTTGAACATGTTCCAGAATTGCAGGAAAACGAATGTCGAGAAGAACAGGGTCAGCCGCTCCACGGAGAGTCCGCCCTCGGAGGCCGTCCACCAGAAGAGCATGCCCAGCAGGACGACCACCATCGTCAGGCCGCAGGTGAAGATGGTGCGGCCCATGGCGCGTGTGATGATGAATTCATCCCGCGAACGCGGTTTGTCGCGCATCACCTCGGCACTGGGCGGCAGCGAAGCCATCGCCATCGCCGCAAAGGTGTCCATGATGATGTTGACCCAGAGTATCTGTACCACCGTGAGCGGCATCTCGGTGCCGAAGAGCGCACCGATGAAGCAGATGACAATGGCCGCGAAATTGATCGTCAGCTGGAACAGCACGAAGCGCTGGATATTGCGGTAGAGCGAGCGGCCCCACATCACGGCCGTGGCAATCGAGGCGAACGAATCGTCGAGCAGCGTGATGTCCGAAGCATCCTTCGCCACGGAGGTGCCCGAACCCATCGAGAGGCCCACGTTGGCGAAATTCAGCGCCGGAGCGTCGTTCGTGCCGTCGCCCGTGACGGCCACCACCTCGCCCCGCTGCTGCAACAGCCGCACGAGGCGCTGTTTATCGAGCGGCCGGGCGCGGGACATGATCTTCAGGTCCTGCACGCGTTCCAGCAGTTCCTCGTCGCTCAGAGCGGCGAAATCCGTGCCGGTGATGTGGTTGCGGTCGCCGTCCGCGGCGTCGTTCCACAGCCCGATCTGGCGGGCTATCTCACGTGCCGTGGCCGGGGTGTCGCCCGTGACGATCTTGATGCCGATACCGGCTGCGAGGCACTGCCCCACGGCCGCGGGAACATCCTCACGGACCGGATCGGAAATAGCCGCAACGGCGGCGAAATGCAGATCGCCGGCCTTGACGGCTTCGAGACAGTCGTCCGACACGGTCTCGGCCCACGCCACGGCCAGCGTGCGCATGGCGCGGCTCTGGAAGCCCAGCAGTTGCTCGGCGACCTGCGCATCCTTGCCGTCCGGAAGGCACATCGTGCGCACGATCTCCGGAGCGCCCTTCACACAGAGGAGACGGCGGCCCGAGACGCCGCTTTCGATGATCGTCGCCATGTATTTGCGCTCGGTCGAGAAGGTCAACCTATCGACGATCTTCGCCCCGGCACGCAGGGGTTCGTAATCGACGCCGCGGCCGCGCATCCATTCGAGCAGGGCCCCTTCCGTGGGGTTGCCGATGATATGGCCTTCGGCATCGAGGAACGCCGTGGTGTTCAGCGCCACGACCTCGTCGAAATCCCGCTCGGGAAGCGCGTCGTAACGCACCAGTTCCTGCACGTGCATGCGGTTTTGGGTGAGCGTGCCAGTCTTGTCGGTGCAGATGACCGTCACGGCGCCCATCGTCTCGCAGGCGTGCATCTTGCGCACGAGGTTATTGGTCTTCAGCATCCGCCGCATGGACATCGCCAGCGACAGCGTGATCGACATCGGAAGCCCCTCGGGAACCGCCATGACGATGATGGCCACCGAGACCATGAAGATTTGCAGCACCTGCTGGGAAATCGTCAGCCAGTCGCCGTCGAGCAGTCCGCCCACGAAGACCGCCTTGCCCAGCATCACGCAGAAAATCAGGACGGAAAGCAGGATGCCTATGCGGCCTATCAGGCGCGAAAGACGCGTCAGCTGACGGTCGAGGGGCGTCTGTTCGTCGCTCTGCACGGTGGCCTGCTCCGTCACGCGCCCGGCTTCCGTCGCATCGCCCACGGCCGTCACGACCAGCACGCCGTAGCCGTCGGCCACGGTCGTGCCCCGCAGCACGGCATTCGACGGATAGGTCGCCTCGGGGTCGAAATCGGCCTCATTGACGGTCTTGTCCACCTCGGGTTCGCCCGTGAGGGTCGATTCGTTGATCTTCAGCGACACCGCCTCGACCAGTTCGCCGTCGGCGGGAATCGTCTCGCCGCCCTCGATATAGACCACGTCGCCCACAACGACATCGCGGCGGGGAATTTCGCGGATCGTGCCTTCGCGCATCACCTTCACGGGGATGTCGTCATTGACCTGGTTCAGCCGCCGGAAGCGCCGCTGGGCGTCCCATTCGAACCAGAAACCGACGCACGTGGCGAGGATGATGGCGCAGATGATGCCCACGGACTCGGTGAAATCCTTGTGGATGAATCCGATGACCAGCGACAGCACCGCTGCCAGCAGCAGGATGCGGATGATCGGATCGCGGAATTTCTCGAGCAGCAGCAGCCACACCGAGTCGTCTTTCGGAGGAGTGATAACGTTGTCGCCGTGCTGACGCCGGCTTTCAGCGACTTCCTGCGGGGAAAGTCCCCGGGGATTGAAGGGTATCATAGCATTGTCAAAGTTTGGTCAGGGAAAACTGCCGCGTCGAGGCATCGAGCCGCACGGCGATGAACAGCAGGATGGTGAAGGCGATGAGCGACGACCCGCCGTAGCTCATGAAGGGCAGCGGAATGCCCATGACGGGCATCAGGCCGATGGTCATACCCACGTTGACCAGCACATGGAACAACAGGATCGCCGCCACGCAGTAGCAGTAGATGCGTCCGAAAGGCTCCTGCTGCCGCTCGCCCATGCGCATCAGGCGCAGGATCAGCATGCACAGCAGCGACAGGATCACGACCGCTCCCAGAAAACCCCACTCCTCGCCCACGGTGCAGAAGATGAAATCGGTGTGCCGCTCGGGTACGAATCCGTATTTGATCTGGGTGCCTTCGAGGAAACCCTTGCCCCAGAAATTGCCCGAACCGATGGCAATCTTCGCCTGGTTGACGTTGTAGTCGGTGCCGAGCGGGTCGCTGATGATGCCCAGGAAGCTCAGGATACGGTCCCGCTGGTGCTGCTTGAGGATCGAATTGAAGATATAGTCGGTCGTGGGCAGGAAGACCATCGAACCGATGAACAGCCCCAGCGTGATGTAGATGTTGCGCAGGTTCGAGCGGTAGGCGTAGACCGCCACGAAGCCCAGCGAGAGAATCGTCACGATCAGCAGCGAGTGGTAGATGTCCAGCACGCCCGGGGCGACGAGCGCCATCACGAAGCACAGCAGGATGCTCGACAGCATCAGCACGGCCAGAAAGACGATCCGCGAGCGCCACAGTCCGTTCATCATCGCCTCCGAGAGCGTGCAGACCAGAATCAGCGTGACGAGGAGCGTCATCGGCGAGAGCAGGAACGAGAAGATGAACAGCGCGGCAATCAGCAGGACCGGGATGCAGAGCCATTTGTTCAGCCCCTCGCGGTAGAGCACGAAGAGGAACGACCCCAGCACGATGCCCGACCCGGTATCGTTCTGCAGGATGATGATGAAGAGCGGAATGCAGATCACCATGCCGACGCGGAACAAATCCCCGGCGCGGTTGATCGAGAAGGAGTATTCGCTCATCACGCGGGCCAGGGCCAGGGCCGTGGCGATCTTGACGAACTCCACGGGCTGCACGCGGAACGAGCCGAACTCGAACCACGCCTTGGCGCCGTTGACCTCGCGGCCGAACAACAGGGCCCCGAGCAGCAGCACGATGCCTCCCAGATAGGCCGGATAGGCGAACATGTGGTAGAAGCGCTCGTCGAGCAGCAGCACGACGAGCGCCGTGACCCACGCCATGCCGACCCACAGCAGCTGCTTCATGTAGAAATGCGAGAACGAGAAAAGGTCGGCTGTACCCTCGTCGTACGACGCTGAGGTAATCGACAGCCACCCCGCCAGAACGATCAGCACGTACAGCAGGACGGTCCAGCCGTCCACTCCGTAGAAGATTCCGCTATGCCGGTTACTTGTCATAGGCCGGGTAATAGATATTCATGTTCTTGACATATTGCAGCATGGCCGGACGGCGGATCGTGTCCGTCAGGTAATACTCCTCCAGCAGGCTGGCAATCGGCAGGGCCGCGGAGGCTCCGAAACCGCCGTTCTCGACATAGACCGAGATGGCGATCTTCGGATTGTCCTTTGGGGCGAACGACAGAAAGGTCGAGTGGTCGCGGCCGCGCGGGTTCTCGGCCGTGCCGGTCTTGCCGCAGACGTCCCACCCGTCGAGGCGGGCGCTCATCGACGTGCCGCCGACGTTCACGCCCCGCCACATACCCTCGACGATCGGCTCGAAATGCTTCGGATCGACCTTCGTGTAGTGGCGCTCGTAGAACCGGGCGTCGAGCGAGTCCCGTCCTTCGATCTTTTTCACGATATGCGGAATGTAGTAATAGCCGCGATTGGCGACGATGGCCGCAAGGTTGGCCAGCTGCAGCGGCGTGCAGCCCAGCGCATCCTGCCCGATCGAGAGCGACAGCACCGTGAGCGAGTTCCACGAGCCCCGGTACTGGCGGTCGTAGAAGGCCCGGTCGGGGACATAGCCGTTGCGTTCGTCGAGGAAATCCGAACCCAGCTTGCGGCCGAACCCGAAGCTCTCGACATAGGATTTCCAGACGTCGTAGCCCTCCTTCACGCTCCCGTATTTGGGATTGTCGAGGATGTCGCGGAAGACATAGCAGAAATAGGCGTTGCACGAGGTGGCCACCGCAAAGCGCAAATCCAGCGGCGAGGCGTGGGAGTGGCAAGCCATCTTCAGGCGTCCGGCCTGATAGCCCATGTGGCAGGAGTGGAGGTCCGAAGGCCGCAGCACCCCCTCCTGCAAACCGATAAGCCCCTGCACCAGCTTGAAGGTCGAGCCCGGCGGGTAAGCCGCCCGCACCGCCCGGTTGAACAGCGGCTGGCGCTTGTTGCGGAGCATCTCCATATAGTTGTTGCCGCGTTCGCGGCCCACCAGCCGGTCGGGATCGTAGGTCGGCGAGGAGACCATCATCAGAATCTCGCCCGTCGAAGGCTCGATAGCCACCGCAGCCCCCACCTTGCCGCGCATCAGTTCCTCGCCCAACAGCTGCAGGCGTGCGTCGATGGTGCTCACGAGGTAGCGGCCCGGATCGGGCAGCGAATCGTAGCGGCCGTTCATGTAGGAGCCCTTGATGGCTCCGTGGGTGTCGATCTCCTGGATTTTGACGCCCTTGCGGCCCCGGAGCTCCGGCTCGTAGGCCGATTCCACGCCGCCCATGCCCACATAGTCGCCGATCTTGTAGTCCGGATGGCGTTTCAGATAGTCCGCATTCACCTCGCTGACATAACCCAGCAGGTTGCCGCCCACCTCGCGGGGATATTGCCGCACGGTGCGGTAGACGGCGTAGAAACCCCGGAAATTGCACTCGTCGAAGCGCAGTTTATCCTCCTTGGAGATGTAACTCATCACGAGGCGCGGCGCCCGCGGACGCATCCGCGCATTGGCCAGCTCCCGGTCGAGCTTCACCCGCGAGAGGTTCAGCACCTCGCACAGGCGGGCCGTATCGAAGCCCCGTTTGTCGATCTCGCTCGAGATGACCATCAGGTCGTAGCATTCGCGGCTCTGGACCAGGTATTCGCCGTTGCGGTCGAAAACCTCGCCCCGCGGCGGATACTGCACCACGTGCCGCAGCACATTGGCCCGGGCGAGGTCGTCGTAGCGCGAGTCGATCAACTGGATGTAGGCCAAACGCCCCACTATCAGCGCGAAGACCAGCAGCACGACGACCTGCAGCGTCCGCATCCGCACAAAACCCTCCGAATCTCTCATACGCGCATGGGTAGTTTGGCCGTGAAGATGCGGGCGATGATCCAGATGAAGCCCACCGACACCGCCGAGCTGACGACGACTCTCAGCAGCGTATGCAGCGCATGGGTCCACGAGAGGGCCTCGAGTGAAAAGAAGACCGCATGGTGGATAAGCGTCAGCACCACGAGGTAGCCGACGAACAGCCGCTCGCCGAAACGCGCCGAGGAGGGGACGCCCCCTTCGCGGGCGTTCTCACGTCCGTAGAGCATGCCGACGAGGGCCGGACGCAGGAAGGCGATGAGCAGCGTGGCGATGGTGTTGACCCCGGCGGACCCCATGGCGCAGTCCATCGTGACGCCCAGCGCCAGTCCCGCGCCGAGCACCGCCACGGGCAGCGTGTCGAGCGGCAGCAGGGCGATGAAGACGATGTAGACGAGCGGATTGAGGTAAATGCTGATCGACAGGTTGTCGAACAAGAAAACCTGCAGCAGGACCGCCGCCGCGAAAAGTCCGAGGTATGGGAGTGTGCGATGCATCTATTTGAGCCGGGTATGTTGTTCGACCTGTTCGCTTTGCTGGAGGTCGCGGATTTCGAAAAGATCACGGTTGCCGACCAGCACCACCTCGCCCAGACGCGACATCTCGGCCGCCAGACGCACCCGGGCCGTATAGGCCGTGCGGGTTTCGTTGAGCGAGGCGCTCTCGACCCACCCGATCAGCACGTCGGCGGGGAAATACTGCGAGAAGCCCGTCGTCACGACCTCCTGCCCGGGCTGCGGATCGGCGTATTTCGACAGTTCGCCGAGGATCACGGTGTGCTGGTCGAGGCCGTCCCAGTAAATCGAGCCGTAGTATTCGGAATCCGCGAGTTTGCCGCTGGCGCGGAACGACGTGTTGAGCACCGACATCGCCACCGAGTAACGCTCCGTGCAGGCGACGATGTAACCCGCCATCGCCCCGTCGGGCGACAGCACGGCCATCTCCTCCACGATACCGTCGCGGTGCCCGCGGTTGACCGTGATGAGGTTCTGGGCCCGGTTGACCGTATTGGCCACGACCGAGCCGGTCGCAAAACGGTATTTCGATTCGCCAATATCCTGCATATAGCCGTCCAGCCGCTCGGCGGTCGCGGCCTCCTCATACTGGGCCAGCCGCTCCTCGAGCTGCGTGACGCGCGTGAGCAGCATCCGGTTCTCACGCCCCAGGGTGAAATAGTGCCCGATGCCCGCAAAGAGCCCGTGCACGCCGCCGACCACCTGGTTGGAGCGTGAGAGCAGCCGCGCCTGGGTATAGTACGTGGAACGGGCGTAGTAGCTGACGGCGATGGCCTCCAACACCACGAACAGCACCACGACGTAAACGCTACGGATGAACTCGAACAGTTTGCGCAAAGCAGTTCCTTAATTTAAGATTGCGGACCAAGGCCCGCAATCCGTATTTGTCAATTTATCCGATTCTTGTCAGAACGAGCCGTATTTCGGGCTTCGCGAAATCGGACGGTGCAGGAGCATACTCAAGTATGTGACAGCACCGGACGGCAAACGAAGTGCGGAAGACGGCCGTTATCACAAGAATCATTTCATCAGGAAGGAGAACCGGTTGATATTCTTCAGGGCAATGCCTGTTCCCCGCGCGATGGCCCGCAGCGGGTCCTCGGCGATGTGGAACGGAATGCCGGTCTTTTCGTTCAGGCGCCGGTCGAGACCCTTGATCAGCGCACCGCCGCCGGCCAGATAGATGCCGTTCTTCACAATGTCGGCATACAGCTCGGGGGGCATGGACTCCAGCACCTTCATCAGCGCCGCGTCGATCTTCGTGAGCGACTTTTCCAGCGCGTAGGCGATCTCGCTGTACGACAGCGACACGGTCTGCGGCAGGGCCGTCAGCATGTTGGGGCCCGTCACCACGAAATCCTCGGGTTCCTGCTCCAGGTCCGAAACGGCGGCGCCGATCGAACATTTGATGGCCTCGGCCGTGCGTTCGCCGATGCGGATGTTGTGCTGCTGGCGGACGTAGCTCTGGATGTCGTTGGTGAAGACGTCGCCCGCCGTGTTGATCGACTCCGAGCAGACGATGCCGCCCAGCGAGATGCAGGCGATCTCCGACGTGCCGCCGCCGATGTCGATGACCATGTTGCCTTCGGGCGCCTCCACGTCCAGTCCGGCGCCGAGCGCCGCGGCCATCGGTTCGTAAATCATGTAGACCTCGCGGCCCCCGGCATGCTCGGCCGAGTCGCGCACGGCGCGGATCTCGACGTTGGTCGATCCCGAAGGGATGCAGATCACCATCCGCAGCGACGGCGCGAAGAGGCTGCCCGAGGTCTTGACCTTCTTGATCATGCCCCGCAGCATCAGTTCCGTAGCGTTGAAATCGGCGATCACACCGTCCTTCAACGGACGGATCGTCTTGATGTTCGGATTGGTTTTCTCGTGCATCTGCCGCGCCTGCTGGCCGATGGCGACCAGTTTTCCCGTGTGAACGTCCAGCGCGACGATCGACGGTTCGTCGACGACGACCTTGCCGTTATAAATTATCAGCGTGTTGGCCGTACCGAGGTCGATGGCCAACTCCTGTGTCAATGAAAAAATTCCCATAAGGCTACAACACCCAACGTGTCTTTATTTCGTAAAATACTTTAATTATCAGCCAAATATGCGGGCGCCGCACCCCCTCGCCGACGGGCAGGCCGCGCATCCGGACAAAGGTACTAAAAAGCCCCGGAAATTTTTGTATTTTATTCTAATTTTTTTTATTTACATTTGTATCCGAAAAACTGAACCTCCGCATGGAATACAAAATCGGAACCGGAGCCCGCTGCGCGGTAATCGGCTATGGCAGCTGGGCGACGGCCATCGTCGGACTGCTCGCGGCCAACGGCCAGCGCGTGGGATGGTATGTCCGCAACCCCGAGGTGCTCGAATCGCTGCGCACCGAAGGCCGTAACCCCCGCTACCTGAGCGACCTGGAGTTCGACCGCGACTGTATAGCCCCCTCGGACGACCTCGACAGCGTCGTGCGCAGCGCCGAGATCGTGATACTGGCCACCCCTTCGGCCTACCTCAAGGATTTCCTCGCCCCGCTGACCGTATCGCTCCGCGACAAATTCATCGTCTCGGCCATCAAAGGCATCGTCCCGGGCGACTACCAGACCGTCGTGGAGTATATCCACGACCATTACGAACTGTCGTATAAGCAAATCGGGCTCTTCACCGGGCCCTCGCACGCCGAGGAGGTGTCGCGCGGAAAACTCTCCTACCTGACGGTCGTCTGCACCGATCCCGAAAACGCCCGGCGCATCGGCGAAAAGTTCGACAGTGGGAACATCCGCCTCAGCTACTCCACAGACCTTTACGGCATCGAATACGGCGCCATCCTGAAAAATATCTATGCCCTGGCCGTCGGACTGGCCGTCGGACTGGGCTACGGCGACAATTTCGCGGCGGTGCTGATCGCCAACTCGGCGGGCGAGATGACCCGTTTCCTCGAGGAGAGCTATCCCGACAAACGCGACACACAGGTCTCGGCCTATCTGGGCGACCTGCTGGTGACCTGTTACTCGGTCTACAGCCGCAACCGGCGGCTGGGGCTGCTGATAGGCCACGGCTGCACGGTGAAAAGCGCCCTGAACGAGATGACGATGGTGGCCGAAGGCTATTTCGCCGCCGACTGCATCCGCCACATCAACGCCCGTCACAAGGTCGATATGCCCATCGCCGAAATGGTTTACCGGGTGCTCTACGAAGGCGCCTCGGCTCGCAAATGCATGCAGGAACTGACTACCAAATTAATCTGACAACGATATGGAAACACTGAAATTAAACATTGCCAAGGCAGGTGTGGCCCTCACGGCCGACATCGAGGCCCGGGCACAGGCCGCCAACGCCCTGCTGCACTCGGGCAAAGGCGCCGGAAACGATTTCCTGGGCTGGGTGAAGCTCCCCTCGTCGATCTCCGAGGCCGACATCGCCGCCATCGAAAAGGAGGCCGCGAAACTGCGTGCCAAGGCCGATGTGGTGATTTGCATCGGCATCGGCGGCTCGTACCTCGGCGCCAAAGCCGTCCTGGAGGCCATGAGCGACCCCTTCAAACTCCTGCACAAGGAGCAGAAATACCCCACCGTCCTCTTCGCCGGACAGAACATCTCGGAGGATTACACCGCCGAACTGCTCGACGCCGTGAAGGAGCACTCGATTGCCGCCATCGTGATCTCTAAGTCGGGCACGACGACCGAACCGGCCATCGCTTTCCGCCTCATAAAGGCCGAAATCGAGAAGCGCTACGGCAAGAAGGAGGCCGCAGAGCGCATCGTGGCCATCACCGACAAGGCCCGCGGTGCGCTGAAGACGCTCGCCACGCAGGAGGGTTATCCGACGTTCGTGATTCCCGACGACGTGGGCGGACGGTTCTCGGTGCTGACCCCTGTGGGACTGCTGCCGCTGGCCGTCGCCGGGGTGGACATCGCGGCGTTGGTAGGCGGTGCGCAGGAGATGGAGAAAGCCACGGCGGAAGGGGTTCCCTTCCAGGAGAATCCGGCAGCCGTCTACGCCGCCGTGCGCAACCTGCTCTACGACGGAGGCAAGAAGATCGAAATACTGGGCTCCTACGAACCTAAGCTTCAGTATGTCAACGAGTGGTGGAAGCAGCTCTACGGCGAGAGCGAGGGCAAGCAGGGCAAGGGCATCTTCCCGGCGAGCGTCACGCTGACGGCCGACCTGCACTCGATGGGCCAGTACATTCAGGACGGCGAGCGCACGCTCTTCGAGACGATCATTTCGGTGGCGAAACCCGCCGCGAAGGTCGTGATCGAAGCCGACGGGGAAAACCTCGACGGACTGAACTTTCTGGCCGGCAAGCGCATTTCGGAGGTCAACCGCATGGCCGAACTGGGCGTGCAGCTGGCACACATCGACGGCGGCGTTCCCAACATCCGCATCGAGATTCCCGAAATCTCGGCCCGCACGATCGGCGGCCTGCTCTATTTCTTCGAGAAGGCGTGCGGCATCAGCGGCTACATCCTGGGCGTGAATCCCTTCGACCAGCCCGGCGTCGAGGCCTACAAGAAGAACATGTTCGCCCTGCTGGACAAACCCGGCTACGAGGAGGCTTCGAAAGCCATCAAAGCCCGGCTGTAAGTCTTTGCGGCATCCGAAAAAAGCGGATTCTCTTCATCGAGAATCCGCTTTTTCATTTTCCGGGCGGCGTGTCAGAGGAACGGCTTTGCGGCGCCCGAAGAGCGCACCCCGGCGCCCACGACCCCGTCCTTCGCATAGGCCGGAATCTCTACGGCGGTATAGAGCGAAACGATGTCGTTCGTCTCCGACCGCAACTGCAGTTCGGTCGCCGTCTGCTTTTCGATGGCATAGCTGCTCTCCCACGGCGTGCCGCCGGAATAGGTCCCCGAAAGGACCTGCCCCTCCTTGGTATAGGTGCCGGTCAGCTTCTGATAGCCGGGGGTGTCGATACACTGGTAAAGCGTGAAGGTCATATCCTCGTTGAGCTGCAGGAAAACCTTGCCGGAAAGGTCCGTACTGTCGTCCCAGCGGGCAAGCATCCAGCCGTCGTAATTGGTCGGCTCCTCCTTCTTTTTATCGCTTCCGCCGCAGCCGGCCATCAGGAAGGCCAGCGCCGCGACGACACAAATTTTCAATCCCTGTTTCATCCATTTCGTCCGCCCCGCATTTAGTTTGCCGCGGTGGCAGTTCACAAATATAGGTTTTGAAATCCGAAATCCAAAGCCCCCGGGCGAAAAATCCCCCGCCGGCGGATGAAAACGCCCGCCGTTGGCATAAAAAATGCACCTCCCGGTCTGCATTCTCCCCAATCGTACGACATGATGAAATTGCGTCTGGTCCTGATACTCCTGCTGTTCGCGGCATCGGCGGGCATCCTCGCCTGGCTGTACGGCGCGGCGACGCGCCCGCCCCGGACGGCGAAAGCCTCGCCGTGGACCGAAACGCTCGCGGACCTCGACGCCTGCTGCCGCCGCAAGCACGTCAAATCGGTGCTGTACGACAATTTCGCGACGATCGCCGCCGGGGAGAACCGCCCCGAAGCAGAGCGGCTGTTCCGGGCCATGGCCTACTCCGAGCGGCTGCAGGAGCACAACTGCGCGGAGGCCATCCTGCATCTGGGCGGCAGCTACACGCCCCCGGTCCGGATCGTCCTCTTCGGAGGCACGACCGACGACAACCTGGAACGGAGCATCGCCTACGAACGCCGGGGACTCCGCGAACGGCACGGTGCGGAGATCGACCGCGCGATGCGCAAAGGCAACCGCTATGCAGCGCGGATACTGGTCCGGGCATCCGCCCTGGACCTGCGGAACGCCGTCCTGATGGAGCGCTGCCTGCATACCGGAAAACACAATCCGGACAGCTGCCGGTTCTTCGTATGCCCGGAGTGCGGCAACATCTACGCGGCGGAGCGTCTCGACTATTACTGCCCGCTCTGCTTCACCGGCAACGAACGGTTCGTACAATTCTAACCCGCCTGAGAGGCGGGGAGGGTCCGTGCGGCGCAGATGCCGCGCATTGCGAAAAATCCCCGAACGGACAGTACCGGAGTACGTCCCGTTCGGAGATTTGAACCATGTTGCGCGGCAGATGCGCCGCAATCATCGAAAACCTACTCTTCTTCGGCCTCCTTCATCGTGTGGTAAACGTTCACCACATCGTCGTCGTCCTCGAGTTTCTCGACCAGCTTCTCGACCGACTCGCGGCCCTCGGCGTCGAGCTCCTTCACGTCGGTCGGGATGCGCACCGACTCGCCGGACACGATCTCGAAACCCTTGTCGTCGAGCCATTTCTGGATGGCACCGAAGGACTCGTAGGGAGCGTAAACCGTGATGCCGTCCTCCTCGGGATAGAACTCGTCGACACCCAGGTCGATCATCTCCAGCTCCAGCTCCTCGGGATCGACACCCTCGGCGGCGCGGAACTTGAAGACGCATTTGTGCTCGAACATAAAGCCTACCGAACCGCTGTTGCCCAGCGTGCCGCCGCACTTGTTGAAATACATGCGCACGTTGGCCACCGTCCGGTTGGTGTTGTCCGTGGCGGTCTCGACGAGGAACGCGATGCCGTTGGGGCCGTATCCTTCGTAGATAACCTCCTTATAATCGGCGGCATCCTTTTCGGTGGCACGCTTGATGGCACGCTCGATGTTCTCCTTGGGCATGTTCTCGGCCTTGGCGTTCTGGATCAGAATGCGCAGGCGAGTATTCGCCGAAGCATCGGGACCTCCGGCTTTCACGGCGATTTCGATCTCTTTTCCCAGCTTGGTGAAGACACGGGCCATGTGCCCCCAACGCTTCATTTTTCGCGCTTTGCGATACTCAAAGGCTCTTCCCATACGATTATCGTTTTTTCAGTTTTTTTCTTTCGTGGTGCAAAGGTATAAAATTCGCAGAAAAAAAACGGTAATCTCTTTCAAAAATATTCGTCCCCGGCCGCTAATAGACATAACTGATGTCCGTGGACCAGTCGTCGGTGCGGAACGGCTCGGCAGGAAGCCCCGTGCCGTTTTCGAGGTTGGTCGTCGGATAGAGCAGGAAAGCATAGCGCACGGCGATATCGGCCGCCGCGGTCGAGGCCGTCACCACGTCGGGGCAGGTGAGCCACACCTCCGAACCGTGTATTTCGGCTGTGGCGGGATAGAACCGGTGCGACTGTCCGGCGGCGGATGCCACGTAAAAATATTTCGGGGCCTGTCCGTCGTTGGTTTTCAGCCCTTCGGCATGGTCGAAAAGGAGTTTCACCACGCCGTTCTCAACCTTCAGGCTGTTGTAGCGCGGCCCGAGACAGCGCACGTCGCTGCGTCCGTAGGTCTGGTTGAGCGCCAGGCGTGCCAGACGCTCGCCCACGGGCCGCTTGTTCGTGGGATGGATGTCGTCGGGGTCGCCCACGTCCATCGTCACGGCCATCCCCGAGTGGGAAACCTGCTCGCGGGTCAGCGACTGCGCCTCCCGCTGGTAGGCGTAACCGATATGGACGCTCTGCGTATAGAACCAATCCAGCGAGGAGGTGTCCCCGTCGAAACCCCACGGAGCGATCTGCACGTAATAGAAAGGCATCTCGCTACTGGCGAAATTGCGCCGCCACGCGTTGATGAGCGTCTTCATCAGCAGGGGATAGATCGGATAGTTGTCCCAGTTGCCCTCGCCCTGGTACCACGCCACGCCGCGAACCGACAGGGGCAGCAGCGGATGGACCATACTGTTGTAGAGTTCGGCGGGACGCACCAGCACGTTCATATCGGGATTAGCCTTGTAAGGATCGACGAAAGCCGTATTCAGCCGGCTGTCGCCTTCGAGGGCCTCGAGCGGCGTATAGGCCTGCGCCGTGGCGCCGCCGTTGGAGGTGTTGACCAGTCCGACGGGCACACCCAGCTCCTGATGGAGCATCCGTCCGAAATAGTAGCCCACGGCGCTCTGGGCTCCGGCCGTCGCGGGACTCGTGGAGTACCATTGGCCATAGGGTGCGGGCATGTCGCGCTCCCAGTCGAAGATCGGGTCGGCCGTATTCGAAGGCTGCACGGTGTAAAAACGGATGTTCGGATAATCCGCGGCGCTGATCTCGGCAGAGGCATCGAGCACCTGCCCCATGGCGAAAGCCATGTTCGACTGTCCGCCCAGCAGCCACACCTCGCCGATAAGCAGGTCGCGCAGGACCGCTTTCCGGAGCGGCGTGGAGACCACGATCGACTGCGGGGCGTTATCCGAAGGCGCCGAAGGCACCGGAATTTCCAGCACCCACGTGCCGTCCGCACCGGCCTTGCAAGTATATTCCCGATCGGCCCAGCTCGCCTTCGCGGTGATTTTCACGTTGGCGGCGGAAGCCTTGCCCCACAGGCGGAACGGCTGGTTCTGCTGGATCACCATGCCGTCCTGCAGAAAACTGTGTAGCCGGAATGTCCCTTCAACCCCGTCTTCGGGCGAGTCGCCCTTCTCGGAGGAGCAGCCTGCAAGGAGCGCAAACACGGCAACAAGCACAAAATAGAGCTTTTTCATATAGCTTAATCGTTTAAGTATTGGTTGAGACAAAAGTAAACAAAAAATCGCAGCATCCAAATGTCCGGGCAAAGAAATATCGCCGGAAGGGACGGAATTTCACTATATTTATGTAATTTTGCGCCGTATAATACCTTATAAAATATGGAAATCAAAAGCCGTTTCGACCATTTCAATATCAATGTCACGGACCTCGCCCGCAGCCTCGACTTCTACGGCAAGGCGCTCGGGCTGAAGGAGGTCGGCCGCAAGGAGGCTTCCGACGGATCGTTCGTGCTGGTGTACCTCGGCGACGGGCAGACCCCGTTCCGCCTCGAACTGACGTGGCTCCGCGACCACGCCGCAACGCCCTACGAACTGGGCGAGAACGAGAGTCACCTCTGCATGCGCGTCGAGGGCGATTACGACGCCATCCGCGAATACCACCGCTCGATGGGGTGCGTCTGCTTCGAAAATCGCGACATGGGACTTTACTTTATCAACGACCCGGACGATTACTGGATCGAAATCCTACCTTTGAAATAAACGGTCATGCAGAAGGAAACCGACATGCAGAAGGAGGCCGACGAAGCCGTACGCGTGATGCGGGCGGGCGGGATCATCCTCTACCCCACCGACACGGTCTGGGGACTGGGCTGCGACGCCACAAACGCCGCCGCCGTGGAGCGCATCTACAAGCTCAAACGCAGCGAGAACAAAAAATCGATGCTCGTCTTGTGCGCCTCGGCCGACATGACCGTGCGCTATGTCAACAAGGCCCCGGGCGTCGCCTTCGAGGTGATGGAGCTGGCGACAAGCCCCCTGACGGCCATTCTGCCGGGCGCCGTGGGCGTGGCCGAAAACCTCATCCCCGACGAGGGGACGCTCGGCGTGCGCATCCCCGACCACGAATTCTGCCGCCGGATGCTGCGCGGCCTCGGACGGCCGATCGTCTCGACCTCGGCCAACATCTCGGGCGAAGAGACGCCCGTGGGGCTGCAGGACGTGGCGCAGGAGATCGTCGACGGCGTGGATTTCGTCGTCAACCCCCGTTTCGAAGGCAAACCCACCCGCAAGGCTTCGTCGATCATCGCCTTCGGCGAAGGCGGCGAGGTGAAGATCATCCGCGAATAAGATGGCCCGCGTACTCGAAACCCCCATCCAAAAACGGTTCTCGGACATCGACCCGTTCCAGCACGTGAACAATGTCTCGCAGCAGATGTATTTCGACGTGGGAAAGATGGAGTACTACGAAAAGATACTGGGCGCGGAGGTGCTGCTCGCAGACCTGCGCATCCTCACCGTCTCGACCTCGACCTCCTATGCGGGACAGGTGCGGATGCACGACCCCGTGCGCGTGACGACCACCTGCGAACGGGTCGGGACGAAGAGCCTGACGCTCTTCCAGCAGCTGCTCGTCGGCGGAGAGGTCCGCAGCGAAAGCCGCTCGGTGATGGTCGTCTTCGATTTCGCCCGCCAGCGGAGCGAGCCCGTGCCCGACGAATGGCGCCGGCGGCTCCTCGCGGATTAGTGCGGCAGCCGCCCGTCGGACCGCAGCTGCACCTCCCCGTGGCGGACATAGTATTTATAGCCCACGACGACCAGCACGACCCCCGCGAAGATAAAGGCCAGCGCCGTCAGGTTCGCCGCATCGAAATGCGCCTGCCCGCGCGTAATGGCCAGGATGCCCGCAATCACGGGCTGGATATAGCGGTAGAGGGCCGTATGCACCGAGGTGAGTTTCTCCGTGCCGCGGTAGAGCAGGTACATCGGCAGCACGGTGCCCAGAATCAGGATATAGGCCAGTTCGGCCTGCGCATAGAGCGGCAGGCGCAGAAAAGGCACATGGGCGATGTATTTCCAGAAGAAGGGGGCCGTAATGGCCAGCCCGATGATGTAGTACCACCCCATCACGACCAGCGTGCCCAGTTTCTCGAGCTGCGGCTTGATAATCACTGTATTGATGGCGATGGCCACCACGGCGACGAGCACGAACAGATTGCCCTGCGCACGGCTGCCGTGGGTGAGCGAGAATCCGTCGCTGAAAATCAGGATCGCAGCCCCGACCAACGCGCAGACCACACCCACGACGCGGGCCCGGATGTATTTGCGCGGGTGCATCAGGTGGTCCATAATCAGCGTGAAAGCCGGACCCAGCGTGGCGATGACCGAGGCGTCGATAGGTGTGGTGTAGGACGAGCCCCAGAGCAGCATGTACATCCAGCCGTAGACGATCAGCAGCGTGACGATCAGGATGTTGCCCGCGTCGCGCCACGTGATGCGGAACGACTGCTTCGAAAGGAGCGCGAAAGGGATGAAGAAAATCGCCGCCGAGAGCACCTGAAGCATGAAGATTTGCTGAAAGTCGAGGTAATTGCGCGTGAGGGAGACGTAAAACGAGAAATTCGCCCCGAAAAAGACGTTGGCGAAGACCAGATCGAGATTATAGCGCGTTTTACTCACAAAAAGAATGCAGGGCAATTATCGCACCGCTTTTTGCACTACCTTTGTTCCGTCAAAGCAGCGACAAAAATGGACAAAGGAAAACTGAAAGGACATGCGGCCCTGTGGGCCGCGAACATTGTCTGGGGCCTCAACGCCCCGATCGGCAAGAGCGTGCTCTGGTCCGAAACGAATCCCGGGGGAATCAGCCCCTTCGCGCTGAGCGTCTACCGCATGGTGGGCGCCGCCCTGCTGTTCTGGACCGTCTCGCTCTTCCTCCCCCGCGAACGGGTCGCCCCGCGCGACATCGTACTGCTATTCTTCGCCTCGGTGTTCGGCATCCAGCTCAACCAGATGCTATTCCTCTGGGGGCTGTCGCTCACCTCGCCCATCGACACCTCCATCATCGCCACCATCGTCCCCGTGCTGACGATGGTGCTGGCGACGCTGTTCCTGCGCGAACCCATCACATGGCTCAAGGCCGGGGGCGTATTTCTCGGATGCGCCGGGGCGCTGATACTGATTCTCGTGAGCCAGCACGGCACGGGCCACACGTCGAGCGTCAAGGGCGACGTGCTCTGCATCATCAGCGCCGTCAGCTATGCCACCTACCTCACCGCATTCCGCAATGTCATCGTCCGCTACTCGCCCGTGACGACGATGAAATGGATGTTTCTGTTCGCGGCCGTCGTGGCCGTGGCGATCTACTACCGTCCGCTGACGGCGGTGGACTACGCCGCGATTTCGCCGCGCATCTGGGCCGGGGTCGCCTATGTGGTCGTCGGGGCGACGTTCTTCTCCTACCTGATGGTTCCCGTGGCGCAGCACCACCTGCGGCCGACGGTCGTGTCGATGTACAACTACGTGCAGCCCGTCGTGGCGGTGTTGTTCACCGTGGCCCTCGGGCTCGACACCTTCGGATTCACCAAAGCCGGGGCTGCGTTGTGCGTCTTCGTCGGGGTATGGCTGGTGACCAAATCGAAATCCCGGGCACAATTAGATGCCGCCCGTCTGAAAGACGGGGTTTAGGGGCGCCCACCTAAGAGGCGGGTTTTTAATGGGTCGTAGCGCATACCAGATTCAGCACGGTTTTGCGCATCCGTCACCGTTACGCTTTTGTCAGACCTTTTTCGGCGGCCAGCCGCTCCATCAGGGCGTGGGCCGCGTCGTATTCGTTGGGGATTTCGCCGTCGAGAATGGCGTTTTTGATAATCTCCTTGATGTCACCGATCACTTTGCACGGGCCGATGCCATAGGTCTCCATAATCAGCTCGCCGGTGATAGGGGGCTGGAAATTGCGGATGCGGTCCCGCTCCTCGAGGTCCTTCATCTTGCGGCGCACCAGTTCGAAATTCGCCAGGTAGCGCTGCACCTTGGCGTCGATGCCCGAGGTGATGTCCGCTTCGCAGAGAATCATCAGCGACTCCACGTCGTCGCCCGCCTCGAACAGCAGGCGCCGCACAGCGGAGTCCGTCACCAGGTCTTCGGAAAGGATAATCGGCCGCAGGTGGAGAAACACGAGTTTCTGCACGAATTTCATGTGCTCGTTCAGGGGCAGTTTCAGCTGGCGGAAAATCCCGGGGACCATCTTCGACCCGAGGACCTCGTGGCCGTGGAACGTCCAGCCCACCCGGGGGTCGTAAGCCTTCGTAAGCGGCTTGCCGATGTCGTGCAGGATGGCCGCCCAGCGCAGCCACAAATCGTCCGAGCGGCGCGAGACATTGTCCAGCACCTTGAGCGTATGGATGAAATTGTCCTTGTGGGCGTGCCGGCCCCGCTTCTCCACCCCTTTGAGGTTGTGGAGTTCGGGGAAAATCAGTTGCAGCAGTCCCGTGAGCTCCAGCAGTTCGAAGCCCATCGAGGGGACGGGCGAAAGGACGATCTTATTCAGTTCGACGGCAATGCGCTCGCGGGAGACGATGCGGATGCGCTCCGCATTGCGGCGGATGGCTTCGAAGGTCTCCTCCTCGATCGTGAAGCCCAGCTGCGCGGCAAACCGGACGGCACGCATCATACGCAGGGGGTCGTCGGAAAAGGTGATGTCGGGGTCGCACGGCGTGCGGATGATGCACTCCTCCAGGTCGGACATTCCGTCGAAAGGGTCGACCAGTTCGCCGAACGTGGCATTGTTCAGCGACCACGCCATGGCGTTGATCGTGAAATCGCGCCGCCGCTGGTCGTCCTCCAACGTGCCGGGCTCGACCTCGGGTTTGCGGGAATCGTGGGTGTAGGACTCCTTGCGGGCCCCCACGAATTCCACCTCGATGCCTCCGGCGCGGACCATCGCCGTGCCGAACGTCTTGAACACCGAGACCTTGGCTTTCAGTTCGCGTCCCAGCGCCTCGGCCAGCGCGATGCCGCTGCCCACGACCACCACGTCGATGTCCGTCGAGGGACGCCGCAGGTAGTGGTCGCGCACGTAGCCTCCGACGACGAAAGCCCTCACGCCCTGCTCGTCGGCCAGGCGCGAAATCCGTCGGAATATCGGATTCATCAGCTCCACGCGGCTATTTCACGTGGTATTTGATGGCGTCGCGCCAGACCAGATAGCCGTCGCCCATCAGGTGCAGGCCGTCGTTGGTGTAACGCTTGTCCAGTTTGCCGTCGTGGTCAGCCAGCGCCCCCCAAACGTCGAGGTAGGTGACCTCCTTTTCGTCGCACAGCGCTTCGAGCTTCTTATTCGTGGGCACGATCAGGTGGCTGTGAGCGTAGTGGTTCTGGAATTTCGAAAAGTCCTTGCCGTTCACGGGCAGGATGCTCTGCACATAGATCTTGGTCCACCGCGATTCGTTCTGGAAGCGGTCGATCAGTTTGGCGACGTTGGCCACAATCTCGTCGGGCGTGACGCCGGCGGCCAGATCGTTGGTGCCGATCAGCAGGAAGAGCTTTTTGGGATGCCCCTCGATAATCGGGTCGAGGCGGTCGAGCAGCCACCCCGAACGGTCGGCGCTGATGCCGCGGTTCTTGACATGGCGGTTGCCGAACAGCTCGGCCCACTCGCAGCCGTCGGTAATCGAGTTGCCCAGAAAGACAATGTCGCTCGAAAGCACCGGAAGCACCTCGAAAAGACTGCGCCGCTGGTAGTTGTATTCGCTCTGGGCGAATACCGAGCCCGCGGCGAGGAGGGCGATGAAAAGAATCAGGATACGTTTCATGGTCGTCGTCATTTAAGTTCGCGCCGGTAAAGCTGCACGGTGTTTTCCAGTCCGTAGTAGAGTGCGTCGCAGATCAGCGCATGGCCGATCGAAACCTCGTCGGTCCAGGGGATGCGGCCTATAAAATAGCGCAGGTTCTCCAGCGAAAGGTCGTGTCCGGCGTTCAGCCCCAGCCCCTGCCGGCGGGCCTCCTCGGCGGCGGCCACATAAGGAGCCACGGCCTGTTCCGGGCCGTCGGGGTATTCCCGCGCATAGGCTTCGGTGTAGAGTTCCACGCGGTCGGCGCCGCAGGCCTTCGCCCCGGCGACCATCTCCGCCACGGGGTCCACGAAGACCGAGACCCGGATGCCCTTTTCGTGGAAACGCCGCGTCACGTCGGTCAGGAACGCGCGGTTGGCCAGGGTGTCCCACCCGGCGTTCGACGTGATGGCGTCGTGGGCGTCGGGCACGAGAGTCACCTGCGCCGGAACCACCTCCAGCACCAAGTCGATGAAACTCGGAATCGGGTTGCCCTCGATGTTGAGTTCCGTCGTGAGCACCCGTTTCAGGTCGCGCACGTCGTCGTAGCGGATGTGACGCGCGTCGGGACGCGGGTGCACCGTGATGCCGTCGGCTCCGAAACGCTCGATGTCCGTGGCTGCACGGACCACGTCGGGAAGGTTGCCGCCGCGCGAATTGCGGACCACGGCAATCTTATTGATGTTTACACTCAGCTTTGTCATAAAACGCTCTCTGTTTACGTAAAATACGATGCGACCCGGACAAGTTCAACTAAATTTGGCTTATCGCCCGCCTTTCGCTATATTTGTGAAATATAGAATACGGTTCGGCAAAATCCGGACAAGTTTGGTTTTGCGCTCACCTTTCGCTATATTTGCGACGATATGCCGCGCCCGCGCACCAGTTCGCAGATGCCTGCGTCCCGGGTTCGTATCGGCGTGGTAAAGTTACTTTATTTTTTCGAAAATCCGCCGATGAAAATCATACTTTTTTCCCGTGCGCAGATCGCCCACACCCCCGGGGAAATCCGCCAGCTGTTCGAAGCGATCGAACTGTCCGGGTTCGATTACGCAGTCAACGAGGAGTTTGCCCCCGTCGTGCGGCAAACCGCCGGAATCGAACTCCCGCCGGAGAAGGTCTACGGCCGGCACATAGGCAAACAGCCTGCCGAAACCATCATGGTCTGCTACGGAGGCGACGGAACGCTGCTCGAAGGCGTGCACCGCCTCTGCGGCGCCCCGATCCCCGTGATGGGGATCAACGCCGGGCACCTGGGATTCCTCACAAGCGCCCCGAGCGCCGGACTGGAGCTGATATTCAGCGACATCGCGGCCGGGAAGATCACCACCGAACCCCGCTCGCTGCTGCACATCGAAGGCGATTTCGGCGAACAGCCCGATTCGACGCTGGCACTCAACGAATTCACCGTGCAGCGCCACGGCGCGGGCATGATCTCGGTCGAGACCTACGTCGACGGCCAGATGGTGGCCACCTACCACGGCGACGGAGTGATCGTCTCGACCCCCACGGGATCGACCGCCTATTCGCTCAGCGCCGGAGGTCCCGTCGTGGCCCCGACCTGCCAATGCCTCGTCATCTCGCCCCTCGCCCCGCACAACCTGACGATGCGTCCGGTGGTGATTCCCGATTCGGGCGTCATCTCGCTCCGCGTCAACGCCCGACGCTCCGACGCATTCGTCACGCTGGACGACCGTACATACCGGATTTCGCACGGCGCGGCCTTCACCGTCAGGCGGGCCGAACAGAAGATTTTTTTGGCCGTGCCGCACAATATATCATTTTACGACACGTTACGGAATAAGATGATGTGGGGAATAGACATCCGCAGTTAATCTTTAGTCGTTTTTTCCTTAATTAATAGATTTTTCCCTATATTTGTGCCCTACTATGAGCGAGCAGAAACGCATACCGCAACACGTCGCTGTCATTATGGACGGAAACGGCCGCTGGGCCGCGTTGCACGGCAAAGAGCGTTACGAGGGTCATGCCGCGGGTGTGGAACCCGTGCGGGCTTCGTTGCGTGCCGCTGCCCGCTGGGGTGTCAAGTACCTGACGCTCTACGCGTTCTCGACCGAAAACTGGGGCCGCCCCTCGGAGGAGGTCGATGCGCTGATGGAACTTTTCTGCCAGAGCGTCATCAACGAAACGCCCGAACTGATCCGCCAGGGCGTCGAAGTGCGCATGATCGGCGACCGAAGCCGGTTCTCGGAGAAAGTGCAGCGCCACCTGGCCGAAGCCGAGGAAAGGACCGCCGGAGGAGGGACGCTGACGCTGATACTGGCGCTCAACTACTCGTCGCGCGACGAAATAACGCGTGCCGTGCAGCGGATCGCCCGCCGCGTGGAGGCCGGGGAGATCGCCCCTGCGGAGATTTCCGAAGGTACGGTCAGCGCCTCGCTCGACACGGCCCCTTACCCGAACCCCGACCTGATCGTCCGCACCAGCGGCGAACAGCGGCTGAGCAATTTCCTGCTGTGGCAGGCGTCCTATGCCGAACTCTGGTTCCCCGAAGTGCTGTGGCCCGATTTCACGGAACGGGATTTCGACGCTGCCATGGAGGAATACGCCCGACGCGACCGCCGCTTCGGGCTGGTTAAATAAATGAAATTAGACTATATTTACAATAGATGAATTATTCCGGTAAGATATTCACGGCAGCAGCTGCCCTCGTGCTTTGCTGCTCGAATATATTCGCCCAGGAGCAGAATCCGCAGGACACGACGGCGGCTCCGAAGCCTGCGGTCTCCGAGAACGCCCCGATGTACAAAAACACCGGCGAACCCAGGCTCTATCACATTCGCAGCGTCAACGTCCACGGCGTGCAGTACCTCAATCCCGACATTCTCAAATCGTCTGCCGGACTGATCGAGGGAGACTCGATCTACCTGCCGAGCAATTTCATCTCCAACGCCATCTCGCGGCTCTGGAGCCAGCGGTTTTTCGCCGACGTGAAGATCGGCGCCGAGATCGAGGGCGACAGCCTCGACCTGGAGGTCTTCCTCAAGGAGCGTCCCCGCGTCTACAACTGGGAGTTCGAGGGCATCTCGAAGGGCAAGAAGAAGGACCTGCTGGAGAAACTCAAGCTCAAACGCGGCAGCGAACTCTCGGATTACGTCATCGACAAGAACCAGAAACTCATCAAACAGTACTGGGCCGAAAAGGGCTTCCGCAACACGGAGGTCGGCGTGCGCATCGACAACGACACGCTGCGCCCGGGACAGGCCGTGACCGTCACGTTCCTCGTAGACCGCAAATCGAAGGTCAAGATCGGCAAGATCAATTTCACGGGCAACGAACAGTTCGCGGATAAGCGCCTGCGCCGCACGTTCAAGAAAACCCACCAGAAATCGATCAACTTTTTCAAGGGCGCCAAGCTTAACGAGGGCGACTACGAGACCGACAAGGAGCTGCTGATCGATTTCTACAACTCGAAGGGCTACCGCAACGCGACGATCGTGCGCGACTCGATCTACCCGATCAACGAGAAACGGCTGGGCATTGACATCGACGTCTCGGAAGGCAACAAATACTACATCCGCAACGTGTCGTGGGTCGGCAACTCGGTCTACGAGACCGACGATCTGCAGCGCATGTTCAGCGTCAAGAAGGGCGACACCTACGATAAGAAATCAATGCACAAGCGGCTGGGTATCGGCAAGGAGGAGAACCCCGAGGATATGTCGGTCAAGTCGCTCTACCAGAACGAAGGCTACCTGATGTCGCAAATCGAACCCGCCGAGGTCATCATCGCCCCCGACTCGATCGACATCGAGGTCAAGGTGTTCGAAGGCAAGCAGTTCACCATCAACGAGGTCGGCATCACGGGCAACCAGCGCGTCGACGACGAGGTGATCCGCCGCGAGCTGTACACCCGTCCGGGCGAACTCTACAACCGCTCGCTGCTGATGCAGACCATCCGCACGCTGGGTTCGATGGGCCATTTCAACCCCGAGGCGGTCATGCCCGACATCAAACCCGTCACGAACGAACTGGTGAACGTCAACTGGCCCCTCGAAGAGCAGGCCTCCGACCAGTTCAACATTGCCGGCGGCTGGGGCTCGGGAACCTTCGTGGGTTCGGTGGGCATCACGCTGAACAACCTCTCGATCAAGAACACCTTCAAGAAGGGCGCATGGCGCCCCTACCCGATGGGCCAGAACCAGCGGCTGTCGCTCTCGGCACAGACCAACGGTACCTATTACAAGGCTTTCGCGTTCAGTTTCACCGACCCCTGGATGGGCGGCAAGAAACCCAACTCGTTCACCCTTTCGGCACATTTCTCCGAGCAGAACAACGCCTACTACGTCTGGCAGTCGGCAACGCAGTATTTCCGCACCTACGGTCTGGCCGCAGGTCTGGGCAAGCGCCTGAACTGGCCCGACCCCTATTTCACATTCTATGCCGAGGCCAGCTACGAACGTTACAACCTGAAGAACTGGACGGGATTCGTCGTGGAGAACGGCAACTCGAACCTGCTGTCGCTCAAGCTGGTGCTGGCCCGCAACTCGGTCGACCAGCCGATCTATCCGCGCCGCGGTTCGGAGTTCAGCGCCTCGGTGCAGGCCACGCTCCCCTACTCGCTCTGGGACGGAAAGGATTACAGCGACCAGTCGATGTCCGATCAGGACCGCTACCGCTGGATCGAGTTCCACAAATGGCAGTTCAAGGCGCAGTGGTTCCAGGGATTCCTGCGTAACTCGAACCTCGTGCTGATGCTCAAGGCCGAGATGGGATACCTCGGCAGCTACAACAAAAACAAGGTTTCGCCCTTCCAGCGCTTCGAGGTCGGCGGCGACGGCATGTCGGGATACAATATATACGGTATCGACATCATCTCCATGCGCGGTTACGAGGACGGTGCGCTCGACCCGTCGAGCTACTACTCCCGCGGCTACAACAAGTACACCGCCGAGCTGCGCTACCCGATCATCCTGAAACCTTCGTCGCAGATCTATGTGCTCGGATTCTTGGAGGGCGGTAACGCATTCGACTCGTGGAAGAAATTCTCGCCTTTCCGCATCAAGCGTTCGGCCGGCTTCGGTGTCCGCCTCTATCTGCCCGTGGTGGGTATGCTCGGCATCGACTGGGGTTACGGATTCGATCCCCCCGCCAACTCCACGACCAAGAGCGGCAGCCAGTTCCACTTTGTCCTGGGCCAGCAGTTCTAAAAAGGGCCGAGTGGCAATAAATTTGAAAGAAAATAGTTATATTTATAGCAGAAATCCGGAAAACCGGTTGAATATTAACTAAAACACAAGGATTATGAAACGGCTGATTTTAATCGCGGCATTCGTTCTGACGGCAGGAACCCTCGCGGCCCAGAACTATATAATCGTCAACAGCGAAAAGGTTTTCAAGTCGATCGACGCCTACAACACGGCGATCAGCACCCTCGACGAACTCGCCAAACAGTATCAGACCCAGGTGGATACCAAATTCGCCGAGGTCGAAGCGCTCTACAACAACTACCAGGTACAGAAGACATCGCTCTCGGCAGCATCGCGCCAGGTCCGTGAGAACGCCATCCTCCAGAAAGAGAAAGAGGCTAACGAGTATCAGGAAAGCCTGTTCGGACAGGAGGGCATGCTGATGAAAAAACGCGTGGAGATGATCCAGCCCATTCAGAAGAAGGTGTTCGCGGCCATCGAAGCCTATGCCAAGCAGGCCGGAGCCGATCTGGTGCTCGACTCGGCGAACAACCCCACGCTGCTCTACACCAATCCGTCGATCGAACGGACCCAGCAGGTGATCGACGTCCTGAAAAAGAAATGACATCAAAACATTAACTGATAAAATTGTATGAAAAAAGCAATCAAACTGACCCTCGCAGTTGCGCTGGTTATGGGTTCCACGACGCTTTTCGCCCAGAAATTCGGCCGTATCAACACCCAGGAGATCATCATGTCGATGCCCGAGACCAAGGCCATGCAGACCAACATGGAAACCTATGCCAAGGAGCTGCAGGACAACATCGAGACGATGAACGTCGAATTCAACAACAAACTGCAGGATTTCCAGAAGAATTTCAACACCCTCAGCGACGCCCTCAAAGAGATGAAGCAGAAGGAGCTGGAGGATATGCGCAACCGCACCCAGGAGTTCCAGGAGCGTGCGCAGCAGGAGTACCAGAAGAAGCAGAACGAACTGCTCGCCCCGATCATCGACAAGGCCAAAGCGGCTATCGACAAGGTCTCGGCAGCTAACGCATATACGGTCGTATTCGACACCTCGACCGGCTCGCTGGCCTATTTCGACGAGGCTACGCTGACCGACATCGCCCCCCAGGTGAAGAAGGAGCTGGGGATCACCGATGCGCCCGCAGCAGCAGCTCCCGCCAAATAAAAACGCTCGGCGGAATGATTCCGCAAAGCCTGAATAATTTCCCCAGGAGCGCCGGTCCGACAACGACCGGCGCTCCTTTTTCGTGTATCATGGTTCAAAAGTTCGTTCGAGCTGACCTAAACGGCGAATAATCAAACGATATGAACCATATAATAGGTTTTTATTCTTATATTTGGCGGAAATCAAGTGAAACTATGAACAGTAAAAACGCAGAAACTCCGATCACCAGCTTCACCCTCAGTGAGCTGATCACCATGTCCGGCGGCGAGAAACGCCCCGGCCTGCTGGGGGAATGTATCGCCGCCAACAGTGCTTCACAAATGGAGGTATTCCGGTTTCCGGGACGCCTCGACGCTTTCGTCATCGGCGTGGGAACCGAAGGCGAAACGACCTTTACCTCCAACCTGAAGGAATACCGGCTGAAAAAAGACTCGCTCTTCATCTTCAGTCCGAAACATATCCTGCAAATGCAGTCCAATGACAGCTTCAAGGCGCATGTCATGGTCATCACGCCGGATTTCCTGCGCCGCATCAACATCGACACCAAGCACATGATGCCGCTCTTCCTGCAATTCGGCATGCGCCCCTGCATGGAGCTCACGCATGCGGAGTGCAAGTCGCTGCGCAGTTTCATCTCGATGGTGGAGCAGGAGCTCGAGGGTCCCGAAACCAATTTTGCGGTGGAGATCGTCGGCGGGCTGATCGCCGCAACGATCTACAAGATTGGCGACATCCTGACCCACTACATGGAGGAGCATCCCGAAATGGAAAATCCCGTGCACAACCGGGCCGAGGAGTATTTCAAGCAGTTCACCGAGCTGCTCGGCGAGCACTACACACGTGAACGCAGCGTGGGTTACTATGCCCGGCAACTGTGCATCACGCCCAAATACCTCACGACGCTTATCAAGCGCATCAGCGGCAAATCGGTGTCGGAATGGATCGACAGTTACGTGATCCTCGAAGCCAAGACGCTGCTCAAATATTCGAACATGAGCGTACAGGAGATCGCCTACTACCTCAATTTCCCCAACCAGTCATTCTTCGGCAGCTATTTCAAGCGCAACACCGGGATGTCGCCCTCGCAGTATAAGGCGAAACAGTAAAGCCACCCAGGCCAGGAATTTGGTTTTAGGGAGCATGGAAGCACGGATTTAATTCGGGAACAACGCGACAGACCGTCGTCCCTTAGATCCCGTTTCTCAAACGGGTTTTGATTTTAGAGGAGCAGATTCTGTGCTTCGTGAATTTTGCCACGGACGGGACATACAAACGTATTTTCCGTCCGTGGCAAAAGAGGGAAGTGCAAAATATGCCCTTTAAAATCAGAACGGATAGCCGACGCCGAAATTCAGCGCCGTATTCTTCCAGCGGAAATTGTGAATCCACCGCTCGCCGACAGGGTTGTTGGGGTTGTGGAGCTGAATGCCCCAGTCGAGGCGCAGCACGGCGAATTTAATGTCGAAACGCAGTCCGAGTCCCGTGTTGAATCCCAGCTGCTTGTAGAAGCGGTCGAAACGGAAAACCGCATCGTCGGAGTACTCTTTCGGATTGCTCCGGATATACCAGATGTTGCCCAGGTCGAAGAAAGTCGCCCCGTGAATGATCCCCCAAACCGGGAAGCGCAGTTCGAGGTTGGCCTCCAGTTTCACGTCACCGGTCTGCACCGGATAGTCGTTGTGGGGATTGGCCACGGAGCCCTGTCCGAGGGTTCGGGGCGTCCAGCCGCGCATGCCGTTGCTGCCGCCGCAGTAGAACTGACGGTCGAACGGCACGGAAGAGGAGTTGCCGTAGGCCATCGCCACACCGCCGTAAAGACGCCCGACGAGCGCCGTCACGTCGCCCAGCATAATCTTCCGGCTGACGCTCAGGTCCGAACGGAAATACTGCGAATAGCGGATACCGAAGATCGAATAGTAGTCCTTGCCTTTGGCCGGGGAGAAGAACATGTGCTCGACGGCGTCTATCAGATTGCCGGCAGTCTCGCCGTTGAAACGGATATTCGTGGCATTGCCCCCAAGGTTCTTGCGCTGGTTGTTGTAACTGTAACCAAACGAAAGGCCGCCGATGAACTGGGTCGTGAAACTCTCGAGCAGGTAGCGGTTCTGGGTGAGCTGCGGCTCGCCGTTCGGACCGGAATTGCTGACCATCAGGAACGAGTCGTCGAGATCGTTCACGTCGACCACATTGATGTCGATCGGCCGCAGCGAGAACGACGAATAGCGGTTGTTGGTCCACATATAAGTAATTCCGGCGCTTGACAGCGTACGGCGGTAATAGGGCCGGTCCTGGAAATTGACCGACAACTCGATCTTGGTCCGGGGCTGGTTCACCGAGCGGAAACGCCCCGGCAGGAGGAAGCGCGGGAAGGTCAGTCCCGTGGTGACGCCGAACTCCGTGGCGCGTTTCTTCTTGGCATCGGGGGCCTTCATAAATTCGTAACCCGCCGTGAAGGAGATGTCGAACGACTCCGCGCCGCGGAAAATATTGCGGTTCTGATAGCCGATCGTGGCTTTCAGTCCGTAGAAGCTCGACGTGGTGCTTCCCTCCAAATCGACCTTGACGCTCTGTTTGAGCGTCGGCGTACAGAGGATATTGCACGTGAGGTAGCCCTCTCGGGTGTAAAGCGTCCGGGTCGAATCGGCCGTCTCGCCGATGAAGGAGACGTAGTTGGTGACATCCACCGGCCGGGCCTGCTCCTCGAAGGCGATTTTGGCGCTTTTAAAATACCCCAGACCCATCAGGTCGGTGTAGGCGCGGTTGACCTGCGCCGAATTGTAGACATAGTTGGGATAGAGCGGCACGCTCTGCCGGAGCACCGAGGGCCGCAGGTTGGGACGCTTCTCGTAGATGATGTTCAGGCCCCGGTAATAGAGCGTATCGAGACGCGAAACCAGGGTGGTATCGGTCCGCGCAAGGGTCGGATCGTAGTCCGGGAAGATATTGATCCGGTCGATACGGTAGACCATGTTGTTGTCCATAACGGCCTGTCCACGCGCGTTGTAACCGGTGAGGTACTGCTTGACGACCACACGCAGGTCCACATCGCGGTTGCCACCCAGCGTGTCGGCCCAGAACATGATGTTGTTGACCGAAAAGTTGTAGTAGCCCCGCTCCTTGAGGTAGGAGGCGATGCGCTCCCGCTCGGCGTCGAGCACCGTGACATCGTAAATATCCCCGCGGCGGAGCAGCGTATGCGCCGTATCGGGCAGCACGATCTGTTCGAGAAACTTGTCCTGAAATTCGTAGGAGATCGAATCGATGCGGTAGGGTTCGCCCTGATGCGTGCGGTAGGTGATCCGGGCCCGCTTGCGGCGCCGGGTGGTGTCGACCTCGAACGACGCCCGCGAAGTGAAAAAGCCCTTCGAGTCCATGTAAACCTTCAGGTTCTCGGCACTCTTCTCCGTCAGCCCCATCTCCAGCAGCACGGGAGCCTGCCCGATCTTGCGCTTCCAGTTGTTCCAGCGGTTGTCCTTCGACGGGTTGGCCTGTTCGTAGAGCCAGACATAGAAATTGGTTCCGAGGAAGCGTTTGTTGGGGGTCTGCCGCACGTATTTCTCCAGATCGGACGCCGTGATACGCTCCCGGCGGGGCGTCGACTTGTCGTCCTCGATCTTCACCTGCTGCACGAGGTACTGTCCCTCGGGAATGTGGCGCGTGACACTGCAGGCCGAGCCCAGAAGGCCCAGCGCCGCGGCGGCGAATATGCGGCACACCCGATGCACAGCGTCAGTTGTTAAAAAACCCCTTTTCTTTCAGCAGGGCGAAATAGGATTTCGAAATGGCCAGGTTGTCCTTACGCACGTAGCGGCGCTCGGTGAATACCTTTGCCAGATTCGGCAGGCCGTTTTCCTCCAGCAGGCGTTTCGTGAGATCCGACTCTTCGCGTTCGGCCCACAGTTCGTCGATCTCGGCAGCGGTATAGTCGGTATACTTTTCGTAGTGGACCACGGCTTCCAGCGGCAGGCGGTCAGTCAGTTCGGGGGCCTCGTCGGGGTAGCCCATCACCACGGTCGTGAGCGGAATAACCCCCTTCGGAAGCTCCAGAATCCGCGAAATGTCACCTGCGGTGTAGATCGTCGTGCCGAGATAGCAGATTCCCAGCCCGTGCATTTCGGCCTCGACGCAGAGGTTCTGCGCCGCCAGCAGGGCGTCGGTCGAAGCGTTCAGGAACCAAGCGAAATTGTCGTAGGCGGGTTCGGCGTCGCGCTGCTCGCACCACATCGTGAAGCGGTGGACATCGGCGCAGACGGTCACCACACACGGGGCCTCGCAGACCATCGGCTGGTTGAAATGGCACGGCGCGAGCTTCTCGCGGAGCGCCCGGTCGCGGGTCACCACCAGCGAATAGAGCTGCATATTGCCGCAGGTCGAAGCACGCGATGCGGCCTCGAGACACTCCTGCAGGACCTCCTCGGGAATGGGCGTCGGAAGAAACTTGCGTATCGAACGATGCTTGAAAAGCACACTTTTCATAACGGGATAATTTTAAAACCGGTGTAAAAATAACAATTCCGCGTGCCTGCGGAAGGCTCCGCGGATATTTTTTACAAAATTAGCAAAACTTTTAGAAGTTTTACTATTTTTGCGAAGGATAAACCTTCGCTTGGATAGGCTGTGCGTCAGCAAGCCGGCTATGCTGGCCCTGCATTCGGCCACCCTATCCCTGCCGATACATAACTCCCCGAAATGCGGACGGAATTCACAAAATACGAGGGTGCGGGCAACGATTTCATCCTGATCGACAACCGCGACAGCGTCTTCACACCCGACGCGGAGACGGTCGCGCACCTGTGCGACCGTCATTTCGGCATCGGCGCCGACGGACTGATGACACTCGCACGCAACGCCGAAATCGACTGCTCGATGCGTTACTACAATGCCGACGGCTCCGAAGGCGAGATGTGCGGCAACGGCGCCCGTTGTTTCGCGCTGTTCGCCCACCATCTGGGCATCGGCGGCGAAACCAAGTTTTTCGACGCCGCGGACGGACTCCACACCGCCCGTATCTGCCGCACGAAAGGCCCTGCCGGAGAGATCGAGCTGGGAATGACCGCCGTCCGGGAGATCCGCACGGGCGAAGGCTGGTGGTTTCTCAACACCGGGGTGCCCCACTACGTGGAATTCGTCGACGACCTCGCGGCCGTCGATGTCATCGGCCGCGGACGGATCATCCGCCGCGACACGGCCCGTTTTGCGCAGGGCACGAACGTCAATTTCGTGCAGATCACGGGCGACGGCACAATCCGCGTCCGCACCTACGAACGCGGCGTGGAGAACGAAACGCTCGCCTGCGGAACAGGAGCCACGGCAGCCGCCATCGTCACCAATTTCACCTTCCGGCCCCAGATTACGGATTACGCGGTATCGGTCCCCGGAGGAGAGCTTGCGGTACGGTTTTCGCATGAACAGGGAACACAAACCTATACGGACATCCGCCTGACGGGTCCGGCACGCCGGGTCTTCGGAGGGGTGTTCGACAGCGAGAATTTTTAAACAAACCCCTTTTTCCCCATGAAAACACAGCAGGGAATCCGCGAACACGAGACAGACGAACTTCGGAAAGCCAAACGCCTCGAACCGATACGCAAAAGCGGCAAGGAGCGTCACTCACTCTACAACGCCCTCGAAGAGGAGGAGGAAGACTACACGCCTTTCGTCAAACGCGAATCGGTGCTCGACTACCTCGACGAAGAGGAGGAATAAACGCGAATTTCATGATCGAAAAATTCATTATGGCAGGACCGACGGCCCTGCACGTCTGCGACTCCCAGCAGGGCGACAAATGTGTCGTACTGCTGCACGGCTATCTCGAATCGATGCTGGTCTGGGAGGATTTCGTACCTTGTCTGTATAAAGAGGTCCGCGTGGTGACGCTCGACCTGCCCGGTCACGGCATCTCGGTCGTCACGGGCGAGGAGCACTCGATGGAGTTCCTGGCCGACACCGTGGCCGAGGGGCTCCGGGCCCTGGGGATCGAACGCTGTACGCTCGTGGGACACTCGATGGGCGGCTACGTCGCCCTGGCCTTCTGCGAACGCCATCCCGAAATGCTCGACGGCCTGGTGCTGCTCAGCTCAACGCCCAATGCCGACACCCCGGAGAAAGCCGAAAACCGCCGCCGCGAGATCGCTCTCGTGAAGGCCGGAAAGAAGGAAATGCTGGCCCGCGTGGCCCCCGAAGCGGGATTCGCCGAGGAAAACCGTCCCCGGATGAAAGACCAAATCGAGGACCTCGCCGAACAGGTCGTCGTCACCGAGGACGAAGGAATCGTCGCCCTGCTCAACGGCATGATCGCCCGCAGGGACCGCAATGAAATGCTGCGCGAAACGAAAGTCCCGGTCTTGTTCATCCTCGGCCGCAGGGACAACTACATTCCCGTCGAAGCCGCCGAAAAGATGGTCGCCGAACATCCTGAAGCGCAGGTCGTGTGGCTCGAAAATTCGGGACACATGGGCTTCCTCGAAGAGCCCGAAGCCGCGGCGCAGGCAATCCTCGGTTTCGTACAATCGGAAAAACGGCTTTAAGAAAGTCGTTTTATGCGTCCGAAACTTCTCCGGAAACAGAATTTGTCTATCTTTGTAAAAACCAGTTCCGTCAGGCCCCGGCATGCGGAACCTAAAAACCGGAGAATATGACACCTGAAGAGATGATTTTCTGCCAGAGTTGCGGCATGCCCATGACAGCCCCGGAACATTTCGGCACCGAAGCCGATGGAAAACCCAGCAGCGAATACTGCGCCTACTGCTACAAAGACGGAGTCTTTGCCCAGGAGTGCTCGATGGAGGAGATGATTCAGGTCTGCGCCCAGTTCCACGAAGAGTTCAAACACGAAGACGGACGCAGCTACACCCGGGAAGAGGCCGTTGCCGGTATGCAGGAATTCTTTCCGCAGCTCAAACGGTGGAAAAAATAAAGCGCCCGCCGACTCGCCCGTCCGGAGCAGCCCACAGCGGCCGCCAGTCAAGATACCGGAACTGAATCCGGAGCCTGTCGGAGAAAATTCCTCGTTGCACGATGATCACCCGCCATCCTCTGGGACGTCACGACCTGACGATCAAAAGAAAGGACATGGTCCTCGAAATCGGTTCGGGGCATAATCCCATGTACCGTTCCGACGTCATCGCCGACAAATTCATGCAGGACAACACGCACCGCTGCGGGGAGATCCTGATCTATCCCCACCAGCAATTCATTCAGGCCGACGGCGAGTTACTGCCCTTCGGCGAGAAGGCTTTCGACTATGTGATCTGCAACCAGGTGCTCGAACACGCGGAGAATCCGGAAAAATTCATCGCCGAAATCGTGCGGGTCGGGAAACGCGGATACATCGAGACGCCGAGCATGCTCGGAGAACTGATGTTCCCCAAGGAGGCCCACAAATGGGTGATTCTGCTGGTGGACAACAAGTTGGTATTTTACGAAAAGGCCCGGATGCCCGGAAACTACCGCAACAATTACGGCGAGGTTTTTCTCAACTACCTGCCCTATCAGTCGCTGCCTTTCAAGATGCTCTACATCTCAGAACCCAACCTGATGCTCAACCGCATCGAGTGGAACGGAGATTTCGAATGTCTGGTCAATCCGCAGGACGACTATTACAGCCGATTCTTCACCCAGAAATGGGACCGGGAGATGACGATGAAGATATTTCCGCCGCGCCGGGGAATTACCGAAATCCGCCGGACCCTGCGGGCCAGTTACTACCTTATCCGGGAGAAGATCGTCCAGAAATTCCGCAAACGCCCCAACCCCCTCCCCCTCACCGCTTTAAGAAAGCGGTTTTAAGGGCGACGGCAGGCAATCGGGTTTCAGAAACTCCGTTGCGCTTCCATCCAAAACAAAAAAGAGAAAACCCCTCCTGT
>X355_Hoffmanns_Two_toed_Sloth__coassemble_1876_pt1 | contig 57429 bp, 31 predicted proteins | sample X355_Hoffmanns_Two_toed_Sloth__metabat2_high_PE_009 | metagenome-assembled genome bin X355_Hoffmanns_Two_toed_Sloth | reverse complement strand
CGGCCTCGTCCATCTCTCGTCCGGGGACGGGAGGGCTGATGCGGTAGAATTCCGTGATACGGTTCATGGATTTCAGATTCGTCGTCTTTTAATCGAAAAGCTCGTTCAATAGCCCGGCAAGCCGGTATCCGGCTTTCTGTATCTGGCTTTCGACCAGGGGCAGCGCCTTGTTCAGGAAATCCTGTCCCAGCCGTTCGTCGGGCTTCGCCCATTCGAACTGCACCTCGCAGCATACGGCGGCGTCGTGCAGCCAGTCGCGGGGCGTTCCGGCGGCGATGGCCTGCTTTTCGGATTTCGGAACGCGGTCCAGCTCGTCGGCCCATTCAGTGACGGACCAGATGCGCGTGGTGGTGATGATTTCGTTGTCCCAGACGCTGTGGACGTAGAATTTGTGCGGTTTGTGATATTTGTCCTCGAACATCACGTCGTATTTCATGTTGTGGGTCGTGTACTTGATATGTGCCGGACAATGCATGTCGCCCACCAGGTGAATGACGTATTTGAGGTTGACCGCCACGGCCGAGTCGGTGAGGCTGCGGTAGTTTTTCAGGTTCTCGATGGCCAGTTCCAGTCCGTAGATGGCATTGCCCTGTTTCGGTTTCAGCAGTTCGTCGGTGTAACGCAGGTCGGCATCGACGGGCGCCGTATGCCAGCCGTCGGTGAAGAGATATTCGGGGGTTTTGCGGTATTCGTCCATCCATTTGGCATAGTAGACGACGGAGTGTCCGCCCAGGTATTTTTCGATGCGTTTCCGGGCTTTTTTCGTCAGGTTGCGCTCGGCGATCTTAGCGATGGTTTCGTGCCCCTCGCGTCCCCACCCGAAGACGGGTCCGGTGTGGAGGAATCCGGCGCACAGCAGCAGGAACAGTAATTTCTTCATATCGGTATCTGTTTGGAATTAATCGTGCAACCCCCGCGAACGGAGGTAGGAGATCAGCAGTTCGGGACGGTCGGTCTGAATCATGGTGGCGCCCATGTCTACGAGTTGGCCGTAAACCGCGTCGGGGTCGCCGTCGAAGGCCCTGTCGTCGTCCAGTCCGCCGCAGAGCGACGCCCAGAGCGAATTGACCCATAGTTTCGAACCGCCGGCAACGACCTCCCGCATGCAGGCTTCGACCTCGGGCGCCGGACGGTCCCAGCAGATTTCGTAAGCCAGCGGCACGATGCCTTTTTCCCGGTATTCGGCGAAGAGTGCTTTGCCCTGCGGCTTGAGGATGTCGATAATGGGCATGTACATCATGTTCCGGGGATGCTCGGCGAATTTCGCGGCCACGACCCCGGGCGCACGCTTGCCCTTGATGAGAATCTGTTCCGTGACTCCCAGCTCCTCCGTGACGGCCAGCACCAGATCGTAGTATTCGTAACCCTGATCGACGTTCACCACGATGCGGTCCTTGCAGGCTTCCAGCGCTTCGCGCAGCGTCGGCATCCGCAGGCTGTCGGTGATGACGTTGTGGGCCCGGCGCAGCTTGCAGCGGCGGATCGAGTCGTAGGTGATGTCGCGGACGCGGCCTTTGCCGTCGGTGGTGCGGTCGATGGTGTGGTCGTGGCAGAGCACCAGCACGCTGTCTTTGGTCAGCTTGAGGTCCAGCTCCATGATGTCGACCCCCATACGGATGACCGACTCGATGGCCGGGATCGAGTTCTCGGGGTAGTTGCGCCAGTCGCCGCGGTGGGAGGCGACCAGCACCTTTTTCGAGGCGGGATTGTGGATTTCGGCGACGATGGCCTCGGCACGGCCCGCGGCATTCGGCGTGCCGGCGTGTTCCCCGCAGGCGGCTCCCGAGAGAGCCGCCGCGAGGACCAGCAGGTTGGTGATTATTCGTTTCATCGGTTATCGTTGGATTAAGTATTCGTTTTCATGTCCCAGCACCACCTGCTCGGCGACCTGGCGCAGGTAGGCGGCCTTCGACGGCTCGATGCCGCAGTCGGCGGGTGCGCTGCCGAACGCCGTGCCGTAGAGCACGAGGTAGTTGACGCAGGCTTTCAGGTAGGCGCCGTAGACCGACTGGTGTTTGTTGTCGGTGTGGTAGAGGTTGATGCCCGACGCGCCTTCGCGCACGGTCCGGAACGCCACGCCGATCGGCGATACCCACGTTCCGGCGGCCTGGGCCATGGCGCGTGCGCCTGCGGCGTTGTAGCTTTCGAAGGTCGCGAAGTCGGTGAACCCGCCGTAACTGCTGGCCGAGAAGGTCCAGGTCTGTTCGAGAATCACCTGACAGGAGCCCGATTTCGCCCGGATCTTGTCCGCCAGCGCCGTGCAGTTGGCCGCTATCGAGGCCGTGCCGTCGCGCCCGTAGGTCGCGGGATTCTGGCTTTGGTCCTGAATGAAGGCGTAGTCGTAGCCGCCGATGTCGATGGCGTCGGTCGAGAACGACAGCCCCAGGTGCTGTCCGAAATTCTGCGAACCCTTGAAATGTCCCTTGACATTGAGGTAATGTCCCTCGTTCCAGGCGATCTCCTTGAGCATCCATGCCGGGTTGCTGTAATAGGAGAACGAGTTGCCGAGGCAGAGCACCTTTTTCGTGTCGCCGGGCGTCGCCGTGCCGAGGTTCTGGACGTAGGAGCCCGAGAACCCGTAGGGCGGCAGCTGGCTCGCCGAACTGCTTGCCGTGATGTTCTGCGTGCCGCCCGAACAGGTGTAGCGTCCCACGGCGCGGCAGCGGATCTGCACCGCTCCTTCGACGGGATTGGCAAAGCGGATGGTCTGCATGACGCTGGCATGCTGGTAGTTGGTTCCCGAAGCCACGCCCGAGCACTTGTAGGTGTAGCGGATCGAGGGATCTTCGGGAGCGGTGAGCAGGTCCTCCTCGACGCTCTTCCAGACGCCTCCGTCGAGATACTCCACGATGAAGTATTTCGGCGAGTTGGCCTCGCCTGCCATCGTGGCGTCGAACTCGACGGCCGTGCCGGCTTCGAGCCGCTTCACGGGCAGGGTGTAGAGCCAGCAGTCGCCTTCGACCATTGTCGAGACGGTGGGTTTGTAGGAGCTGACCGTGCGGGTGAACTCCCGTCCGGCATTGGCCTCGCCGCGCACGACGGAGATGTAACCCGAACTGCCCGAGGTCGCGGGGAGCATGTTCGACGCGGTCCACGGCGTGTTGTACTGCCCGACGGTCGATGCCGAGAAAATCCATTGGCTCGGGAAAGCCGGGCCTGCGCCCTCCTGACTGACGCTGACGGTCGCTGTCTGCGACAGGTCCGTGGAGGTGAAGGTGACCGTTGCGGGACGCGGTTCGGTCTGCGGATTCACGTCGGCCGTGATGCGGATCTGCTGGACATAGGGGCTTTTCGTGCCCGCGGCGAGCGGCGTGTCGTTCAGGTCGGTGATCTTCACCCACTCGCTGCCGCCCGTGCTCACGGTCCAGTCGTAGTCGGCGGCCGAGAGGCTCACGACGGCGGCGTTGGTTCCCAGGGCGTTCAGCTCGACCGATCCGGGAGCGACGCTGAAAGTCGCTTCGGCCGGGGTGTTCGACCCCGCGGGGTAGTAGAGGATGTTCTCCCGCGTGACGTTGACGGCTGCGGAGCTGTGGGCTCCGAGGTAATCCATGTAGTTGTCGGCGTTGACCCCGACCATGACGTAACTGCCGTCGTTGTAGGTCCCCACGTCGCCCTGCGCGATGCAGTTGCGGAACTGCGCGGCCTTGTTGCACTGCCCGAAGAAGGTGCCTTTGTAATTGTTGTTGTCGCGGTCGGAGATGACGCGGCCGTAATTCTCGCATCCGACGAATTCGTTGTCGTCGTGGTTGACAAGGCAGACGATGCTGCCCGCCGCGCCGTTGGCTTTGCAGATCACGTCGCCGTGGTTCACGACCTTGGTGAACTTGGCGCCTGTGCCCGTGATGCAAGTGATGTTGCCGATGCGTGCGTTGCCTGCGGTGGCGAATTCGTTGAAATTGTTGCCGTAGTTGGTGCAGTCGGTCAGGTGGGTGTAGCGGTTGGCCGCGGCGACGATGCCCGATGCCCGGGCGGCTTTGGTCGTGAGGTTGCCGCGGTTGACGCAGCCGGTGAACGCGACGGCGTTGGCCGAGCTGGCGTGGTTGGTGCTGAATCCGCAGATGCCGCCGATCTGTACGCCCGTCGCGCCGTTGGTCGTGTTGCCGCCGCCTTCGCCCGTGAGGTCGGCTTCGTTGGTCAGGCGGTCGATCACGACCCCTTCGTTGGCGAAGGCGAGCCCGATCATGCCCATCGTCATGCGGATGTTGCCCGCCGAGCCGTCGAACGCCATCGGGGCGTTGTTGGTGATGTTGCGCACGGTGGCGTCGTAGACCAGTCCGGCCACGATGCCGCAGTCGGTGGCTTTCGAGGCCTTGACCTCCAGCGAACATGAGGCGTCGAAGATCAGGTTCTCGACGACGGCTCCGGGACCCAGCGCACCGAAGAATCCCCAGGCGCGGCCTGCCGTGGCGTTGTCGCATACCATTTTGAAATTGCTGATCGTGTGGTCCTGCCCGTCGAAGAAGCCCGTGAAGGGGCGTCCCGTGCTGATCGTGAGGGCGTTGCTGGCCAGTGCGAAGGTCGCGTCGCCGATCGGCGTCCACGCCGCGATGTCCGTCATGTCGATGTCGTCGAGCAGTACGACGACGCCTTCCTCGTTCTGCCACGGGGCGAGGGTCTCGCCCGCGTTGACCGCCGCGGCGAATTCCACCAAGTCGTCGGCGGTCCAGATGCCGCCCGGAGGCGCGAAGGCATAGAGTGCCTTGGCGAGGTGACGGGCCGAGAACTCGCCGTTTTTCTCGTTATAGGTGCGGATGCCCGATTTGTAAACGTTTTTCGTGTAGGTCTTGTCGTCGGCGGTCGTGAGCGTGAGTTTCAGGCCGGCCGGGGAGGTGAAGCGTCCGACGGGGAATTTGATGGTCTGGGGCTTGGTCAGGTCGGCTCCCTCGGGGAATTCCAGCGTCAGCTTCGTGCCGGTTCCGTCCGGCGCCGGGGTGAGGGCGAGTGTCGCGGGGTCAACCGTGCCGGTGAAGCTCAGCCAGCCTTCGAAACCCTCCTCCGAGGCGGGTTCTACGCTGATAGACCGGGCCGGACTTTCCAGCTCGCCGGCGTCGATGCGCAGTTCGACGACCGAGAAGATGTTGCGGAACGAGACGTGCAGCGCCCCTTCCGAGAGGTTGTTCTCGAGCGGCGTGCCGACCAGCGGTGCGCAGGCCGTGTTGGCCTGCTCCGTGCCCTGGAAGGAGATCGTGCGCCGGGCCTCCACGGCGACCGTGCCTTCGGCGGTCGTGGCGGGGTAGTAGGCCGTCAGCGGCTTCGACGCATCGTAGGAGGCGATGCCCGCGTCGCTGGTGAACGTGGTCGTGGGGCCCGCTTCGGCGGCGGTGTATTCGTAGGCCGCGCCGTCGTAGACGACCGTGATGCGGTCGCCGGCCTCCCAGGTGCTCTTGCCTTCGTTGATGTCGGTGCGGGTCGCGGCGGCGCAGGCCGCCTTGATGACGAGCCCCGACGAGGCGGGAAGCGGGGCCGGGTCGGTGATTTCGGGGTCCCGGGTGCAGCCGGCGAGCAGCAGCACCGCACTTAACAGAATGATATACAGTTTTTTCATTTCGGTCGGGGTTTACTCTTTGTTCTTGTCGTCGTCGAATTCCGTATCCTCGATGCCGTTGTCGGGCTTCTCCTTGTCGATGTCCGACATGTCGGTTACGGCATAGGGCGTTGCGAGGGCGTAGCGTGCCGCCTGCAGGGCGATCGGGGCGTTGGCGTCGGTGACGGGCGTCGAATAGCTGCCCGCGGTGGAGTTCGAGGTCGTGTAGCGGAACGAGTTGCCGTCGAGCGTCACGCCGCCGAACGCCGGGGAGATCAGCTTCTCGAAGACGGCGCACGAGGCGGCATAGCGTGCGATGCCGTAGTCCATGTGGTAGCCGTCGCGGGTCATGTCCATCGAGTTCTGGAGCTTCGACGTGCGGAGGTTCTGCAGGATGGTTCCCGTGGCGATCACATCGTCGAACGTGACTTCGTCCATCACCTTTTTACCCTGCGCGACGATGGCGGCGTACATGTCCGCCTGCGACGAGTTGAAATTGCTGACGATCACCGTCTGCTGCGAATAGCTGACGATGGCCGGGTCGCCGTAGGCCTGCGAGAGAATGTAGCAGAACTTGGGCATGGCCCCGGTCTGCGTCGATTTGACGTTGTCGATCAGCCCCTGCAGGGCCTCTTTCTCGGTCGAGGTCCACTGCCAGGCGTTGACCTTGCCGGTGTGCTCCTGGATGGTCACGATGTCCCATCGGTCCGAGGCGGCGACCTCCTTGATCGTCTTGTTCATCAGCTCGGTCCATCCGGCGGCTCCCGGGCCGCACTCGTAACAACGGTAGTCGCTCACGGTGGCGAATCCGTTGTTGTACTCGGGGACCGTGCGGCCTCCGTAGTACATGTGCGTCATCTTCACCTTGTCGAGACCTGCGGCTTTCAGCATGCCCGGCAGGTGCTCCACGGCGTCCTTCGTGAAGCTGTTGCCGATGAAGAGGATGCGCAGCTCGGCATCGCCGCCCGGATCGCTGCCGCCCGAACTGCCGATCTGGTAGACGATGTTCGTGAGCGTCGATTTCGTTGCGCCCTGCTTGCCCAGGTAGTTGGCCTGGTCGGCCTCGGAGTAGGAGTCGAAGACGGGCGTGCCGTTGTTGTAGGTGCCCACCTTGCCGCCTGCGGTGCAGTTGGTCCACTGCGCCGCACCGTTGTTATAAGCCCAGAACACACCGCGGTTGCCGTCGCTGAGGATCGTGCCGTAATTGGCGCAGTTCTCGAACGTGGCAGTGTTCGACAGCGACGTGATGCCGCCGCAGCGGGCGCCGGTCGTCGAGGTGAGGTCCCCGTAGTTCATGCAGCCGCTCATCGAGGAGCCGGTGCCCATGTTGCAGGTGATGTTGCCCAGACGCCCGGCGTCCTCCCTGGGGTTCGTGTTCATCTGGTCGCCGTGGTTGACGCAGTTGGTCAGCTGGGTGTAGCGGTTGGCCGCGGCGACGATGCCCGATGTGCGGCCCGTCGCCGAGGTCATGTCGCCGTAGTTGATGCAGTCGGAGATGACGACCTTCTGCTGCGACTCCCCGTCGTTGGAAGAGAATCCCACGATGCCGGCGATGTGGTAGCCCGTGGCGCCTCCGGCGGTGTTGTTGTCACGGTTCTCGGCCGTGATCGCGCCGTTGTTGTTCACGTTGTCGATCGTGACGCCCTCTTTGGCGAAGGCCGTGCCGATCAGGGCCATCGTGATGCGGACGCTGCCCGCCGTGCCCTGGAAGAGCATCGGTGCGCCGCTCGTGATGTCGCGCACGGTGGCGTCGTAGACCATTCCGGCCACCACGCCGTTCGACGAACCTGCCGTAGCCGTGACGGTCAGCGAACAGCCCGTGTCGAACGAGAAATTCTCGACAACGGCGCCCGGGGCCAAAGCCCCGAACAATCCGTATGTCGCGCCCTCCTCGCTGCCCGCGGCGACCATTTTCAGGTTGCGGATGCGGTAGCCCTGTCCGTTGAAATGGCCTGCGAAGGGCGTTCCCGTGACGGTGAGTTTGTTGCTTGCCAGCGCGAACGTCGCCTTGCCGATGGGGGTCCACTCCGTGATCCCGCTCATGTCGATGTTGGTCAGCAGGCACACCTCGCCGTCCTCGTTCAGCCACTCGTCGAGCGATCCGCCGGCGTTGACCGCCGCGGCGAAGGCCATCAGATCGTCGGCCGTACGGATGCCCTTGGCCGTCGAGATGTCGCCTCCGTATTTGGTGTTGGTTACCTTGTCCTCGTTGCCCGTCTTGATAAGGCCGATGTAGTCCATGTAGTTGGTCTCGTCGATCTGGACCATCACGTAATTGCCGCCGTTGTACGAGCCCACGCCGCCGCCGGCGGTGTTGTTGTCCAGTTTCGCGCCGTTGTTGATGTTGGCCACGAGCGTTCCGCGGTAGGTCGCCAGGTCGGCGATCACGTTGCCGTAGTTGGCCGAGTTGAGGACCTCGCTGTCGGCGGAGTTGGTCAGGCAGACCAGACCTCCGGCGTGCGTCTTGGCGTTGGTGGCCACGATGTCGCCGTAGTTCGTGCAGCCGTCGACTACCGACGTGGTGCCGAGGATGCAGGTGATGTTGCCCAGGCGTCCGCCGCCCGATTCGCCGTAGGTGTTCAGCATGTCGCCGTGGTTCTCGCATTCGGAGACGACCGTGAAGGTGTTCGCCGCGGCCACGATGCCCGAGGCGCGGCCCGTCGAGACGGTCATGTCGCCGTAGTTCGCGCAGCGCATGATGAGGTTTCTGAAAGTCGATGTGCGCGAGGTGTTCGAGAGCCCTGCGATGCAGCCCACCTGCGTCGAGGTGAACCCGTTGGCGTTGGCGGCTCCCGGCACGGCCTTCATGGCGCCGTAGTTCTTCAGTCCGATGAGCTTCGTGACGGTTTCGTCGCTCGTGCCGGCCCCGTAGACGAAGCCCACGAGACCCATGGTCATCAATTTGTTCGAAGTGCCGTTGCCCAGACACTCCATCGGGAGGTAGCTGGTGCACTCCTCGATCGTGGATTCGACGCTGGCCCCGGCGATGACACCCGTCGAGGTGACGCCGTTGCCCGAGACCGTGAACGACCCCGTGTCGCCCGTTTCGGCTCCCAGCACGAGGTTTTTGACCGTCGCGCCTTTCAGCACGCCGAACAGACCGTATGCCTGGTTGTCGCCCGTGAGCGCCGCGGCCATCTTCAGGTTGCGCAGGGCGTATCCCTGTCCGTCGAACGTTCCCTCGAAGGCGGCTCCCGAGGGGGTGGAGACCGCCGTCGTGGCGGCGAACGTGCCGTTGCCGATGGGTGTCCACTGGGCGACGTCCTTCAGGTCGATGTCGTTCATCAGCAGGACGTTCATCAGCTGGGCGCCCGTGCCGGCGTTGACGTCGGCGGCGAACTGCACCAGCTCGGCGGCCGTCCGGATTTCGATGCGGTCGCTCGTGGCCTTCGCGAAGAAGACCGGGCGCAGCACCGTGTGCTCCAGCATGTCGTAGGCCACCGCGATCAGGTGTCCCGCGCTGAATCCGGCCGGGAACGTGACGGCGATCTGCTGCTGCTCCTTGTCGAGCGCAGCCTCGATGCCTTCGGCCGCCGCGATGCCGACCAGCGCGTCGGCGGCGTGTTCGCCGTGCAGGGTGTATTTGACCATCATCGGGACCGATGCGTCGACGACGGTGGTGTTGATTGCCGTCGAGAGCGTGAGGTTCAGCACCTGCTGGATGGGCAGCGTGACGACCTCGCCGTTGCCGAGCGTCAGCGACAGGTTGCCGTTGGCGTCGCGGGCGATCTCCTTGAACAGGCAGCTTTCGCCGTCGTTGGCCTCGATGGGACGCCCTGCGGCGTCGTTCAGCCGCTCGCCGTTGACGGTCCAGTACCCCTGTTCGTCGACCGACACCACGGGGGTGTGGCCGCTCACGGGAACCCGTTCGCCGGATTTGTCCAGCAGCGGCGCGGTCTGTCCGTCGGCCGTCACCGTCCAGTAGTAGAGGCCGCTTTCCGAATCGGGCTCGACACCCAGCAGCGGGACGTTGAGCATCTGGTCGACGGTCGCCAGCACGACGCTCTTCTCCTCGTTCTTATTGTCCTTGTAGGTGATGACGTAGTTGCCTTCGGAGTCCTGCGCCATCGCGGTGATGACGTTGCCCGAGGTCAGCTCGCTCAGGTCGGCGAGCTGGTCGTTGAGCGACGTGATGCGGCTCTGGAGCTTGGCGATCCGCTCCTTGATACCGTCGATGCGGCCGCCGAGTTCCGAATCGTCGTAGTCGCTGCAGCCTGCCGCGAAGGTGACGGCGGTCAGAAGCAAGAAATATAGGAATCGTTTCATGAATGTCTGGATTAAGCGTTAGTAGTTCTGCGACGGATCGAAATATTCGCTGTTGCGGTAACACAGGGCATTGTCGTTCGTGGCTTCGGGAGCGCCGCTCGGATTGTCCTTGTAGGTGTCCCATTCGCCGACGCGGCCGCCCTTGGCGCACTGCGTGACGAGTCCCTTGGCGCTGTAACCGCAGGCCCATCCGGGACCGTGCTGCGGCGCTCCGGCGTCGTAGGTGATGTTGGCCAGGATCGTGCCCTTGTTCACGCAGCCGACAATCGTGGCCTGGTTGTGGCCCACGAAACCGCCCGTGCGGCATCCCAGCTGCGAGAAGACGTTGCCGTTGTTGGTGCAGTACTCGATGCGGAGGTTGTTGTTCGTCACCGTACCGCCCACCAGGCCGCCCATGCGCTTGTAGTTGTAGTAGTCCCTGCTGCCGCCGTACTGGCCCACGGCGTCGTCCTGCACCGTGCCGTTGTTGACCGAGTTGCTGACCGCCGTGCCGCTCTCTTCGCTCGTCGGGCCGCCCAGCGTGCCCACCAGTCCGCCGCCGCGTCCCGTCGGGGCGCTCACTTCGCCGTTGTTGGTGCAGTAGTCGATCTTGATGCCTCCGCCGAGCGTGAAGGCGCAGATGCCGCCGACGTTCATGCCGGTGCCGCCGTTTTGCTTGTTGGAGATGCGTCCGGTCTTCACGTCGCCGTTGTTGATGACGGCGTCGGCCTTCGTTTCTCCGCCGATGACCGTGGCCTTGGCGCATCCGGCGATACCGCCGAGCATCATCAGCGTCCCTTCGGGGTTGTCGCCCGTGAGAATCACCGAGACGTAGTTGGTGACGTTGGTGATCGTCGAGCCTTCGGCGTAACCCGTCAGCGCTCCGACGGCCACGACGTTCGGACTGGCGCCCGTGACGGAAATTTGGTCGCCCGCGGCGCCCAGTTTGAGGTTCTTGACCGTGGCGCCCTTCAGCGCACCGAACAGGCCGTGGAGGTGGGTCGTCTCGCTCTCGGCGTCGAAGGTCCACTGAATGCCCTTGATCGTGAAGCCCTGGCCGTTGAATACGCCCGTGAAGGGGTTGGTGAGCGTGTTGTACGAAGGCGTTCCCGTGGCTTTGCCCGCTCCGATCGGGGTCCACTCGGTGAGTCCCGAGAGGTCGATGTCGTTGAGCAGCACCACTTCGCCCGAGGCGTTCTCCCAGCGGCTCGTGCTGCCGCCCGCGTTGACCGCCTTGGCGAAGGCCACCAGGTCGGCTCCCGTTGCGATGCCCGGGTCGGTCGGCACGTCGGGAATGACGGGCGACTGGCGCACGCCGAGCGTCACGGTCACGCCGTAGGGGCGGTTCGAGAAGGTGATCGAACCCTTGCGGTCGGCGCCGCTGTCGTTCTCATAGTAGTCGGCCACGAACGAGTGGGTCGTGGTGACCATCGGTGCGCGTGTCACGGGGGCGGGCTTGAGCCACGACTGACACTCTTCGGCAATCGTCACGTCGTATTCGATGTCGGCCGAGACCTTGATGTCGAACTCCGTGAATTCGCCTTCGAGGGCGACCTCCGTTCCGGTTCCGAACTGCGGGTCCCACGTCGGGGGTACGATCTGGGCCGTTCCGTAGGTGAAGAAGAGGGGTTTGAGCACGGTGTTGCCCCCGGCCGTGACCAGGATCACCGTGTTGCCCTCTTCGGCGCCCTCGTCCAGTTTCACCGAGATCGTGCGGGTGTACTTGTCGATCTCGACCGTCACGTTGTAAGCGGTGAAATAGTCGATATGCGCCTCTTCGGCCTCGGTGCCCGCCACGGTGTATTTGATGTAGACCGGCGCGGCGCGGTCGGCGATGGCCGTTACGGGTGCGGCGTTGAACGCGATGCTCAGGGCTTCGAAAACCGGGATTTCGAACGAACTGCCGTCGGCGAGCGTGAAGCGGACCATGCCGTTCTCCTCGTCGGTCTCGACCTTTTGGAACAGCGTGTTGCTCACGTCGTCGGCCAACATGGGTTTGCCGTCCTTGCCCGTGAAGCGCTGGCCGTTGACCGTCCAGAAACCCTCGGCGTCGATGCCCATCGTGGGAGGCACGCCGCCCACGGGCATCATCTTGCCCCCGGCATCCAGCAGCCATTCATAGGTTTCGCCGTTGTCCGCGGTCGTGCGCCAGTAGAGCTTTTCGTCGGTGAACTCCCCGGCCCCGACGATCGGCGTGGTCACCACGTCGTCCTGCGTGGCGAGGGTGATGGTTTTCGTCTCGCCGCCGCGGTCGCGGTAGCAGACGACGTAATTGCCCTTGTCGTCCTGTTTGAGGTAGGAGATGAAGCTGCTGTTGATGAGCGCCGTGAGCGAGGTCATCTCGTCGTTCAGCTCTGCGACGCTCTTTTCGGCCGCCGTAAGCTCCTGCTCGATGGCGTCGATGTTTTTCCGCAGCTGCCCGTCGTCGTATTCGTCGCAGCCCCAGAGGAGGACGAAACCGGCGGTAAGCAGTATGATGTTCAATAACTTTCTCATTGTTCTCTCGGTTTAAGGGTTACTGTTTGATCCGCACGTGCATGTAGTTCATGCAGCTGCGTTCGCCTTTCGAGTCGGAGGGCTTGTTGACCACTTTGCCCGCGCCGTCGGTGTAGAGCCACAGGGTGGTCGAACCGCCGCCGTCGAAACGGGTCACGTTCCAGCAGCCGAATTTCTGGGCGATGCGGACCATTTCGTAGAATTTCACGCCCATCGAGACCCAGTTTTGGCGGCCGTCGATGACGAAGAAGTGGACTTTCGTTCCGGCCTGGTCCACACCCACGTAGGTCATCGGGTCGTAGACCGACGAGGCGAGGTTTTTGTCCACGCCGTCGGCCAGCAGATGGTACATCGTCGAGTTCTGGGTGAGAATCGGCTTCGAAACGCCGTCCACCGCCACGTCGGCGCGGATGCGGAGCGTCGAACCCACGGAGAGTTTCGCGGCGAAGGCCTCGGCCGTCGCTCCGGAGAGCTGCACGGCCCATTCGTCGAGAGTCGTGAGGTAGGGAGCCTCGGCAAGCGGCGTCGTGCGGCCGTCGGCAATCTGCGTTACGGTGGCCTCGAACCAGCCGTCGTTGACCGTCATGGGGTTGCCCGAGGTGTTCTTCGCAACGACGTAGAGCGCTTGTGTGAGCAGCGTGTTGGTCAGCGACGGAGTGCCGGGATGCGGCGTCTTCTTGTAACGCGCGGTGTAGAGGTTGGCCTCCTGCGAGACGCTGCCCCGGCGCAGGATCGTGTCGTTGATCGAGTGGTATTCGTACTCGGTGCCGTCGAGCTCGATTTTGCCCGTGAAGACCTTCTTGCCGCAGCTTGCCGTGCGGTCCCTGAAGACCGTGAAGGCGTTGGCGTGGTTGGTCAGCGACGTGCGCACGGTCTTGTTGTTGACGAAATCGGGGCGTCCCTCCTCGATGTGCAGGCCGCGGGGGAATCCGTCGTGCGAGTTGAAGAACCCGGTGTTGATGCCGGCGAGGATGTTCTGCCCCTCGGTGCGCTTGCGGGCGCAGTTCTCCGAGAGGGTCTCGCGGATGTTCTTGCCGTTGTTGCCGTTGTTGTTGCCGTTGGGGTTGGGCACGAGGTCGTCGGCCATCGAGGTCGCGATCTCCACGGCGTCGTTCGTCAGGTCGAGCTCCAGCACGTGCATCTTGCGCGGCAGATTGGTGAACTCGTAGTAGGTGTATTTCACGCCCGGGTGGAGCTGGACGGTCTGTTTCAGCTCCCAGTCGTAGTAGGCCGGCAGCGACCAGTCCACGGTGTTCTCCTCGGTGTCGTAGTTCGACTGCTTGTGGCAGACGGCCGTGGTGTGCATGGCTGCGGGAGCCGTTGCCGGGGCGTCCTTGTAGGTGTCGTAGTCGCCGACGAAGCCGTTGCCGATACAGCCCTTGATGAGCGATGCGCTCTGGTTGTAGCCGCAGGCCCAGCCGGGACCGTGGAGGTTCGAACCGTCGACGGTCACGTTGCCGATGATGGCTCCGGTGTTCTTGCAGTTGCGGATCGTGCCGAGGTTGTGGCCCGAGAAACCGCCCGTGCGGCATCCCAGGTGGGTGATGACGTTGCCGAGGTTGTTGCAGTTCTCGATGACGCAGCCCGTCGTGGTCGAACCGCCGACCAGGCCGCCCATGCGCTTGATGCCGTATTGGTTTTTCTGCCCGGCGTACTGCCCGGCGGCATCGTCCTCGACGAGTCCGTTGTTCAGCGAGTTGGCGATGGTTCCCTTCTCGAAGGTTCCGGCCAGTCCGCCGCCGCGTCCCGAAGGCGCGTTCACGCGTCCGTTGTTGGTGCAGTAGCCGATGAGGTTGTTCTCCGCCGACTTGATGTAGGCGCAGATGCCTCCGACCTGCATGCCCGTGGCGCCGTTCGCGGTGTTGGCGATGGGGCCCGTGGTGATGTCGCCGTTGTTGGCGCATTTCACCGCGGCGGACGTGCCGCCGATGGTCGTCCCGGTCATCTGTCCGGCGATTCCCGCCAGCATGACCAGCACCCCGGAGGGGTCTTCGGCCTCGAACGAGATCGAGACGTTGTTGGTCACGCTTTCGATGACCGATTCCGTGGCGAACGCCGCCACGCCCGCTATGGCCGTGCCGGCCCCGGCGGTTCCGGTGACGGTGAACTTGTCGCCCTTGGCGCCGACCGTGAGGTTCCGAACGGTGGCCCGGTTCAGCACGCCGAACAGCCCGTGGGCCGTCGATTTCGCGGCGTCGGCCGTCCAGCTGATGTTTTTGAGGGCATAGCCTTTGCCGTCGAACTTGCCCGTGAAGGGATTCTCGGCCGTGCCGATTGGCGTCCACTCCGTCGTGCCCGTCATGTCGACGTCACCCAGCAGCACCACGTCTCCGCTCTCGTCGCGGTAACGGTCGTAACTGCGTCCGGAATTGACGGCCTCGGCGAACTTGCGCAGGTCCTCGGCTGTCTTGATGCCGTAGTATTCGGGTTTGGCGCTTTTGGCTGCGAGGCGCACGACGCGGATCAGGACATTCTCCTCCGTGTCGCAGAGCATCACGGTGAAGCTGCCCTCCTCGAATCCGCTGCCGAAGGTGACGGCGACGGTTCCGGCGGCGGTGTCGGCCGCGGCCGTGAGTTTCTCGGTGCGCATGATCTTCAGGATCGTCTCGCCGGCTTTCTCGCCCGTGATCTCGTAGTCGATCGTGAGCGGCAGCGAGGCGTCCTCGACGACGTATTCGTCCCCGAGCACCGTGTCGCCGACCTTGAAGACGATGTTGAAGGCGTCGAAGACCGGAGCCGATACCGTCGAGCCGTCGCCCAGCGTGAAGACGGCGTTGCCGTTGGCGTCGCGCGAGACGCCCGTGATGAGCGATTTCTCCTTGCCTTCGGCTTTCAGCGGACTGCCCGCCGCGTCGGTCAGCCGCCGGCCGTTGACGGTCCAGTAACCGTCCTTGTCGACAGCCACTTCGGGCGTGCGTCCGGCGACGGGGATTTTCGATCCGTCGGTGTCTTTCAGAAAGTCGGTCTTGCCGGCGGCGGTCGTCGTCCAGTAGAGCACGCCGCCCTCCTCCTTCGTGCCGAGGATCGGCGCCGTGGTCACGTCGTCCTTCGTGGCGACGGTGACGCTGTGCTCGACGTTGTCGGTGCCCTTGAAGCGGACGACGTTGTTGCCGTCGGCGTCCTGCGTGATCGAGGTCACGACCCCGCCGTTGACCACGGACGCGAGCAGCCGGACCTGACTGTTGAGCTCGTCGGCCTGTTTTTCGAGATCGGTGAGTTGGTTGTATATCTCGTCGACGCCTTTCCACAGCGCGGAATCGTCGAAATTGTCGCTGCATCCGCCCGCGAAGAGGAGGACCGATGCCAGAAGCGTTGTTATCATGGTTCGTTTCATTGCCGTTTGGTTTTATCGGGTTGCAAAAAGCATCAGTCGAAATTGGTGCTGTCGGTCCATCCGGGATTCTGGGTCAGCAGTCCGCCCGTCAGCACGCGCTGGTCGGCCGGAATGGGCCACAGGTAGTCGCGCTCCTCGTTCCAGGTGTATTTCAGGGCGCTCCATGCCACGACGTAGCCGCGGTTGTCGGCGGCTTCGGAGAGGATGATGTCCGACCCGATGCGGAGCACCGTCAGCCCGTCGGCCGGGGTGCTGGTCTGCTGCGTGGCGTAGAGTTCGAGGTCGTTTTTGCCGTCGCCGTCCATGTCGTAAAGGCCCGGGCCGGGGAAATAGATGCCGTAGTAGGGGGCCGTCTCGTTGACCAGCTGCGCACCTTCCTTCCAGCGGAACATGTCCCACATGCGCTGGCCTTCCATGACCATCTCGATGGTGCGCTCGCGGCGTATCTCGAGGATCACGCCCGTGTTGGCGCTCTTCGTGACGTTGGGGTAGCAGGCCGTGAGGAACGGATCGGGATCGGCGTTGGCGGCCTCCATGTCGAGTCCGCCCATGCCGGCGCGGTCGCGGATCTTGTCGATCGAGATCGTCAGGTCGTCCTGCGTGAGGGTTCCCAGTTCGGCCTTGGCTTCGGCGTAGTTGAGGTATACCTCCGCCGTGCGGAGCAGCGGCCAGTCGGACGTGCCCTTCGAGGCGCCGCTGTGGGCCGCCGTCGAGACGAACTTGATCGGTTCGTAACCCGTCATCGCCGTCATGTCGTTCGGCGTGGCCGAGCTTTCGCCCTTGGCGATGTAGCCCGGGCAGAGCACGGTCTGCGCCATGCGCGGGTCGCGGCCTGCGGTCTCCTCGGTGTAGAACATCGTTTCATGGCCCGTTTTTTCGGTGAAGCGCGAGCCGTCGGCCATCAGGTAGTGGTTCATGAAACGGCGTGTGAAGCCTGCCGCGGCGTTGCGGATGTTGAACTGTACGCTGTGGGCGAGGTTCAGCCCCTCGAAATTGTAGAGACGGGCCAGAATGACCTCGCCCTGCTTGGCGTTGTCGCTGCAGAACAGGTCGCGGTAAGGCTCCGCACCCTCCTTGTAGAGCGAGTAGCCGCTTTCGGCGATGAAGGTCGCCGCGGCGTCGGCCGCCTGCTGGAGGTATTTGTCGGCGTCGGGCAGGTTGCGGTACTTGCGCCACGTGCCTTCGTAGAGCGCTGCGCGTGACTTGAAGGCCAGCGCCGCCCAGCGGGTCACGCGGGATATGTCCTTGTCGCGCGGCAGCATGTCGATGGCGTTGTCGAGGTCGGACATCACGTGGTCCATGATGATGCCGCGGTCCTCGCGGGGCTTTTTCAGCAGGTCTTCCTCTTCGGAGCCGATCACCGTGTCGTACCAGGGCACGTCGCCGTAGCGGCGCACCTTTACGTAGTAGAAATAGGCGCGGAAGAAATAGGCCACGCCGTCGTATTTGGTGCGGGCCGCCTCGTCGGTGCAGTTGTGCGAATTTTGCAGGTAGTAGTTGATCTTGCGCAGGGAGGTCCAGGTCCAGCCGCTTTCATCGGAAGCCATGCGGGTTCCCGAGATCACGTCGCCCATGCTTTTGTCCACCATGTCGTCGGCGTTGAGCCCCGCGGCGCTGTCGGGGGAGTCGAGCAGTGTGTAGAACTGGTTGGTCCACAGGCGGAGGTCCACTTCCGACTGAAAATAGGTCTGCGGTGTGACCGTGTCTTCGGGAATGAGGGTCAGGTCGCAGCTGGAGCATGCGGCGCCCAGCAGGATCGTTGCCAATATTTTGTGCAGTGTTTTCATCTGTCGTTCTCTTTATGCGTTAGAAGCTGATGTCGACGCCTACCGAGAGGGTTTTGGGATAGGCGTATCCCGTTCCGGAGTCGGCTTTGTTCGTGCTGCCCGATCCGGCCAGCTCGGGGTCGATGGTCTTGTTGTGCCGTTTCAGCGGCGACCAGTAGCAGAGGTTTTCGCCCGAGAAATAGACCCGGGCACGGTCGATGCCGATTTTGCGCGTGAGTTTCTGCGGCACGGTGTAACCGATCGTGAGGTTTTTCAGGCGCAGGTAGGCGAGGTTCTGGAGGTAGCGGTCGTTCTTTTCGCCCAGCGAACCTCCGGCGTAGGCATTGTAACCGCGCGGACGGGGAAAATAGGCGTTGCGGTTGTCCTCCGACCAGCAGTCCGAGTAGAAATCCTTGTGGATGAACGAGGTGGGCGGGAAGGCATAGGGCCCCCAGAAATCGTAGGAGGACTGCCCGGCGGCCGGATACCAGTCGCGGCGTCCGATGCCCTGGAAGAAGGCCGACACGTCGAAGCCCATCCAGTTGAATCCCACGCGGAACGAGTAGTTGTAACGCGGCAGCGAGTTGCCGATGATGCGTTTGTCGCCCGGATCGTCCACCGTGCCCGAACCTTCGGAGATGACGTTGTCGCCGTCGAGGTCGGCGAAGCGCACGTCGCCCGCCCGCAGGTAGTTGCCGGCCGGGCCCTTACATTGGTAAACGCGGTTGTTGACCGCCTTGTCGTCGATCAGGGCCTGGTATTCGGCGGCCTCGCGGTCGGTCTTGAAGAGCCCGTCGACGTGGTAGCCCCAGATCTCGCCCAGCGTCTTGCCCACGTAGTGGTCCGAGATCAGCCGGTCGGGGTTGTGGTATTTGGTGATCTTGGTGATGTAGTCGCCCACCGAGGCCGAGACGTTGTAGGAGAAGGGGCTTCCGGCCAGCTGGAACTCGTCCTGCCAGCTCAGGGTGATCTCCCAGCCCTTGGTGCGCAGGTTGGCGCAGTTGGCCTTCGGGGTTTTGGCGCCGAAGACATCGGGCAGGGTGAGCGAGGTGGTGAGCATGTCCTTCGTGTCGCGGATGTAGTAGTCGCCCGTGAAATTGAGGCGGCCGTTGAGCAGGCCCACGTCGAGACCCACGTCGTAAGTGGTCACGGTCTCCCACGTCAGTCCCGACGACAGCGGGTCGGAGACGTTGGCGTAATAGCCCCGTTCCAGTCCGTCGAAGGTGTAGGTCATCTGGTTGTCGGTGCTGATCTGCTCGATATAGGCGTAGTTGGATACCTGCTGGTTGCCCAGGCTGCCCACCGAGAGACGCAGTTTGAGGTTGCTCATCACGTCGCGCACGGGTTCGAAGAACGACTCCTCGCTGATGCGCCAGGCTGCCGACGCCGAGGGGAAGAATCCCCAGCGGTGGTTGGGTTCGAAGCGCGACGAACCGTCGCCGCGGGCGCTCGCCTCGAAGATGTAGCGGCCTTCGTAGTCGTAGTTCACGCGGCCGAAGAATCCCAGCGTGCGGTAGGCCGAGATCGACTGCGAGAGGGTGATGGGACCCGTCGCCACGGTGAACGAGTCGATGTTGTCGCTCGACAGGTCGGTCTGCTTCACGTCGAGCGACGTGGAGCGGTAATCCTCGTACTGGCCGCCGGCGGTGGCTTTGAAATGGTGGCCTCCCCACGTGTTCTCGTAGGTGCCGTAGATATTGACGTTGTGGCCTTTGTATCCGTAGTGCACCTCGCGGTAGGAGTTTTCGACCGAGCCCGAGGTGAAGGTCTCCATGACGCCCTCCTGACGCGAGTATTCGAACGTGTTGTTGCGGTATTTGTAGAGCCGGTCGCGCTGGCGGTAGTCGTAGGCCGCCGTGAGGACGAGCTTTTTGGCAATCGTGATGTCGAACTGGTTCGAGAGCGTCAGGTAGCGGTTCTCCTTCGAGTTCTTCGAACGGTCGGCGGTCATCTGCCCGCCGCGGCCGGCGCCGATCGGGGAGTTCTTGCCCAGCTGGTTGACGTATTGGACGATCGTGCCGTCGGGGTTGTAGGGGAGGAACGCGGCGCAGATGTTCGACTGCAGGGCGTTGATCGTGCCCTCGTAGTCGGAGTGTCCGCCGTATTTGTAGCCCGAGGTGTCGAAGCTGATGTTGTTCGAGTATTTCAGCCACGGGGTCATCTGGGCCGAGACCTTGGTGCGGAAGGCGTAGTCGGTGTACTTGTCCTTGTTGATGTTGAACATGCCGTACTGCTGGTAGAAGCGGCCGCTGGCGTAGTAGGTCACCTTGTCGGTGCCTCCCGAGAGCGAGAGGTTGTGTTCCTGCTGCGACCGCACGCGGTTGTAGAAATAGCCGTACCAGTCGAAATTGCCGTAATAGTAGTATTTGCCGTCGTCGCCTACCTCGACCCACGGACGGTCTGGGTGCTCCGTGCGGTCGTTGCGGCGGTCGTAGAGTTTCTGCAGGCCGCCGTTCTCCTCGGTGTAGCGGAAGATGTTCATCGTGCCGTCCGACGAGTCGTTCATGAACTGGTTGACGATGCGCACGTGGTCGTAACCCGTGTCGATGAAATCGGTCGAGGTGGTGTTGCTGGCCCAGCCGAAACGGCCGTTGTAGGAGACGCGTGCGCGTTCGCCCTTCTTGCCCGCCTTGGTGGTGATGAGCACCACGCCGGCCGACGCCTTGGCGCCGTAGATGGCGCACGACGAGGCGTCTTTGAGCACCGACACCGATTCGATGTCGTTGGGGTTGATCTGGCTGAGGCTCACCTCCACGCCGTCGGCCAGCACGAGCGGCGAACCGCTGTTGAGCGAGATCGAGCCGCGGATATTGATGGCATAGGACGATTCGGGGGAGCCCGTTCCAAAGGTGATGTTCACCGAGGGGTCGGCGCCCTGCAGGGCGTTGGCGGCCGAGACCACCGGACGGGCGTTGAGGTCCTTGCCGCTGATGGTCGCCACGGCACCCGAAAGGTTGGCCCGGCGCTGTGTGCCGTAGCCCACGACGACCACTTCGTCCATCAGGTTGTCCGACTCTTTCAGGACGATTTCAAGCGGGGTGTTTCCCCCCCCCTTGAGCTCTACGGTCTGGGAAATGTAACCCAGGTAGGAGACGTTGATTTTTGCGGGGAACTTCACGTCCGCCAGTTCGAAATCGCCTCCGGCACCCGTCAGCGTGCCTTTCGACGTGCCTTCGACGGCCACCGTCGCGGCGATGATCGGCTGTCCCTTGACATCGGTCACGCGTCCGTGTACGGAGTTCTGGGCGGCGGCCGGTTTGGCCGCTGCCGCGGGTTGTTTTTTGGTGACGGAGATGCGGTGCCCGTCGATGGTGCAGGTCACGTCCTGTCCGGCGAACACCTGGTCGAGGACCTCGCGGATGGTGGCGTTTTTGGCCGAAACGGAGATGCGTTTGCTGAGGTCCACCTCGTCCGAGCTGACGATGATGGAGTAATTTTCCGTACGGTTCAGCGTGGCTACGGCCTCCTGAACGGTTACGTTCTTCAATTCGAGGTTGATTCTCTTCGCCTGCGCGAAAACCGCGGCCGGGCTCAGTAACATACAGAGAATAACCAGGTAGAGGAGTCTCGCAAAGCGAGTTCCCCGACGATTGTAGTCGTTTCCCATGATAGGTTTATTTAAGGTTCAAGTTTAAGGCGGGCATGCCGGGGTCGGTGGCATCCGGGCGGGTCACAGAAAAGAAACAGAAAAAAGGAAGGCGGTGGGAGGGTCGGTCAGTCTCTCATAGGCGTTTCGGTTTTTGTGTCAGGTTGGTTTTTTTGGGGGAAGAATTCAACGGGATCGGTTCGACGAGAGATAGACGACTCCGTCGCGGCGCAGGATCTGCATTTTGTGATCGGAATTGATGGCGGAAAGTATCTGGTCCAGGTTTTCGTTGTTGGTGAAATAGGCGAAATAACGGGCCTGGGCGAGCGCTTCGTCGAGGATGACGATGTGCGTGCCGAAGAGCCGTTCGAGGTCCGAGGCGATGTCGCGCATGCGCAGGTTGAAGAAATGAATGGCCCGGTCGTCGGCAAACGACTTGAAATGCCCGGGCTGGAACGTCGTGAGGTCGATGTCGCCCGTGGCGCGGTCGTACTGCACCATGTCGCCGGGCTTCATCACCAGCTGCTGTTTGCGGGCTTCGGTGTCGATGTCGAACCGGACGGAGCCTTCGACCAGCAGCACCTCGATGCAGTCGGTATTCGCGTAGGACTTGAAATTGAATTTGGTTCCCAGGACGCGGATGCCGACCTCGCCCGACTGGATGATGAAGGGCCTGCGGGGATTTTTCGCCACGTCGGCGAAGATTTCGCCCTCGACGAAGATGCGGCGTTCCTTGCCCGTGAAGGCCGACGGATAGGTGATGCGGCTGCCGGAATTCAGGTGCAGCTGCGTGCCGTCGGGAAGCGTCAGGGCGGCCACTTCGCCGTAGGGAACCTGCTGCTCGAGCCATTCGACCTCCGGCTGCCGGTCGGCGTAGAGCAGCCAGACGGCGCACAGGAGCGGAATGACGAGTACGGCGGCGATGCGCTGGCTCCAGGCGATGATACGCGCACGGCGCGAGGGTGCGGGCTGCTGCCCTCCGGCGATCCCGAGCCGGTGGGCGACGCGTCCGAAAGCCGCACGGGCCGCGGTGTCGTCATCGACGTGCAGGCTGTCGAAAAGCTCGGCCAGCTGTGTCTCCGAGTCCGGGTTGCCCCCGTGCTCGGCGAGCCACATCTGCACTTCGAGCTGCTCCTGCGCGGAGAGTTCGTTGTCGAAATATTTGTTTAACTTGGTCATAGGTCCTTTTTTCTCTGTTCGCCGCCGGATGCGGAGCCTTCTTCCGGACATCCTGCTGTATAAAGAACAACCGGACGGCCCCGATTGCGTAACCGGAACTGCAAAAAAACGAAAAAAAACGGGAAAATCAACAAAGAGTGCTGTAAAGGTCCTTCAGCGCCAGCTCGATATGCTTGTCGACGGTGCGCACCGAGAGTCCGAGGCGTTCGGCGATTTCGCGGTTGGAGAGGTGCTCGTAACGGCTCATGCGGAATATCAGCTGCCGCTGGGGCGGCATTTTCGAGATTCCCTGCATCAGCAGCGCATTCAGTTCCACGTAGTTGTACTGCTCTTCGACGGAGCTGGCGCGGTCTGCGATGTCGCGGTCGCTGAGCTGGGGCAGCAGCGAGAGCATGGTGGTGCGCTTGGCCTTGAAGATGTTGTAGATTTCGTGCTTGGCCAGCACGAACAGGTAGTTCTTGACCGACTGCGAGCTGTCGAGCTTTTCGCGGTGAATCCAGAGCTTCATGAAGATATTCTGGGCGATGTCCTCGGACATGTGGTCGTCCTTGAGCATCCCGCGTATGAAATGCAGCAGCGTGGGGTAGTAGCGCACGAAGAGCTGTTCGTAGGCGTTGACGTCGCCCCGAATGATCGCGGAGATCAATTCGTTGTCGCTTTGCGGTTTGCTGAACGTGAACTTCATCGGGCCTGGGTTTATCGGGGATTGCGAGTCCGTCTTGCGGCCAAAGATAAGAAAGTTTTTCACAAAGACGGAATACTTTCCTGTGACAAAATCGTAAAAAAACGGAGGAAACCCTAAAAATAGGCCGGCGAACGTTGCGCACGGATGTTCTCCGGTTCCTTGTGTGCGATGTGAATCGAACTCCGTTCCCGCTTATAGCGGGAATTTCCTGCGCCAGCAACTCCCGGCAAGCCGGCTATAAGCGTTCCCCCCCCCTCGGAATCCGCATCAGAAATCTTTATGAGCTTATTTGTTCTGTTTTTGGGCGGATTCGCAAATTAATGCCTACCTTTGCCCCTGTCAACCATCTATGAATTCTCTTATTATGAAAAAATTGCTGTTCGTTGCGCTGGCTGCCATGGCGGCTTCCTGTATGGAGAAACCCGAGGGCGGGTCTCCCGAACCTCCCATCGACGTCGATGTCAACCATTTCCAGACCGCAGAAGCCTTCGAGGTGCCCGTGGAGGCCGGTAAGATCACCGTTGTCAAAGCCGATGGCGTGACGCTTGCCGAGGCCGACAGTCCCATGACCATCTGGGTGCCCCGCATGGGCAAGACCCGCGCAGCGGAGGGTATAACCGTCGAGTTCATTCCTTCGGACGAATATCCCTCGTTCGAGGGCAACAAGGCGCAGATGTTCCAGGTGATCTGTTTCGAAGATTCCTATGACGGGGACTACGACTACAACGACCTGGTGATCCACGTGATGTATCTGCAGAAGCAGAACATCTTCGGTTTCGCCGTACAGCCGATCGCCCTCGGATCGTCGAAATCCATCAAACTGGGCTGCGTGGTCTACAAGGGCAACAAGCAGGTCTATAAAGGATTTATCACGCCCGACGGCGTCGACTGCCGCAAGCAGTATTTCAAGTCGATCGAAGGTTTCGTCAATGTGAACAACCGCAATGAGGTCGATTTCATAGAGCCTCAGTATCTGGGCTCGACCATCCGCAACTGGGACGTTTCGAAGATCGCCGGCGACGGTGTGATGCGTGTCGAGTGGTATATCGAGGTGGGCGGCGAGGAGATCTATGCGCTGTCGACCGCTTACCTCAATAAGTCGTTCGACAAGGCGGGTCTGCCGCTGGGGCTGGTCATCACCACGACGGGCACCGTGTTCGTCGATAAGGACGGCGGCTACGAGTGTGGTTTCGACTGGTTCAACTACCCGCACGAGTCGGTGCATATCGAGCGGGTCTATCCCGAACTGTGGAGCTGGCTGACGACCGACAGCACCTACACTTTCTCTGAATTCTACGATGGCTTCGAGGCTCCGAAGAACGCCTATACGGCCTGTTTCAACGGCCTTTACAAGGCCACGACCCTCGGCAGCGTGACCGACGCGAAATACCGTCAGAACTGATTGCCGCCGCATTGAATAAACCCGGGTCCCGCTTTGGCAGGACCCGGGTTTTCGTTGTCCGGGGTAGCTGTTACCGCCAGCTCAGCGTCGCCTGCCGGCCTTCTTCGAGCCGAATCCGGAGCGTGCCGTCGGACTGTCGTTCGAAAGGGATGTCCCCCTGCACGTCCCGCGCTCCGTCGGGTAGTGCGATTTGCAGCTGCGCAGTGCTTCCGCTGCGGATAGTCAGGCTTTTTCCGGCGATGTCGAGCGCGTCGAGCCATCCGGTCGAGGAGAGCACCCGCACCCCGGAACCGTCGTTCCCGACGACGAATGCTTCGCGCGTGTCGTCCGGGGCTGCAAATTGCAGGTCGAGCCTCACACCCTGCGCGTCGGTCGTGTAGGCGTGGTTCAGTACGCCCAGCACCTGCCGGGTGTCGAGGGCGATATGTTCGGAATGTACGGCAGGGGAGCCGCTGAATGCGGTGAACAGGGCATAACCCTTTTCGGGCGCGGACTGCAGGTAGGTCTCCGGCGAAGCGCCGATCCGGCCTTCGGTCCGCAACGGGCGGCCGGCCGTATGTTTCAGGACCCGGCGGGCTTTTCCGACGGCGTTGCGGATATATTTCCGGTCGGCGGCGGACGTGGCCGCCAGATTGCCCCAGAAACCGTGTCCGGCCTGCAGGACGGTGTTCACGTTGTACCGCTGCGCGGCATAGGGCGCCTTGTTGTGCGGATAGACGGCGTAGGTGAGCAGTTCGGGAGGCAGCAGGCAGGCGGTCGCGTTGACCGAGTTACGCATGCTCTTGGTGCGAAATGCCGAATAATCGCCGTATCCCGAAGCCCCGTTGTTCATCCAGAAAAACTTGCCCTCCTGAAGTGGCATCAGGCCGATCAGTGCCCGTTCGGGCTCCGTGAGGTCGATCTCGACCACCGCATCGGGACAATAGGCCCGCAGTTCGCGCATCAGGCGGGTCACGTAGAACGGCAGCAGGTAGTTGTAGCGGTCGATGCGTTCTTTGCGGATGTGTTCCGTGCTGCCGTGCCCCAGTCCGGGCTGGGCGCTGTTGAAGGTGTTGATCGCATCCCATTTGAAGAAGCGGATACCTTCGTCCGTGAGCCGTTTCAGGTCTTCGAGGATGCAGTCGTAGAATCCGCCTACGAGGTCGCAGGCCGGGAAATCCCACTGGGCGGCGTAGGGCTTGCCCTGCCGGTCGCAGATGATCCATTCGGGATGCTTCCGGGCGCGTTCCAGCGCCGGATCGATACCCATCAGCGAGAGCCAGATGCCTGGCGTGATGCCGCGGCGGCGGAGCGAATCCACGAGCGGCGCGAGCCCGCGCGGCAGGCGTTCCGTGTGCGGCCGCCAGTCGCCCATGGTCTGCTGCCATCCGTCGTCGAAGATGAAGATGTCGACCCCCGTTTCCGCCGCCAGTTCGATCTCCCGGGCGATGCGCCCTTCGGTGAATGTCTCGCGCATGTTCGGCGACGAGTCGCGCTGCATGCCCCAGGTGTTGTAGTAGAAATGGGGCTCGCGCGAAAGGGCGTGGTCGGTGATGCGGTGCAGGAGGTATTCGCGGATGGCGTCCGAGGGCTCCTCTCCGGGAGCGAGTACCGAAAGCGTGGTCCATACGGTCTCATAGTCGCGGTCGGCAGGGATTGCCTCGCCGTCGAGGTAGCCGCCGCGGCGGATGTGCCAGCTTACGGTGCGGCGGCTGTCCAGCTGCGTGACGCGTGTGGAGATGAACCAGAGGTCGTCATCGGTCACCAGGTCCGATTCTCCTTTTACGCCCTGCGCGGCATCCGTGAGGGCCGTGTTGACCGATTGCGGGCGAAGCGTCATGTAGCTGCGGTCCTGCGAGGCATGTTCGTAGGAGGTGAGCAGGCGGTGGCGGCGGGTCGGGACGACGAGGAAAGGTCCTTTGACCTCGCACGGGGTCCGGTCGGACAGCCGGTGCGTGATGAAATCGGGGTGGAACATGTGGCAGGTGGCCAGGTTGCGCTCTGGCCGTCGGTCGTCGGCCCGTCCGGCGTCGTAGTCCGGTAGCACCTCGCGGCCGTAACTGCCGATGCGCATTTCGGTGGGCATGCCGGCGTCGGCGTCGGCAAACGTGTAACGCGGGAAGATGAAGTGGTTGCGTCCCCCGACGTTGGTCAGGCGGAATGCCCCGGCCCGCTCGGCCCGCAGGCGCAGGCGTTCGCGCAGGAAAGTTCCGCCGGGGAAATACTCCCGGTCGAGCATCACGCGGAGCCCCCGCAGTTCGCCCTGCCCTGCGAAGGTATGGGTGACGACGGTTCCCCCGTTGGCGAGCCGCTGTTCGGAGTCGGAAACGTATTTCCAGAGCGGCATGTCGGAGGAGACCGTGCGGCCGTTTACGGCAAATTCGAAGAGCGCTTCGCCGTCGGGTGCGAGCAGTTCGCAGCCGGTCGCCTTGTCGAAGAGCGAGGCGGCGCGGATACGGTCCCCGTGCGTCTGAATCGTACAGGCAAACTCGTTATTGCCGATTGTAAGCCGGCGCTCCCGGGCGGCGGCGCTCTGTGTGCCGAGTGTGCCGAGCAGCAGCAGGACGGTGAATAATCGTTTCATGAATCGTGTTTGGGTTACTGCGACAAAAGTAGCGTGAACGGCTCCGAACGGCTATAAGGATTGATTCAAACAGTTATTTCTGCGATTCATCTTCCCCGCCGGAAGGCGTTTCCGTGTTGTTTTCGGCCTGTTCGGCGGTGTAACGCGAGGGCGGCATGCCGTACTGCTTGCGGAACGAGGCCGAGAAGTGAATCAGGCTGTTGAATCCGGATGCCGTTGCGATTTCCGAGACGCTCATTTGCGTATCGCGCAGCATGCGTGCCGCGAGGTTCAGCCTGACGGACTGGATGTATCGCGCGGGCGAAAGCCCCGTGGCGGACATCAGTTTGCGGTAGAGGCTGGCGCGGCTCATCCCGATGCGGCGGCAGAGCGTGTCGAGGTTCAGCGCCGGGTCGGCGATGTCGCGGTCGATGGCCTGGTTGAGCTGCTGCAGGAACTTGTCGTCGCCGGTATCGATCTTCACGCCCAGGTTTTCGAGCGAGAGGCGCTGGCCGTAGAGCTCCTTGAGCTTTTCGCGCGAGGCGATGATATTGCGGACCTTGAGGATGAGCGCCTGCATGTGGAACGGCTTGGTGATGTAGTCGTCGGCTCCGAATTCGAGTCCCTCCTTCATCTGGAGCACGAACTGACGCGCCGTGAGCAGTACGACGGGGATATGGGCCGTGCGGGTATCGTGCTTGAGGTTGTAGCACATCTGCAGACCGTCCATTACGGGCATCATTACGTCGCTGATAATCAGTGCGGGCATCTTCTCCAGGGCCAGCAGCTGACCCGAGCGGCCGTTGTCGGCTTCGATGACCTTCCAGTAGGGCGACAGCCGGCGGCGGATGTAGGTGCGCAGTTGGCGGTTGTCCTCCACCACCAGCACCGTGGCGTCGCTGCGCTTTCCGGCGGGTTCGGCCGTGTTGTCCGTGTCGTCGGCGGGGGTGTCGTCCGTGTAGCGTTCGAGCGTTTCGCTGTCGAGGTAGCCGGAGATGATCTCTTCGGGCCGGAAGTGGGCGTTGCCGCACGGAATGACCACGTGGAACGTACTGCCGCGCTCCTTCTCCGATTCGGCCCAGATCACGCCGTGGTGCATCTCGACGATGCCTTTTGCCAGCGAAAGCCCGATGCCGGTTCCCATGCTCTTGATCTCCGGAACCCGGTAGAAGGGGTCGAAGATGCGCTCCAGGTCGCGGACATCCATGCCGATGCCGTCGTCCGCGAGCGTGAGGTGCAGGTAACACGGGGCGCCGGGATAGAGCTCTGTGCTGTGCTGTAGTTTCTCGGGCAGTTTCGCCGGATCGATGCGCTCGGCCGAGAGTGTGATGTGTCCGCCGTCGGGTGTGAATTTGAAAGCGTTGGACAGCAGGTTGAGCAGCACCTTCTCGAAGAGCCAGCGATCGTACCAGAGCGTCAGCGGACGTTCCGGGAAGACGAAACGGTAGTCGATGCGGCGGTTGCGGGCCTGGTGGTTGAAGGCGATGAATATCTCCTCGGCGAAACCCGCGAAATCGCCCTCGGCGACTTTGGGCGTCATCGACCCCGCCTCCTTGCGCCGCAGGTCCATAAGCTGGTTGATCAGCAGCAGCATACGCTTGGCGTTGGCATACATCATCTGCAGCGACTCGTGCGTCGCCTCCTGCGGATTGTCTGCCGAGAGCATCTCCTCGAGCGGCGAGAGGATGAGTGTCAGCGGAGTCCGGAGTTCGTGGGCGAAATTCGTGAACAGCTCGATGCGGGCCTTGTAAAGCTCTTCGTGCTTCTGTTTGAGCAGTACATGTTGGCGCAGGCGGCGGCGTTCGCGGGCATAGCGGAAGATGAGCCATGCCACCGTGGCCAGCAGCAGCAGATAGACCAGCAGCGCCCATCCCCGCAGCCAGACCGGAGGAACGATCTCGAAGCCCAGCGTGGCGTCGAGTTCGCTCCAGATGCCGTCGTTGTTCGAACCCCGCACGCGGAAGAGGTAGTGTCCCGGGGCCAGGTTGGCATAGTTGACCTCCCGCACGGAACCTACCGTGCGCCATTCGTTGTCGGCACCTTCGAGTTTGTAGGCATAGGCGTTGCGCTCGGGATAGATGTAGTTCAGGGCGCTGAATGAAAAGGTGAGGTTGTTCTCGTTGTGCTTCAGGTGCAGTTCTTCCTTTCCGGGGTCCCCTTCGAGCGGGCGGTTGTTGACCGCCACGGAGGTGATGACCACGGGCGGGACGTAGGTGTTGACGTGCAGGTTGCCGGGGTTGAAGCTCACCAGTCCGTTGTCACCGCCGACCCAGATCGTGTTGTCGGGGGTGACGAATGCGGACGCAGGCGAGAACTCCTGTACCCGGATTCCGCTGGAATGGTCGTAGGTGCGCACGACGCGGTTGTCGGCGTCCAGTTCCGAAATGCCGGTGCGGGTGACGACCCAGAGGCGTCCCGTGCGGTCTTCGACCACGGAGCAGACGGTGTTGTCGTGCAGGCCGTCGTTGTGGGTGACGATTCCGAACCGGTCCGTTTCCGGGTCGTAGATGTTCAGCCCTCCGTCCGAAGTGCCCGCCAGGATGCGTCCCCGGCTGTCGGCGACGATGGCCGTGATGCGGTTGCCCGAGATGGAATTTCCGTCGTCGGAGGTGTAGCGGACCAGTTCGCCCGAAACCCGGTAACGGTAGAGGCCGCGGCTGCGGGTGCCGATCCAGAGCCCGTCGTCCGTGGGACAGAGGGCCGATATCTGGTTGATGTTGACCGTCCGGCCTTCGGAGAGCAGGTCCCGGTCTTCGATGCCTGCGGACGACAGGTATTTGAGCCCGTGTGCGGAATAGGTGCCCAGCAGCAGTGTGTCGCGCATGCGGGCCAGCGAATAGATCGCCGTGTGCTCGGGGTTGCGCCGCACGCCGGTCCAGCGGCGGGTGCGGGTGTCGAGGGTGTAGAGCAGTCCGGTGTACAGCCCTACGTAGAGCGTGGTGCCGTCCAGCAGCAGCGATTTGACGTTGTTGTCCTTGAACAGCTCTCCCGGAACCGTCGTGCAGGGGTAGTAGGCGAACTGCCGCTGCGGAACGTCGAAACGCAGTACGCCGCCCGCGTCGGTGCCGATCCAGAGCACGTCGCCCGAGGGCTCGGCGACGATGGCGCTCAGCACGCCCGGAAGGTGGTTGCCTTGCCGGGGATCGTAATAGCTGAACAGGTCGTTTTGCGCATGGGCGTAGTTGACTCCTCCGGCGTAGGTCCCGGCCCAGAGGGTTCCGGCCCGGTCGATATAGACCGTCTCCACCGCGTAGTGCGAGAGTCCGCCGTTCTCCTGCGGGGTTTGGTTGTAGCTCTCGGAGGTGCCGGTCGCCGGGTCGTAGATGCGCAGTCCGTCGTAGGTTCCCAGCACGAGTTTTCCGCCGGGCTGTTCGGCGATGCTGCGGATTAGGTTGTTGCGCCGGTGCGGGTCGGCGGCGATGATCGTGTGTTCGCTCAGTTCGCCCGTCTCGGGATTCAGCTGCCCGAGCGTGCCGGTGTTGGCGAAGCTGATGTAAATGCGTCCCTGCGAATCCGGATAGACGAGGTTGACGGCCCGGTTGCGGTCGTCGCGGATGATGTGCTGCAGCGTGCCGTCGGACGAGAGGGTCGCCAATCCCCGGTCGTGGCCGATGTAGAGCGTCTGTCCGTCGCTCGCCAGGCTGTAAATACGCTGGGAGAGCTCGTCGAAGCGCCTGGCCTGCTCGCCGTCACCCCCCCCCAGCCGATAAAGCCCTTCGTAGGTTCCCAGCCATACGCCGCCTGCCGGATCGGCGCAGATGGCGTTGATCTCGTTGATGTTGCCCGTGTGGCGTCCGCGGTCGATATAATAACGCGCGAAGCGTCCGGTGTGGGGATCATAGCGGTTCAGGCCGTTGGTGGTCCCCACCCAGAGCCGGCCGTCGCGGTCGTTGGCCATGCAGCGGATGTAGCTGTCGCTGATCGAGGTCGTATCGTGCAGTTCGTGGCGGAAGATGCGGAATTCGTATCCGTCGTAACGGTTCAGGCCGTCGCGTGTGCCGAACCAGAGAAATCCGTCGGCATCCTGTATGGCCGACACCACGGACATCTGCGAAAGGCCGTCGGTTACCGAGAGGTGTTCGAAACGGAGTTTCTGCGCAGGCTGCGCATCGGCGCAGGGCAGCGAGAGCAGGGTCGTGATGCAGGCGAGGGCGTGTTTTATGCGGGTGAGATGCTTCATGGATCAAATATACATATTAATCGGTATGTTCCGTCCGGGTGAGACGATCTTCCGGAGACCGTTCTGCGGATTGAAACGCAGAAATAAATCAATGAACGTTTCGATTAACCCTCCGCCGCGGATAATATGTTCCTTTGTTTCCGGAAACCGAACCTTGTAACGACCCGCCATGAAACCATTGTTGTTTTTCTGTCTGCTGTTTTTGTCGCCCCTGCCGGGCGTCGCCTCCGACGACGGGGCTTTGCTGCGCCGTGTGGCGGACAAAGTGCTTGCCGATTACCACATCGGCTACATCGACCGTGCCACGAACCGTTGTTATGCTTCCGCAGAGGAGATTCCCGCCGGAGCCCGGGTCCGTATCGCCTGCAAGTATATGGACTGGCATTACAGCCTGGGAGTCCTCGATATGGCCATGCTGCGGATGGCGGAGCGTTTCGGGGAGGAGAAATACGCCGATTTCGTCGAGCGGCAGATCGGCTATGCGCTCTCGGCCTACCGGCATTTCGGCGTCGAAGCCGGAGCGGATCACGAGCCGTTTCATTTCCTGCGCAAATTCAACGAACTGGACCACTGCGGTGCCGAATGCGCCGCGATGATCTGCCTGGCGGCGCGTCGTCCGGCCGTGGCGGAGGCTTACGCTCCCTATATCGGGCGTGCTGCGGAACATATCCGCCGCGGACAGGCCCGTTTTTCGGATGGGACGCTCGTGCGCACATGGCCTCACGAACATACGCTCTGGGCCGACGACCTCTATATGGGACTCTCGTTCATGGCGCGTTACGGCGACCGTTACGACGACCGTGCCATGCTGCGCGACGCCGTGCATCAGGTGGAGCGTTTCCACCACTACCTCTGGGACCCTGCTTCGGAACTGCTCTGGCATGGCTATTACGGCGATCTGCGCCGTACCGCCGGGGCTCATTGGGGCCGTTGCAACGGCTGGGTGATGCTGGCGACCTCGCAGCTGATGGATGTCCTTCCAGCCGGCGGCCGGGACCTGCGGCGAATGCGTGCGCTGCTCGAACGCCAGATTGCGGGCGTGGTGAAATGCCAAGCCGGCTCGGGGTTGTGGCGCCAGTTGCTCGACCGCGAAGACTCCTACGAGGAGAGCTCCTGCACGGCGATCTTCGTCTACTGCATCGCGCACGCCGTGTGTGAAGGGTGGATCGATGCCCGCTATGCTTCGGCGGCCCTGCGCGGGTGGGAGGGGCTTTGCCGCGAGCGGATCACGCCCGATGCGGAACTGCGCGGGGTGTGCGTCGGAACGGGTATCGGCAACGATATGCCCTTCTACTACAACCGTCCGACGGTGGACGGAGAGACCCACGGAACGGGACTGCTGCTGGAGGCGGGACTGGAGATTCTGCGATTGAAAGAGATGTTGAAACCATAAATCCGAAGAGATGAAAAAACTTGTACTCCTGACCGGGCTTTTGCTGCTTGCGTATGCGGCTTCGGCCCTCCCGAAAGGGAAAATCCGTATTGAAATCACGCCCGACCGTGCCGGGGACTGGTGCTACTCGGTGGGCGACAGCGTCGCTTACGACGTTGCGGTGACCGTCGACGGGAAACCCCTGAAGAACGCTTCGGTGAAATACACCTTCGCCCGTGAGAAGATGCCGGCCTATGAAACGTGCGAGGCGACGTTGCCCGAAGGCCGTATCCGGGTCCGGACGGCGGGCATGACCTGTCCGGGATTCCTGACCTGCCGGGTCTTTCTGCTCGACGAAAAGGGCGCGACGGTGGCCAACGATCTGGCGCAGGCGGCTTTCGAGCCCGAAAAGCTGCGTCCGATGACCGATATGCCCGACGATTTTACTGCGTTCTGGGAGCAGGCCAGGGCCGAACAGGCCAAAATCCCGATGGAGCCCCGCGTCGAGCGTGCCGAGCAGTGGTGCACGGACAAGGTCGATGTCTACTACGTGCGCCTGCAGAGTTTCCGCAAGGACAACTATGTCTACGGATATGTCTCCGTACCCAAATCCAAGGGACCGCATCCGGCCGTGCTGTATGTTCCCGGTGCGGGCGTGGCGAAGATCAAGCCTTCGACCTACATGGCTGAAAAGGGCGTGATTACCATGACTATCGGCATCCACGGCATTCCGCTCGACATGCCCGATGAAAATTACGACATCCTGAAGAACGGTGCGCTGAACGGCTACCAGTTCGTCAACCTCGACATCCGCGACCAGTATTACTACAAGCGGGTGTTTATGGGGTGCGTGCGTGCCATCGACTACATCTTCACGCTGCCGGAATTCGACGGCGAGCGGATGATGGTTTCGGGCGGCAGTCAGGGCGGCGGTCTGTCGATCGTCACCACGGCGCTCGATCCCCGTGTGAAATATTTCGTCTGCTTCTATCCCGCCCTGTGCGACCATATGGGCTACCTCTACGACCGTGCCGGCGGCTGGCCCCACATGTTCGACCGCACGCGCACCTGTTTCCGCACGGCGGAGCGCATCCTCAATTCGCGCTATTACGACGCGGCGAATTTCGCGCGGCTAATCCGTGTGCCGGGCTTTTTCTCGTGGGGGTACAACGACCTTTCGTGCCCCATCACCTCGATGTATTCGGCCTATAACGTGGTGACGGCCCCCAAAGAACTGGTGCTCGAACTGCGCAACGGCCACCGCCGCAGCGAGCGGCAGAACCGCCTGGCCGACGCGTGGATGCTGAGCCGGTTTTTCGGGAACGAATAACCGATGCGACCGGCATCCATCCTGCTGACGGCGCTGCTGCTTTTGCGGGGCGGCTTCCCGTATTCCGATTCCGATGACTTAAAACCACTGACTACTATGAACTTTTTACGCAAAATTTGCTGTGTGACAGCTCCCGTCCTGTTGCTGCTGAGCGCCTGCTCGGCCGATGAGCCGCGCTTCGACTATCCCGAACCGGAACCGACCGACAAGATCTGGCACCCGATGCTCTTCTTTAACTACTGGCAGGGCGAGCAGCTGAAACAGGCCATCTCCTCGACGCACCTGGCTCAATGGACCCGTTTCAAAGCCGTGGCCGACGCCAAGGTCCGCCGCGATCCGCCCGCCTACCGGGACGATGCCGGTGAACAGCTCTGGCAGCGCGATGTGGGCAACACCGTCGCGGCGCTTGCCGTGGCGGGTTACCTGACCGGTGACAAGAGTTATTTCGAAGCCGCCGAACGCTGGGCGCTCGCGTCGTGTGCCTACCCCACGTGGGGCATGGACGATTCGGCCGACGGGGCCGAATACGGACTGCCTTACGGCCATCAGCTGCTGGGGCTGGCCATGCTTTACGACTACGGGCAGGAGTCGCTGAGCGAGGCGACGCTCATGACCCTGCGCCAGACTTTGGCTGCCCGCGTGGAGCGGCAGTATGCGGCCTACAAGACACTCGACAAAGCCTACATTCAGAACCACACGTGGATCAACACCTGCGGTATGCTGGCCGCGGCGCTCGTTCTGCGCAACGACACCGCCAAGGCGCAGGAGTGGATCGATTTCACGCAGCAAGTGCTCGAAAAATCCTCGCGGCTGCTGTCGCCCGACGGCGCCAGCCAGGAGGGACCCGGTTACTGGCAGTACGGCATGGAGTTCCTGATGATGGCCTTCGACCTCTCGCGCGGCGTGGGCAACGATTTCTACAAGAACAGCACGTGGTGGGACAACACCGCTGCCTATGCCATGTACATGACCCTTCCCGCCGACCGCTGCACGTCCGACAACAGCATCATCGACTGGGCCGATGCGCCGCGTTACTCGTGGTATGGTCCCGAGCATCTCTACCGCCGGCTGGCCGGGCTGAAGCATAACGCGCTGGCCCAGTATTGCGCCGGGAAAGCCGTGCGTTACGATGTCTCCTCCTCGTGGCTCAACCTGATCTGGTACGATACGTCGGTTTCGTCCGTGCTGTTGCCTACAACCCCGACTTTCCGCCATTTCGAGAACATGGGTCTCGTGGCCTCGCGCACCGACTGGGACGGTGACGAGTCGGTTGTCGTTTTCCGCTGCGGCTCGCCGCTGGGCACGTTTGCCGGACAACAACCCGAAGGCTCTTACGTGTCGGGTGATATGGGACATATTCATCCCGACGCCAATCACTTCGTGATTTACGCCAACGGCGAGTATATCCTGCGCAACAACGGTTATGTCAAACGGATGACCAAATATCACAATACGCTTCTGGTGAACGATTTGGGGCAATGGGGCGAGGTGCGTACCTGGTTTACGCCCTGGCCGCTGACGCCCGTGCGCGATCCGAAGATTGCGGAGGCCGTGTCGGCCGACGGTATCGACCGCATCACGGGTGACGCTTCGGCCGCCTACCTCGACGGGGCCGGTGTGAAGAAATTCGTTCGCAAACTCGTGTGGATCAAGGAGCAGGGCGTGGTGATCGTCTGCGACGATGTGGAGCTGGCCGCTTCGGGGCGCATCGAACTGCGGTTCTTCCCCGAGCAGAAACCCGTGCAGAGCTCCGACGCCGTTATCGGGGCGTCCACGGCGCGTAACTCCATCCGTATCGAAAACCTGACCCCGGCCCGCTCCGCGCTGACGCTCGGCACGCAGTTCGTTGAGGAACGCAACTCCACATCGGGCGAGAACCGTCCGCTGGTGACCGTCACGGCCACCGCTTCGTCGCTGCGGCAGGTGACGGCTGTCAGCTGGGCCGCGCTGCCCGCTCCGGCGCCCGTCGTGACCTATGACGAGCAGTCCGGAACGGTTTCTGTCAACGGTAAAACCTATACGCTGTGAAACGGCTGTGCCTGCTTCTGTTGGGGCTGCTGCTGGCCGTGTCGGCAGTCCGGGGCGGGGAACGCCGCTCCGAACTGCTGAATTTCGACTGGCGATTCCGGCTGGGCGAACAGCCCGGAGCCGATCGGCCCGGGTATGATGACAGCGCGTGGGAGACGGTGCAGCTGCCCCACGACGCCTCGATTTACGGGCCTTTCGTGCGCGACACGCTGGGCGGCGACCGGACCAACGGGTTCCGGCCCCGCCATGCCGGCTGGTACCGCAAACACCTGACGATTGTCCGCAAACCCGCCGGACGCCGTTTCCTGCTGGAGTTCGAAGGCGTCTACCGCGCTGCCGAGGTGTGGGTCAACGGCGTCCGCATGGGGCGACAGCTCAACGGCTACCTCGATTTCGAATACGATGTGACCGACGCCCTGCACGAAGGCGATAACCTCGTTGCCGTGCGTTACGATAACCGCTATAAAGGCTCTTCGCGGTGGTACACGGGCGAGGGTATCAACCGCAATGTCTGGCTGCACGAGGTCTCCGACCTGCGTGTGGATCGTTACGGGACCTTTGTTTCGACGCCGCGTATCCTGCCCGACAGTGCCCGCGTGGCGATTGAGACGACGGTGCGTAACGACCGGCCCGATTCGGTGGTCTGCACGGTCGTCAGCGAGGTGCTTTCGCCCTCAGGCGGGATTCTTGCCGTGCGCCGCAGCGTGGTGCCGATGGCCGGAGGCGGACGCTTCACCTTTCGTCAACAGACGTGGGTGCGCGATCCGCAGCTCTGGGAGCTGGAAACCCCTCGGCTTTATGCCGTGCGCACGCGCGTCGAGGCCGACGGCCGGCAGACGGACCTTTATGAAACGCCGTTCGGCATCCGCGATGTGGAGATGACGCCCGAAGCGGGCCTGAAACTCAATGGCCGCAAGGTCTTCGTTAAAGGTGTATGCTTGCACCACGACCTCGGGGCTTTGGGCGCCGCGGCGTTCGAGGACGGATTCGCCCGGCGTCTGGAACGGCTCAAACAGATGGGATGCAATGCCATCCGGCTGAGCCACAATGTCTTTCCGAAATGCGTGCTGGAGTGGTGTGACCGCAACGGTATGCTGGTCTACGACGAAATGTACGACAAATGGTCGGGGCAGTTCTACGGTGAGGGCGCGGATTTCGAACGCTATTGGCGGCGCGATATGGGCCTTTGGCTGCAGCGCGACCGCAACCATCCTTCGGTGTTCATCTGGAGTGTCGGCAACGAGGTTCAGCAGACCCGTAATTCGAAAGTCCGCAATTTCGCCACCGGGCGCGATGAGATCGACTCCACACGGGGCGTGCGGCTGTGGACGCAGATGTACGACCATGTGCGCTATTACGATCCGACGCGGATGGTGACCACGGCGCTGTTCCCGACCCGCTACAACGGCATCCGTGCCGAAGACGCGGGTTTCGATGCGAGCGAGCCGGCGCAGCTGTCGTTTTATATGGACGTGATGAGCGTCAATTACCGCGAGCGGTTTTTCGCCCGCGACCGGGAGAAATACCCCCAGCTGATCTACATCGTCAGCGAGATCGCCACGGGCGAGGGCGGCTACTCCTATTTCGGCTATGACCATGCTTCGGCTGTCGGCCAGTTTTACTGGGGCGGCACGGAGTATATCGGCGAATCGTTCGGATGGCCTTCGAAAGGGTGGATCAACGGCGCCGCCGACCTGTGCGACAACCTCAAACCCGTGGGGTGGAGCATCCGCAGCCTCTATTCCGACGAACCGATGGTACGCATCGCCGTGCATGACAAAACGGCAGCGACCGAGCGCGTGTGGAACGACCTGAAAATGCGTTCCAAGCCGATGCACCTCTTTTGGAAAGGCGAGCCGGGCGATACGCTCGACGTGCAGACCTTTTCCAACTGTGAAGAGGTCGAACTGCGCCTGAACGGCCGCACGCTGGGACGCCGCCGCATGGCCGACTGCCCGAAGCAGCGGATGATCTGGCGCGTGGCCTATCGGCCCGGCGAATTGACCGCCGTGGGGTATGACGGAGGGCGCAAGGTCGCCGAACAGCGCCTCTGTTCCGCCTCGAAACCCGTGCGGCTGGTGCTGCGTCCCGAGCGGACGCAACTGTGTGCCGACGGAATGAGTCTGCTCTATGCGAATGTCGAGGTACAGGATGCCGCGGGCACCGTGGTCCCGACCTCGGATTTCGAGGTCCGGTTCGAGGTCGAAGGACCTGCGACGATCGCGGGCGTCTGCAACGGCGACATCACCAGCGACGAACTGTGGCAGGCCGATTGGAGGCACGTGCACGAAGGCCGCGCCCTGGTGATCCTGCGGGCGGGGCGTGAAGCGGGAACGATATGGGTCACGGCCCGTGCCCGGGGTCTGAAACCGGACCGATTCGTTGTCGAAAGCCGCCCTCCGGCCCTCTGAAAGCGCGATTCTCCCTGTTTGAACGATTCGATTAATGTTTTGAATCGGGCGAATAAGGGAGGCCGCAGACAAATATTTAACTTGCATTGCGGGTCGAAAATCCCGCCGACCGAAAAAAAGACCAACTAAACGAATACCCAATATGAAAAAAATTCTGCTACTGATCCTTGCTGGCCTGGTTGCAGTCTCGTGCAACGACGAAGAGAAGATCATCGGCCGCGAACGGACGTTTGTCGTGAAGTCCACGACGTCCGATTGGCCGCGAAACGTCTACGGAGCCATTTCACGTACCTATGAGGTGGCGGCTTCGGGTGCAGAGGGCGGCTGGAGCGCCCGTCTGCTCGACGGCCAGCAGGGCTTCGTGCTCGAGACCGACGCGGCCGCGAACACCTTCACCGTGTCGATCGGCGAGAACACCGGAATGATCAACCTCGAGGACAAGGTCTGCGTGACTTACTCCGGTGAGATGATCTACCTGTCGCTGCTCCAGATTTCGAACTATTTTTCCGTCAGTCCGGGCGCGGACATGGGCGGCGGCATCTATAAATATACGGTGGGCGACGACGGTGTTTCGACCTACACGGGTACCATCGCCAATCCCGGCACGGGCACCGTGTCGGTGACCCGTGTCAGCGGCTCGGAGCTCTTTACTCCGGTGCTCGAACCCGCGGACAAACCCACTTCGCTGCGTTTCACGGCTCCGGCCAATGTGACCTTCTTCCCCAATGAGGCGGTCTACGAGGTCGCCGTATCGGATAAACCCGACCAGACGGTACGCATCGACGTGTGGCAGCCGGGCCTCGAGGTTCCGGCGGGCGGGCAGCCCGATGCCACGGCTCCGGGCGGTTACTACTATCCGCTCGTGTGCGGTGTCGATGTGGCGGGCGTGAACATTCCCGTCGATGCGAATGCTACGTGGAACGACGTTTTCGATCCCGAACTGACGCTGGCGCAGAACAATACGTCGGCGAACCAGATGGCGGCGGTCAATCCCTGCCCCGACGGCTGGAACGCCCCGACCGAAGCCCAACTGAAGCGAATCATGTCCGAAGAGAACTGGACCTGGGATAAAACCGCAGACCCGAAGGGTCCCGATTTCTTCTACTGGAACATGCGCGACGGCGGCCGCAGCGACCGTGAGATTTTCGGCGCCACGCGGGAGAATCCCGAGATTCGTCCGTGGTCGTGCGAAACGCGCAGCAATGCGCAGCCGCAGGCTTGGCGTATGCTCGTCAACCGCAGCTCCAATGCGAGCGTCAAGGTTTCGAGCGCGGGCCGCACGACCAAAATGGGTTCGGGCAATTATGCATACATCGTGCGCTGTGTGCGCGAAGCGAAATAATGAAGGCCATGCTGCGATTCCGTAACCTGTTGCTGCTGGCACTCGTCTGCTCGGCTCCTGCCGTTTGGGCGGCCCGCGGGGGATTCCCGCTGGTCCGCGGCGGCCGTCCGGCGCCGGTATGCTACCTCGGCGGAGAGCGGGTCGTCGAAACCGCGCTGGCGATTTACACCGCCGATGCGGAGCGGGTGGCCGGCGAAGCCCCCGGTCGGCGTGAGGTTCCGGGCGCCGGGACGGTTGTCGTGGGGTCGCTCTCCGAAAGGGAACGTCTCGACCCGCTGCTGCGTGTCTGGGGTGTGTCGGCGGAGGCTCTCGAAGGCCGCTGGGAGGCATTCCGCATTTGCGAAGCCTTCCGGGACGGACAGCGTGCGCTGTTCGTCGTGGGCAGCGATCCGCGCGGTACGGCTTACGGCGTGCTGGAACTTTCGCGTCTCATGGGCGTGTCGCCCTGGGAGTGGTGGGCCGACGTGACGCCCCGTTCCGCACGGGCGGTGACGCTTGCCGCGGGATACGACCGCACGGAGGCTCCCTCGGTCCAGTACCGGGGTATTTTCCTCAACGACGAGGATTGGGGGCTCGATCCGTGGGGCACGCGCTACGAAGGCAGCAGCGTGGCCGGCGAACTGGGTCCGAAGACCTATTCCCGGATTTTCGAGTTGCTGCTGCGCCTGCGTGCCAATACGATCTGGCCGGCGATGCACGCTTCTACTGTCGCTTTCTACAAGGTTCCGGGAAACCGGGAGGCGGCGGAGCGTTACGGGATTGTCGTCGGAACGTCGCATTGCGAGCCGATGATGCGCAACAACGTCGGCGAGTGGGATGCGGAGCGTTACGGCGAGTACGATTTTGCCGCCAACCGCGCGGGTGTGCTGCGTTACTGGCGCGAGCGGGTGCTCGAGGTCGCCGACGATGAAAATATCTTTACGCTGGGTATGCGCGGGATTCACGACGGCGAGATGGCCGGAGCCGTGACGCTCGATGAGCAGACCGCCCTGACCAACGAGGTGATCCGCGCCCAGCGGCAGCTGCTCTCCGCGGAGCTGCACCGCCCGGTCGGCGACATTCCGCAGACCTTTGTACCTTACAAGGAGGTGCTCGACATCTACGACAACGGCGTGGAACTGCCCGACGACGTTACGCTGATGTGGTGCGACGACAACTACGGTTACATCACACGGCTGTCGAATGCCGCGGAGCAGGTCCGCAGCGGCGGGGCAGGAGTCTATTATCACGTCTCCTATTACGGCAAACCCCACGATTACCTCTGGCTCGCCACCTCGCAGCCCGCGCTGATGGCTTCCGAGATGCGGCGGGCGTGGGACTACGGCGCCCGGAAAATCTGGATTCTCAACGTCGGCGACCTGAAACCCGCCGAATACCCTGCCGAACTGTTCCTCGACATGGCCTGGAACGTGGACGCCGTTGCACCCGAAGCCGTCGGCGAGCACCAGCGGCGCTGGTTGGAACGGGAATTCGGTCCGGTCGTGGCTCCCCGGGCGGCGGCTTTGATGCGCGAACATTACCGGCTGGCCGCGGAGCGCAAGCCCGAGCACATGGGCTGGAGCCGTATCCAGCAGCCGGGTGTGCGGGGCGGCATTACACCCGTGGCGGATACCGAATACGGTTCGTTCTCGGCGGAGGCGTTTGACCGCACGGCGGCTTACGGGCGCCTGCAGAACGAGGTCCGGCATTTGGGGGCGATGCTTCCCACCGACCGCCGCGACGCCTGGTTCGAACTGGTTCAGTATCCCGTGGAGGGGGCTGCGCTGATGAGCAAGAAATGGCTTTACGCCCAGCACGCACGTCGTTATGCCGCCGAAGGGCTGGCTGCCGGTGCGGAGTACGCCGCGGCTTCCCGGCAGGCTTACGACTCGATCCGCCTGCTGACCGACCGCTATAATCGGGAAACCGCCGGCGGCAAATGGCGGAATATGATGTCCATGTCGCCCCGCAGTCTGCCGGTTTTCGCAGCTCCTGTGTTCGGCGCGATGCCTGCGGGCGGACATCCCGTGCTGTGGGTGGACGGCGCTCCGGAGCGTGTTGCCGCCGATACGGTGGTTTTGCCCCGCTTCGTGCGTTCGGCCGACAATGCGGTGACGATTAACCTCTTTTCAGCCTCCGGCGCACAGGTCGGAACCCTGCCCGCATGGCTGAAAGCCGAACGGCGGCGCATGACCCCTTCGCACGAACGACTGATCCTGCGGGCCGGATTTGCCGGAAATTCCCGTCCCGGGGAGACTTTCACGATTGAAGCCGGAGGCCGCCGCTATGTGTTTGCGGTCGGCCGTGAGGAGGATGCCGGGGTTTCCGGAGCCCCGATGGTCGGCGGGATCGCTTCCGTCGCCGGAGCCGGTTATGTGCGGGGCGAAGGCGCCGTCGTCATCGACGGACTCGGGCAGAGCGGACGTACCGTGCGTCTCGGAAAGGGAGCCTGCGCCGAATACCTGCTTCGCTGCGATGCGGCGGGTGAGGCCGATGTCACGGCCTGTTTCCTCCCGCAGCATCCCGCTGCCGCGAAAGCCCTGCGTTTCCGGCTCACGGTGGACGGCGTTTCCCAGGGTGAATTCGACATCCGCGAGGTGTTCGGCGAGGAGCCCTGGAAAGTCAATGTCCTGCGCAACCAGGCGCGGCGCGGCGTGCGCCTGCATCTTTCGGAAGGCGTGCACCGGATCGGCGTCGAACCGCTCGACGAAGCGATGCTGCTCGACGGAGTTTTCATCGACCGCACGCTCCGCAACCCCTATGTTCTACGATAACAACTTAAACCTATTAACGCAAAGAATATGAAGAACTTTTTACTTCATCGGGCCGGCTCTTCCCGAAGGGATGTGCCGTATGGAACGATCGGGCGGGCCTTGTGCCTGTGGCTCGTGGCGGTGTGCTGGAGTCTCGGGGCCTATGCCCAGCAGAACCGGCAGGTGACCGGCCGAGTCAAGGACGCTTCGGGAGTGCCGCTGGTCGGCGTCACGATCCTCGAAAAGGGGACTCAGCGCGGTACGACGACCAATGCCAAGGGCGAATACACGATCCGTGTCAAGGATGACAATGCCACCCTGACCTTCTCCATGCTGGGATATGTCTCGCAGGAACTGCGTGTCGGCAAACGTGCCGCCCTCGACGTGTCGCTCGCCGAAGATACGAGCGAGATCGACGAAGTGGTGGTCGTGGGCTACGGCTATGTGCGCCGGGTCGACCTGACGGGTTCGGTCGCTTCGGTCAACACCGAGGAGATGCAGAAGGCTCCCGTGCGCTCGTTTGACGAGGCGTTGGCCGGACGTGTCGCCGGCGTGCAGGTCGTATCGAGCGAGGGCGAACCCGGTTCGTCCGTCAACATCATCGTCCGCGGCCAGAACTCCCTGACGCAGGACAGCTCGCCGCTCTATGTCGTGGACGGATTCCCCCTCGAGAGCTTCAATGCCTCGTCGCTCAACCCTTCGGACATCGTCTCGATCGACGTGCTCAAGGACGCTTCGGCCACGGCCATCTACGGTGCCCGCGGTGCGAACGGCGTGATTATGATCACCACCCGCAGCGGCCAGGTGGGACGTACCCGGGTGAGTTACGAAGGCTCCTTCGGTCTGCAGAACACCACCAACCGCATGGACCTGATGAATCCCTACGAGTTCGTGAAGCTGCAGCTCGAGATAGACCCTTACCAGGCCCGCCAGAGCTATCTGAAGCCTAATTCGTCCGGACTGGAGACCCGCACCCCCGAGTATTACCGCCATGTTCAGTACATCGACTGGCAGGAGCGCGTGTTGCAGGTGGCGCCGATGCATAACCATACGGTCTCGCTCACGGGCGGTTCGCAAACCGTGAAATACGCCGCTTCGCTCAACTACATGGGTCAGGAGGGTGTCGTGCGCCAGTCGGGTTACGACCGCGTGTCGGGCCGTCTGCGTCTGGATGTCGATGCCTCGAAGAATTTCAAGGTCGGCTTCAATACCAGCTATTCGTGGACCAATCAGTACGGAACCTCGGTGCGTATGCCCTCGAGCAACTCCGAGGCGTCGCTGACGCTGATGTACAACATGTGGGGGTACCGTCCCGTCACGGGCGGCAGCATCGACGACCTGCTCAATGCCGACGAGGATACCGAGATCGTCGAGATGACCACTTGGGGCAACCGCTACAATCCGATGCTTTACCTAAACAACGAGGAGAAGAATTACGGACAGAGCAATTTCGTGGCCAACGTCTACGGCGAATACCGCTTCGGCAAGTACTTGAAACTGCGCGTGACGGGCGGCATCAACCGCAATACGGCCGTGCTGGAGGACTTTTTCAACAGCAAGCACCCCTACTCGCAGAAGATCGCCGGCGTCATCAAGGGCGTGAACGGTTACGCGCAGTATGAAACGCGCCAGTCGCTGCTCAACGAGAATACGCTGACGTTCGACCGGACGTTCGACAAACGCCACCACCTCAATGTCGTGGCAGGTGTGACGGTGCAGGAGTACAAGTTCTCGAGTTTCCGCGGCACGGCGTGGGACGTTCCCCGCGAGGGGCTCGGGATTGCGGGACTGGACGAAGGCGTGGCGCAGCCGCTCAACTCCTCGAAATCGATCAACCGCATGGTGTCGGGACTGGCCCGCGTGAATTACGATTTCGGACACAAATATTACGTCACCTTCTCGTTCCGCGCCGACGGCTCGTCGAAATTCCCCGCCGGCAATAAATGGGGCTATTTCCCTTCGGGGTCGGTTTCCTACCGCATCTCGCAGGAGAATTTCTTGAAGGACAGCAAGGTGATTTCGGATGCCAAGATCCGCGCCAGCTATGGTCTGACGGGTAACAACCGCGTGGGTGATTTCGCCTATATGTCGCAGTTGAACCTGTCGAATCCCGACGGTTACAGCTGGAACAATGCCCTCGTGCAGGGTGCGCAGCTTTCATCGCTGGGCAACTACAAGCTCAAATGGGAGAGCACGAAATCACTGGACGTCGGTATGGACCTGAGTTTCTTCGACCAGCGCATCGGCCTGACGATGGACTACTACAACAAGAAGACCTACGACCTGCTGCTCAACGCCAACCTGCCGCTCTCGTCGGGCTACCAGCGGGCGATGATGAACGTCGGGGCCGTGCGCAACTACGGTTTCGAGCTGACGCTCAATACGGTCAACATCCGGACCAAGAATTTTATGTGGACGACTAATTTCAATATCTCGCTCAACCGTTCGAAGGTGCTCGGACTCTCCGACGGTGAGCAGAGCATGGATTCGTTCATCAACTGGAACTCGGACTACCAGAGCGTGCCGCTCTATGAAACGCGCGTGGGACGGCCCATCACGATGTTCGTGGGCATGGTTTACGACGGGCTGTACCAGATCGGCGATTTCACGTGGCAGAACGACAGCGATCCCTCGATTCCGCACGCCAGCCGCCAGTATGTCCTCAAGGACGATGTGCCCGACAACGGCATGGCCCGCAATCAGATACGTCCGGGATACATTCGTTTCAAGGATTTCGACGACGACAAGCACGTCGGTTCCGAGGACCGCCGCGTGCTGGGCGATCCGAATCCCAAATACATCGGCGGATTCTCGAACAGCTTCGTGTGGAAGGATTTCGACCTGAATGTTTTCTTCCAGTTCAGCGGCGGCAACAAGATCATGAATGCCAACCGTATCCTTTTCGAGGGTACCTACCGTTACGGACTGAATCAGTTCGCTTCGTACGAGGACCGCTGGTCGCCGGAGAACCCGCATTCGAACAACTACGTGCCGGGCGGACAGAAGGTGGCCTACTATTCGGACAAGACGCTCGAAGACGGCTCCTACCTGCGTCTGAAGACCGTCCAGATCGGCTATACGCTGCCTGCGCGTGTGCTGTCCAGACTGCACATCTCGAAACTGCGCATCTACTTTGCCGCGCAGAACCTCTTTACGTGGACCGCCTATTCGGGTTACGACCCTGAGGTGTCGATCTTCAATTCGCCCCTTACACCCGGATTCGACTACCTCTCCTATCCGCGCAGCCGGACCTACACCGTGGGACTCAATCTCTCGTTCTAAAAGTCTAACCTATGAATTGCAAGCCGTATATGAAACGATTACCGATACTCTTCCTGGCAGCCTTCGCCTTCACGGCGTGCCTGGATACCGAGCCCGAAGATTTTACCTCGCCGTCCACCTGGTATAAGAACCAGAAGGAACTCGAGGCGTCGCTGGCCTCCGTTTACGATCCCCTGCGCAACTGTTACAGTACCTACCTGAGCGTGGAGTTCTCCCAGGGTACCGACGAGTGTTTCTCGAAGGAGTCCACACCCAAACTCGTGCCCTACTACTACAACTACGATACAGGCAACAACAGCGTCAAGGAGGTTTGGCGCGGACTTTACAAAGGCATCGACAATGCCAACGTACTCCTGGAAAACGCCGACAATGCCGCCTGTGCGCCCGAAATAATCCGTCAGATCAAGGGCGAGGCACTTTTCCTGCGGGCTTACTACCATTTCCTGCTTACGGCCTACTGGGGCGATGTGCCTCTGCGGCTGGAGTCCACCAAGTCGGCGGACGACGTGCACAAGCCGCGCACGGCTTCGGAAACGGTTTACAGCACCGTGATCCGGGACATGGCCGATGCCGGTGAGATGGTGGCCGACATCCAGGCGCTCGGATTCGGGGGCCGTGTCAGCAAGCAGGCCGTCAAGGGCATCCTGGCGCGTGTCTGCCTCTATGCCGCCGGTCGTCTCGACAAGCCCGAATACTACGAACAGGCCCGCAGCTGGGCATGGAGCCTGATGGAAGAGGGCGTCCATTCGCTCAATCCCGATTTCAGCGATGTCTTCATCAAACTCATGCAGGACCAGTACGATATCCGCGAGTCGATTTTCGAGGTGGAGTGCTACGGAAATGTCGAGTCCACCGAGATGCGGGAGACGGGACAGTTCGTGGCCTACTATACGCCGATGTACTCCAAGCAGGACTACTGCGTGGATGAGAAGACCAAAAAGTCGATCGCCCGCGGGCGCGGCGTGTTCTATACGACGCCCCAGCTTTACGACTCCTACGAGGACGGCGACCTGCGCCGCGACTGGACGATCATGCCCTATATGTATAAGAACGAGGCGGTTTGGGAACAGGTTCCCTACAACGAGCCGTTCCGTTTTCGCTGGCCGGGCAAGTTCCGCCGCGAGTACGAGATCAACCTGCCGGTCTACTCGTGGGGCAATTCGACCAATTACCCGCTGCTGCGCTACTCCGACGTGCTGTTGATGTTCGCCGAGGCCGACAATATGGTCAATAACGGTTCGACGCCCGAGTCGCTGGAGGCCGTGAATCAGGTGCGCCGCCGCGCCTTCGGCTTTGACCCGCTGACGCCGCTTGCGGAGGTCGACCTGAAGGCCATGTCGCAAAGCGAGTTTCTGGAGTACATTCAGGCCGAACGCGCCCGCGAACTGGCTTTCGAGTCGCACCGCCGGCTCGACCTGATGCGCTGGGGGATTTTTCTGGAACGGATGCACGAGATCGGTGACGAACTGGCGGCGATTCCGGTGAAAGTGGTTAACGAGTCGGGGCAGTCGGTCGACAATCCGATCTTCACCCAGTCGGGGTCGGGATTCCCGATGAACAGCAATCCGACGGGTCCGGAGATGATGGCCCGGCCGTTCCGCAATGTGGACCGGAAACACCTGCTGATGCCGATCCCCGAACTGGAGATGTCGGTCAACAAGGCGATCACGGAGAACAATCCCGGTTGGAATTGATGTTGGTTAGGTTTGTGAAGGGGTATGTCGCAAGGCATACCCTTTTTTGATCGTCCGCGGCGTTTTTTTGACTACCTTTGCGGCCGAAACAAACACGTTATGAAAAAGGGCATTCTCTATGCGATTCTGGCCTCGGTGCTGTGGGCCGTTGTCAATCCGTTTATCAAGCAGGGCCTCGGCTACGGCTTTACGCCGATGAATTTCGCCGGACTGCGCTTCACGACCGTCGGCATCATCCTCTTCGCCTACACGTGGCACAGCGGTATGTGGCGCGAGATCGTGCGGCACAAAAGGCTGTTCGGCAACCTGATTCTCGTCAATATGTTCCTGGGCTACACGGCTTTCTATTTCGGCGTGGATTTCGTCAGCGGGGCCATCAGCTCGATCGTCATGGGACTCACGCCGCTGATCAACGTGCTGCTGGCGCACCTCATCGCCAGCAACGACCGCCTGAACCGTTATAAGGTCGTGAGCCTCTTGGTGAGCCTTGCGGGACTGCTGCTGATAGTCGGTACGGGCAGCGACGGTTCGCCGCTCGACGGGCGCGGGATCGGGGGCATCGTGCTGCTGCTGGCGAGCATCGTCTTTCAGGGCTACTCCGCGATTTCGGTTTCGGAGGATAAGGGCAAGGTCGACCCGATCTTCCTGAATGCCGTACAGATGTTTTTCGGCGGTTTGCTGATTTATGGCGTGGGCATCGCCACCGAAGATTTCCAGCCGTTCTGGGCCAAGCCCGCCGGGTTTTACGGAAGCCTCGGGGTGCTGGTTTTCATCTCGGTCTTCGCTTTCAGTTTCTGGTTCATGGCCCTGCGCACCGCGGGTACGAAGGTCAGCGACATCAACATGTGCCGTTTGATTAATCCCGTGCTGGGGGCGGTCCTGAGCTGGGCGATGCTGCCCGGCGAATATCCCGATTTCACCACTGTCGCGGGCATGGCGATCATCGTCGGCTCGCTGGTCATCTATTTCAAAGGCGAGAGCCTCGTGCATCGGTGGCGGCTGCGGCACCCGCACGAATAGAGTTTGGCGGACCGTCCCGGAGGACGGTCCGTTTTTCCTGATTTCGGAGGCATCTCCATTTTTCGGTCCGTGTTTTAAGTCGTTTTCCGGATTTTCACGTCTTATTTACGAACGCGCGTCCGAAAATTAAAAATATCTCTGATGGAAACACCCGCTACATCCCGTATGGACCAGCTTGAAGAGGCGATTGCGGCTTATCAGGAGCCGTTGTTCCGGTTCGCCGCCCTGCGAACGGGCTCCCGTGCCGATGCCGAAGACATCGTGCAGGATGCCTTTCTGAAATTCGCCCTTGCCCGGGCTCCGGTCGTCCAGCCCAAAGCCTACCTTTTCCGTTGCGTGGCAAACGGCTGCTGCGACCTCCGGCGGCGGCATGTCTGCCGCGAGGAGATCCGTCCGCAGATGGCTGCCTCCGAAGCGGAAGACCCGCTCCCCGCTGAAGCGAAACGCATCGATTCGCTGCTCGGCAGCCTGCCGCCCGAACAGGCGGATGTCATCCGCCTCCACACGTTCGGCTCGCTGCGTTTCACGGAGATTGCCGAAGTGCTCGACTGTCCCGTGACGACCGTCAAGTCGCGTTTCCGTTACGGGATAGACAAACTGAAAAACGTATTGAAACACTAAAAATCCGCAACCATGAACTGCCGTTATTATCAGGAACTCCTGACCGACCTGCTTGCCGGGGAGCTCACTCCCGTACAGCAGCAGCAATTAGAACGACACCTGGCCGAATGTCCCGCCTGCGCCGCCGAATGCCGCAGCGCCCGTGAGGCCCTCGACGCCGTGACCCCGCATATCGACACGACACCCCCGGCCGGTTTTGAAAGCCGCCTGCTGGAAGCCGTCCGCCGGGCGGCGTCCGCTCCCGAACGACTCGCGTCGCAGCGCCGCCGCAGACGTCTCATCCGCAGCGCCGCAGGCATCTTCTCGGCGGCGGCCCTGCTCGCGATTGCGCTTATGACGGGGCTCAACACCCCTGTCCGTGCGGCCCGCAGTTGCTTCCGGCAGGCCATTGTTTCGATGAGCGGCCTGAAGAGCCTTGACATGGAGCTGCAGGTTCGCACCCGGGCCGGAGATAATTTCGGGTACATAGACCCCGATCTGGATTTCGTTCCCCACACGCTGCGGGTGGTTTTCACCCCCGGGCTGATGTGGCGGATCGAGAAATCGGGACGTACGGCCGTCTACGACGGGATGCAAATCCATCAGTGGATGAATTTCGGCGACGGGACTGTCCAGGACGGTAATCCCGGTTTTCTGGAAGACCTGACCTCCTTTATCGACCCGCGTATACTGATGCTCCGCGAGCAGGAGCTGGCCACCTCGACCGACGGATCCGTCTACACCGTCACGCGAAATGCGCAGACGATCCGTCTTACCGTGACGGCTCCGGCGCAGGGTGACTATGAGCAGAGCGACTATGCGCTTAACTCATCGATTACCGAGAGCGACAACCGCCGGGAATACACCTTCGATGCGGACAATGGACAACTGCTCGGCGCCCGCGTCACGGTCATCACCGACCGAGGGGAGCGGCCCGTCCTCGAGATGACGAAGATCGTCTACGATGCGCCGGTCGACACCGCGGCGCTGACGGCGCTTCCCGAAGGCATCGCCTGGAACGACCTCCGCCGGCCGCTGTCCGGAACGCGTCTGGCAGGTATCGGAGCCCGGGAGGCCGCGGAGCTGATCCTTCGGGCCATGAACGGCTGGGATACGGAGGTTCTGAACGAGGCGCTTCGTTTCTTCGGTCCCAACGGGTGCGAACTGGTGCGCGGTATCTATGAAGGGGTGACCCCTTCGGAGATCGGCGAACCGGTACGGTCGGGCGAATACCCCGGGCAGTTCGTTCCCTGCAAGCTCCTGATGCGCGACGGAAGCGTCCGGGAGATTATGCTGGCCCTGCGCAACGACAACGCCGAAGGCTGCTGGGTGGTGGACGGAGGCATCTGACGTTTCCGCCGCTGTCCGCCTCAAACGAAACGGACCGTCCCGATTGTCGGGACGGTCCGTTTTCCGATTGTCCGGCGATCTATTTCTTTTCGCAGCAGTTGCAGTTCAGGGCCTTCCATACGCCGGCCGACAGGGCCGCGCCGACGAACGGTGCAACGATGAACAGCCACAGCTGGCTGAGGGCCGCGCCTCCCGCAAAGATTGCCGGGCCGAAACTGCGGGCCGGGTTTACGGAGGTTCCTGTGATCGGGATGCAGACGATGTGCACCAGCGTCAGCGTCAGACCGATGGCCAGTCCGGCCAGGTTGCCTGCGCCCTTCTCGCTGTCGGTCGCGCCGAGCACCACGAGCACGAAGATGAAGGTGAACACCACCTCGGCTATCAGCGCCTGCACCATTTCGCCTTCGCCGAAGCCGTTGGCGCCCGTTGCCGTGCTCGCGCCGTAACCGCCCGTCGAGGTGAGCAGCCAGATGATCGCCGAGCCGATCAGCGCCCCGATGAACTGTCCGGCCATGTAGCCTGCGGCGTCCTTGCCGCTCATGCGCTTCGAGAGCCATACGCCGAGGGTGATGGCCGGGTTGATGTGGCAGCCCGAAATACCGCCGATGCAGTAGGCCATCGCCACGACCGACAGACCGAATGCGAAAGCTACCGCCAGTATCTCGGCCGGTGCACCACAACCCAGAAATACGGCGCTTCCGCAGCCCATCAGGACGAGAACCATAGTTCCCACCATTTCTGCAAAATATTTCTTCATAATCACTTGGTTTTTGTGGACCTGAGTCCTGTTTGCGGGGTAAATATAACAAAAACGGTCATGATTCTGAATAAAAACGAGTGAAAAGATGTGCTATTCGGGAATTTCCGTGCTGAAAACAGACCTGTGAATCAGTTTCCGGAGCCTATGGCATCCACTCCAAAATGCCCTCGACGGGGTTTTCCGCACGCCATGCTTCGAACTCTGCGTAGGTGCGCACGCCGTCGCGCAGCACGGCCTGGTAATACTCGATGCCCATGATCTTCACCTCTTCGGGCGTGTCGTATTTGATCTGCAGCACGGCACGCCGCGTCTCGTCGGTCAGCACGGCGCTGATCCGGTCGGCCACGCGTTCGAAATAACCATCCCAGGCCGAGCCGCGGGGCATGTGGATCATGTCGATCTGCCAGAGCCGGTCGTCGGCATCGGCGTACCATGCGTGCCATTCGAGGCACTGGTCCTGCGCGTCGAGCAGGTTGCCGTATTCGATGCGGCGGATGCGGGGATTCTCGGCGATCCGGGTCATGGCCGCAAAGCTGTCGGCGATGCGCAGCGGGGAGGAGTAGATGTGGAAATCGATGTCGCGGTGGGTCATCAGCAGTCCCGTGCGGAGCGATCCCACGAGGTTGGGTTCGGCGCCCACCGAACGCCAGGCCTCTTCCAGCCGGGAATCGCGGATGACCTCGCGGGCCCGCTGCTGATTTGCGGCCGCAATTTCGAAAATGTCTTTCATAATGCGTTTTTTCAGGGGTTATCGTAGCGGGCGGAGCGATCCGGGTCGTTCCGTCTTGGGTAAAATCGGCTTGTAGGGTTATTTGCCCAGCAGGATGCGGGCCTGTGCCACGGCGGCGTCGGTGATCTCCGATCCGGAGAGCATCTTGGCGATTTCGGTCACGCGCTCCGCATCGCTCAGGCGGGTGATGTCCGTGCGTCCGTCGCGCTTGTAGACCACGAAATGGGCCGAACCCTTCGACGCGACCTGCGGCAGGTGGGTGATGTCCACCACCTGCATCGAAGCCGCGAGCGACTCGATGATCTCGCCCATGGCGTCGGCGATACGGCCCGACACGCCCGTGTCGATCTCGTCGAAAATAATCGTCGGCAGCTGCATCCGCTCGGCCAGCAGGGCCTTCAGGGCCAGCATCACGCGCGAAAGCTCACCGCCCGAGGCGATGCGCTCGACGGGCTGCGGCGTCATGTTCCGGTTGGCCGTGAAGAGGAATTGCACGCTGTCGCACCCCGTGCGCCCCGGTTCGGCCAGCGGCGTCAGCGCGATGCGGAAAACCGTGTCGGGCATCCCCAGCCGGGTGAGGGTTCCGAGGATGTGCTTCTCGAATCCCGCGGCGGCCTTTTCGCGTGCCTTGTGCAGGCGGCCGGCCAGTGCGCCGACCTTTTCGGCGGCTTCGCAGAGGGCCGCCTCGGCTTCGGCGATCTCCTCGCCGCTGTGGACGATGGCCGCCAGCTGTGCCGCGCAGCGGTCGCGCACGGCGATCAGCTCCGCTTCGTCAGCGGCATGGTGCTTCTGCTGGAGGGCGATCAGCGCGTCGAGCCGGGCCGAAAGTTTCGTCAGCCGCTCCGGATCGGCATCCAGCCGTTCCGAGGCCGCGGCAGCCGAGCCGTTGATGTCCTTCAGTTCTTCGAGCACCGACCGCAGGCGGTCGGCATACTCCCCGGCGGCGGGGTAGTGGCCGCGGATATGGTTGAGTTCGTTTTCCGAGTTTTTCAGCTGCGCCAGCACTCCCGTTTCGTCGGTGTCGAAGGCATTGCGCAGGGTGGTCAGCACCTCGCCGATGCGGTCGGCGTTCTCGAGCACCGTCAGCTCCTCTTCGAGTTCAGCCTGTTCGCCGGCCCGCAGGTTGGCCGCCGTCAGCTCCTCGGTCTGGAACCGCAGCCACTCCTCGTCGCGGCGTCCCTTTTCAGCGGCTTCGCGCAGGGCCGCCAGCCGGCGGCGCAGTTCGCTCATCCGGGCGTATTGCGCGGCGTATTGGACCAGCAGTTCCCGGTTCGCAGCCACGGTGTCGAGCGCCGAGGTGCGGAACTCCTCCGACGAGAGGATCAGGTTCTGGTGCTGGGAATGGATGTCGATCAGGCGGGTTCCCAGTTCGCGCAGCTGTGCCAGCTGCACCGGCACGTCGTTGATGAAAGCGCGGCTCTTGCCCGTCGGGGTGATGATGCGCGTGAGGGTCGTCTCGGGAGCGTAGTCGAGGTCGTTCTCTTCGAAGAACGGTTCCAGACAGCGCCCCGTGAGGTCGAAAACGCCTTCGACCGAGCAGTTACGCCCCGCGTCCTTCATCGCCGAACCGTCGTTCTTGGCGCCCAGCAGCAGTCCGAGGGCCCCGAGCAGGATGGATTTTCCGGCGCCCGTCTCACCCGTGATGATGTTCAGGTGGGGGTCCAGCTCCATTTCGAGCTTGTCGATAAGCGCGTAGTTTTCAACCGACAGACGGCGTAGCATACCAATTCAGAATTAAGAATTCAAAATTAAGAATTAAAAATGAAAAACCCGAAAACCGGGGCGTGATTGCACGCCTACTTGGAGAAAAATTGTTCGATTTTGTCGGCAATGCGGGCTGCGACCTCGCGCTTCGGCATCAGGGGGAGCTCTTCGCGGCCCGCGCGGTCGATGAAAGTCACTTTGTTGGTGTCGCCGCGGAATCCGGCCCCGGCGTCGCGCAACGAGTTGAGCACGATGAAGTCGAAATTCTTCTTCGCGAGCTTGGCTTCGGCGTGCGCCTTCTCGTCGTGGGTCTCCAGGGCGAATCCCACCAGCAGGCGGCTACCTTTCCGGGCTCCCAGTTCGGCGGCGATGTCGCGCGTGCGGCGCAGGGTGATGCACATATCGCCGTCGCATTTCTTGATTTTGGTCTCCGAGACGCTGTCGGGGGTGTAGTCGGCCACGGCGGCGCACATCACGGCTCCGTCGGCCTCGTCGAAGGCCCGGACCGCAGCGTCGTACATCTCGGCGGCCGAGAGCACGTCCACGCGCTCGACGCCCGCGGGTGTCGGCAGCGCCGTGCGGCCCGTGACGAGTGTCACCTGTGCGCCCCTGTCGGCCAGTTCCCCGGCAATGGCATAGCCCATCTTGCCCGAGGAGTGGTTCGAGATGAACCGCACGGGGTCGATGGCTTCGATCGTGGCTCCTGCCGTGACGATCAGCCGTTTACCTTGCAGGCTCTTTTTTTTTTCGCTGAGCAGTCCGCCGACGAATGCGGCGATTGCGTCGGGTTCGGCCATGCGGCCCTTGCCGGTCAATCCGCTGGCCAGTTCGCCTTCGCCGGGTTCGATAATCCGGACGCCGCGCTGGACGAGTGTGCGGAGATTCTGCTGTGTGGCTGCGTGGGCATACATGTCCAGGTCCATGGCAGGCGCCACGGCGACCGGACAGCGTGCCGAGAGGTAGGTCGTCAGCAGCAGGTTGTCGGCGATGCCGCCGGCCATCTTGGCCAGGGTGTTGGCCGTGGCGGGGGCGATGAGGTAGCAGTCCGCCCATTCGCCCAGTGACACGTGGGAGTTCCACGCGCCGTTTTCCGGGTCGAAGAATTCGACCAGGATGGGATTTTTCGAGAGTGTGGCCATCGTCAGCGGCGTGATGAACTGCTTGGCCAGCGGCGTCATCACCACGCGCACGTCGGCGCCTGCCGTCTTCAATAAACGACAAAGCACGGCAGCCTTGTAAGCCGCTATGCTACCCGTGATGCCCAGCAGTATGTGCCGTCCCGCCAGCGGGGGATTCGCAACGCCTTCGGATGCCATCTCTCTGCGTATCAGATCACCTTCATCTCGCCGTCCTTGCCCTCCTTGTAGACCAGCTCGCGGTCGATGAACTCCTCGGTGGCGATGATTACCGGTTTGGGCAGGCGCTCGTAGTAACGCGAAATCTCGATTTGCTCGCGGTTCTCGAAGGTCTCCTCCATGGTGTCGGTGGGCGACGAGAAATCGGCGAGTTTGCGGTTGAGCTCCGTCTTGAGTTCGGTTGCGATCTGGTTGGCGCGGCGGGCGATGATGTTCACGCTCTCGTAAATGTTGCCCGTTTCCGAGTCCAGATCCACCAGCTTGCGCGTGATGGTGTTGTTGGGAATGTTCTTCTTGATTTCCATCTTATATGTTGTTGTCTTTGTTATTGCGGTCGAGGTAGTCGCGGGCGTTCTTGGCCATGCGCTCGAGCTCCTTGACGTGCGGCGATTCGGGGAACTCCTCCTTGAACGAAAGGTAGGAGTCGAGCATCGTCAGGTAACGGTCGGTCTGCTTGTCGCGGACCGAATTGCTGGCGAAGCGGTAGCCGGCGTCGACGATCAGGTACATGATCTCCTCGCGGTGCTTGCTCTCGGGGTATTGTTTCAGGGCGTTCTTCAGCGCCACGATCGCCGACTTGTAGCGGCCGATCTTATAATAAGTGTAGGCGTTGATATAGGCTTTGTCGTGCAGCCGCTCGGTGAGCTCCGCGTTGATTTTCTTGAAATCCTCGACGCGGTCGCTCTGCGGATAGCGCGACATGAATTCGTTGATGGCTATCAGCGCGTGTCCGGTCATCGTCTGGTCGCGCGACGGTCCCGGCGAGAGGTAGTAGAAGCAGAGCGCGTACATGCCTTCGGCATCCTCGATGAAGGCGCTGCGGCCGAATTTGCGGCGGAAATCGTCCAACAGGGTCGATGCCGTGTCGTAGTCGCGGTTCTTGAACTTGCAGCGGGCATTGAAGAACGAGATGCTGTCTTCGGTCGGGGTGCCGGTATAGTAATACTGGGCTCCTTCGAAGAGGGTCGAGGCACGCTGCCATTTCTCCTTCTGGTAGTACTCCATCGCCTTGCTGTAAATCAGTTCCGGCTTTCCGCTTTTCAGCAGGGCATTCATGCCCGAGCACCCGCCGAGGATGACCGCTGTCGCCACTCCGCAAAGGGCGTATAAAAAAGTCTGCTTCATTTATGAATCTATTACCGCGCTTTATCGCGCAAAGTTACGCATAAATTAACGATTTGCAAAAAAAATTATTGCGTGGGACTTTGTAATTAAGAATTGCGAATGAAAAGATTGAATCATTTATCTGTATTTTGGCTGAAATTCCGGTCGCATGCGATAAGCCCCCGCCTCGGCGGGGGCTTGGGGGTGGGTCAGACTTGTATACGCGGCGGCACGCCGCGGGAACGAGGGGCGGATTTATTCCGGGGTAAATTTACGGAATCCGGCCATGCTTTATAATCCGGTTTCTTTTTCTGACATCGTCAGAAAAAGAAACCGACGGACCCGCCGTAGACGATGTCGTGGGGCACCTTGACACGCCGCGTGACGCCCTCCGACGTGAAATCGTGCCACACCCGCGAACGCGGATAGCCCGAGATGCGGAAATCGATGAAGAATTTGCGGACGTTGAAGCCCAGGCCGCCCATAACCCCGACATCGCCGTTGTTGAACCGGACCCGGAGCAGCTGCGGAGCGTTGCTGTGTTCGGAGTCGGTGACGCGGAACAATGCGCCGCCGAACAGCCGCAGCACCCCGAACTGGAATCCCAGCTGGAGGGGAATTTCGAAACGCTCGGTGCGCAGCGTCAGGCGGCGGTTCCCGGCCTGCGCGGCATTCTCGGCCCGCACGGAGTAGTTGACGAAGGCGTAGTTGAGTTCCGACTGCAGGTGGAGGTGTTTCGAGAGGTTGAGCCGCAGGACGAAGCCCACGTCGTAACCCATCCGCGGGGAACCCGGCGTGAAGCGGGTGTCGCCGATGCGTGTCTGGACGAACGAATAGTCGGAGAAATTGACGCCGCCGCGCACGCCGACCATCAGGCGCTGGGCAGAGGCCGCGCCCGAAACGAGGAGCGCGGCGAGGAGAGTGAAGACAAGGTGTTTCATGACTCGTATGTGGTTTATGACGGGATCACATCAGGGGTGACACGAGCCGGAGCACGTCGCCCAGCGTCCGGCGCCACAGCGGCGGCCGCCACTCCCTGCGCGTGATGCGCCGGCAGGAGGCGAGGTCGTCGCCGAAATTCGCGGCCAGTTCGCGGACCACCTCCCGGCCGCGGATGAAGGCCGTGACCTCGAGGTTGTCCGTCAGGCTGCGGTAATCCATGTTCGCGGTGCCCACCGAGGCCAGCTCTTCGTCGACGATCACCAGCTTGGCGTGCAGGAATCCGTTGTCGTAGCGGTAGAGTTCGACCCCGGCGTCGAGCAGGTCTTCGACGTAGGAATCGGACACGAGGTCCGAAAACGGCGAGTCGCTGCACGTCGGGATCATCACTTCGACCCGGATGCCGCTCCGGGCCGCCAGCCGCAGGGCGTCGAGGATCATCACCGGGGGCAGGAAATAGGGCGAGCAGATGCGCACCCGCTCCCGGGCCCGGACGATGGCCGCCGCGAACGCCTCGGCGACGGTCAGCCGCGAAGGGCCCTCTTCGGACCACGCCAGCTGGATCGGCAGCCGCTGCCGGATGCGGTGAGGGGCGATGTATCCGCGCGGGTCGAGACATTCCTTCGTGGTCCGCGCCCAATCGGCGATGAAGAGCCGCTGCAGGTCCGCGACAGCGTCGCCTTCGATGCGAAGGTGCTCGTCGCGCCACTTGCCCATGTAATCTCCGTCGAGGTAGT
>X355_Hoffmanns_Two_toed_Sloth__coassemble_1868_pt1 | contig 62297 bp, 42 predicted proteins | sample X355_Hoffmanns_Two_toed_Sloth__metabat2_high_PE_009 | metagenome-assembled genome bin X355_Hoffmanns_Two_toed_Sloth | reverse complement strand
CCCCTCGACCGGCTGACCATCGTCGTCAACAGCAAGGACCCCGAACTGGCCGTGCCGTTCAACTCCTCGACGTCGTACAACTCGCTGACGGGAAACAACATCAGCGGTACGGCGAGTTCGCAGGCGCTGCAGATGCGCACGGTGGACGAAAAAGGCATGCTCGACATGCCCGTGATCGGCAAAATCGAGTGCGCGGGAAAGACCCGCAGCGAATTGGCGCAAGCCATCGCCGACAAAATCCGGGAAGGCGGATACATCAATGACCCGACGGTCAACGTGCAGTTCGCCGACATGAAGATTTCGGTCATCGGCGAGGTCCTGCGACCCGGATTCTACGATGTCACGCGCGACAAGATCTCGATTTTCGATGCGCTGGCCATGGCCGGCGACATGACCGTCTACGGCGTGCGCTCGGAGGTGATCGTGACGCGCGAGGTCGACGGCGTGCGCACGATACAGGTCCTCGACCTCACGTCGAAGGACACGTTCGACTCCCCTGCCTACTACCTCCAGCAGAACGACGTGGTATACGTCAAGCCCAACAAGTACAAGGCACAGGCCGGAGAGATCAGCCAGAACCGAAATTTCTACCTTTCACTGGTGGGTACGGCCATCTCCGTGGCCACGCTCATCGTAACCCTCACCAAATAGCCGGACGATATGACCGAACAGCAGATCAACTCCATGCAGCAGCAGGGCAACGATGAAATGACCGGCGCCGTCACGCTGCACGACATCCTCCGCATGGTCATAGCCAACTGGTACTGGTTCGTGCTCTCGGCATTCGTGTGCCTCTGCATGGCCTACTATTACCTGGCGAGCACCCCCAAGATATACAGCCGCACGGCGACCATCCTCGTCAAGGACAGCCGCAAGGGCGGCGACCTCGAACTGACCGCATTCAGCGACCTGGCCGGATTCCAGAACCGCCGCAGCGTCGACAACGAGGTCTTCATCCTCCAGTCGCGGCGCCTGATGACCGAGGTCGTCAAACGGCTCGACCTCACGGTCAACTACTCCGTGCGCGAACGCCTCCGCAGACGCGACCTCTACGCTCAGTCGCCGATCGAGGTGGCATTCGTCAACAACAGCGACAACCTGTCGCTCGCCATGGAGGTAACACCCCTCGAAGGAGACAAGGTGCGGCTGACGAATTTCGAGGACAAATTCGTCACCAAGCAGGAGACCCGCAGCGTCATCACGGCCGCCTACGGCGACACGATCCCGACTCCCGTCGGGCAGGTCGTCGTCAGCAAGAGCCTCTACATGAAGCCCGAATACACCGGGACCCCGATCCGCGTGGTGAAAAACTCGCTGTCGCGGACGACGAACGCCTACCGCAGCGCCGTGAAGAGCGACGTGGCCAACAAACAGGCTTCGGTGGTGACGGTCTCGATGAACAACTCCGTGCCCCGGCGTGCCGAAGACGTGCTCAACACGCTGATCACCGTCTACAACGAGGACGCCGTCGACGACAAACGCCGCGTATCGGTCACGACGGCCGAATTCATCAAGGCCCGTCTGGCGGTCATCGGCCGCGAACTGGGCGACGTGGACCGCGACATCGAGGACATCAAGAAGGACAACCAGATGGTCGACATCACCTCGGAGGCCGCCCGCAGCGTCTCGGAGAGCAGTAAATACAAGGCCGAAGGTCTCTCGCTCGAAAACCAGATCAATGTCGCGGAATTCATACGCACCTACCTGAACGACGCGAAAAACGCCGGGGAGCTGATTCCCATGATGGCGTCGGTGACCAATCAGGGCATTTCGTCGCAGATCGAAGACTACAACAACGCCATCCTGCGGCGCGAAAAACTGATGGAGAACAGCTCGGACCGCAGCCCCGTGATTCAGAACCTCGACAACCTGCTGGCCTCCGTGCGCCGCTCGATCATCGCATCGCTCGACTCGCACATCTCGACGCTCATCATCCAGCGCGACGCCATGCGCAAGGAGGAGACGCAGGCCAACCGTCGCATCTCGACCATGCCTTCGCAGGAAAAGGTCATCCTGGGCATCACCCGCCAGCAGAAGATCAAAGAGGAGCTGTTCCTCTACCTGCTCAACAAGCAGGAGGAGACGCAGCTCAACTATGCCGTCGCCGAGAGCAACGCCCGCATCATCGACCTGGCTTACGGAAGCACCATCCCCGTGTCGCCGCGCCCGATGCTGATCCTGGCCATCGCCCTGATCGTGGGGCTGGCAATCCCGTTCGGATTGCTCTACCTGATCGGCATGCTCGACACGACCATCCGCGGACGCAAGGACGTGGAGGACAACATCAGCGCTCCGTTCCTGGGCGACATCCCCTACTCCGAAGGCGGAGTCGGCGGAGATTCGGGAATCGTGGTGCGCGAAACGGGACGCGACGCCCTGTCGGAGGCTTTCCGCATGCTGCGTTCGAACATGACGTTCATGAACGTCTCGGCCGGAAACGAAATACACACCATCCTCTTCACCTCGTCGGACCCCCACGCCGGAAAGACCTTCGTGGCGACGAACCTGGCGATGACGCTGGCCATGGCCGGCAAGCGCGTGCTGCTGATAGACCTCGACCTCCGGCGTCACGCACTCTCGACCCAGCTGGGACACGGCAACAGCAAAAGAGGAATCACCGGATACCTCGCGGGCACGGAGACCGATCTCGGCAAGCTGATCGAAAAAACCGGGTTCCACGACAATCTCGACGTGATCTATGCCGGCATTCAGCCGCCCAACCCCACGGAGATGCTCCTCTCGGACAAACTCGACAAACTGGTGGCGGAGCTGCGCGGAATATACGACTATATCTTCATCGACAGCACGCCCGCCATGTCGGTGGCCGACGCCATCATCACCGACCGGCTCGCGGATCTCTGTATCTACATCGTGCGCGAAGGCGTCCTCGACCGGCGCCAGCTACCCGACATCGAGCGGCTCTACCGCGAGAAAAAACTGCACAATATGGCCATCGTCCTGAACGGAACCCGCTCGCGCCGACACGGTTACGGGTACGGCTACGGATACGGGTATGGATACGGCTATGGGTACGGTTACGGCGACGAATACAAGGAGGTGAGCTACCGCAAGCGGATCAAGGCGTTCTTCCGGTCGCTGTCGCATAAAATCAAACGGTAACGAATGGCAATCAAGGACGCAACCATAGCGATAGATTTCGACGGCACGGTGGTGACACACGCCTACCCCGAAATCGGGGAGGATGCGGGTGCCGTCCCGGTGCTGAAAGAACTCACCGGCAACGGATGCCGGCTCATCCTCTTCTCGATGCGCCACGGCAAACTGCTGGACCAGGCCGCAGAGTGGTTCCGCAGGAACGGTATACCACTTTACGCCGTGAACGAAAACCCGGGACAGAAGCGCTGGACCTCCTCGCCGAAGGTCCATGCCGACCTCTACATCGACGACAGCAGTCTGGGATGTCCCCTGCGGTTCGTGGACGGCGTGAAACGCCCCGTGGCCGACTGGGTCCGCATCCGCGAACAGTTGGTGAAGGAAGGGTTTCTGGACTGACGCAGTCCAGGTCCACACGACACATAAAAAAGCGAGGCTTCTTTGCAGAGGCCTCGCTTTTTGGATAGGACAGAACGGTTATGCCCACAAATTCCGCGGGTATTTCCCCTCGGTGATCATCTTCTCGATGGCGGCCATCAACGCCGGTTTGTCCTCCTTGTAGGTGACGCCGTGCCACTGGGCGGCCGAACGCAGCACGCGCAGCGAAGCCGTGCCGTCGCCGATCAGCTTATTGACCATCGTCGGAATGTAGAACTCCGATTTGAGGTTTTCGCGATTTTCAGCAACCCATTTCGCAAAATACTCCTTCGAATAGCCGAAGAAATCGGGCGTGAAGCCGAAGAGGTTCATCGAAACTGGCGTATCCTCGGCGAGGACCTCGTCGGCACCGCCGTCGTGGAAGACGATCCGGCCGTCGGGCATGCGCTCGATCTGCGTGCGCTCGACCATCGAGGTGAGATTGCCCTCGGCATCGACGCCGCAGACACCCCGCGAAACCGTACCGTTCTCCGAAAGCGTCCGGTTCAGGTCGTAGGCCACCATGCAGTAACGGTTCTTCGACTCGCCGAGCTGCGAGAGGTAGTCGCCGATGGTCTTATAAGCCTCGGCACCGTAGAAATCGTCGGCGTTGATTACGGCGAACGGCTCGTGAACGGCATCGGCTGCCATCATCACGGCGTGGTTCGTGCCCCACGGCTTCACGCGGCCTTCGGGGACCGTAAGCCCCTCGGGAAGGCAGTCCAGCTCCTGAAAAACGAAATCGACGGCGATGCGTCCGCCGAAGCGGTCGGCCGAAAAGACCTCGCGGAACTCCTTCTCGAAAGAGTGGCGGATGACGAAAACCACCTTGCCGAAACCGGCGCGGATGGCGTCGTAGACCGAATAGTCGATGATAGCTTCGTTGTTGGGACCGACGCCGTCCATCTGCTTGAGCGATCCGTAGCGGGAGCCCATGCCCGCCGCCAGGACCAGTAGTGTAGGTTTGACCATACTTTTTATCTGTTTTTGACGTTTAGGTTCAAAGCAACTGCAAAGGTAAAAATTTTAAAGGCGATGCCAAAGGTTTTTTGGAATTTTGGCTACCTTTGTCAGACGTAACCCCGAAAAAACGTTCCCGGAAAATGAAATTTCTGAAGAGAATACGGATGTGGTGGCGCGGCCTGTTCCGAAAACGCCGCTTCAACATGCTCAACGCCACGGACAACTCCGAGGAGTGGCACATACACCTCTCTCCCGCAAGCATCTTCGCCGGGCTGGTGGCGTTCGTCCTGCTGCTGTTCATCCTCACGCTGTCGCTGGTGGCGTACAGCCCCGTGCTGGAGTTCCTGCCCGGATACCGCACCGAGGCCGACCGCTCGCGCGAAAGCCTCCTGCAGAACATCATCCGACTCGACTCGATGGAGCGCGTGATGAACGACATGATGACCTACAACCGCAACATCGCCCTGATCCTGGAGGGACGCACCCCCGTGGCCCGGACGCTGGCTACGTCGGACTCGTCGCGCATCAGCAAGGTGCTGGTGATGCCCTCGCCCGAGGACTCGCTGCTGAGGGCCCAGATGGAGGGAGACGGGGAGTATGCCATAGCGCCCCGCAGCGAAGGGTCGCGCCGCAAGGTCCGCGAGTCGATCGAGCTGGTGACGCCCGTCGAGGGGATCATCACCGGAAAGTTCGACATCAAGCAGGGGAATTTCGGCGTGAAGATCGCGGCGGCGGCCGGCGACCGCATCGCGGCCATCGACAACGGCACGGTCGTGCAGAGCCAGTGGGCCCCCGAAACGGGTTACACGGTGGTATTGCAGCATGCCGGAAACCTGATATCGGTCTACAAGAACCTCTCGCAGTCGCTCGTATCGACAGGACAGACAATCCGCGCGGGCGAACTGATCGGATACAACGCCGAAGCCGGAAACGGCGAGGTGAAACTCTTCGAATTCGAACTCTGGAACAACGGCAAACCCGTGGACCCCGAGGGATACATCGTCTTCTGACAAACGCATGAAACAACGACTTGCCATACTGGGTTCGACCGGCTCGATCGGCGTGCAGACGCTCGACATCGTCCGCGAAAACCCCGACCGGTTCGAGGCCCGCATCCTCACGGCCAACCGCAACTGGGAGAGGCTCGCACAGCAGGCCCGGGAATTCGACGCCGACACGGTGGTGATCGCCGACAAAAGCCACTATGCGGCCCTGAGCGATGCGCTCGCAGACACCGACACGAAGGTTTACGCCGGGGACGACGCCGTGGCGCAGGTCGCCGGAGGAGGCGGCACGGAGGTGGTGGTCAACGCCCTGGTGGGCTACGCGGGACTGGCGCCCACGGTGGCGGCCATCGAGGCGGGCAAAAAGCTGGCGCTGGCCAACAAGGAGTCGCTGGTGGTGGGCGGCGCCTATGTGATGCCGCTGGCCCGGGAGCGAAAGGCCCCGGTGATCCCGATCGACTCGGAACATTCGGCCATCTTCCAGTGCCTCGTGGGCGAACGCGCCCCGGTCAGAAGGCTGATCGTCACCTGCAGCGGCGGAGCGTTCCGCGACCTCGCGGCCGAAGAGCTGGCGAACGTCACGGTGGAACAGGCGCTGCGCCACCCTCAATGGGACATGGGCGCGAAGATCACCATCGATTCGTCGACGCTGGTCAACAAGGGCTTCGAAGTGATCGAGGCCCACTGGCTGTTCGGCACCCCCGCCGAACAGATCTCGGTGCTGCTGCACCCGCAGTCGATCGTGCATTCGATGGTCGAGTTCGAGGACGGGGCCATCAAGGCCCAGCTGGGGACTCCCGACATGCGCATGCCGATCAGTTTCGCGCTGATGTTCCCCGACCGGGCGAACCGTCCGGGCGAGCGGTTCAATTTCCTGAACCATCCGCAGCTCACATTCGCCGAGGTGGACCGCGCGAAATACCCGGCGCTGGAGATCGCCTACGACTGTCTGAGGCGCAAAGGTACGGCGGCCTGCACGATGAACGGGGCGAACGAAGTGGCGGTGGCCGCGTTCCTCGCCCGCAAGTGTGCGTGGCTCGACATCGTGCGCACCATCCGCCATGCGCTGGAACACGCGGCGTTCATCCCCTCGCCCACCCTGGCGGATTATGCCGACGCCGACGCCGAAGCCCGTGCGCTGGCGGCGGAATTCCTGAAACTGTAACCACATTCCGAAAATGGATATTTTAATCAAGATCATTCAGTTCTTCCTCTGTTTCACCATCCTCGTGGGCATCCACGAACTGGGACACTACATCATGGCGCGGGTATTCAAAATCCGCGTCGACAAATTCTACATCTTCTTCGACCTGGGATTCTCGCTGTTCAAGTTCCGGCGCGGACACACCGAGTACGGACTCGGGTGGCTGCCGCTGGGCGGATACTGCAAAATCGCCGGCATGATCGACGAATCGATGGACAAGGAGTATCAGAAACAGCCCCCGCAGCCCTGGGAGTTCCGGTCGAAACCCGCCTGGAAACGCTTTCTGGTGATGATAGCCGGCGTGGTGATGAACGTCCTGCTGGCCGTCACCATTTACATCGGCGTCAGCTACACGTGGGGCGAAAGCTATTTCTCGAACGAGGATGCCCGATGGGGCTACAATTTCAACGAAACGGGCCACAGCCTCGGGTTCCGCGACGGGGACCGGCTGGTGAGCATCGACGGCGGGAAGGTGGAGAACCTGAACACGTTCCTCAATGCGCTGCTGATCACCGAGGGCGACCGCCGGGTGGTCGTGGAGCGCGGCGGAGAGCAGATCGAGCTGACGCTCCCGCTCGCCGAACTGATTGCCATGCGGCAGAACAAAGGGTATGAAAAACTCCTCGTCCAGCGCATGCCCTTCCTGATCGACAGCGTCGTGGCCCCGACGGCCGCACGGCTGCAGAAAGGCGATGAGATTGTCGGCATCGACGAAATGCGGGGACTCGACTACCGCGGCTATACGGATTACCTGAAATTGCACGCCGGGGACTCGGTGCGGCTGTCGGTAGTGCGCGAAGGGGGTATGCCCGTCGAATTCAAACTGCCCGTTTCGGAAGAGGGGAAGCTCGGCGTGTTCGCATACAATCCCTACAAGTTCCGCACGCAGGAGTATACCTTCTGGGAGTCGATTCCGGCAGGTTTCCGCCGGGCCGGCGACATGATCTCCTCCTACTGGGACCAGCTGAAGATGATCGTACAGCCCAAGACCAAGATGTACGAGGAGCTGGGCGGGTTCCTCGCCATCGGCAGCATCTTCCCCTCCACGTGGGACTGGCAGGATTTCTGGCTGAAAACCGCCTTCCTGTCGATCATCCTCGCGGTGATGAACATCCTGCCGATTCCGGGGTTGGACGGCGGGCACGCTATATTCACCTTCTGGGAGATGGTGACGGGCCGCAAAGTGAGCGACAAGGTGTTGGAAGGAGCCCAGTATGTCGGGCTGATCATCATCCTGTTCCTGCTGTTGTACGCCAACGGAAACGACATTTACCGGTTCTTTATCAAATAACGGATAGAACGTCAACCAGTTAAAACGGTCCGAATCAGGAGATTCGGACCGTTTTTGCGTATCGGGGAGGACCGAAAACCGCAGCGTTTTGTAATTTTTTTTGTAATTTATCCAAAAAGCGAGTATATTTGACCGCAAGAGGAAGCTGCGTCCGCAGCAAAGGTTAGTTGAATGAGAGACGAAGAAACCATGGATAAGGACGGAACATACAACGGCCCGAAAGCCCCTGTATTCCGCAGTTCGGAGGGGGGGGGAAATATCCCCGAATTCTTCCGGAGCTATTATCCTATGTTCGTCTCGTTCGCCCGGAATTTCGTCCAGAGCCGTGACGTGTGCGAGGACCTCGTGCAGGAGGCTTTCGTAGCCCTGCTCGAACAGGGATGCACGTTCGACAACGAATACATGGCCAAGGGATTCCTCTACAAGACCCTGCGCAACAAATGCCTCAACCACCTGCGCCACGAGCAGATACGCAACCGCTACGCCGAAATGCAGGCGGCGCATTACAAACACGAACGCAATGAGAAAAAGAGCGAGGAGTTCTTCATCGACGCCATCATGCGCGAAGAGTCGTCGCTGATTATCTCACAGGCTATCGAAGGACTCCCGGACATGGGCCGGCAGGTGCTGAACATGGCCGTCGAAGGGCTCTCCAACCAGGAGATAGCCGACGTGCTCGGCATCTCGGTCAACACCGTGCGCACGCACAAGTCCCGCGCCTACAAAGTCCTGCGGATCGTGCTTTCCAATCAGTGGATGCTCTTCTGAGCCGCTGAAAACCATCCCCTAAGTTACAGTTTTACATCTTCCTAACCGATGCTGGAATAAGTTTTTACATTTTTTTCGCATCGCGTGTCATCCGTTTCCGCTTCCGAAGTGTTATACTAACAGTGTTAGTCGGGAATATCATATCATTTATCAAGGCCGCCAAGCTGCTGGGACGTTTTTTCGTGTCGAAAACATCCCCGCACGAGCGTGAACAGCTGAAACTGCGTCTGCGGGAGCTGGAAAAAGAGGACAAAGTCCGCATCATCGGGAAAATCCTCGATGCCGAAGAGCTGGAACGCCGCCGTGCGGTCCGCGCCGAATGCGACGTGGAACGCGCTTGGGAGCAGGTGCAGCGCCGGATGGAGGAGCGCAAAGGCCAGCGGCGCCTGAAACGCTACTCGCTGATGCTGCAAAGCGCCGCGAGCCTGGCGGCGGCCGTGCTGATAGCCTGCGGCGTCATCTATTACACGCACGTCGGACGCCAGAAGCGGGTCATGGCGCAGATTGCGCAGATCAGGCCCGACGGACAGCACGCGGTGCTCTATTTCGCCGACGGCGCGAGCATCGACCTCGGACTGCGGGATTCGCTGGCAGTCCGGACGGAGACGGGCGTGGACGTGGAGCTCACGGGGGAGAAAAGCCTCGCCTACAAGCCCCGGAAAGCCCGGCAGGAGCCGAAAGAGGAGCTCCCCGAAGAGTACAACACGCTGGTCACGCCCCGCGGCAGCGAGTACAGCCTCACACTGGCCGACGGCACGCGGGTATGGCTGAACGCCGCATCGCGCCTGCGCTTCTTCACCTCGGACCGGGGCCGCGAACGCCGCGTATGGCTCGAAGGCGAAGCCTATTTCGAGGTGGCGCACGATACCCGGCGGCCCTTCGTCGTCGAGTCGGGCGGCCAGAGCATCCGGGTGCTGGGCACGCGCTTCAACATCAATTCCTACGAGAGCGACCGCGCCATATACACCACGCTGGTGGAAGGTTCGGTGGCGATAGCCCCGCTCTCGGGCGGCGAAGGGGTGACGCTCGAACCCGGCCAGCAGGCCGAATACAGCCTCCGGAACAACGGCGCAATCGCCGTGAAGGAGATAGACACGTCGCTGGCGACGGCCTGGATGTCCGGGACTTTCCTTTTCGAACACGCCTCGATCACCGAAATCATGGAACGCCTCGCACGCTGGTACAATTTCGAATTCGAGGTCTCACCCCTGCTGGACGGACTCCGCTTCAGCGGCCAGTTCCCGCGGTGCGGGGAGCTCGACAAAATACTCTCCATCATCGCATCGACCGGAACGGGCATGCAGATAGACTACGACGGAAAGAAAATCACGCTGAGATAGAAAATACCCATTTAAACCACACGAATTATGACGAAACCTTTACAAACAAACGAACGGAAACTTCCGGGAGGGACTTCCGCGGTACGCCTGCTGCGGCCGCTGGCATTCCCGGCAGTCGTTTCGGTCATGCTATCCATGAGCCCCTCGACGGTGTTTGGACAAGGTGACACGTCCGGACACGAAGATTTTGTCCGCGACAACTGCCGCACGAAATCCGCTGCCGCTGCCGAAGCCGGCTATTCGGGCGAGGAGCTGCGCAAACTCCACCCCACCGACCTCATGAGGGCCCTGCAACTGATCGATCCGTCGATCTGCGGCACCGACCCCGGAGAACAATACGGTTCCGATCCCAATGCGGTTCCCGCCGCCATGAGCCTCCAGGGCGTGAAATCGTTCGCCTGGGGACTGAGCTCCGCCGACGCACGGCCGCTGGTGATCGTCGACGGACACAGCGAGTCGTTCGACCGGCTGAAGGATTTCGACATGCAGCGCATCGCGAGCGTCACGCTGCTCAAAAACGCCACGGCGACGGCCTTGTACGGCGTAAGGGCCGGTCAGGGTGTCATCGTCATCACGACGAAGGTCCCCGAGAACAAGCGGCTGCAGCTGACCTATAATTTCGACGGCACGTTCCAACGCGCCGGTATGCGGGCGTTCGACCTGATGGACGCCGGGCAGAAACTCGACTGGGAGAAGCGCATGGGCGCCTACGACGGCAACGACGCGCTCTACCAGCAACGCATGGCCGACGTGAAGGCCAACGGTTCGACCGACTGGCTGGACATGCCCCTCCGAACCTCGTTCTCGCACCGGCACCGCGTCACGGTCGACGGCGGCGACAGCAGCCTGCGCTACCGCGGGGTGCTCTACATGAATCCCGTGCAGGGCGTGATGAAGGGTTCGAAACGCACGATGTACGGCGCATCGGCCTTCATCGGCTACACGACCCGCAAGCTGCAAATTTCGAACGAACTGAGCGTGGACATGGCCGACGCATCGGAATCGACCTACGGGCCGATGTACGGATGGGCGCGGATGAACCCCTACTACGCACCTGCCGACGAACGCGGCGTACCTTACGACATCCTGGGCGAAGGGACCTTCAGCGAACAGCAATCGCCGCTCTACGAGACCTCGCTCAACAGCTTCGCCGAGAATAAAATCTCGCGGGTGAACAACAACCTCACCCTGCGCTGGAAGATCGACGAGCATTTCAGCGTGGCGGGACAGTTCAACCTCACGCACGATTACGACAAGCGTTCGGAGTTCGTCTCCCCGCAGTCGCTCGTCTACAAGGATTACGGCATCGGCGAAATCGACCAGAAGGGCAGCTACCGCATCCTCCGCAACCGGCTGGAAAGCTATCAGGAGAAAGTGTGGGCCGACTACCGCCTCGAACGCGAACGCCACACCCTGCGGGCCTCGCTCGGCATGGAGGTCTACGCGGCGACGATGACCGACGACGCATTCCGCGGCGTGGGCATGTCGAGCGACCACATGGACTACATCTCCTTCGCGCAGCGTTACGCGGCGGAGCGTCCCGAAGGAACCGAGACCTATGAGCGCGTGCTGAGCGGCTACGGCATCGTGTCGTGGAGCTTCGACAAGACGCTGTTCGTCGACCTCTCGGGCCGCGTGGACAAGTCCTCGATGCTCGCCCCCGACAAGCGCACGGCGGGTTCCTACGGCCTGACAGCGGCTTACGACCTGAAAAAAGCCCTGCTGGGAAACTCCGGGCTCATCGGACGGCTGATGCTGACGGCCGGGTACGGCAGCACGGCGGGTTATCAGTTCGACTACGGGTTCGCCAATCCGCTCTATGGCTACGATATCGACAATCCCTACCTCAACGGCATGGGTACATACAAAGTCGGGCTCGACTACAACAAGGGTCTCGTGACGTTCTACAACATGAACGCCTACAACCCGGCCCTGAAATGGAAGACGACGCGCAACGTAAACGTCGGCGTCAGCGGCCGCATCAGCACGGTGGACATCGCCGTGAGCTATTACAACACGCTGTCGAAAGACCTGCTGACGCTCGAAGAGCAGAACGTCGCATTCGGATCGGGATACCGCTATGCCAACAGCGGCGCAATCCGCAACTCGGGAGTGGAATTCTCGGTGGCGGCGGGCATCCTGCGCAACCGCAGCGGCGTCGACCTGACGCTCTTCGCCAAAGGCGTCGCCAACCGGAGCAAGATCACCGAACTGCCCGGCTATTCGGCCGAAACGTTCAACACGGCCAATTTCGAGAACGGATACCACTCCGGCATGGCCGAGGGTGACGCCGCCGACGGAATCTACGCCCTGCGTTCGGCAGGCATTGACCCGGCGACGGGACGCGAGCAGTTCTACCTGCGCGACGGTTCGGTGTCGTTCGACCCGACCGCCGCAGACATGGAGTATCAGGGAAGCATGACCCCGAAACTGCGCGGCACGTTCGGCGCAACGGCCGCTTACCGCAACTTCGATTTCGCGGCGGTATTCTCCTACTCGCTGGGCGGCAAATTCTACGACCTCTACACCCAGCAGGCGGTGGACCTGGCCGGATACGCGGACAACGTCCCGACGGCCGCCGCAGGCAAATGGAGCCCCTCGAACCAGAACGCCGCCTATCAGGGCGTCGGCAACGCCTCGGAATACGCCTCGTCGCGGTTCGTGTCGAAGCGCAACACGCTCTCGCTCGCATCGCTGCGCATCGGATACGCATTCCCGAAACGAATCGCCTCGGTGATGCGCATGCAGGCGCTGAAGGTGAGCCTCACGTGCGACGACCTCTGGTACTCGTCGTCGGTGAAGAGCCCCCGCAGTCTCTACTATCCCTATGCATCGAGCTTCATCCTCTCGCTTCAGGCAACCTTTTAAACACGCGAACACATGAAAAAAATCATATACACCGCACTCCTGCTCCTCGTAACCGTGTCGTGCGACAAGTGGTTCGAGGCTGAACCCAAGGGAGGAGGACAATCCGGCGCCAAGGTCTTCGACAACGAAGCCTCCTTCCGCGACTACATGAACGGTATCTATGCCGGGCTCCGCTCCGCGGACCTCTACGGCTCGAACCTCACGCTGGGAGGCGTGGAATTCCTCGCCCAGAGTTTCGTCCCCTATGCCGGGGCCGAGGCATGGTCCAAAATGGATTTCAACAGCGACATGGCCCGGGAAATCGCCCGGGAGGCATACGCCAAACTCTATGCAGCCATCTACCAGTGCAACGACATCCTCAAACTGTTCGCCGAAAAACGCGACGTGGATTTCATCGACGGATCGCGCGAAATGATGGTCGCCGAGGCCCGGGGCCTGCGGGCGTTCCTGCATTTCGAACTCCTGAAACTGTACAGCCCCGCCTATGCGGCGGACAACGCCGCGTCGAACATCCTCTGGATGGAGGGCACGCAGTCCAAAGGCACGCAGATGACCACGGCGCAGCTGACCGACAAGATCGTCACGGAGCTGGAAGCCGCTGCCGCGGAGCTCGCCAAATACGATCCCATCGTCACCGGCGTGAGTTACGACGATATGTCGCTCCTGGGGGCTTCGCCCATCGACCGCGTCTGGAAACTCAACTACTACGGATGTCTGGCCGCCGAGGCACGCGCACGGATGAGCCGCGGCACGGCGGAGGATTTCGGAAAGGCATACGGACTGCTGACGAAAATCATCGACGAAGGCGGATACGCTTTCGTGAGGACCGTCTCGGGAACCGACTACGAGTTCTCGGCGGAGTTCATCTTCGCGCTGCCCTCCCCCGAGACGGGATTCTGCGCACTCTCGGAAGAGCTCTTCACCCCGGTTCCCGACGGTAAGGGCGTGACCCTCTCGACACGGCTCGACATCGACGACCTGCACGCCGACGACCGGCGCCGCAACTGGTTCGACACCGACAACACGATGCGCACGAAATTCGCCCCGACAAGCAAAATCGACAAGTGGAAAACCACGCCGGCCATCCCGATGATCAAGATCGGCGAGGTATACCTCCTGGCCGCGGAAGCCGCCGCCAAGTCGAACCAGCTGCCCGCGGGAATCGGACAGTTCAACGATTTCATGGTCCAGCGCAACAGCGAGTCGATGAAACTGCCCGAAACGGCCTCGCAGGAGCAGCTGATGGAGGCCATAGGCAAGCAGTACCAGTACGAATTTATGGGAGAAGGCGTGCGCTACCATTTCTGCAAGCGTCTCAACCAGACGATAACCGCCTACGACGGCTCGCAGATAACCGAGGTCGGCAAAAAGGCATTCCCCATTGTCAAATAACCTAAGATCAAGCAGATGAACAACATCACAACATACACCACCCCGGCACCGCGCGGCACACGGCCCTTACGGCTGCTGCGGATGTGCCTGCTGCTGGCCCTCCTGGCTTGTTTCCCCGCCGGCGCACTCCGTGCGCAGGAGGCCAAAGTCTCGTTCCGGTTACAGGAAAAACCGCTCTCGGTCCTGCTGGCCGAAATCCAGAAACAGACCGGGTACAAGATATTTTACAGCGACAACAACGTCGACGTTTCGCGCAAAGTGAACGTCTCGGCACGGCAGGTCCCCGTGAACAAGGTGCTCGAAAGCATCCTCCCCAAGCTGGGACTCACCTACCAGTTCATCAACAACACCATCGTGCTGTCGCAGGACCCCAAAGCCACGGCGGCACAGGGCGGGTCGGTCATGGCCCGGGCCGTCCCGGTGCGCACGGTATCGGGCGTAGTCAAGGACGAAGCCGGCAACCCGATGGTCGGCGTATCGGTCATCTCGGTCAAGGACAAGCAGCGCGGCACCTCGACGGCGGCCGACGGAACCTTCTCGTTCCGCGTGCCCGCCGATGAGACGCAAATCACTTTCTCGATGATCGGCATGGAGACCCAGACGCTCCCCGTCGGCAACGGAACGCTGAACGTCACCCTGAAAGCCGACGTCATCGAATCCGAAGCCCTGATTATCACGGGTTACGTGCCCAAGGCCAAGAACAGCTTCACGGGTACGGCGACGCAGGTGAAGGGCGAAGACCTCGTGAAGGTCAACCCGACCAACATCCTGCAGGCGCTGCAGGTGTACGACCCCTCGTTCGTGATCTCGGACATCACCGGCGAATTCGGCTCGAACCCCAACTACATCCCCGACCGCATCGAAATCCGCGGCGCGAACAGTATGCCCGACATCTCGGAGAACACGCTCCAGACCTACACCACGCTGCCGATCTTCATCCTCGACGGATTCCAGGTCACGGTCGAAAAGGTCTACAACCTCGACATCAACCGCGTCGAAAGCGTCACCATCCTCAAGGATGCCGCGGCCTCGTCGATCTACGGTTCGCGTGCCGCCAACGGCGTGGTCGTCATCGCGACCAGGATGCCCCAAAAAGGCAAACTGCAGATTTCGTATAAACTCGACACCAGCATCGAAACCCCCGACCTCTCGTCGTACAACCTGATGAACTCGAAGGAATTGGTGCAGTACTACGAAAAAATGGACGTCTTCTCGAAGGGCTCGGGCGCCATCGGCGGCGTGGACCCCGAACGGCGCAACCTGCTGACGATGCTCAAAATGGAGGCCGCCAACGGCGTGGACACCTACTGGCTCGCACAGCCGCTCCGCACCGCGTTCAAGCACAACCACTCGCTGATGCTCGAAGGCGGAACGGATGTCGGCAAGGAGGGGACCGACCGCACGCTGCGTTATCAGATCAGCCTCAACGGCAACTTTTCGGACGGCGTGATGATCGGATCGCTGCGCAACAACTACGGCGGCGGTGCGAAGCTGATCTACGACACCCACCGGTTACAGCTGACCAGCGACCTGCAGGTGGGATTCACCGACACGAAGGATTCGCCCTACGGCAACTTCTCGACCTACACCCAGCTGCTCCCGATCTTCCGCATCAAGGACAGCAGCGGAAACTATTTCCCGTCCCTCTCGGCCAACAACATCCCGCTCTACGAGAATTATCCCTGGACCGACATCGGCCCCAACGTCCTCGGCAGCCAGATCAACCCGCTCTACGAGGCCAACAACCTGAACAATTTCTCGCGCGGCAACAGCCTGAGCCTGTCGTATCAGCTGGGAGCCAACTGGGAGATCGTCAAGGACCTCCGCCTGCGCGGCGAATTCACCTACGACCGGCAGGAGAGCATGACGGAAAAATACGTCTCGCCGTTCAGCTCGGCGATCACCGACGGGCTCGAAAACAACTCCATCGAGCAACTCTACCGCCGCGGAAGCTATAACAAGGGCAACACCTCGTCGACGAAATACTACGGCAAGATGACCCTCGCCTACCAGAAGAGCTTCGCACGACACACCGTGCAGGCCGTCCTGGGCGGCGAAATCAAGGAGGACAAGGCCGAAGCCGACAGCTATGCGGTGACGGGATTCCTCAACGACTCGCAAACGTTCCCCTCCGATGGTGCGCAGTATCCGCTTTCGGGACGCCCCACCGGTTCGAGCAGCATCGTCCGCACGGCGGGCACATTCGCAACGGTCAACTACTCGTTCGACAACCGCTACATGGTCGACGGTAGCTACCGCGTAGACGGATCGTCGAATTTCGCCAGCAAGCAGCGCGTGTCGTCGTTCTGGGCCGTGGGCGTGCGCTGGAACCTCATGAACGAGAAATTCATGAACCGCAAGCTCTTCGACAACCTCGCCCTGAAGGCCAACATCGGAACCACCGGCAACTCGAATTTCGTGCTGAGCCAGATCCTGAACATGTACAAGTACCTGACGATGTACGACGGAATCACGGGCGCGGAGCTCATGTCGCTGGCCAATCCCGACCTCAAGTGGCAGACGACGCTCAAACGCAACATCGGCCTCGAACTGGGATTCCTCCAGAACCGCATCAACCTGGAGTTCAACTACTACTCGAACACCACGGACAACAACATCACCCGGGTGGACATCCTGCCCTCGACGGGATTCTCGTCCTACACGGCCAACCAGGGCGACGTCAGCAACAAAGGTTTCGATTTCAGCCTCTCGGTAACGCCCGTCCGCACCAAAGAGTGGCAGCTGAACCTCTTCGTCAACGGACAGCACAACCGCAACAAGCTGACAAACCTCTCCGAAGCCCTCAAGGACTACAACAAGCAGATCATGGAGCAGCAGACGACGACCGACAAAACCAAGATCGAGAACGTCTTCCTGTTCGAAGAGGGCAAGTCGCTCACGGCGATCTACGCCGTGCCGTCGGCCGGCATCGACCCCGGAACGGGTCAGGAGATATTCATCACCAAGGACGGCAAGCGCACCTTTACGTGGAACTCGGCGGATCAGGTGGTCGTGGGCGACACGGAGCCCGACCTCCGGGGGTATTTCGGCCTGAACCTCAGTTACAAGCGCTGGTCGCTGAACACCAGCTTCGAATACTCGTTCGGCGGCGAGATGTACAACCAGACACTCGTGGACCGCATCGAGAACACCTCGATGAACAACTCGTCCGACCGGGTCGCCTACAACATGGACCGCCGGGCCCTCTACGACCGTTGGTCGGAGCCGGGCCAGAGCGCCAAGTACCGCGGCATCAACGTCTCGGGAAAGACCTACGCCAGCTCGCGCTTCGTGCAGAAGAACAACTACCTGCGGATGAACTCGATACGCATCATGTACAACCTCAACACTCCCGACAAGCGGCTGCTGGGCATGTCGATGATTCGTATCGCGCTCTCGGCCAACGACCTGTTCTACTCCTCCACGATCCGGCAGGAGCGCGGTCTCTCGTATCCCTACGCCCGCACGTTCACACTCAGTCTCCAGGCTAATTTCTAAAAACAGATTCCTATGAAAATAAGATATATCGCAACCCTGCTGCTGTTGGCCGTCGGCACCGTATCGTGCAAAGACTGGCTCGACGTATATCCCCGTTCGGAGATCACCTCGAACAAGGTCTTCGAAAACGAGGACGGTTTCTACTCCGCACTCGCGGGCCTCTACATCAAGATGGCCGACGACAAGCTCTACGGATTCGACCTCACGTGCGGATACCTCGACATGATGGGAGGCGCCGTATTTACGGGCGGCGGCGCGTACCTGACCTATTACGCCAATAATTTCTACAACGACCCGAGCTATGCCGTTACCGTGGCACCGTTGCAGTTCCCGGCGTTCAACCACACCCGGGGAGCGATCCGCACGGAAAGGACGGATGCCACATACGAGGCCATCTGGACGAAGATGTACAACACCATCACCAACGCAAACCTGCTGCTCCAGGAGCTCAAAACCACCGACGTAGCGTTCGAAGCGGGCGTCAAGGAGTTGCTGACGGGCGAAGCGCTGGCCGTAAGGGCCTACCTGCACCTCGACCTCGTGCGGCTGTTCCAGCCTCCCTACCTTTCGGAACAGGGCAAGACCGCCAAGCGCATCCCCTACATGGAGACGCTCGACGCCCTGACGTTCGTTCCCTCGTCGACGACCGACGAGATACTGGACAAGGTGGACGCCGACCTGGCCCATGCCGCCGAAATCATGAAGGACAACGACCCCATCAGCTCGGACAAGAGCTACCACACGCTGATGTTCACCACCAGCCGCCAATACAAGCTGAACTACTACGCCGTAAAACTCCTCCAGGCGCGTTCGTTCCTCTACCGCGGCAAGGACAAGGAGGCGTATGACGCCGCCAAGGAGGTCATCGACAACGCCGCGGGAGCCGGCGTCCATTTCATCACCGAAGCCGAGCGCAACCGCATCGACAGTTACGGAACGCCCGTGGACCGCAGCTGCCCGATGGAAAACCTCTTCGCCGTGCTCACGGACGATCTGGACGAAAACATGCAGGATGCAGTCAAGGCAAACGGAGGTACAAGATTAGGTATGTTCGGCAAGTTGGCTTCGAACAAATGGCTGAGCGCAACGGCCGGCCTGACGCCCGCAGCCTTCTTTTCCGCAGGAAGCGACATCCGTATCAATCTCTGGAAACGGACGGTCTATCCCTCGGGCATGGTCGGCAAATACATCCGTGAATCGAGTACGGCAGAGGATGTGGCGCTCTATCCGAAGCAGGCCGTAACGCTGCTCAAGCTGGGCGAAGCCTATCTGATCGCCGCCGAAGCGGCCATCGAGGCCGTCAGCCCGAGTGAAGGACTGAGCATCCTCCAGCAGCTCCAGACCGCACGGCAAGGCGGCGTATACAACACGACCGACGGATTGAAAGAGGAAATCCTGCTGGAGTACCGCCGTGAAACGCTCGGCGACGGGCAGCTCTTTTTCGCCTACAAACGACGCAACGAACCGCGTCTGACCACGCTGTACCAGGTTCCGGAACTGACCTACTATTTTACGATGGACGATAACAAGTACACGCCCGACATCCCCGACAAGGAGTACAACGCGGGCCGAACCTATTAAGAATGACAGCCATGAAAAAATACATAATTCCCGTTCTGGCGATCGCCTTCGCCTTTGTCGCCTGCAAAAAGGAGGATATACCGGTATATAATTCGGACCGCCCCGCGCTGAATTTTGTCAAGAATTTCTTTCTTCCGACATTGACGGACAATTCAGAATTGGATACGCTGAGGCCCAATGCCGTATATTATGTCGGACTGGATGAGGTCGATTACAAGGTCCCGGTACGACTGTCCGGCCCCATTACGGACTATGACCGGAAATACACCGTGCGCATATCGCCTGAGAAAAGCTACGGCAATCTGGTGGAAGGCGTGCACTACTCGCTCCAGACGGAACAGACCTTCCATGCAAGGCAGTATGCCGACTCGATGATCATACACATCAAACTCGCCAAACTGCGCGAGGAGCGTGCCGTGGGCATGCTCGTCATCGAACTGGTCCCCGACGAAACGTTCATAGCCGGGCTGGATACCTACCAAAGCATCGGTGTGGAGATTTCCGGCGGGGGATTTACCGTTCAGACCCCCTTCTGGAACAGGAATAAACTGGATACCTATGGAGGTAAGTACTCCTCGATCAAAGCCGAAAAATACGCCGAACTGAACGGAGTCACGTCCGAGATGTGGCGCGAAGGCAATACGATCAAACTGTATGCCTACGGCAAACGCACCTACGAATGGTTCCGCGACAACCCCACTTACGACAACGGAGAACTGGTGGTATTCAAGGGAACGATCAACTACGAATAAAGACGAACGACCATGAAAATATTCAAATACCTGACAGTTACTTTGGCAGCAGCCCTCGCAGTAACGGGCTGCTACAACGACAAGGGCAGTTACTACACCGGCTCGTGGACCGATATCGCCGCGGTGGAGGGAATGAGCATACCCGGTATCGGAACGAACTACTATCTCAACCTGGTCGAAGAGGAGACGCTGAGCCTCAATCCCACGGTCCGCTTCAACCCGGGCGTGGACGCATCGGCCTTCACCTACGACTGGGTCATGGGCAACGACACCATCGCCTCGGGCCTCAAGCTCGACTGGACGGTGATGCGCAGCAGCAAGATGGAATTCAACGAATCGGGACATACCTCGTTCTGGCTGGCCATCAACAACCCGAAATCGGGCGAAAACTGGCGTTATTACCTCCAAAACGAAAACGGAAATGTTCTAATCGTGACAATTACCCAGACAATGAGCCCGAAGATCGGCGTCTTCGTCTATGAAAAAGAGGACGGCAGTGTCGAATGGGGTTCGGTGAAAGGTTCGAATTCGGCAACCCCGGAGGCATTCACGACGCTCTACACCGACATATTCGCCCATTACAACGCCCCGTCCAAAATGGAAGGCTCCGTAGTCGGAACGGCTTTCAGCGGATCTCAGCTCATCGTATACACCGATCAGGCCCCGGATTTCGGCGCATTGATACAGACAGCGGAATCCGGTACCAATCCGTTGGGAATTTCCGTGGGCACGGTCGGAGATTTGGTATTCGACGGTATGCCCGAAGGCATAATCAAAGAACAGAGTTTCTGCAAGGGACTCATGCAGGAGTTGTTGATCGGCAATTCGCTCTTTATCGACGACGCCGACAATATATACCAAATGATCCTGTCCGGAGCCGAAGCCACACAGGACAACGTAGAGCAGATCATGGGAGCCAAACCCTATGCGAACCAGATGCATTTCTCGGTACAGCGCCTGACCTCGGGAGAACTCTGGTATTACCGCTATGACGCGAACCGGGGCTACCTGCGCCAGATACTGCCGGACGGAAACGGCAGAACGCTCAAAGCCGACAAGATCATCGGCGTATTCCGCCAGCCGACGTTTATCGACAAACAGCTCAAGATGTTCGTGGCGGTGAAATCGGGCGCGGCCTATCAGCTCTACACCTACACCTACGAGCAGAAAACCAGCGGCCAGGACATTATCACCTATGTCGGGAAGAAAGACATCACCGGCTGGACCGGAGGCATGAGCGACGACTGCGCGATGTTCACCAACGGTGTCGAGGTGCCGCTCAACTACCTCTACATCGCCAAGGGCAGCGACCTCTGGCGCACGAGCTACGAATCGCTGGCCGATCCGCAGGTGGCGAAGAGCTTTCCGGCACCGATCACGGCTGCCGAGGTGGTCATAACCACTCCGAACAGGGTCACTACCGATACCGAGGAGTTGTATACGGCGATATTCACCTACGACGCAAGTGCCAAAACGTCGAAGATGTATGTGCTGGACGCCCGGACCGACGACGTGAAAGCCTATTCCGAGGTGGAAACCGCGATCCCGGGCAAGGTGGTCCGCTACCTGGCCAACCAGTAAAACCCCAAAACGATGCATTATTTCCGGCAGTCCTGCACGGGACTGCCGGAATAATGCTTATCTTTCGAAGACAATTCGCCTATGCAAACCATGAAACGAATTCTGTTCATCCTGCTGCTCCTCACCGCCGCGACGGGGTATGCCCAAGAGCCGTTCCGGCTCGAGACCGGCGACCTGCTCTTTCAGGTCAACGGCCGGAGCGCCTACACCGAGGCCATCATGAACGTCACCTCGGGCATCGAACAGCTGGAATTTTCGCACGTGGGCGTGGCCTATATCGAGGACGGGGAGACCTATGTGCTCGAAGCCGTGCCTTACGGGGTCGTCAAGAGCAAGCTGGACAAGTTCTTCCGCAACTCCCAGCTGGCCGACGGCAAACCGGTCGTGGTGGTCGGCAGGCTGAAGCCCCGGCTGCAAAAGAACATTCCGGCAGCCATCGAACGAATCAAAAAGCTGCTGGGAAAACGTTACGACTACGTTTTCGACCCCGATGACGACACGTATTACTGCAGCGAGCTGATCTATGTCTCCTACCTGCGTCCCGGCGGAAAACCGATCTTCCGGATGAAGCCCATGACCTTCCGCGACAAGACGACGGGCGAGACGAGCCCCCTGTGGATCGAACATTTCAAACGCCACAAATGCGACATCCCCGAGGGCGTGCCGGGCACCAATCCGGGCGATATGTCCCGGTCGAAGGCCATCCGCATCGTTCACCGCTATTTCTGAAACAACTAACTATCAATAAGATTTATGCTCAAACAAGTTCTTACGCTTACGCTCTGTGCCCTGATAGCCGCCGCGCCCCTCGAGGCCAAAAGCCGGAAAAACAGCCGGAAAAAGGCCAAAACAGAAGCCGCAGCGCCCAAACCCAAGGAGAGCGCATACGACAAACTCTTCAAGAAGAAACACGAGGTTGCCGATGGCATGATCAAGCTGCACAAGGTCGACGACAAACTCTATTTCGAATTTCCGCAGGCGCTCTTCGGACGCGAAATGCTGCTGGGGTCGGTGATTTCGGAGACCTCGGACAACCTCACGGGAGTCCCCGGCTCAAAATCCTACACGCCGCTCCACATCACCTTCACCAAGACGGGCGAAAGCGTGCAGATCCGGGAGATCAACGCCGACAACTACACGCTGGGCGTGGCCGGGAACATCCTCCGCTCGCTCGACCGGAACAACATCCCGACCATCTTCCGCAATTTCAAAATCGACGCCTACAACGCCGACTCGACGGCCGTGGTCATCAACGTCACGGACCTCTTCGTGAGCCACGTCAAGGAGCTGTCGCCCTTCTCGTACCTCGGGGCCTACGGCGGTTCGGAGTCGCCGAGCCTCAGCGAGTCGTTCAAGAAGGAGCTTTCGTCGCTGGGCGGCATCAAGTCGTTCGCCGACAACCTCACAGTGAAGAGCACGCTGAGCTACACCTACTCGGTGACGCACCCCGTGACGAAGCAGAAAATCGTGGACAACGAGCCCCTGACCGCCGTCATGACCCGCACGCTGGTGCTGCTCGACGAGGAGCCCTACCGCCCCCGCATCACCGACAGCCGCATGTCGGTATTCCCCACCGGGAAATACCTCTACAGTGACAAGGAGCAGCGCGTGAAGGCCCTCTACCTGGCCAACCGCTGGCGGCTGGAGCCTTCGGACCCGGAGGCCTGGAAGCGCGGCGAGCAGGTCGAACCCGTCCGGCCGATCGTCTTTTACATCGACCCGGATTTCCCCGAAAAGTGGCAGCCCGCAGTCTATGAGGGCGTCATGCAGTGGAACGAGCTTTTCGCCAAAATCGGGTTCAAGAACGCCGTGAAGGCGCTGCCCTACCCCGAAGACGACCCGGAGTTCGATCCCGACAACATCAAATACTCCTGCCTGCGCTACGCACCGATACCCATCGCCAACGCCATGGGTCCCTCGTGGGTCGATCCGCGCAGCGGCGAGATACTCAACGCCTCGGTCTATGTCTTCCACGACGTCGTGAAGATGCTCAACCGGATGATCTTCGTCCAGACCTCGCAGGCCGACGAGCGCGTCCGGCAGGTAAATCTGCCCGACGAGGTGCTCCTCGACGGACTCCGCTACGTGCTGGCGCACGAGGTAGGCCACTGTCTGGGATTCATGCACAACATGAGTTCGTCGTCGGTGATTCCGGTCGATTCGCTCCGCTCGCCGTCGTTCACGCAGAAATACGGCACGACCACCTCGATCATGGACTACGCGCGTTTCAACTACGTGGCGCAGCCTGGCGACCGGGAGCGCGGCGTGAAGCTCACCCCGCCCCGCTTCGGTGTCTACGACGAATATGCCGTGAAATGGCTCTACACCCCGGTTCCCGATGCCAGGACCCCCGAGGAAGAGTATGAGGTGACCTCGAAATGGATCACTGAGGCGTCGGCCGACCCGACCTACCGCTACGGCAAGCAGCAGTTCGGCGGCATCGTCGATCCCAAGTCGCAGACCGAGGACCTCGGCGACGACGCCGTGAAAGCCTCGGAATACGGCATCCGGAACCTGCGCTACATCCTCGCAAACCTCGACACGTGGCTTGCAGCCGGGGACGACGACTATTCGCAGCGCAACGCCATGTACACGAACGTCGTGAACCAGTACATCACCTACATCCAGCACGTCTACGCCAACATCGGCGGCATCTACCTCAACGAGAAGCTCGAAGGCGACCCCGTGGAGGCCGTGGCGTGCGTGCCGCGCGAGAAACAGCGCCGGGCGCTGCAGTTCATCCTCGGGGAGCTCAAGCAGATGCAGTGGCTCGACAACGCCCCGCTGCTGGAGAAGGTGACCATCCTGGGATCGCCCCGGGAGGCCGTGCGCGAGGCCGTTATCAAAGCCGTGGTCAACGCCCCGGCCAAAAAGACCCTCGCCATCAACGCCCAGCTGTCGAAGGACCCCTACACCCCCGAAGCCTGCTACAAGGATGTCTCGGATTTCGTGTGGGAACCGACCGTGCGCAACCGCCGCCTGACCGAGGATGAAATGGCCATCCAGCGCGAATTCCTCAAGGCCGCGGCCGCCAAGGCCGGGCTGAAGAGCTACACCGCCGGAGGCAGCACGCCCAACGCATTCGCCGCAGACGACACCGGATGGGAGGCATTCAGCGCATTCGCCCGGCCCGCGCCGCTGTGCAGCTGTGCCGGATGTGAGCACGGAATCGCGGCCGACGGCGACGCCGTGTCGGGATTCGGAGCCCCCCGGTTCCAGTATTTCACCCAGAAGGACATCTCGATGATCTACTACAACGACATCCTGCGCATCCGCAACCTGCTGCGCGGCAAGGCGGCATCGGCGTCGGGCGAGACCCGCATGCACTACCAGTACCTGCTGCACAACCTCGACAAAGCGCTCAACAAATAATGCCTTCAGCCATGAGAATATCCCTGAACAAGATCGGCACGCTGCTGCTTGCCGCACTCCTGGCGACGGCCGCGCTGCCCGCGGAGGCGGGGGCCAAAAGCCGCAGGAACAAGAAAAAAAGCGAAGCCCCGGCGCCCGAAAAAAAGCTGTCGGCCTATGAAAAACTCTTCAAGGACAAAGAGGTCAAAAGCGCCGACGGACTCTTCAAACTCCACATCATCGAGGGAAAACTCTACACGGAGATTCCGCTCGACATCCTCGAACGCGAGTTCGTCATCAACACCTCCATCGAGGAGTCGTCGCTGGCCGACTACGGACTGGCGGGCCAGCAGCCCCTGCCCCCCTACCACGTGACCTTCTCGCGCCGGGATTCGCTGGTGCGGATGCACGAGGTGCCGCAGCGAACGCTCTCCGACGGCGACGCAGGCATCGCAAAGGCCTTGAAAATCAGCTCGGCGATGCCCATCGTCGCCAGCTACCCGATCAAAGCCTACAACGCCGATTCGACGGCCGTGGTGATCGAGAACACGGCGCTGTTCATGAGCGACAACGAACACCTCAAGGCGTTCGAAGCCCGCGGCATGGGTCCGCTGCATATCTCCAAGGCCAGCTACAAGGCAGACCGCTCGCTGCTCCGCGACGTGGAGGGCGGGAAGGACTACGCCTCGGTCATCAGCGACATGACCTACGGCGTCACGACGCAGTATTTCATCTTCATCATCTGCAAGGACAAGCCCTTCACGGCCCTCGCGCGGCGCACCGTCACGATGCTCCCCGAGGAGTGCGCCCCGGCGCGGATCGCCGATCCGCGGATCGGCGTGCTGCCCGTGCCTTTCACCCGTTTCACGGCGGAGCAGGGCTCCCGTCCAGCCTATTTCGCCTCGCGGATCGATTTCCGCAAAGGAGGTGGGATACGTCCCGTGACCTTCTACATCGACACGCTCTTCGCCCCGGCATGGCAGCAGGGAATCCGCCGCGGCATCGCGCTGTGGAACGAAGCCTTCCGCCGCATCGGCATGGGCGACGTGCTCAGGGCCGAGGCTTATCCCGCCGACGGATTCGACAGCAACAGCCCCGGCAGGTTCTACGTGAAATACGTCGCTTCGACCAATCCGAAGATGACGGTCAACCTCTCGACCGATCCCCGCAGCGGCGAGATCACGGGCGGCCGCATCCACCTGCCCGAGAGTCTGCTCGACGCCATCCGGCTCCGCCGCTTCATCGACCTCTCGGCCGCCGATCCCGCGGCACGCGACATGGTTCTCGACGACGAGGAGCTCGCCTCGTCGCTGGCCGTGCACACGGCACGCGGCGTGGCCCAGCTGCTCGGACTGGCGACCAACTATGCGGCAGCGGCGGCCTACCCGACCGACTCGCTGCGTTCGGCGGCGTTCACCCGCGAAAACGGACTCTGCTCGTCGATCACGGCGCTCAATGACTACAACTACCTCGCACAGCCCGGGGACAAGGGCGTGCGGCTGGTGAACGACTGTCTGGGCAAATACGACTACTTCGCCATCCGCTGGCTCTACGGCGACATCGCAGGGGCCAAGACCCCCGCCGAGGAGCAGAAAGCACTCTCGGAGATGCTCCGCGAGAAAGCCGGCGACCCGGCCTACTACTACGGCAACTACTGGTACGACTACTATTTCGGCGACGTGCGGCTGGCCTACTACAACCTGGGCGACGATCCCGTGAAACGGACCCGTTACCGGTTCGAGAACCTGCGCACCGTCGCACGGCATGCGGCGGAGTGGCTCGAAGGGCGCGACGCGGACGGAAGCTACCGCACGGAGGCCATTGCGGCATTGTCGACGGGCGTCCGGGAGATGGTCTCCTACATGGCGGCCTACATCGGCGGGGTCTACTACACCGAAGTCACGGAGGGCGACGGGCAGACGATGCTCCGCGTCGTTCCCAAGGAGGAGCAGCGCCGCTATGTGAAGGAGACGCTGAAGGCCATCGAGGACCTCTCGTGGCTCGACACGAAGCTCACCGAGGGCCAGCTGGCCAACCTCCCGCAGGCCGTGCAGACGGACTGCCTGGGGACGTTGATGAAGCGCATGGAGACCCTGCCCCGCTACCAGAACGGACTGCCGGGAGCCTACACCCCGGGAGAGATGGCGGCAGACATGGCCGACTACATCTTCCGCGACGTAAGGGCCGGACGCAAGCTGTCCGACTACAACCGGCAGCTCCAACAGGCGTTCACGGGCGTGATCATCGGCGGTTCGAAGGTGCTCGCGGAGCCCAAATCCGCACGAAGCCGGGCCGCGGCGTTCGCGGCGGCAGACGAGGAGGTCATGCAGCCCGCATTCCCCTACGAAGCCACGGCGACGCTGGAGCCCATAAGCGCATACGGCAAATACCGGATGGCGTATTACGCCAAGGATTTCTCGGAGCACGTCTATTACGGCATGCTGTTGCAGTTGCGCGACATCTACCGTAAGGGCCTGGTCGTGACATCGGACGCTTCGTCGCGCGATTTCTGCAGCTACATGCTCCGCAGGATCGAAAACTCGCTGAAAACGGAGTAACGGCGGGAAGCCATTGAAACACAAGAGGCGCGGAATGTTCCGCGCCTCTTGTGTTTTCGGCTTTGCAGAAACCGGAAAATAGTGTACCTTTGTGTGATGGCAAAAGAGAGCATGGAAAAACTGGAAGCCTGTGCCGCAGCGCTGCGGCGGCACCATTTCGACGCCGTGGCCGTCGGCAATACGGCCGAAGCGTTCGCCGTGATGAAAGCCGCCGCGGAGGAGTGCCGGCCGCGGCTGGCGTCGTTCGGCGATTCGATGACGATGCGTGCGACGGGGATCGTCGAGTGGCTCGCCGGCAACGACGAAATAGTGCTGCTCGACGGATTCGACGCCTCGATGCCTTATGAGGAACGGCTCGAAATACGCCGTCAGGCCCTGTTGTCGGACTTTTTTGTGACGGGCGTGAACGCCGTGACGCTGGAGGGAACGCTCCACTGGCTCGACAAGGTCGGCAACCGCATCGCTCCGGTGGCATTCGGGCCCCGCAAGGTGGTTATCACGGCAGGCCGCAACAAAGTCGTGGCCGACCGCGACGCGGCCGAGGAGCGTATCCGCCGCATCGCCGCACCGCAGAACATCGCCCGCCACCCCGGATTCCGCACGCCCTGCGCCAAAACGGGCGTCTGCTCGGACTGCAACGCGCAGGACCGCGTATGCAACACCCGGATGGAGATGCTGCGCTGCTGGCCCGACAAGCGCGTACTGGTGGTATTGATCGACGAAGATTTGGGATTATGAAGAAAGAATTGAAATACGGCGCCGCCCTGCTGTCGGCGCTGCTGCTGGCGGCCTGCAGCGAATCGGAGGTGTTCTACACGGCCGTCTACCCCGTCGTGCGCGTCGAGGCCGCAGTGACCGTTCCGAGCACCGAGCCGGAACCCGAACCAGAACCGGAACCTGAGCCCGAACCCGAACCGACGCCGGAAAGCCGTGCGGACGAGGGCGAAACGACGGACCCCGTGGTCGAAGAGATCAAGGCGGAGATCGTCGCGTCGGCGCAGGTGCAGGCGGGCGGAGGTTACACGCTCAATTTCTCGAAATACAACGGCGGACGCGCCCGGATCGACACCGGGACGGAGGCCGGAACGGTGATCGGGGCGTTCTTCAAGACCCCGGGCACGAGCGAGATACTGATCTACTGCCCGGAGCCCGAGACGGAATACACGTTCACGCTCTCGACCTATCAGGACACGGACGGACGGACCAAAACGGTGCTGGTCACCGACCTGACCGAACAATACCAGGCCCTCTATCCCGACGCCGGAATCACGAAGGCCGAACGCCGGTCGTACACCTCGGCAAACGCGAACTGAGATGGCAAAAGTCAAAAAAGCATATTTCTGCAAGAACTGCGGGTTCGAAGCCCCCAAATGGCTGGGGCGCTGCCCCTCGTGCGGCGAGTGGAACACCTTCACCGAGGAGATCATCGCCCGTGAAAGCGGTTCGGTCGCCGCAACCGTGGCGGGTCCCCTGCCCACGGCCAAACCCCAGCGGGTGAAGGACATCCGCGAGAGCGAACACGTGCGCATCGACCTCGGGAATGCCGAGGTCAACCGGGTGCTGGGCGGCGGCATGGTCCCCGGATCGCTGGTGCTGGTGGGCGGCGAGCCGGGAATCGGCAAATCGACCCTCTCGCTGCAAATCGCACTGGCGGCAAACGGGCTGAAAACCCTCTATGTCTCGGGCGAGGAGTCGGCCGAGCAAATCAAAATGCGGGCGGCACGCATAGGAATCGGCAACGACGAGTGCCTGATTTATCCTGAAACACTGTTGGAGAACATCGTGGCGCAGATCGCCGAGCACCGTCCCGACCTGGTGGTGATCGACTCGATACAGACCATCTACACCGACCTGCTGGACTCGTCGGCGGGCAGCGTGTCGCAAATCCGCGAATGCGCCGCAACGCTGCTGAAATATGCCAAATCGACCGGAACGTCGATATTCATCATCGGACACATCACCAAGGACGGCGCGATAGCCGGTCCCAAGATACTGGAACACATCGTCGACGTGGTCCTGCAGTTCGAAGGCGACAGCAATAACATCTACCGCATCCTGCGGGGCATCAAGAACCGTTTTGGCGCCACGTTCGAAATCGGGGTGTTCGAAATGCTCGACGCCGGCCTCCGGGGGGTCGACAATCCGTCGGAAATACTGCTGACCCATTACGAGGAGCCGCTTTCGGGCATCGCCGTAGGGGCTTCGGCCGACGGCGTGAGACCCTATCTGATCGAGGTGCAGGCGCTGGTGAGCGGCGCGGCCTACGGCACGCCCCAGCGTTCGACGACGGGCTACGACGGACGCCGCATGAACATGCTGCTGGCCGTACTGGAAAAGCGCGTGGGGATGAAGATGTTCCAGAAGGACGTCTTCCTGAATTTCGCAGGCGGATTCAAGGTCGCCGATCCGGGACTGGACCTCGCGGTCGTGGCGGCGGTGATCTCCTCCTACTACGACCGTCCCGTGGCCGAGGGGGTCTGCTGCGCGGGCGAAATCGGACTTTCGGGCGAGGTGCGCCCCGCACCCCGCACCGAACAGCGCATCAGCGAAGCGGCCCGGCTGGGATTCAAACGCATCATCGTCTCGGGCTATCTGGCCAAAGGCGGCAAACGCCCCAAGGGAATCGAGGTCGTGCCGATCAACAGCATCGACCAACTCCCGCGGGCGCTCTTTCTGGAATAGTTTCTAATTGAACCGATACCCCGCCTTGCGCAGTTCGTCCGGCGAACGGAAAGGTCTGGGAGGCGTCAGGTAACGGGCGAGGAACTCATAGGCTTTATAACGGATGTCGGTCGCCTCGCGGGTGTCGATGCGGTCGAACAGGTGCGCCCCGGGCATCGGCGGATAGACCTTGTATTCGAAATCCTTCTTGTAGAAATTCAGCGAATCGATCATGCGCCGTACCTCGCGGACGCTCACGTCGTCGTCGTTCTCCGCAGTGGTGATCATCAGCGGAATCCGCAGGTCTTTGGCATAGTTCACCGGCGAACGGCGGGCATACTCTTCGGGAACCTCCTGCGGAGTTTTGCCGATGTGGTACGAAGCCGTGAAATTATCGGTATAGCCCGGCTTCTGGTATTCGAGACGGTAGGTCACGTCGGAAACCGGGACCCCTGCATAACCGCAAGCATAGACCTCGGGATATTTGCAGGCGTTCATCAGCGTAATCATCCCGCCGTGGCTCCATCCCAGCAGCCCCACCCGCCGGGAATCGACCATGCGGTAATTCTCCACCATGTAGCGGGCGGCCGCCAGCACATCCTCGTTCTCCAATCCCCCGTAGTCGATGCTCCGGTAGAAACCCTTGCCGTAGCCCGTGCTGCCGCGGTAGTCGGGCGCCACGACGAGGTACCCCTGGGCCACAAGTTCACGGATAACGTGCGCATAGACCGTGGAGAAAGTGCCGTGGATGCCGCCGTGGGAGAAGACCACCAGCGGATATTTCTTGTTCTGCTTCGCCTTTTTGGGGATGAAAACATAGGCGTGGAAGACGAGGTCGTTGTCCAGCAGGGCATCGTGGAAGGCGTTGCCCGTGGGGATTTGCCGGAAACGCGGCGGACCGGTCAGGCGGACCTTGTCGACATAGGCCACGTCGTCCATCTTGTCGTACCACAGCACATCCTCGAGTTTCTTGACCACCACGTCGAAATCGTGTTCCTGGTCTGCGATGCGCACGGCGAGCGTATTGTTGCTCACCTCCTTCTTCTCCTGCGCCCCGGCCGCTGCGACGAACAGCAGGAAGAGCACGGTAATCGATCTTTTCATTGTTCCGAGCAATTTAGTTCTACAATAATAATCATTTTTTTACGATCTTCATCACGGTTCCGCCCCCGGGAGCCATCTTCACACGCAGTTTCCGATTCGCAGGCACCGGCAGCACCTCGCGCCGGTAATCCTGCGCCGCCTTGCCGGCATTGACCCCGTCGCGGAAAATCTCGGCCCGAAAATCGCCCGCACCCAGAAACGAGAGGTCGAACTCCATCTCGCGCGGTTCCCAGCCGGTCATCGCACCGACATACCACACCGTACCCCGGCGGCGGGCAACAGCCACGTAGTGCCCCACTTCGCCTGCCAACGGGCGGGTTTCGTCCCAGCAGGTCGGCACGGCGGCGATGAAATCGGTGCACTCCGGCTCGCGGAGGTAATTGCTCGGCGTATCGCACAGCATATTGAGCGGCGATTCGAAGATCACGTACTGGGCCATCTGGCGGCAGCGCGTGCCCTGGCTCATCGGCTCGGTGTAGACGGTCCGGAAATTCTCTTTCGTGGCGTTGCGCATGGCCCCCTGCGTGTAGTCCACCGGCCCCGCGACCATGCGGATAAAGGGGAATGTGACGTCATAAGTCACCTGATCGGTCCCCTCTTTGGCCCATTTCATCTCTTCGAGGCCGTGAACCCCCTCGAAATTGACCGTCCCGGGGAAGGTGCGCTGCAACCCCGTGGGTTTCGAGGTGCCGTGGAGGTCGATGAGCAGCCTGTATTTTTCGCCCATCTGTGCGGCGCGGTAGTTGAAATGGATCATATACTGGTCGTCGCGATCCATGAAATCGATCTTGAAACCCTTGACGCCCATGGCGGCATAGTGGCGGCAGACGTTCTCCATATCCCGGTCGAAGGCGTAATAACCCGCCCAAAGAATGATTCCCACACCGCGTTCGGCGGCGTAGCTCACCAGCCCCGGCAGGTCGATCTCCGGAACCACGCGAAAGAGATCCGCCTCACCCTCCACGGCCCAGCCTTCGTCCAGAATCACGTATTCGATGCCTTTCGCCGCCGCGAAATCAATGTAATATTTATACGTGTCGTCGTTCACGCCCGTCTCGAAATCGACGCCGCGCAGGTTCCAGTTGTTCCACCACTCCCAGGCCACCTTGCCGGGCCGGACCCACGAATAGTCGCTCCCCGAAGCGGGCGTGGCCAGTTTGTAGACCATGTCGTTGTCGAGCAGCTGCGCATCGTTCTCCGAGACTACGATCACGCGCCACGGCAGCGGCGAACGGCCGTCCATGCGTGCAATGTAGGGTTCGCGGCTCTGCACGACACATTTCAGCCCGCGCGTCTGCCGCCGGAGCTCCTTCGGATAGGCGGCATGCACCCCGCGCAGGACATTCCCCGCATCGTTGCGGAGATACATGCCCGGATAGTCGATGAGGTCGGCCTCGGTGATGCAGAGTTTCCGGCCCCCGGCGCTCTCGACCAACAGGGGCAGCATGGCGATAGTGCCGTCGTTCCACTCCGAGAGCGGACGATGGGTGTAGGTATTCTGGAACGAGCTGTAAAAAGGGTCCGGAGCGCCATTGTTCATCCGCCCCTTCGGATAGGCGGCATAGGCGCAGGGATCGCCGGGAATGTTGAACGACGCCTGCTCGCTCTCCACGACGAAGGGACTGCCGCCGCGGGCGACGAAACGGTAGGCCACACCGTCTTCATAGGCGCGAAAGACCATTCCGTAACCACCCTCGAAATCGACGGAGAGTTCGTTGAAACGATCCCGGATGCGGTCTTTCCGGTAGACGGGCGGGAAAATCACCGTATCCACCGACCGGCGGACGACGCGTTCGATCTTCGGATCGGCGCCCCACACCGTACCTCCGGCCAGGGTCAGCGAAACAGGCGAACGGTCGATCACCGTCGTCCCGTCGTGCGTCAGCGCATACTCGATCCCCGACGTCCCGACATAGAGGTCGAGCGTCATCCTGCCGGCGGGATCGGCGAGCGACAGATGCTGCCGGGCCGAGGCGGGAAACGCACAGGCGGCGAAGGCGGAAAACAGGAAGAAAAGCTTTTTTTTCATAGCAGGGATTTATCTGGAAATATGTCCAAAATTAACCCCTGCGGCGTTTTCGACCGGATAATGACGTACAGAATCATGACAATCGCGTACAGAAACGACCTCTACTGCCGTTCGAGGCTCTTGATGTAGTCGTTGGGACGCATCCCGAACTGCTTGAAGAAGCATTTGGCGAAATAGGACGACGAATTGAACCCCACCAGAAAGCCCACCTCCGTTGCCCGGTAATGGCCCTCGGCCATCAGTTTGCAGGCCACCTTCAGGCGGATGAGTTTGATGAAATCATTGGGGGTCGTTCCGGTAATGGCTTTCAACTTGACGAACACCGAGGTGCGGCTCATCCCCATCTCCTGAGCCAGCATCTCGATGGAGAAATCCGGCACGGTGATATTCTCCGTGATGATGGCCGTACAGCGGTCGACGAACTCCTGATCCAGCCGGTTGTAGGCCTCGATGCGCGTCGCGGGCTGGGGTGTGGAGGCAAAGACCTCGCGAAGCCGATTGCGGCCTGCGATGAGGTTTGTGAGCTGCGCATTGAGGTGGGTGATGGAGAAGGGTTTCTCGATGTAGGCGTCGGCGCCGTACTCCAGCCCCTGAATTTTGGTTTCGAGGTTCGTCTTGGCCGTCAGCAGCACCACCGGGATGTGCGAAGTGTCGATGTCGGTCTTGATGCGGCGGCACAGTTCGAGGCCGTCCATCCCGTCCATCATCACGTCGCTTATCACCAGATCGACCCGGTTCTTGGCCAGCATGAGCAGCGCCTCCTCACCGCTCGCCACGGCGATGCAGAAATAGCGTTCACTCAGTACCCGGGTGAGGAAATCCAGTATTTCGGCATTGTCGTCGACCAGCATGACGGTATATCGCCGCACCGGGGCCCCGTCTTCCTCGACAGGCTCCGGATCGGTGTCGGCAGGGTTCTCCGACGCGAAATCGTCGACGATAAATTCATGGAGCCGGCTCTCCGTCCCGGTGTCGGCCGCCGACACCTCGCGCACGGGCAGTTCCACCCGGAAGGAGGCGCCGGAAAGCCCGCCGTCCCGGTCGGAGACGGAGATGGTTCCCCCGAGCAGCTCGACCAACTGCCGGGTCATGTGCAGCCCGATGCCGCTGCCCTTTGCCCCCGAACGGTCGGAAGCGACCTGATAGAAGGGCCGGAATATCTTTTCGCGCTCGGCAGGAGCGACGCCCGGACCGTCGTCCCCGACGACGAGCGTCACCCGCTCCCCGCACTGCCGGACGGTGAGCGAAATATGCCCGGAAGCGTGCTTGATGGCGTTGGAGAGGAGATTACTGAGGATTTTGGTCAGCGCCTCCCGGTCGGTGACCAGCACCAAATCCTGCGGTTCGACTGTCACATGCAGCCGGATGCCCCGCTGCCGGGCCGTCGGACCGAACAGCGCCACGATCCCGTCGACGAGTTCCGCCACACCGCAGGGAGCATAGCTGAGGCGGTAGTTGCCCGAATCGACCTTGCGAAAGTCGAGCAACTGCGTCACCAGCGCATAGAGGCGTTTATAGTTCATCTCGATGATATCGAGGTACTCGCCGTATTTGTCATTCATCGGCCGCGACTTGCGGATGTACTCCAACGGCCCGATAATAAGGCTCAGCGGCGTCCGGATCTCGTGCGTAATATGGGTAAAGAAATTGATCTTGGCGTCGTAGACCTCCTGCTGGGTCTTCATTTCGAATTGCCGGAGTCTCTCGCCGTGCTTCCGGTCCGAACGCCGGAGCAGGTAGCGGATCAGGGCAGTCAGCGCCAGCAGCAGAACAAGCGCATAGAGCGTGAACGCCAGGGGCGACCTGAGGGCGTGCGGACGGACGACGATGTCGAGCACGGTCTGTCCGCTGCCCCATACCCCATTGTTGTCGGCACTCTCGATACGCAGCGTATAGCGTTTGGCCGGGAGGTTGTTGTAGTTGACGATGCGGTTACGGCCGTCGGTGACATACCATTTGTCGTCGAAACCCTCCAGTTTGTAGCGGTAGAGCATCTCGGCCGGATTGACATAACTCAGAGACGCGAACTCGACGCTGAGCATCCGCTGGTTGTGGGCCAGCACGACCTCCCTTGTCGTCTCGATGGATCGCACCAGCGGCGAGGCTTCGCTGCGGGGCGTGACGGGACGGTTGTAGATGGAGAGCGACGTGAGGACCACCGGCGGAACCGTGCGGCTATCGTCCGTGAGCCGGTGGGGCGAGAAGGTGCAGATGCCGTCGGTGGTGCCCAGCACAAAAAGGCCGCTGTAATCGACCATACAGGCGTGTTCGGTGAACTGCTCGTTGTAGAGCCCGTCCGAGCGGGAGAAAAGCCGCGTCGCATTCGTAGCCGTGTTCCAGCGCACGAGCCCCTTGTTGGTCGCGATCCAGAGCGTCTCGCCGTCAGGAACGATGCCCGAAATGATGCGGTTGGGAAGCGGCAGATCGTCGTAGCGGACAAAAGCGTCCGTCGCAGCGTCGTAACGGCAGACACCGTAACCGTCGGAACCGATCCACAGCCGTCCGTCACGGTCGACGGCCAGTACCGTCAGCACGTTGCGCACCAGCGAGCAGGGATCGTCCGGGTCGGCGAGGTAATGGCGGCAGGCGCCTGTCCGGATGTCGTAGTGGTAGAGTCCGTTCTCCTTGGTGGCCACCCAGAGGTTGTGGTCGCCGTCCTCGGCAATGGCCGCGATACGCACGGGAATACCCAGCCGAACGAAGCGGTCCCGCTCACGGTCATAGCGGCACAGACCGTTGGCCGTCCCCAAATAGATGCGTCCCGTGGCGCTCTTGAAGAGGATGAAGACGCGCGAAGAGGGCAGCGAATGTTCGTCGTCCGGGTCATGGAAATAGCTCCTCACGCGGCCGGTCCGCAGGTCGAAGACCTCGAGCCCCCGTTCATAGGTGGCGGTGAAGAGGCGGTCGTCGTCGTACAGCAGGTCCGAGACGATATATTGGGTCAGCCCGATGTCCGCTGCCGTGCGGAAAGGCTTCACCTCGTCGGTCAGCGTATTGACGGTATAGATGCCGTCGTTGTCGGTGCCCACCCAGACGATTCCCTTTTCGCCCTCGCTCACGGCCTTGATAACCCGTCCCTTGTCCGAGGAAGAACCGTCGTCGCAGCCGTAAAAGCGGAAATTGTGCTGCATCGGCGGAAAATACTCCACGCCATAGAAATAGGAGCCCAGCCACAAGCCGCCCTCGCGGTCCTTGTAGGCCTTGTAGACCAGTTTATTCGCAACGGGAAGCACGCGCGGATTGTGTTTGTCGCCCGGACGAATCACCCCCTCCTCGATATGGAAGATGCCGACCCCGTTGTCCGAGGCGACGAAAATCTCGCCGGGACCGTAGGCAACGATGTCGTGGATGTGGTGGAGCAGGCTGCCGGGGCGCTCGTCGCGGTAGTTGACGAAGCGGCCGGTCCGGCGGTCGAAACAGTCGATACCGGAAGAGTAGGTTCCGATCCAGAGATAGCCGACCGCATCTTCGTAGATGCTGTGCACCTGGTTGTCCGACAGTCCGCCGGGCTGTTTCCGGTAGGTGGTGAAGCGTCCGGTCTCTTTCGAAAAGGCACAGAGCCCCTGATCGTAGGTCCCCACCCAGACAATCCCCTCGCTGTCGACGAAGAGCGAAGCGACCGAATTCTGGGAGATGGACGATGCATCGGCCGGGTCGTGCCGGTAGACCTGCAGCCGGTCGGCGGAGGGCGTATAACGGTAGAGTCCGTCGGTCATGGTCCCGATCCACAACTCGCCGTCGGCATCCTCGGCAATGCGCAGCACCCGGCCGTTGATGGCCTCGCCTGTTTCCGTCCGGGCATCGAAATGGCTGAAGGCGCCCGTCTGGGAATCGTAGATGTCGACTCCGTCGTCCAGCGCGATCCACATACGGTTGTCACGGCTTATCAGCAGCCAGCGGACACTGTTGCTCGACATCCCGCCGTCATCCTCACCGGTATAGTAGTATTTTCGGAAATCGAGCCCGTCGAAGCGGTTGAGCCCGTCGTTAGTCCCGAACCAGATGAAGCCCAGCGAATCCTGCACGATGCTGTAGACCCGGTTCGACGAGAGCCCGTTCTCCATCACATACCGCCGCGATATGACGCGGTCCGGGGTGCGGGCCGCAACGGCCGTGGCCGCCGCAAACAGCAGCAGGAGTTGAAGGATGATTCTGCGTCCCATGGGCAATTCGCTGTATCCGAAAACAAATTTAATCTTTTTTTCGAAAAAAAGCTTTCATGGCCCGTCGGACCATGAAAGCTCGGCTCCGGCATTCCTCTTTACGAAGGATTACTGCGCCTTGATCCTGATACTGCCGTCGTTGAGGCTGCGGATGGCGAAAGCCCGGTTGAGCGACTGCCGGGTCTGGGCATCGGTCGTATGGAATGCAGCGGCGTTATCCTTGTCCCGGAACGTTCTGGAATGCATGAAACAGCCGTTGGCCGCACCCTGCGGCTGGAAACCGGAATTATGCCGGTAACTGCTGTTCGGGCCGTCGAATCCGGAAATGTTGTCGTCAGCGTCGATTCCCACCTCGCCGAAATGGCGCAGCGTCTGCATGCGGACAATGTACCATTGCAGGCACTTGATCTCGGCAAAAGAGGGTACGATCCAACCTTCGGGGGAGATGTTGTCGGGAATCTCCTGCAATTCGGTGGTCAGCCCCGCTTCGTCGACGCTGGCAAAACCGCCGATGGTCAGATAGGAATAGAGCAAGCCGTATTTGGCCCGGTTGGCCAGCGAAATTTCGTCGTCAGCCTTTCCGTTATTATTGCCGAATACACAGAAATTAGCCGGCCGGCGGGCTTCGCCCGTACCCGTAAAGTTAGTCGGGATGGCCTCGAAATTCTTGTTCTTATTGTAATAAACCGTATTGAGGTGCTTGCCCATCCAGTACTGCGTGCCGATCTTCACGATGGGATAGACATTGGTTTCATCGTTACGCTCGTCGGTAATGACATGCGGTACCACGGTGGCCTCCTTGCTGCCCACGACCTCCTCGGGACCCATCCCCACGTCGCCGGGCATGTATATCTTCGTCACGGGCTCGGCCAATGTACCGGCAATATAACCCGTCAGGGGATTGGTGTACAAGTTGGCGGATTCGCCGGAATCGGGATCGAGGTTGAGATTGGCGGCAGCAACAGTCATATCGAACGAAACAGTACCCCCGTGTACAGCGCCCGTCGGAGCCGTGTACTCCAAAGCAGCGCTCTTGTCGTTGACAAGGTTGCTGTTTTCAAGCACGATCTGCGCCACATAGCCCATCGAGAGGTCGACCTCGTCGTTCTCCACCGGGTAGACCACCACGGCCTGCGCGTTGATCTTGCCTTTCGCACGCAGGAACTCCCGGGTGATCTGTGCCACCTGTTTCTGGCCGTCCATCACCTTATAGACCTGCGACTCGCTGAAATCGGGAATCTCGAAAACATAGGGCGTCATGCCGCCCTTGCCCTGATAGACGGTGACGAAGGCCGTGCGCGTCTCTCCCGTAATGGCCCGCTTGCCCGTGACGGTCAGCAGGGCGCTGCGAGCCTCCGTGCGGTCGTTGAAACGGGTATTGACGAAGAGCCGGTCGCCGTCGATCAGCGCGGAGCACCACTCAGTCTCGGTATCCTCGACCGAAACCGACAGGTCGGTCAGGAACTCGGTGTTGAGAATCGTGAGCGACGACGAAGCGCCCAGATAACGCACCGGAAGGTAGTCCGACGAGAGCGAAATGCCGCCCTCGGTATCCTGGGCAACCTGAATACGCTGCGTCTGGCGTCCGCTGCGCACCATGATATAGGAGGAGCGCACATCGTCGGTGAGGTTGCCGTCCACGACCACATACATCGACTTGCGGCCCGGGATCACCTCGTATTGGAGCCACGAATCCTCCGACGGAGCATAAATATGCCAATAGTTGCTGACCCGGTCGAGCGGCAGATCGACCTGGACCGATTTCTTGGCCGGAGCGAAATTCAGCGTCACATCGTCGAGCATCACCTCCTCGTCCGACTCCTCTTTTTCACACGAGAAGCCGACCAGCGCGAAGCACAGTACGATCAGCGTCCGATACAGATACTTTTTCATAGTTCTCGGTTTTAGATTGTTCTATTTTCTTTATTCGTTATTGGTCTGGTATACCTCGTCATAGGTTTCGTAACCCGGGTTCTGCTGGTCGCGGATGGCCTTGTTGGCCTCCAGTTCCGACAGCGGAATCGGATAGACGACCTGCATACGCGCCTGGCTCTTGCCCGAACCGTAGCCGAAGGCGATGGTTATCTTGTTGGCATTTTCAAGCAGTTCGGGACGCTTCATCGTTTCGCCGCGGCGGAAATAATCCCAGTAGTTGTGCCCTTCGAGCATCAGCTCCCGGCGCCGTTCGGTGAGCACTTCGGCGAGAGCCCCCGAAACGGTGGAGGATTCGAATCCCGTCGTGTTCACACGCGCCTCGCGCACGTAGTTGTAATAGGGTTCGGCCAGGGCGACCGAACCACCCTCCTTGCACAGATAAGCCTCGGCCAGCGTCAGGTAGATCTCCGGCAGGCGGATGACGGGCTGGTTGTAGACATAGTGGTAGGTCTCGCCTACATATTTGCGGTAGCCTTTGTAATCCTTGTTGGCGATGCCCAGGTCGCAGACCAGATAGCCCCGCACGTCGTCGGGATCGGACTGCAGCAGGGAAACCGTGGCAGGAAACAGCCCGTAGGCGGCATAGCCGATGGCCTGCGACACCTGTCCATCGTTCTCGGCACCCGGATTTTCATAGGTGGGCTTGCGGACGAGGTAGTTGAGGCTGTTGCCGCCGTTGTTGTCCGAAAGGCTGTAGACAAGCTCCCAGATGTTCTCCGAGTTAAACGGCTTGTAATAGGAGGTCTTGTAGGTGTCGTAAGGGATCATCCGGTAGGTCCCGGCAGCAGCCCTCAACGCCTCCTCGCCCTGCTCGACGACATCGTCCCAACGCTCCATATAGAGATACAGACGTGCCAGCAGACCGCAGACGGCCACATAGTTGACATGTCCCTGACGCGAGGCCGTGCCGGTCAGCAGTCGTTTGGCTTCGAGCAGTTCACCTTCGATGTAACCGTATACCGTCACCGCCGAATCGCGGCGCACCTCGTAGTCGAAGATGTTATTGGCCATATCCATACCTTCGAGAATAGGCACGCCCCACGCATAGGCCCCGGGTGTGGCGCCGATATTATACTCCTCACCGTCGGGGAAGGAGAAACGCGGCGGATAGGCGAACAGCCGCATCAGGTCGAAATAGGCCAGTCCGCGCAGTGCGCGGGCTTCGCCCTCGACCCGGTGCAGGTCGTCCTCGCCCATGCCCTGCACACCGTCGATGGCTTCGATGACATCGGTGGCGGTCCGGATGCCGCCGTAAATCTTGAGCCACAGCCCCGAGGCGGCTCCCGACGAGGCGGTCGACTCGGCATAGCGGTTCTCACGCTCGAAGCTGTTGCCGCTCGACACGCGCACGAAGAAATCGTTGCCCTTGGCAGCCTCGTAAGCCATCAGGTTGCGCCCGTAGTAGTTCGCATGCTGGAAGATGTCGTAAACACCGTTGAGCAGCGCCTCGATGCCTTCGGGGGTTTTCAGAATCTCCTTGTCCTGATCGGTATAGGACTCCTTGTCGAGGAAATCCCCGCAGGAGGATAATCCCGGAAGCAGGAGAAGCGCTGCCAAATAGATCCGTATCTTTTTCATGGTGCTGTTCGGTTAAAAGTTGAAATTGAGACCGGCCGTGAAAGTCATGGCCGAAGGGTATTTAGCAGCCGCGATGTAACCGTCGATCTGCAGGTCGGGATCGTATCCCTGCGCCTCGGTCCACACCCAGAGGTTCTCGGCCTGCACGAAGAGCGTGAAGCCCGTCATGCGCAGCTTGCGGAAGGTGCTGGCCGGGAAAGTGTACTGCAGACGGACGTTCTTCATCTTGAGGTAATCGCCCTTATAGAGATAGCGCGTGGAGCTGCCCGACGAGGTCTGGCCGTTGATGCGGATGCGGTTGGAGGCGTAACGGTTGTCCGGAGTCCAGCGGTCGAGCTGCCGCACGTCAATGTTGTAGTCCATCGACTGCCCGTCGATGCCCGTGCGGCCCGCGGCCCGCGAATCGTAAACGTCGTGTCCCCACGCATAGGTGAACAACGCCGAGAGGTCCCAGCCGCGGTAGCTGAACAGCGTGTTGAAACCGCCCGACACAGTCGGAACGCCCTTGCCAACGATGCGGCGGAACGAGGGGTTGTCGCTATTGGAGATGATGTCGTTGCCGTATTCGTCCACGCCGTAGTAGAGCACCTGTCCGGTGTTGGAGTCGATGCCCGCGAACTTGTTCAGATACCATGCCCCGACACTCTGTCCGTTGCGCATGATCTGGGCGTTGGAACCGATGATGTCCTGCTCCAGACCGAAATATTTGGCGCTCAGGGTGGCCATGTTGAGCTTGAAATCCCACTTGAAGAGCTTGTTGAGGATGCGGGCATCGAGGTCCAGTTCGAAGCCCCGGTTGCGGATGCCCGCCGAGGTGTTCATCAGCATCGTGCTGTATCCCGACACCTGCGACACGGGAACCTCCTGCAGCAGGTCGGTGGATTTGCGCGAGTAGTACTCGGCCGAGATGCGGATGCGGTCTTTGAACATCCCCAGGTCGACGCCAACGTTGAGCACGTTGTTCTTCTCCCAGCTCAGGTCGTAAGTCGCACGGAACGTCTGCGAAAGGGCGTGCCCGGAGTCATAACGCCCCGAACCGCTGTAAAGCGTCCGCCAGTTGTAATAATTCGACGGCAGATTGCCGTTGTAGCCGTAGCTCGCCTTGAACTTGATGTTGTTGAATATCCGCTTCACGGGATTCAGCCACGCCCAGTTTTCGTTGGTAATGCGGTAGGCCGCCGACACGGACCAGAAATTACCCGTGCGGTGTTCGGGCGAGAAGCGCGAGGAGCGGTCCTGACGGAACGAGCCCCCGATGAAATAGCGGTAGCGGTAGGAATAGTCGGCACGGGTGACGATCGAGACCTGCGAATAGTCGTAGCCGCTTCCGCTCCACCCCGAGATCTCGGCGGCGGACGAAAGCACCGGCCGCAGGTCATTGAGGAAATTGACCGCCGTCACGGAGTTCCACTCCTGGTGGAAATCCACCAGTTCCAACCCCGCCGTCGCGCTGAAGCGGTGACGTCCGTTGAGCGTATAGTTGAAGTTGAGCATATTCTTGTTGGTGGTCTTCAGGCGCTTCGAATCGTAGTCGGTCAGCTCGCCGCCCACGAGGTATCCCGTACCGAAATCCCGGTCGAAATAGTCGGAGCGCCGGCCGGTGATGTAATACTGCGAGATGTCCGAACGGAAATCGAGCCAGTCGGTGATGTTGAGCCGCACCCACGCCGAAGCGAAAAGGTTGAACTGCGGGCGTTTGCGGATGTTGTCCCGTGCGCTGGCAATGGGATTGTGGTTGCCGTTGAGCAGGTTGTTGGGGAAACGGAAATTGTAGGAGCCGTCTTCGAGGTAGGCCGGGACGACCGACGGCAGCAGCAACGCCGCGTAATGGGGCATATTGTAATTCGAACCGCTGGTAAGCGGTCCCGACTGTTCGGTGCGGCTGATGTTGGCCGAAGCGCCCCAGTTGATACGCTTCTTACGGTCGTCGGCACTCACGCTGACACGGGCCGAATAGCGCTGCAAGTCGCTGTTGATGATGATGCCCTGCTGATTGAGATAGCCCACGGACATATAGTACTTCAGGGTCGAACTGCCGCCCGAAAGCGAAAGATCATACTGCTGGAACGAAGCGTTGCGCAGGATTTTGTCATACCAGTCGACCGAAGGGAGTTTGTCGGCGTCGGTACCCCAGAAATCGTAGTTGTGGTAGGAGCCGTCAGGCCGGGGAACGGCGTAGTAGTTGTTGAAATCCTGCTGCGCCTGCTTGTACCACTGGTAGTAGTTCTTGCCGTCGACCGTGAAGCCGAGCTTGTTGTTGTAGAGCCCGTTGAGATTCTCGACGAACGACCCGCCGGCCTGCTGCACCAGACGGTGGAACTGGCCTTCGGTCCAGAGCTCCTTGTACTGCTCCGAATCGACAAGGTCGGGCCGCACGGCCGGGGAGATGCGCGAGAAACCCGCCTGCACCGAGAGCGTATAGCGCACGCGGTCGGAGGGAACACCCTGCTTGGTGGTGATGACGATCACGCCGTTGGCGCCCTGTGAACCGTAGAGCGATGCCGAAGCGGCGTCCTTAAGGATGGTGATGCTGGCGATGTCGGCCGGATTGAGCGTGGCCATGGGGCTCGACACCGCACCGCTGTGTCCCGAGGTGTTGTCCTGGTCGAAGACCACCCCGTCGACGACATAGAGGGGCTGCCCGCCGGAACCGATCGACCCGAAACCGCGCAGCCGCAGTTCGGCCGCATCGCCGGGCTGTCCGGAGCCCGAGGAGAGCAGGCCGGGAACGAGTCCGCCGAGCAGGCTCTCGAACGACCCCGCGGCACGCCGGGAGATGTCGTTGGACGAAAGTATCGAGGCCGAACCCGTATAGGCCTCCCGGAGGATATTGCCGTAGCCGGTCACCACCACGTCGCTGATCTTCACGGCGTCGCTTTTCAACACCACGTCGATCGTGCTCCGACGCCCCACCTCGACCGTCTGCGGCTCCATGCCGAGAAAACGGTAGGTCAGCTTCAGACCTTCGCGGGGCGTCACCTGAATCCGGTAAGAACCGTTCTTGTCGACGGCCACGGCGTTCGTGGTCCCCTCCTCGGTGACGGTGGCTCCGAAGAGCGGCTGGTTGCTCTCGTCGAAGACATACCCATTGACGGTCGTCTTCGACGCAGCCGGCTGCTTCTGCTGCGCGGCCTGCGCCGACGCGAAGGCCGGAACAAGCAGGGTTACGAGTGCGGCGAACACCGCCACACCCCTACACCGCAGACGGTTCGCATTTGTAGGACAATAGTTCATAAGTTCGGGTTTTAAGTTTTGTTCTCGGTTCGGTCTATCGTTCGAAAATCAGGCTGTAAGCCCCGCGGCCCGTCACATCCTTGAGGTTGTAGACCCGCTCGTCGTTCTCGATGCGCCAGTTGCGCACACTCCCCTGTCCGTAGACCATCTGGCCGCTGTTGTGCCCGGCACCCGGCACCTCCAGAATGGTCCAGTTGAACTCCAGCCCTTTTTTAAGGGCGATGTCGCGCGAGGCGTTGAAGAATTTCCAGGCCCGCTCGTAGCGGTGACGGCCCTGGATGCGGTTGGGGTTGTTCTCGGCCATGTCGGGGCTGACGGGCTCGGTATCCTCGGTGCCGATCAGGATGACCAGGTCGCGCTTGAAGAAGGGCGCGAGGTAGTCGTCCGAAGCAAAGGGCGTGTCCTTCACCGAATAGGGCCAGCCGGGAGGATCGGCAGGTTCGCCCGACGGGGTGAAGAGCCCGCGCTCGTCGGGATAGGTGTAGTTGCCGGGATTGGCCGCCACGGCACGTCCCACGCGTGCCTCGGGCATGGCCAGCAGATAGCGGTGAACGAACTGTCCGCCGGCCGAATGGCCGAACATATCGTAAGTTTCGCTCACATTGCCGGTCTTCGCCTTGAAATAGTCGAAAACAGCCTCGATAAGCTGGTAGGTCCACACCTCGCGCGGTCTCAGGCGGAAAATCTTCGGGTCCTCGGAGACCCAGCCGAACTGGTAGCCGTTTTCCAGATAGCCGTTGTCGTGCTTGAACTCGGGAGCCAGCACGATGAAGCCGTACTCCTCGGCCAGATTGCGCCAGACACCGCGCTGGATGCGGCCGCTGCGCTCGGCGCCGTGCATGGAGATGAGCACCCGCATCTTCTTGATGTTACCCTGCGTGGGGATGTAGTAATAGAGGTTCACAGGATGCTCCTTCATCGGTTCGTAACCCGTGAAGACCATCATCCCGCCGCCGCGCCGGAACTTGCCGTCGTCTTGGGCGAAAGAGCCCGAAAAGACGAAGAGCACGGCGAAAATCGAAAGGATCGTACGTTTTATCATGGCAGTTTATTCGAACAATAAATTGAATGCGCTGTTTTTTCCGCGGGCCTCGGTGTCGGCGGGATTCGTCACGGAGGCTTTGCCGTAAACCATCCGCAGGGTCGAGTGGCCGACGCCTTCAACCTCGGAGAGGACAAAACGGAGCGGCATGTCCGACTCCCCCGCCACCGTCGTGCAGGCTGCGAAGAAATTCCGTCCGCGGGCATAACGATGCGGCCCCTGGGCCATCGACGGAGCGTCCTTGGGCAGCGACGAGTCGTTCTCGTCGGTATCGGCGGTGCCTATCTGGACATACATTTTCCGGGCGAAAAAGGCCGTGAGGTGCGCGGCATCGGCAAAGGGCGTCGCAGCGACCGCATAGGGCCAGCCGTAGGTTTTTCCGTCGGTTCCCGTGATGCCTTCGACACAGGGGAAGGTCCACGACCCGGGATTGGCCGCCACGGCACGTTCCACACGCGCTCCGGGCATGGCCAGCAGGAAGCGGTGAACGAACTGCCCGCCGGCCGAATGGCCGAAGAGGTAATAGGCTGCGGAGGTGTTGCCCGTCTCGCTTTTGAAATAATTGAAAAGCGCCTCGACGGTCTGGTAGGTCCATTGCGACTCCTCGTTCAGTACGTCGGAGCCGGACGAACGGCAGACGCTCCCGAACTGGTAGTCGTTTTCCGTATAATAAGTCTTGGAGTATTCCGGTGCCAGGACGACGAAGCCGTACTTTTCGGCGAAATATTTCCAGGCGTTGCGCTGGATGGTGCCGTCGCGCTCGGCGCCGTGCATGGAAAAAAGCACGGGCATCCGTTCGACCTCGCCGCCGAAGGGAATGTAGTAGTAGAGCGTGATCGGTTTGTCCTTCAACGGCTCATAGCCCGTATAGACAAACGAACCTTCGCCGCGCTGCTCGAACACCCCGTCCTTAGGCACGATGCCGGGCGGGGGGGGGTTGGCGGGTTCGCCCTGATCCTTACCGGAACAGGAGGCCGCCAGAAGGACGGTCAGAAAAAGATATTTCAGTTTGTTATACATGGTCGGACGGGTTTTATATCCTAAAATTAGGCAATCCGTTAATATCCGAAGGAAAATCGAGTACAAAAAAACAAAAAAATCGTGTGAACGGTTTTCGGGAGCGTCAGCGGACCAGTTCGATGACCCCGAACGAATCGGCGGCGGCAGTGCCGTCGAGGGTGACGAAAAGCGCCGCTTCGGCCGGAACGGTGCGCTGCGTATGCCGGATCGGGATGACCGCTTCGGCATGTACGGGCCCCATCTCGGCTTCGCACTGCGTCGAAGCGATATTCACCCGGTCGACTTGGAGGACGGGATTCCCCACCCGCACGCCGTCACCGCCCCGCAGGACGCGGAAACGAACGCCCCGGATGCCGGGCACGGTCACGGGGTCGAGCGTCAGACGGATGCGGCGCCGGGAGCCGCCGAATTCGAACGGCGACCACGAACCGACGATTCCCCGCGATTCGGGACGCACAAAATCGCTCCCATAGGCACCGTAGTGTGCAAACAGCTCTTCGGCCGCCGTCTGCACATCGGGACAGCGCACCTGCGGCGAGAGCGGTTCAGCGGCCGAGGCGAGCCATACGGAGTCGAGCCCTGCGAAATCGGGCGCCGTGCCGCGCTCCTTGCAATCGAAATAGTGTTCCCAGCGGGGAACGATGTAGTCACGGATAAGCCCCGACCACACCCGGCAGGCGTAATCGTGGAGCGAAGCGCCGTCGCTCCAACAGGTAATAAGCCGCCGGGCATCACGCTGATAGCGCTCCTTCTCCGCATCGCTATGCCCCCGAGCTTCGGCAAAGCCGAGCCACCGTTCGAGCCGGTGATTGGGCGTCGATTCCAGCAAGCGGTCGGCGGTGAGAAGCAGCGAGAAAAAGGCATCGCGTTCCGCAGCGGCGGCCTCCGGGTCGCCCGCGAGATAGGCGGCGTTGGCGCGTTCGACGGCGATGTCCGCCTTGCCGGCAGCATAGAGGGCCGCATAGAGCGCCAGATCGGCGCGGTACAGCCCGCTGCCGGACAGCTCCGGCCCGGCTGCCGCAAAGTGTTCCACCGCCCGGAAAAAGTCATCCGAAATATCGACCGGACCGCGCCGCTGGTCGTAAGGAGTCATCTGCCAGCGGTAGCGGGCCTGGTTGGGAACGGAGACCGAATAAGAAGAGCGGAGGATATGGTCCCAGAAAAGGCCGAGCTCCCCGGGACAATCCCCGTAGCGGTTACGGGCATAGCGACGCACCCACTGCTCCACGTCGATCGGTTCGGAGGACCAACCCGCATCGGCTATCATTTCGTACACCACGTCGTTGTTCTCCACCCCTTCGGGCGCCGTGCCGTAACCGACGAGGTTACCTTTGCGGGCCGATTGCAGGGCGGCCAGATGGCCGTTCGCATAGAATTCCAACGAGCCGCTGAGGGCCGAGCGCCCGCCGAAATTGGGAACGGTGCTGTAAATCCACTGCTTGCCGGCGAAGCCGTCGGCATATTCCCAGCCGGAAGCATTGCGCCACACCATGGCGTTGAAATCCTCGGCCAGATCGACTACCAGCAATTTGTCGTCGGGAACGCCCGCCAGCAGGGCCCGGATGTTGTCCGGGGTCCAGATGTCGCGCTGGTAGCCGAACATCCATCCCTGCAGCACCCACACGGCATCGGGATTGACCGCGGCGATACTTTTGTAAACAGTCTCGCCATAACGGGTCAACTGCGCATGAACCTCCCCGGGCGAAAGTTCTCCGAAGGGAAGTTCCATCTCGTTGAACGAATCCACAAGGTAGTATTCACCCCGTCCGAACTCCCGCTCCCACTCCTCCATATAGCGGGCGGCAATCTCCCGAAAGAGGGGTGATTCGACCGGAAGCATCCAGCTCTTCATGTGGTCGTTCCAGCGGGTCTCGGTCAACGTGACCCCGGGGCGCACGCGGGCAATGGCCGGAGGCACAAAGCCGGCGAAGCCGCTGAACACGGGTGTGATGCCCAGTCCGCGCATACGGTCGAGAATCCGGTGCTGCAGGGCGACCTGTTCGTCGAGCCACCGCTCCGAAAGCGGGGAATCCAGTCCGCTCATGTTCCCCATGCGCATCCAGGGCAGGTGTCCGGGGGCGGTGAAAAGCTCGTTGATCTCCTCCTCCGTCAGGCCCATGTCACGCCATACGCGCATCAGAATGGCCTCACTGCCGATGGGTGCCAGCGCCATGTCGAAGCCGTGCAGCGCCATCCAGTCGAGCTCCTTCTCCCACTCGTTCCAACTCCAATAGGGATAGGTATAGCCGAACGTGCAGACGTTCATATAATAATGGTGGCGAAACGGTGAGCTGACCTCGCGCAGCGGCGTATCGGGAAGCCGTTCGGGCAGCTCCATGCGCGTACCCGTCCATGTCACCTGCCCGTAGCCGTTGGTCGTAATATAATCGTAGAATCCCCGCGTCAGGGCCACGCCGCTGCTGCCCTCGATCACGAGGCGTCCGTCCGTCACACGGGTCGCAAAGCGGTCGTGCCCGTCGGGCACCTTCTCCGTCAGGCGCAGTTCGACATCGGGAGCCCGGCGGCCGAGCGTGCGTTCGATCACCTCCCGGGCGCAGGATTCGGGTGTTTGCGGAGCATCGCCGCACGACAGCATCGTCACGGCGAGAAGAAACAAAAGAACAGGTCGGTAGATTTTCATTATTTCGGATGCTTTACGGTTCATCGGACCGTACAAAATTAAACGGCCGACATCCAGGAGATAAAAAAATGCATACAAAAGAAAGCTAAAATAGTACGGATATACCCCTCTCGAAAAGACAAACCGAATCGCGCCGGGAATCCGCACCCCGCACATCGGAAAATGGAATAGATTTTGCTTTTGTTCCCCGTAAAACGGGATCGAGATGCAAAAGCGAATAGTCGTACTGGGCGGCGTGGGATTCATCGGCACCCACCTGTGCCTGCGTCTGCTGGACGAAGGGCACGAAGTTTTCTGCGTGGATGTGCGCGACATCGCCAATTCGCCGCTGCTGCGCGACATGCCCCCGCATCCGGGATTCCGGTATGTCCGCCACAACATCGTCAACCATTTCGGGATTCGTTGCGACGAGATTTACAACCTCACCTCGCCGTCGCGCGTGCGTTACAACAAGGCGCTGCCCGTGGAGACCCTCAAAGTCAATATGCTGGGGTCGATAAACGCCCTCGACACCGCCCGCACGGAGCATGCCCGCATCCTGTTCGCATCCGCAGGCAACATCTACGCCATAGGCTGCCGCGACACCTCCGAGGAGGCCGGCGCATGCTCCACGCACCGCATCCTCACCGAAGGAAAACGCGCCGCAGAGGCGATACACCGCGCCTATCAGGCCGAATTCGGCGTGGATGCCCGTATCGCCCGTCTGTTCAACACCTACGGCAGCGGCGCCGACCTGATGGACCAGCGCGTGGTGATGAAGATGATTGTCGCGGCGTTGCAGAACCGCGACATCCCGGTCAACGGCAGCGGCGAACAGATGCGAACGTTCTGCTGGGTGGAGGACGCCGTGGACGGGCTGGTGCGGCTGATGGAGGCCCCGCCGACCGAAACGACGCGCACGATCAATTTCGGCAGCAACCACGAAATCCCGATCCGCTCGCTGGCCGAGAAAATCATCGCCCTGACGGGCAGCCGGTCGCACATCGTGCACACCGACGCACGCATCGACGACGCACGCCGGCGCACGCCCGACATCTCGGCGGCGCGGCGCGAACTGGGATGGGCGCCCCGCACCCCGCTGGTCGAAGGGCTCCGGCGCACGATCAGCTACGTCGAAAAGGAGCTCGCCGACAAGACCCATGCGGGAATAACGTGGGTGGAGATAAGCTAAAAATACCGACACGAAATATAGGCGGAAATTCCGGACGCATGCGATACCCCCCCCCGCCTTGGCGGGGGGGGGTGGGTCAAACTTGTAAACGACGCCAAAGGCGGCGATTACGACCGACAGCTATGCAATCGGCCGGAAAAATGCATAAATACATTGAAAAAACAGACTCCATGAAAGACTTTGACAAAATTATCTGGCGGGATGCTCTGACCTTCGTGGACTTCTTCGCCGTCTGGTGCGGGCCCTGCCGGGCGATGCACCCCGTGATCGATCGATTCCAGAAACAGATGAACGGCCGGGCGGATGTCTACCGGGTGGACATCGAGGACCCCGGGCTGATCGAGGTCGTGCGCCGATACAACATCATGTCGGTGCCGACACTGATGTTCTTCCGGCGCGGGGAGGTGCTGTGGCGCGAGAGCGGACAGCTGGATTACGAACATTTGGTCAATGTGCTCGAAGAACTCGAAAAACGCGAGCACGTATTGCAGCATTAGGCGTCCAGACGCCAGGCCAGCTCCCCGCGGAGATACTCCGCGGCGGAAGACGAATCCAGCGAACCGGCTGCACGGAGTGCCGCCTGCCGGTTCGCGTCGTTCAGGGAACCGATGGCGGTCAGCAGCGCCGCGGCGCCCTGCACAAGCAGATGTGCGTCGGCAGCGTCACACGCCGCGGCACGCCGCACGGCATCGACCGCCGGGGCGATCCACTCCGGCGACGGATGCGGGGCACGGGCCGCGGCCATCAGGGCGGCATATTGTTCGAGGCAGCGGGCCTCCGGGGCGATCCACGTTTCGAAGAGTGCCGGAAGGGCCTCCGAACGGCTCAGGAGGGCGAAAGCGGCCTCTTCGGCCATCTCGGAATTGAGCAACCCGCCGCCCCAGAAGGCGAATTCGGAAGGCGCCAGGCGCACAGGGTCGGCGATATGGAACGCCGCAAGCCGCAGGCAGCGGACATCCTGCAAATACAGGTATTTGGCAAATTCGTGATCGGGAGCCTCGGCACGCGCCAGCATACGCAGCGTCGGAAGGCTCACTCCGTAATTCAGACCGTAGGGCCTGCCGTGGAAACGCATCGAATCGGCCACGGCTCCGTTGCGCTCACGGCGGAAAGCCCCGAGCAGCGCGGCCATCCGGGAGGTGAAATCCATACTACGCCGGGAATTATTTGCGCCGCGGCAGGGCGACGTTGATCGTGCGGCCGAATTCGAAGACGGGAAGCACGGCACGGGCATATTCGCGGCCGCCCGCGAGAACGGTGCAGGTCGACGGGTCGGCAACGCGGCACGCCACGACGGAGGTCTCCTTCGGACCGGCTTCCAGATCGCATTTCGTGTTGCCCGAAGGCTCGATCTGCAGCAGCACGATGTCGCCCGAAAGATCGCTGTCGGGCAGCAGTCCGGCGGCCGGGCTGAAGCGGCAGACGATATACTGCTTCTTGTCCGCCTGCGGGTAGACCACATAACGGCGGGTTTCGGTCGAGACGGTGCGCTTGCCGAGGAACAGCTCCAGATAGCTCTGCTCCATGCGGTCGATCTCGGCCAGCGCGGCTTTGAGACCCTCGCCGAAGACGTTCTCCCCGGCTTCGCCCGTGATGAGCTCGATGCGGTGGCGGCGCAGCGAGAAAATCCGGTCGGCGGCGGCACGCGCGGCATCTTCCAGCGCGGGCGTCGTCATATCGGTCTTGTCGGGCTGCAGGCGTGCGAACTCCTCGTCGGAGGCGGCGTGGTTGAAAGTGCGCGTCGAAGCGGGCGCGGGAGTCCCGGCATTGAGGTAGGTATCGCGGTCCAGCAGGGCGATCTGCGCCCCGGTGACGCTCCACGTCGTCTTGTCGGCCAGCGGAGCACGCACGCCGAGGTATTTCTGCGCATAGCGTGCATAGGGTCCCGTGAGGGTCTGGTCGCGCTCGACCGTGACATCCACGGCGAGAATCGTGCGGGGCTGGGCGATGGAGACGCCCGAAGCGGTTTCGTTCGCACCCTGCAGGGCGATGTATGGATTCTGTGCCGATACGCCGCCCGCAAGCAGCAGGGCAAAAGCCAAAAGTCTGAGTTTCATGGTCCGGGTCTTTATATTGCAGTTCGACAAATGTAACTTTTTTTCGTGAGCCTTCAAAATTTCAGGTAAAAATCACGTGTCAGGGCGCGGTATTCGGGGGTATAGCACTCGTGCCGGCCCGTGCCGACGGTCAGTTCCGAGATCTCGGGAGCGGCATCGGCAACCCCCGTGCGCGAAAACTCCATCAGCGCCCGTTTGGCCGGATGGCGGGGCGTGGTGCGCACGTCAGTACGGTGCGTGAGGGCCAGCCGCCCGGCGCAGACCGCGAGGAAACGTTCGGCCTCGGTCGTGGGAAGAATCACGGCGAAGCGCCCGGCGGGAGCCATGAGGCGGAGGACGGCGTCGCGCAGTTCGTCGAACGGCAGGTGCACGGCATGACGCGCCGCGGTGCGGCCCTCGTCGGGACAGGTGAGCGAATCGACGAAAAAGGGCGGGTTCGAAACGATCAGGTCGAATGGTTCCGGCGCCCTGAACTCCTGCACGGGGCATCGTTCGAAAACCACCCGGTCGCCCCACGGCGAAGCGTCGCCATTTTCGCGGGCCTGCGCGACATCGTCGATGTCGACGCCCGTGACAGACGCTTCCGGAGCCCGCTGGGCCAGCATCAGGGCAATCAGTCCCGTGCCGGTGCCGATGTCGAGCATCCGCCGGTCGGAGGGCCGCACCCCGGCCCAGGCGCCCAGCAGGACGCCGTCGGTGCCGACCTTCATCGGGCAGCGGTCCTGACGGACAGAGAATTGCTTAAACCGGAACATATTACACGTTCAGATAGTTATCGATTCCGGCGCCGAACAACGAAAAATCGTACCGCACGGGGTCGTCGGAATCGAATTTGCGGAGTACGGCGGTGATCTCCTCCACGGCACGCCAGTCATTCTGGCGGCGGGTCAGCAATCCCAGCGCACGTCCCATATTGCCGACATGGAGGTCCAGCGGCAGGTAAAGAGCCGACATCGGGATACGCCGCCACATACCGAAATCCACGCCCCGGTCGTCGCGGCGCACCATCCACCGCAGGTACATGCAGAGCCGTTTGCAGGCCGCACCCTTCTCGATGGACGAGAGGTGTTTCTCGCACCGCGGGGCGTGGTCCCCGGCGAAAAACTCACGCCGGAAATCGGCCAGCACGGCAGGCATATCATGCGTAGCCTCATAACGTGTTTCGAAGAAATTCCCGATACCCCCGTGGCGCTCCTCCATGCAGCGCAGGGCCAGGACGAAATCGCGCAGGTCCTGACCGTTGAAAGTGCGGTGGACATAGGAGGAGAGCAGCGCCAGTTCACGCTCCGAAGCGTTGCGCACGAAATCCGCCGGGGCGTCGTCCATGAAATGCATCATGCGGTGGCCGCTGCGGACAATGGCCTTGCGGTTGCCCCACGCGATGGTAGCGGAGAAAAACCCCGCAATCTCCCGGTCGGCACGCTCCGCATAACGGTGCGGCACCGAAATCGGGTCGTCGGGGATGAATTCGGGACGGTTGTATTTGTCGTGCAGGGCTTCGAGCAGCTCCCGCAGGTCGTCGTCAGAGAATCGTTCCATCGGACATGGTGATCTTCCGGTCGGCCATCGCGGCGAGGTTCTCGTCGTGGGTGACAATCACGATGGTCTGGCCCAATTTCTCACGCAATTCGAAAAACAGGCGGTGAATCTCGTCGCGGTTGTGCGAGTCGAGGTTGCCCGAAGGTTCGTCGGCCAGCAGCACGGCGGGCGAATTGACCAGCGCACGGGCAATGGCCACACGCTGCTGCTCGCCGCCCGAGAGCTGTCCGGGCTTGTGGTCGCGGCGTGCCGTGAGGTCCATCATAGCGAGCAGCTCGGCGGCACGGCGTTCGACATCGGCACGGGGACGCCGCCCGATCAGCCCCGGGATGCAGACATTCTCGAAAGCCGTGAACTCAGCCAGCAGGTGGTGGAACTGGAAGACGAAGCCGATGCGCTCGTTGCGAAACCGCGACAAAGCCTTGTCGCCCAGCGCGGAGACATCCTCGCCGCCGATCTCCACACGTCCGCTGTCGGGACGCGAAAGGGTTCCCATGATTTGCAGCAGCGTGGTCTTCCCGGCGCCGCTGGCCCCCACGATGGAGACCACCTCGCCCGGCGCCACGTCGAGCGAGACGCCTTTCAGCACCTCCAGCGTGCCGAATCGCTTGTGTATGTCGGTAACTCGTATCATTGGCGGAACAGATTGAACAGTTTGACCGTATCGGCGGCCTCGCGCACGTCGTGGACCCGCAGAATCTTCGCCCCCTGACGCAGGCACTCCCACCCCAGCGCCACCGTGCCCGCGAGCGACTCGGCAGGCGTCGTGCCGAGGACTTTATAAATCATCGACTTGCGCGAAAGACCCGCCAGCACGGGATAGCCCAGTGCACAGAGTTCATGCAGTCCGGCAAGCAGTTCATAGTTCTGCTCCGTGGTCTTGGCGAAACCGAAACCGGGATCGAGGACGATGTTTTCACGCCGGATGCCCGCCGCAAGCATCGCTTCGGTGCGGGAGCGGAAATAATCCACGACCTCGGTGGTGATGTCGCGCCGGTAGTCGGTCTGCGACTGCATCGTCTGCGGATCGCCCTTCATGTGCATGGCGATATAGGGAACGCCGTATTCCGCGGCGACGGAGAGCATCGCAGGGTCGAGCTCCCCGGCGGAAATATCGTTGATAATCAACGGCCCGAACGTCCCGAGGGCCTTTGCGGCCACGTCGCTGCGGAATGTGTCGACCGAAACCGGCACATCCGGAGCCAGCCGCCGCACGGCCTCCACCCCCAACGCCACGCGCCGCCACTCCTCGTCGGCAGGGACCTCGTCGGCGCCGGGACGCGAGGAGTAGCCGCCCACGTCGATCAACTGCGCACCTTCGGCCACGGCCTCCCGGACGCGCTGTTCGACGGCGTCGCCATCGGGCATACGGCTATCGGCATAGAACGAATCGGGCGTGACGTTCAAAATCGCCATCACCTGCGGTGTGGAAAAATCAATTTGCAGCGGCTTCATGGGTAAAAATGCGGTCCAACTCCGCAACGGAGGGTTCGAGATCGGTTTCGAGGATATTGACAAGGGTATAATCGGCCTTCTCGCGCAGCATATCGTCGTCGGCCTGCGCAGCGATGCGGCGGCGGACCTCCGCGGGATTGCAGCCGTCGCGGCGACAGGTGCGCTCGACGCGCAGTTCCGACGGGGCGAGGACGGCTACGGTCCGGTCGACCGAATCCTCCAGCCCCGCTTCGAAAAGAATGGCGCTTTCGAGAATCACATAGCTGCCCGCCTGCCGTTCGGCCCACGCGGCGAAATCGGCCATGACGACCGGATGGACCAGCGCATTCAGGTCGGCGAGAGCCTCCGGGTCGGAGAAAACCTTCGCGGCGAGGTAGGAGCGGTTCAAGGCGCCGCCGGCATAGGTTTCGGCGCCGAAGCGGGCCGCGATGCCCGCCCGGAGTTCGGGGTTTTCGGTCATCAGCCGTTTGGCCGCGGCGTCGGAGTCGTAGACCGCGACGCCCCGTTGCGCGAAAAGGCGGCAAACCGTACTCTTGCCGCTGCCGATGCCTCCCGTGATTCCGACCTTCATCATGGTTTTTCGGGAACGTCGATTTCGGGAATGTCCCCGACGGAGATGATTTTGATGTCGCTGAAGCGCGGCGCAAGGGCGTTCTGGAGCGACTGAGGATCGATGATGAGTTTGCCTTCGTGGCCCTCCTCGTGCGAACGCTTCGTCTTGAGCTCCGAGAGCGGGATGCGCAGCGTCTTGTTCATGTAGACCCGGTAGCCGAAGAGGTTCGTGCCTACTCCCTCGACCACGCACGAAACCTCGAAAGGCTGTCCGTCGACGCTTACCCGCATGGTCTGTTCAGCGGTGTACGTATAGCTCAGCTTGGCGATATACCACAGGATGAACGACGCGACCAGAAGCGCCAGAAAAACCGGCGACACGTAGCGGTGCATCCATTTCAACAAATTTTCCATAGTGCGGATAGATTCTCTACGCAAAGATAATACAAGCCGCCCGCAATGCCAAATTTATTTGGACATTGCCGGAGCCGTTACCGACAGCGTGCAAAAAAAGGACCGCCCATCGCTGGGGCGGTCCTTTTCGAATAAATTTCCTTTGCGGATTATTTCTCGGCGTCGACCTTGGCACGCTTGGTCATCAGGTCGTAAGCGAGCGGCGTTGCGATGAAGATCGTGGCGGCCGTACCGACGACCACGCCGATGATCAGCGCGAAGATGAAACCGCGGATCGTCTCGCCGCCGAAGAAGAAGATAGCCAGCAGCGTCACGAGCGTCGTACCCGAGGTATTGATCGTACGCGACAGCGTCGAGTTGATGGCGTTGTTCACGTTCTCCTTCAGGTTGCGCTTGGGATAGAGACCCAGGTACTCGCGGATTCGGTCGAAGACCACCACGGTGTCGTTAATGGCGTAACCGATAATCGTCAGAATCGCCGCGATGAACGCCTGGTTCACCTCGAGGTTGAACGGCAGCAGTCCGTAGAACATCGAGAAGATACCGATGATGAGCAGGGCGTTGAAGGCCAGGGCCGCCGTGGCACCCGTAGCCCACTGCCAGCGCTTGAAGCGGAAGGTGATGTAGAGACCGATGGCGATGAGCGAGAACAGCACCGAATAGATGGCGTTCCAGGTCATGTCCTTGGCGATCGAGGGACCGATCTTGTCGGCCGTCAGGATACCGTTGGCGTCGGTCTGCGTATTGCGGAACTGCTCGAAGGTGATGTCATACGAGTAGAGCGGCTTCAGCGCATCGTAGATGATTTTCTCGACCTCCGACGTCGCCTCGTCCGACGTGTCGTAGTAACGGTACTGCGTCACGATACGCATCTGGTTCTCCTTGCCGTACTGCTTCACCTCAGAGCTGATCGACGAAGCGTCGGCATCGGCGAACTGCGCGAAAGCCGTCTCGATGCTCTGGCGAACCTCTTCGGCCGAAACCGGCTTGTCGAAGCGCACGACGTAGGCACGGCCGCCCGTAAACTCGGCGCCGAGGTTCAGACCACGGGCGAAGAACGAGATGCACGACAGGACCATCAGGATGCCGACGACCGAATAGGAGATCTTGCGCAAGTGGATGAAATCGACGCGCGTGTTATTGAGGAAATTCTCCGACCACTTGCGCGAGAAGGAGATGTTACCCCACTTGGAGACGATCCACTCGATCAGCAGGCGCGTGATGAAGATGGCGCAGAAGAACGAGGTGATGATACCGATGATAAGGGTCGTGGCGAAGCCCTGAACGGGACCGTTACCGAAGATGAACAGCACGATACCCGTGATGATCGTCGTCAGGTTGCCGTCGATGATGGCCGAATAGGCTTTCGAGAAACCGTCCTTGATGGCCAGCGAAAGGCCCTTGCCGCCGCGAAGCTCCTCCTTGATACGTTCGTAGATGATGACGTTCGCATCGACAGCCATACCCATCGTCAGCACGATACCCGCAATACCCGGAAGGGTCAGCACGGCGCCGAACGAAACGAGCACGCCCATCAGCAGGAAGACGTTGGTAAGCAGCGCGATGTCGGACATCCAGCCCGCGGTCTTGTAGAACAGACCCATGTAGAGCAGTACGAGGATGAAGGCCAGCACGAACGAAATCATACCGGCGTTGATCGACTCCTGACCCAGCGAAGGACCTACGACGGCCTCCTGGATGATCTTGGCGGGAGCGGGCACCTTACCCGAGTTGAGCACGTTGGCAAGGTCGGTGGCCTCCTGCATGGTGAAATCACCGGTGATCTGCGACTGACCCTTGTCGATCTTCGAGTTGACGCGGGGAGCCGAATAGACATAGCCGTCGAGAACAATGGCGATGCACTTGCCGATGTTCTCGCCCGTCATGCGGGCCCACTCGGAGGTACCCTCGGCGTTCATGGTCATCGAAACCTCGGCCGTGGCGCCGCGCTGGGCGTACTGTCCGGTAGCCTCCGTAACAACCGAACCGTCGAGCGGAGCCTTGCCGTCGGGCGTCGAAACCCGGATGGCGTAGAGGTAGAAGCGGCCGTCGATCTTGTCGTCGCCCTTGACGCCCCACTTGAACAGGATGTCGGCGGGGAACAGCTCGCGAACGGCGGGCTGGGCAAGGTATTCGTTCACGGCAGCCATATCGGCCTTGTAGGCGGCGCCGATGGCGGCACCTCCGGCGAAACCGGGATCGAGAATGGCAAAGAGCGGGTTCTGCGCACGGTCATAGCGGCCCGTGTGGGCAGCGGTCTCGGCCGTGGCGGTCGAATCGGCGGCGCCGACCTCGGCAATCAGGCTTCCGGCCTCGGCGGCAGGCGTCTCGGCAACGGCAGCGGCCTCGGCGGATGCCGTCTCAGGCTCCGTCGAAACGGGGGCCTGGGCCAGTTCGGCCTTGATGAGCTTGTCGGCAGCGACCAGCGTCGGCAGCACCTCGTTGGCATCGTAAGTGGTCCAGAACTCCAGCGAAGCGGTACCCTGCAGCAGGTCGCGGACGCGCTGCGGCTCCTTCACACCCGGAAGCTCGACCAGAATGCGGTGCGAGTTGGGCAGGCGCACGATGTTGGGCTGCGTAACGCCGAAGCGGTCGATACGGCTGCGCAGGACGTTGAACGACGCGCCGATGGCGGCTTCGGTCTCCTTGTTCAGAATCTTTTCGACATCGGCGTTCGAACTCTCCAGCGTGATGTCCTTCCGGTCGGGGCTCACGAAAATCTCCGCGATGGGACGGCCGTTCGAAAGACGCGCATAAGCCTTGGCGAAATCGCCGATATAGTCGCTCGAGGTGCCCTGCTTCAGCGCCTCGTTCGCCTCGGCGATGGCCTGCACGAAGGCGGGGTCGTTCTGGCTGTCACCGGCGAGCGCCTTGATGACGTCCTCGACCTGCACCTCCAGCATGACGTTCATACCGCCCTTGAGGTCGAGACCCAGGTTCAGCTCCTTCTCCTTGCACTCCTTGTAAGTGAACTTACGGAAGCCCAGGTTGTAAACCGACAGGTTCTGCACCGAATCGAGGTAATGCTGCTCGGCCTCGGCCTGCTGGTCGAGGGGGAACTGCGCGGCATACGCAGCCGCCTTCTTCTCTACGCCACGCGTTTTGAACGTAAACGAGAGCTGGTAAACACACGCGAGGGCCAGCAGGACCGCGATGAGTTTAATGAAACCTTTACTTTGCATTTGGATGAAAAATAGTTGTTATTATTTGTTGTATTTCTTGTCATTACGCATAATAGCACGCAAAGATAGGAAAAAAGAATTAAATAACGCGGATTCGGCGGCAGGAAATTGGCCATAATATGCAAAAATATCGTCCGGAAGGTCCCGCCGGACTCGCATTACGGCGTCTTGCAGACGCCGGATTCAGCATCGGCAATCCCTCTGAATCTCCCCTAAAAAAGGGTGGCTCGGCTTCGGCGGCAGGAAATTGGAACCAAACGGCAAAAAATGCGTATTTTTGACCCCGCATGGCAAAATACCCGGAATACAAATACCACCTCGCGGCACTGTTCACCGTAGCCGTGTGGGGCGCGACGTTCGTCTCGACCAAAGTGCTGATAGCAAACTCGCTGACCCCGGCAGAGATATTCGTCCTGCGCTTCGCGCTGGCCTATGCCTGCATCTGGCCGTTCGCCCGCAAACGCCTGTGGGCCGCGAACCTGCGCGACGAACTCCTGCTCGCGGCGGCCGGACTGAGCGGCGGGTCGCTCTATTTCCTCACCGAGAACATCGCCCTGGAGTACGCCCCGGCTTCAAATGTGTCGCTGATCGTCTGCACGGCCCCCGTATGGACCGCCATGATGATGAGTCTCGTCTACCGCGGCGAGAGGATGTCCCGGCGGCAAATCGCCGGGTCGGCGCTGGCTTTCGCGGGGATGGTGCTCGTGGTCCTCAACGGCCATTTCGTGCTGCACCTCTCGCCGCGGGGCGATCTACTGGCGCTGTCGGCGGCGCTGCTATGGATGGTCTATTCGCTGGTCATCAAGCGCATCGGAGGCCGCTACCCCGCCATCTTCATCACCCGGAAGATCTTTTTCTACGGTCTCGTGACGATACTCCCGGTCTTTGCCGTCCGGCCTTTCGCCGTGGAATGGGAGGTGCTCGCGCGTCCCGTGGTGTGGGGCAACCTGCTGTTTCTGGGAGTAGTCGCCTCGATGCTCTGCTACCTGCTCTGGAACGCCGCGATGCACCGTCTGGGAGCCGTGCGCACGACCAACTACATCTACATCAACCCGCTGGTGACGATCGTCACGGCGGCGCTCTGCATCGGCGAGCGCATCACACCCGCAGCGCTGATCGGGGCGGCTGTGATCCTCTACGGTATGTACCGGGCGGAACGACCGGCGGCTTAGTGAGCCATTTTCAGGCCGACGATGCCGATGAAAACCAGCGAGAGAAAGAACATCCGCCAGAAAGTCACGGCGTCGTGGAAAAAGACGATGCCGAGAATCACGGTGCCCATACCTCCGATGCCCGTCCAGATCATATAGGCCGTGCCCATCGGGATCGTCCTCTGAGCAATGTACAGCAGCCAGCCGCTCACGCCCATCGAAACGACGGCCAGAGCCAGAAAAAGAAGATGATAGCGCGGATTGAGGTTCGCCAGTTTGAACCCCAGCGGCCACCCCATCTCGAAAAGTCCCGCCAGAATCAGGTATAACCAAGCCATCGGAAACCGTTTTTTGTTGGCGAAGATAGCAAATTTTACGTCCCGGGCAAAAAAAAGAGCGCGGCACCGTTTCCGGAACCGCGCTCTTCGCGTTATGATTGGCGGGGGTTCTCCCCGGAGGTTTTATTTCACCTCTTCGAATTCCACGTCCTCAGGCTGTCCGTCGCTGCCGCCGCCCTGCTGGCCGCCGGCGTTCGACTGCGACTGCTGGCCAGCATCGGCGCCCGGCTGCGCACCGCCCTGAGCCTGCTGCTGGGCCGCATAAATGTCCTGCGAAGCGGCCTGCCAAGCGGCGTTCAGCTCGGTCATCGCAGTGTCGATGGCTGCCACGTCGGCGTTCTTGTGCGCCTCCTTCAGCTTGGCCAGAGCACCCTCGATGGCGGCCTTCTTGTCGGCGGGCAGCTTGTCGCCGTACTCCGAGAGCTGCTTCTCGGTCGAGAAGATATTCGAGTCGGCGGCGTTGATCTTGTCGATACGCTCCTTCTCGGCCTTGTCTTTCTCCTCGTTGGCCTTCGCCTCGTCGCGCATCCGCTGGATCTCCTGCTCGGTAAGTCCCGACGAAGCCTCGATGCGGATCTTCTGCTCCTTGCCCGTGCCCTTGTCCTTGGCCGAGACATTCAGAATGCCGTTGGCGTCGATGTCGAACGTAACCTCAATCTGCGGCACGCCGCGCGGTGCAGCGGGAATGCCGTCGAGGTGGAAGCGGCCGATCGACTTGTTGTCGCGGGCCAGCGGACGCTCGCCCTGGCAGACGTTGATCTCAACCGAAGGCTGGTTGTCGGCAGCCGTCGAGAAGGTCTCCGACTTGCGCGTCGGGATGGTCGTGTTGGCATCGATGAGCTTCGTCATCACACCGCCCAGGGTCTCGATACCCAGCGACAGCGGCGTAACGTCCAGCAGCAGCACGTCCTTCACCTCGCCCGTGAGCACGCCGCCCTGGATGGCCGCACCGATAGCCACGACCTCGTCGGGGTTCACCGAACGGTTCGGGGTCTTGCCGAAGAACTCCTCGACGATCTTCTGGATCGCGGGAATACGCGTCGAACCGCCCACGAGAATCACCTCGTCGATCTGCGATGCCTCCAGACCCGCGTCGCGCAGAGCCAGTTTGCAGGGTTCGACGGTCTTGCGGATCAGGTGGTCGCACAACTGCTCGAACTTGGCGCGGGTGAGCGTCATCACAAGGTGCTGCGGAATGCCGTTGACGGGCATGATATACGGGAGGTTGATCTCCGTCGACGACGAGGACGACAGCTCGATCTTCGCCTTCTCGGCGGCCTCCTTCAGACGCTGCAGGGCCATCGGGTCCTGACGCAGGTCGATCTGGTGCTCGGCCTTGAACGCCTCGG
>X355_Hoffmanns_Two_toed_Sloth__coassemble_1865_pt1 | contig 65014 bp, 43 predicted proteins | sample X355_Hoffmanns_Two_toed_Sloth__metabat2_high_PE_009 | metagenome-assembled genome bin X355_Hoffmanns_Two_toed_Sloth | reverse complement strand
TTTTTATTTTAAAAAACTAATTTAATTAACGCTTATGGTAAGAAAAATTCTACTGACGTTAATTGCATTGTTGGGGGGGGGAATTTTACTTTCCCAGGCCCAAAACAAGCAAATTTCCGGCACGGTTACGGGTTCTGACGGTAAACCGATCGCCGGCGTGACAGTGGTTGTCGAGGGTACTTCCGTCGGCACGACGACAAACGCGGCCGGTGCATTCAGCATATCGGCCCGCAACGATGCCAAACTGGTCTTTTCGTTCATCGGCATGGAGAACCAGACCGTCTCCGTCAACGGCAGAAACACCATCAACGTCCAGATGAAAGAGGACGCAATCGGCGTGGACGAGGTCGTGGTGACGGCCATGGGGATCACCCGTTCCGAGAAATCCCTCGGCTATTCGGTCGCCACCGTCAAGGCGGACGAGATCGACAAAGCCCGCGAAGGCAACGTCCTCAACGCCCTGGCCGGTAAAGTCGCCGGTGTGAACATCTCCGCAGGATCGGGTACCGCAGGCGGCGGTTCGCGTATCATCATCCGCGGCCAGTCGTCGCTCGGCTCGGCCGGTTCGCCGCTCTTCGTCATCGACGGTATGCCCGTCAGCAACCAGAGCTACGACCCCGTGGGCCTGAACGGCTCGGTCGACGTGGGCAACCGCATGGGCGACATTTCGGGCGACGACATCGAGTCGATCAACGTCCTGAAGGGCGCCGCCGCAACGGCCCTTTACGGAGCACGCGCCAAGGACGGCGCCATCATCATCACGACCAAAAAAGGTTCGCGGATGCAGAAAACGTCGGTGTCGATCAACTCGTCGATCCGCTTCGACAATGTACTGCGCCTGCCCGATTTCCAGAACTCCTACGCACAGGGTTCGGGAACCACGGGCACCTATGACGTAGACAACATGAACGGCTGGGGTCCCAAGATCGAGGGCCAGACCGTGCAGAATTTCCTGGGCGAAGAGGTCCAGCTGAAAGCCTACAAAAACAACGTCAAGGATTTCTACAAGACCGGCCACACCTATATCAACAGCATTTCGGTATCGGGCGGCGACGAGAAAAACGACTTCCGCCTCGGCTTCACGGCCCACAACCAGGACGGCGTGATCGAGACCAACGACTACGACAAATACAACGTATCGTTCAACGGCGGCCGCAAGTTCAACGACAAGATTTCGGCCCGCGTGTCAATGACCTACGCCCGCACCAGCTCCGAAGGCCGTCCGGCCCAGGGCGCGAACGACGTGAACGTCCTCGTGAACCAGATCAACACCATGCCCCGCACGGTTGACATCAACTGGCTGAAGAACAACTGGAAGAACGAAGACGGCACCCAGGGCACGATGGACAGCAAGGGCAAGGTGGGCAACTTCTACTGGAACATGAAGGAGAACCTTTTCTCGAACACCGTAGACCGCGTTTACGGCTCGGCAATCGTGACCTACACGCCGGTCAAGGGGCTGACGATCACGAACAACCTCGGTACGGATTTCTTCCGGGAGGACCGCCGCCAGATCGTCGCCAAAGGCACGGTCGGATCGACGGGAGGCTTCAACACCTACGACATCAACTACCGTTCGATCAACAACGACCTGATCGTCACCTACGAACTGCCGTTCGGCCGCAACAACGACTGGAATTTCAAGATCATGGGCGGCCACAACATCAACCAGTCCGAGGCACGCTACCTGACGGTCAACGCCAGCAAACTGCTGATCGACAACGTCTACTCCTACTCGAACGCCGAATCGGTATCGACCACGAACGACAAGACCAAGCGCCGTCTGGTGGGTATCTACGGGGAAGCCGACCTGAGCTGGCGCGACATGCTCTTCCTGAGCGTCACGGGCCGAAACGACTGGTCGTCGACCATGCCTAAATCGCACCGTTCGTATTTCTACCCGTCGGTGAGCCTCGGGTTTGTCTTCTCGGAGCTGATCCCGAAGAACGACATTCTCAATTTCGGTAAGCTGCGCCTGAGCTATGCCAACGTCGGCAGCGACACGAACCCCTACCAGCTCGACTACCTCTACTATCCTTCGAGCGAATATTTCCTGCAGTTCGTGGGCAGCAACAAGATTCCGCACGGCGGCCTGCTGGCCTATGAGGCGGCTTCGACCTTCCCCGATCCCAACCTCGAACCGCAGAACCAGTCGTCGTACGAGGTCGGAGTCGACCTGCGCATGTTCGACGGACGCGTACGCATCGACGCCACGTATTACTACCAGAAGACCACGAAAAACATCGTGCGTCTGGACATCGCCAACTCGACGGGCTATTTCTACGAGCGCAAGAACGCGGGCGTGATTTCGAACCAGGGTCTCGAACTGCTGGTCGGCCTCACCCCCGTGCGCACAAAGAATTTCCGCTGGGATATGGATGTGAATTTCGCCACCAACCGCCAGCGTGTCGACGAACTGCACCCCTCGATCGACGCCTACAACCTGGCTTCGGGTTACAACTCCTGCCAGATCAAGGCCAAGAAGGGCGAAGCGTTCAGCATGTACGGCACCTACTGGCTGCGCAACGACGACGGCGAGCTGCTCATCAATCCCGAAACAGGTATGCGCGTCATGAGCACCGACACGAAGAACCTGGGCAAGGTGGCTCCCGACTGGACGATGGGTATCGGCAATACGTTCTCCTACAAGGGCCTTTCGCTGAGCTTTCTGCTCGATTTCCGCGTAGGCGGCGTGATGTATTCGGGTACGGTCTGCGACCTGCGCACGTCGGGCGTGGCCGAGGAGACCGCCAGCCGGGGCCGCGACAAGTTCGTGGACAAGGGAGTGATCGACAACGGCGACGGCACCTACCGCGCCAACGACGTGGAGGTTACGCCCTACCAATACTGGACGACCAACTATTCGTCGAAGATCACCGAAGCCAACGTTTTCGACGCGACATTCATCAAGCTGCGCGAAATCGTGCTCAACTACTCGCTGCCGAAAAAGTGGTTCCACAACACGTCGATCGGCCAGCTGTCGCTCGGCATCGAGGCCCGCAACCTGTGGCTCATCAAGTCGAACGTTCCGCACATCGACCCCGAAGCCAGCATTTTCGGTCCCTCGTCGGTGGGTTCGGGTGTGGAATACTCGGCTATTCCTTCGACCCGCAGCCTTGGGTTCAACATTAAATTAACCTTCTAAGACGGATTGAACTATGAAAAAAATACGCACTAAGATTCTCCTCGCCTTCGCGGCATCCGGACTGCTGTTACTGCCGTCCTGCGGCGACTGGCTGGACATCAACACGAACGAGCTGGCCTCGACGAAGGTCGAACCGGGCTATCTGTTCAACTATGCGGCCGTGAATTACAGCGGCACGCGCATGGGCGGCGACCAGTACATGTCGATCGCCTGGCCGGCACAGATCATTTCCGACGGCGACTATTGGTACGGCGGCGACGATTTCTACACCATCTCGACCTATTCGACGGGCAACACATGGGTGAGCACCTACGCCAGCGTGGGTAACAACCTACTGAAGGCCATCGAGTTCGCCAAAGAGGCCGAAGATCCCAACGCCGAGGCGCAGTGCAAGATTCTCTTCGCCATTTCGGTATGGGGTTCGACGATGATCTTCGGCGACATCCCTTACAGCGAGGCATGGCGCATCGAGGAGATCAAAACCCCGAAATTCGACCCGCAGAAGGACATCCTCTATGCGCTGGTGGACCTCGTGGACGAGGCGATCGACCTGATCGACACCTCGAAGGAATCGAGCATCACCACTTACGACATCTACTACAAGGGCGACATGGAGAAATGGCTCAAGCTGGGCAAATCGCTCAAACTGCGCCTGCTGCTCTACCTGTCCAACCACGAGGATGTGGGATCGCAGATCGGTGCGCTCGTCACCGAGGACAAGCTGCTCGCGTCGGATGCCGACACGTTCGCATTCCCCTATTTCGACACGGCGGGCAACTACAATCCCAACTATGCCCTCTACGAGGTTTACCCGCACCTGACGCCGATCTGGAACGCCGCCAACCCGACGGTCATCGATCCGATGCTGGCGGTCGACGACCCGCGTATCCCCTTCTATTTCGATCCGGCCGAAACGGATGAAACGCTCTACAAAGGCATCCCCGCCGGCAGGGACTATTTCGAGAACCCGACGGGTGCCGATCCCTTCCCGGGCAACGACTGGATGGACGAGAAAACCAACCTGAAGGTCTCGCTCCTGAACCTCGATTTCTACTGCCAGCCCGACACCCCCGACGTGCTCTTCTCCTATGCCGAACTGGAGCAGTACCTCGCCGAGGTCTATGTCCGCGGTCTGGGCGTTACGAAGAACAAGGCGACGGCCAACACGCACTACCGGGCCGGCATCAAGGCGTCGTGCATCAAGGCCGGCGTCGCCGAGGCTGATGCCGAAGCATTCGTCACGGGCCTCAAGTCGCTGGCCGACATGTCCGACGACGAAGCCATCGAAGCCATCGCCACCCAGCAGCGCATCGACATGATGATCCGCCCGCTGGAAGCCTGGTCCGAGCAGCGCCGCACGGGCTATCCCGTGCTGACGGTTCCGAGCCGCCTCGCGTCGATGTACCCCGGCGTCATCAACCGCTGGCCCTATGCCGAGCGCGAGACGCTCGTGAACGGCAACGCGCCGCAGGTGGACGGCATCTGGACCAAAATGTGGTTCCAGAAATAAACCGGTCCTATTTTTCATACGAAGGCCGTTCCCAGCAGGGAACGGCCTCTTTTTTGGATACCGGACAGATATTTCGCAGATGGCGTTTTTTTTCGTAAATTTGCGCCAAAACAAAATAAAAAACAGTTATGGCAATCACCGAAATACTTCCCGGCATCCACTACGTCGGGGTCAACGACCGCACCACCACGCGCTTCGAAGCCCTCTGGTCGCTTCCGATGGGCGTATCGTACAACGCCTATCTGGTCGTGGGCGAAAAGATCGCGCTGATCGACACCGTCGAAGAAGCTTTCGGCAGCCGCCTCGAAGCCAATATCCGCGAGGCCGTCGGCGAAAGGAAGATCGACTATCTGGTCGTCAACCACATGGAACCCGACCACTCGTCGTCCATCACGGCGCTGCGCCGCCTCTACCCCGACCTCGAAATCGTCGGCAACGCCAAGACGCTCCAGATGATCGAAGGGTTCTACGGCATCGCCGGGGGCACGCTCGAGGTCAAAGAGGGCGACACGCTCGATTTGGGCGGCGGCAAGACGCTTTCGTTCCACATGATCCCGATGGTGCATTGGCCCGAGACGATGGTGACATGGTGCGCCGGCGACCGGACACTCTTCTCGGGCGACGCCTTCGGCACGTTCGGGGCCCTCGACGGCGGCATCACCGACTCGCAGGTCGACGCAGACCGCTACTGGGACGAGATGCGCCGCTACTACGCCTGCATCGTGGGCAAATACGGCGGTCCGGTGCAGAAGGCCCTGCAAAAGGTCCGCACGCTCCCCGTCGGGACGATCTGTTCGACGCACGGCCCCGTGTGGCAGCGTGAAATCCCCCGGGTGATGGATATTTACGACAAGCTGAGCCGCTACGAGGGCGAGCCGGGCGTAGTCGTGGCCTATGCCTCGATGTACGGCAACACGGAGCAGATGGCCGAACGCATCGCCCGCGAACTGGCGGCCGAAGGGGTCGGCCCCATCCGGGTCTACAACCTTTCGTATGCCGATCCTTCGGTGGTCCTGCGCGACGTCTTCCGGTTCGACACGCTGATCGTCGGCGGCCCGACCTACAACGGCAACCTCTTCCCGCCCGTGGCCGAGCTGCTCGACCGCATCGCCGCCCGCTGCGTCCCGCAGCGCAAATTCGGCTGGTTCGGGTCGTTCTGCTGGGCCGGAGCCTCGGTGCGCCTGCTGGGAGAGTTCGCCCAGAAGATGAAATGGGAACCCCTGTGCGATCCCGTGGAGATGAAGCAGGGCTTTTCACCCGACGTGTGCGACCCCTGCCGGACACTGGCGGGACGCATCGCCGAACGCCGGCGGAGCGAATAACGCGAAAGGGGCGGTCCGACGGGCCGCCCCTTTTCTGCTCAGGGACAAGGAATTTCGGAAAAAACCGTTATCTTTACGATTACGAATTCAAGAAACCGCAACAGACTATGATGAAAATTGCAATCGTGGGTACGGGCTATGTCGGCCTGGTATCGGGCGCCTGCTTCGCCGAAATGGGTCTCGACATCACCTGCATAGACATCGATAAGAAAAAGATCGACGCGCTGAACAGCGGCGTCATCCCCATCTACGAACCGGGGCTCGAAGAGCTCGTGCACCGCAACGTGGAAGCCGGACGCCTCCATTTCACCACCGATCTCACCGAGAGCCTCGACCATGTCGAGGTGGTCTTTTCGGCCGTCGGCACCCCGCCCGACGAGGACGGATCGGCGGACCTGCAATATGTGCTGGACGTGGCCCGCACGTTCGGCCGCCACATCCGGAAATACACCGTGCTGGTGACTAAGAGCACCGTGCCCGTGGGCACGGCCCGCAAAGTGAAGGCCGTGATCGAAGAGGAACTCGCGAAACGGGGCTGCAAAGTGCCGTTCGACGTCGCCTCGAACCCCGAATTCCTCAAGGAGGGGGCCGCCATCAAGGATTTCATGTCGCCCGACCGCGTGGTCGTGGGCGTCGAGAGCGAGCGGGCCCGCAAGCTGATGGCCAAGCTCTACCGGCCGTTCCTGATCAACAATTTCCGGGTGCTGTTCATGGACATCCCCTCGGCCGAGATGACCAAATACGCCGCCAACGCCATGCTGGCCACGCGCATCTCGTTCATGAACGACATCGCCAACCTCTGCGACCGCGTGGGCGCCGACGTGGAGATGGTCCGCAAGGGCATCGGTTCCGACGCCCGCATCGGCAACAAGTTCCTCTACCCCGGCTGCGGCTACGGCGGCTCGTGCTTCCCGAAGGACGTGAAGGCGCTGGCCCACACGGGCCGCGAGAACGGCTACACGATGCAGGTCATCGAGGCCGTGGAGCGGGTCAACGAACAGCAGAAAAGCGTGGTCTTCGAGAAACTGCAGGCCGCGGTGGGCGACCTGCGGGGCAAACTCGTCGCGATCTGGGGACTGGCGTTCAAGCCCGAGACGGACGACATGCGCGAAGCTCCGGCAACGGTCGTGATAGACCTCCTGCTGGATGCCGGCGCCGAGGTCTGCGCCTACGACCCGGTCGCCATGCCCGAATCGCAGCGGCGGAGGGCCGGACGGCCGGTCCGCTACGCCCGGACGATGTACGAAGCGGCGGAGGGTGCCGACGCCGTGGCCCTCATCACCGAGTGGAAGGAGTTCCGCATGCCCGACTGGCCGCAGCTGCGGGCAGCGATGCGCGGCGACGTAATCGTCGACGGCCGCAACATTTTCGACAAACCGGAGGCCGCAGCCGCCGGATTCCGCTACTTCGGAATCGGCAAATAACCGAAAAAACGGCCCGCGATGAGCGGGCCGTTTTCATTCGGATTCGGTTTTACAGCATCGGAATCACCGTCACGTAGATTGCGGCGATGATGGCCGACGTGATGACGCCCGTGACGTTGGCGCCCAATGCGTCGGGCAGCACCAGCGACGACGGATTGTCGTGCGAAACGATCTTCTGGGCGACTTTGGCCGTCGTCGGCACGCAGCTCACGGCGGCGATGCCGATCACGGGGTTGAAATTGCCCCGCTTGATGAAATACATGGCATAGCCGCCCAGAATGCCCCCGATGCCCGAGATCAGCAGGGCGAGGATTCCCAGCACGAGCAGTTTGAGCACCGTGGGATCGAGCAGCGTGTGCGCGTCGCACAGCACGCCGAGCAGGATTCCCAGGAAAAAGGTCGACCCGTAGAGCATCGGTCCGCTGATGAAATCGTTCACGTGTTTCAACCCCGACTCCTTGATGACCACGCCGATGAAGAGCGAAAAGAACAGCGGAGCCGCCACCGGGAACAGCAGACAGAGAATCACGCACATCACCACGGCGAACGAAATCTTGGTCGCGGCGTTGTATTGCTTCGGCGCCTTTTTCGGCGGCGTCATCTTGATGGCCCGCAGGCGTTTGGGGACCATCGCCCGCACCAGATAGGGGTATCCGCCATAGGTCAGTCCCAGGTAGAGATAGGCCACGACGGTGATCGGCACGAATATCTCCTTCGAGAGGTTGAGCGACGTGAAGAGCACCATCGGCCCGTCGGCCCCGCCCACCATGGCGATCGAGGCGCTGTCGCTGGGGCTCAGGCCCATCGAATAGGCGATCGGCAGCACGGCGAAGGTCCCCAGCTCGGCGCACAGCGCGAGGAACATGCTCTGCAGGGGTTTCGCCAGCAGGAAATTGATGTCGAGCATCGTTCCGATGCCCATGAATATCAGACAGGCTATCAGGCCGTTGCTGAAGGTGAAGGTGTAGACGGGCTGCAGGAAATCGATCTGCAGGATGTTCATCAGCTGGTCGGTATCGGTCACCATCGGGTCAAGGAACAGGTTGCCGTGGTCCCCTCCGGGGAAGATCAGCACACCGGCATTCACAGCCGCCATACCCAGTCCCATGGGGATCATCACCAACGGTTCCAACACCCCTTTGCGTCCCAGATAGACCAGCAGAATGCCCAGCAGTATCAGCCCGATGCGCGAATACATGATCGCCGGGTCGGACTGCAACAAGGTCGAAATGCCCTGAAAAATATTGCCCAAATCAAATTTTTCCATGGTGCAGTTCGTATAAACGGCTCATTTCCGGGTCTTGTTTCCCGGCGTCCAAAAGATTTCCGAAATGATACTCGGCCAGTCCGTCCTGTGTGCGGGCCGCCTCGGCCTGCGCCTCCTCGTCCGGCGCCATATCCGCCAGGGAGCCGTCGTCCGTCCGGGTCGCCGACCAGATGTAACGGTAGGTGTGCGTCAGGTCCATCCGGTAAGCCCGGAGCCATCTCCGGCCCCGTTCCATCGAGGCGGAGATACTCTTCCCGCCGAAATGGGAGAAGAGAAAGGTCATTCCTTTGAGCACATACGCGAATGCAATCCCCACGATAAACGTGAAGCCCATCATCAGCGCAGTCTCTTCGATTATATACAACAGATTCATCGCTTTATTTTTCTAAGGTTCAATGTTATGTGCACGACATCATGCCCCGGACCATGCGGTCTTCGGGGGCGGTTCGCACACGGAACTCGCAGGCACGGTGCATCCGCAGAGGACACGCCGCACCGTTTAAATAAAGGGATGAGAGGCTAAATGACCAGAATGCCGAACCGGAGGTAATCGGCGTGATGGAACGGCCGGGCCGTCAGGCGGCCCTGCAGCAGGGATACGACATATTGCGTGCAGCAGCTCTGCACCAGCGAGAAATGCCGTCCGACGCCGTAATCCCGGACATCGACGTGCACCCTGCGCGGACTTTCCAGCTGTTTGCGCAGCGCACGCATGGGAGAGGGAACGGCCGGCCGGACAGTCTCCGTCGCAAAATAATCGGCATACAGGGACGAAACGGAGTAGCACTCCGACATCCGGACGCCATCGTACGACACACCGGATTCCGCGCCCGCATCCTTCGCCGACGACAGCGAAGAGAGCAACAGAAACAACAATATGAATACCGGCGTTTTCATGTCCCGAAACAAATTCTATCGTTCAAATTTAGTACAAATTCGAGAAACAAACAAGCCCGCGGCAAGAATCTTTTCATCGCGGTTTTTTCGAATCCGCAGGCAGGGATTTTCCAGACAAATCCGTTCCGGAATTGAACTATACCCCGTCCCAAAAGGCGATTCGCAGGGCGAAAATTCGGCGTAATTTTGCAACGATCAAACATCGCATTATGAACAACGACAACAGCAAAACGTTCCTGCTCGTCCTGCTGGGCCTGCTGACGGCATTCGGTCCCTTCGTGACGGATATGTACCTGCCGACGCTCCCGGCCATGACGGATTTTTTCCATACCGCCTCGTCGATGGTGCAGATGGGACTCACCACCAGCATGATCGGCCTGGCTGCCGGGCAGCTGCTCTTCGGCCCCCTGAGCGACAAGTACGGACGCCGCACACCGCTACTGACGGCCATGTGGCTCTTCATCGGCTCCACGCTGCTCTGCATCTTCGCCTCGGACATCCGCCAGTTCGTCACCGCGCGTTTCCTGCAGGGCATCGCCGGTTCGGGCGGCATCGTCATCTCGCGGTCGGTGGCCACCGACCGTTTCGGAGGCCGCGACCTGGCCCGGATGCTGGCGCTGATCGGCGCCGTCAACGGCGTCGCACCGGTCGTCGCACCCATCATCGGCGGCACCTTCACCGACTCCATCGGCTGGCAGGGCATCTTCGCCATCCTGCTGGCGCTGGGATGCATCCTGCTCGCGGGCTGTTTTCGCCTGCGCGAATCGCTGCCCGCCGAGCGCCGCAGCGCCGTGGCCTGGGGCGACATCTTCCGCAGTTTCGGCACCGTGCTCCGCAACCGCCGCTACCTGGCCTACGTCCTGCAGATGGGCTTCGCCCAAGGCGTACTGTTCGCCTACATCGCCTCCTCGCCCTTCATCGTGCAGGGGCACTACGGATTCACGGCTTTCGAATTCAGCATCTGTTTCGCCGTCAACGCCGTGGCCATCGGCGGAGCCGCGGCCTGCTCGATCCGCTTCCGCCGCCCCGAACGAAGTACCCGCGCCGGATGCGCGGGCATGCTCCTCTTCGCTGCCGCCGAAGCCGCAGCGCTCGCCCTCGGATGCGGTTTCTGGGTTTACGAAGGACTGCTCTTCGGCCTGCTGTTCGCCATGGGGCTCACCTTCACCTCCTCCACGGCGCTGGCTATGGAATCGGCCCGCGAAAACGCCGGCACAGGCTCGGCCCTGCTGGGCGCCGTCTGCTTCTCGTTCGGCGGCATCGTCTCGCCGCTGGTCGGCATCGGCAACACGCTCTTATCCACGGGCGCGGTCTTCGTTGCCTGCGCCCTCTGCTCGTGGCTCTGCCTGCGCATCGTCCCGCGGCACGCCCGGCAGGTCGCCGCTGCCTGACAAAACGCCGCCGGAGCAAATGCTCCGGCGGCGTCTGTTTATCGGTTGTCTATCCCGTTCCACATTTCGGGACGGCTCTCCGCACCGACCGGCCGCAGTTCGGCCGACATCCGTTCCCACGCGGCGTATTGCTCGGGCGTAAGTATCTTGCGGAATTTCCGGGCCTGCGCCTTGCGGCGGGCTTCCGCCTGCTCACGCATCGCATCCGCGTCCGGAGCCATCCGGCGCTCTCCCGGCTGCATACCGCCCGGACCGCTGTGCCCGCCCGGCATTCCCATTCCGGGTCCGCCGCCGCGCATCCCGCCGGGGCCGCCCGCCATTCCGCCCCGCGGACCACCGGGCCCTCCGCCCGGACCGCCGCCGAAACCGGACTGCCGGGGCATATCGCTCTTATACTGGTTATAGAGCGTCTTGTAGACCTGCTTGAGCTGTTTGTCGTTCAGTCCCAACGCACTCCGCAGCCGCTGCGACTCGCGCATGGCCATTGCCGAGGGATCGGCCTGCACCCGCTGCATGGGTACGGGTTCCGTCGCTCCTCGGACGGCGTCATAACCGCTCCGCTCCTGCGCCACAGCCGCCGTACCGGTAAGCACGGCCGCCAAAATCAAAATCGATACCTGTTTCATCCGTTTGCCTGTTAAACACAAAATAAACCGAAAAACCGGCGGATTATTGTCCGCAGCGCACAAAAAAGGGCCGGGATACCCCGGCCCGGAACGGCATCGCCGACAGCGCTTATTTGCGCACCTTGACGATGATCTTGCGCATCGTACCCTCGCCCACCATCGGAGCGTGGCCGTCCTCGGGGAAAAGCACCGTGAACTGGCCGGGACGCAGCGTGTAGTAGGTCTGCGGCACGTCGTCGAAGAACTGGATGTCCTTCTCGGCATCGAATTCGCCCTGCGGCAGTTTGAGGTCCTTGCGCTCGCTCCAGCCGAAGGACTCCTCCCGGCCGGAGATGAGCACCTGAATGTCAATATATTCGTTATGCACCTCGAGTTTGGCGTCGGGTTTCTGCTTGAGCTCGCGCTCCATCACGTTGACATAGATATCCTTACCGTCCAGTTCGTGGATTCCCGGCTCCATCGTCGTCCAGTCCGTCGAGGCAATCAGCGCGAAGGCCTTTTTCATGCGCGGGTTGACGTTTTCGTACAACGCGCTGTTTTTCAGAGAGTCTAAAATCATGTTTTTATGTTATGTGTTATCCGTTTCCGCGTTTCCCGGCCGCCGGAGCATCTCCGCAGCCGCAGACAAAGTTAACAAGAATTTTTATTTTAACAAAGCGGCGAAAAAAGCATTATATTTGGTATTGCAATGTTTTACCGAACCGCCCCCGATTCGGTTTTGAACCCATCCGATTTTTTCGTACTTTTATAAAAAATAATCCGATCATGGACTTTACAGACATCAAACTCTCGGGCAAAACCCGTCGTGAACACGATCTGCTGGGTGAAATGGAAATCCCGGCGGAGTATTATTTCGGTGTGCAGACCATGCGTGCCGTGGAGAATTTCCACATCAGCCGCGTGCGGCTGTGCTTCTTTCCGGAGCTGATCCGGGGGCTGGCCGACGTCAAGCAGGGCGCCGCCATGGCCAACCTCGAGCTGGGGCTGCTCGACCCCGGGATCGCCAATGCCATCATCCGGGCCTGCGAGGAGCTGCGTGCCGGAAAGCTGCAGGAACAGTTCGTGGTCGACATGGTGCAGGGCGGCGCCGGCACCTCGACCAACATGAACGCCAACGAGGTGATCGCCAACCGGGCGCTCGAACTCCTCGGACACGAAAAGGGCGAGTACGCATACTGCCATCCCAACAACCACGTCAACCTCTCGCAGTCGACCAACGACGCCTACCCCACGGCCGTGAAGATCGCACTGGTGCGGAGCATCGAGAAACTGGTCGGCGCACTGCGCGAACTGATTGCGGCGTTTCACGCCAAGGGCGAAGAGTTCGCCCATATCATCAAGATGGGGCGCACACAGCTGCAGGACGCCGTGCCGATGACCCTCGGGCAGGAATTCGAAGCCTACGCCGCCAACCTCACCGAGGAGACCGAGCGGCTGGAGGACAACCTGAAACTCTTCTACGAAATCAACATGGGCGCCACGGCCATCGGCACGGGCATCAACGCCGACCCCGACTATGCGGAGGTCTGCACGCGGTGCCTGCGCGAAATCACGGGACTGCCGCTGGTCAAGGCGTCGAACATGATCGAGGCCACGAACGACACGGGCGCCTTCATCATGAACTCCTCGGCGCTGAAACGCCTCGCCGTCAAGCTCTCGAAGATTTGCAACGACCTGCGTCTACTCTCGTCGGGTCCCCGCTGCGGACTGAACGAGATCAACCTCCCGCCGCGCCAACCGGGTTCGTCGATCATGCCGGGCAAGGTCAACCCCGTGATTCCCGAGGTCGTCAATCAGGTGTCGTTCCGCGTCATCGGCAACGACCTCACGGTGACCATCGCCTCCGAGGCAGGCCAGCTGGAGCTGAACGTCATGGAGCCGATCATCGTCCACTGCCTGTTCGAAAGCATCGAAATGCTGGTCAACGCCATGAACACCCTGCGCGAAAAGTGCATCGTCGGAATCACGGCCAACGAGGAGGTCTGCCGCCGGATGGTCTACAACAGCATCGGGCTGGTGACGGCGCTCAACCCCTATCTGGGTTACGAAACCTCGACCATGTTGGCCAAAGAGGCGCTCCAGACCGGCAAGGGCATCTACGACCTGGTCCTGGAACACGGACTGATGAGCGAGGAGGAGCTGCACAAGGTGCTGCTGCCCGAAAACATGGTCCATCCCCGCCGCAAAATCGAAGAATAAACGGAACGGCCCGGGCTTTCAGAAGCCCGGGCCGGTTTGTCTGAAATGCGCCGGTCTACGAACTCTTCCTCAGCCGCACGACGACGGGATGGTGGTCCGAATACTCGACCGGCAGCACCTCGTAAGAGAGCGTTTCGAGCCCCTCGGAACTCAGCACATAGTCGATGCGCAGCGTGTTGTAAAATCCCCGGAACGTATGCGAATAGCCCGAGCCGCACTCGCTGAAAGCGTCGCGCAGCCCTTTGGCCATCGTGCGGTAGACATACGACATCGGCGTATCGTTGAAATCGCCGCAGACGATCTTCCGCGTGCGCGTCGCGCCCACGACCTTGGCGATGCTGTCCACCTGCCGGGCCCGCAGCACGCTGTTCTCGCGCAGGCGCGTGACGATGCTGCGTATCCGGGTCTCGCGGGCCGTATCCGAGAGGAAGCGGTGCCCGGTGATAAACTCGTTGTCCGAAGCGTTGATGGCCGTCGAGCGGAGGTGGTTGTTGAACACACGCACCGTGTCGTCGCCCACCATCACGTCGGCCCAGACCGACGACGAAGGCGTCAGCACCGTGCCGGTGCGCAGGATGCGGTATTTGCTCAGGACGGCCATCGTCGCGCCGTAGACCGAGTCGGGAGCCTGCGTGCGTCCGAAATGGGCGCTTTCATACTTTTCGTCGAGCAGGGCGAACTCCTCGGAACGCTCCGCGAGACGGGCGTTGAACTCCTGCAGGCAGATGATATCGGGGTCCTGTTCGGCGACCAGCTGCAGGATGTCGTCGACACTGCTGCCGCCGTTCTCGCCGTAGAAATTGCGGACGTTGTACGTCATCACCCGGAATGCCCCACGGTCGTAAACCGCCTCTTCGGCATAGCTGCGGCGGATTTCGGGTCTCCAGAACAGCGAGACCTTGAAAAGTCCCGCCACGACGATCACCAGCATCACCACAGCCCGCACCCTGCGCCAGCGGATAACCCAATAAAGCATCAGCACGACCGATGCGACATAGATGCCGGGGGCGGCGAGTCCCAGCACGGGAAAGAACCACACGCGGCCGGGATCGACGTAAGGAACCAGGTAGGTGAGCACCGTCGCGACGGCCGCCACGACGGTCGCGAGCGTCAGGATAAGGTCGAGAAGCCACATGAACACGCTGCGGCGGCGTTTCGCCGGACGTTCTCCGTAGTCGTTGTAATACTCCTGCGCCATCGTTTAGAAACGGATCGTTCCGCGGTGTTTCCACCACTGCAGCAGCAGAAAGCCCCACAGCATACCGCCCACATGGGCGAAATGGGCCACGTTGCCCACGCCCCTCCATCCGAGGAACAGCTCGATGACGGCATAGATGATGACGAACCACTTGGCCTTCATCGGAATAGGGGGTATCAGGAGCATGATGACCGCATTGGGGTGCATCACGCCGAATGCCAGCAGCAGGCCCATCACGGCGCCCGAAGCACCGACCAGCACCAGCGGCAGTTCGCCGAAGGCCAGCGCCGTGAGGTACTGGATCAGCGCCGCGCCGATGCCGCAGACCATGTAGAAAGTCAGGAAGCGCTGCGACCCCAGTTCGTATTCGAGCGTGCGCCCGAACATCCACAAGGCGAACATGTTGAAGAAGATATGCTCGAAATTTGCATGCAGGAACATGTAGGTAATGAACTGGTAGGTGTGGAAGAACGGCGTCCCGAGCGACAGGGCGCAGTACTCCATGATCTGGTTGCCCACGGGCAGCAGCGCCGTGGCCATATAGACCAGCACATTGATGATTATCAGGTTCTTGACGACCGGAGGGGTCTGAAAATAGCGATTCATGAATGTTTTAATTTTTGCAAATGTAACCTTTTCCGCGGGATTATCCCAGCTTGGCCCGCAAATCTTCGGGGGTGATCTCCGCGGTGATTGCCTTGCCCGAGGGCGAAAAACTGAAATTGCCCGTGTCGGCCAGCTGCGCCAACAACGCCGCGGCCTCTTCACGCGCCAGCGTCCGCCCGACGCCCCTGGAGCCCGAACGGGCCATCACGGCGGCGATCTTCTCCCGCCGCACGTCGGCCAACGACACGGGGGTCGCAAAGGCCTGCAGCAGGTCGAACAACAGCTTGTCCACCGAGTCGGCGGGCATATCGGCAGGCGTACCCTTCACCTCGACGGCCCCTTCGCCGCAGAAATCGATGTCGAAGCCCAGCGAAGCGAACTCCACGGCGTTCTCCTCCAGCAGGGCGTATTCGTCACCCGACAGCACCAGCCGCTCGGGAAACAGCAACTGCTGACTCACCGACGAACCGCTGCCCAGCATGCGCAGGTAATCGGCGTAAAGAATCCGTTCACGGGCGCGGCGCACGTCCACCACCACGAAACGGCCGCTGAGCAAAGCGGCGACATACCCGCCCGGCAGCGGCATGGGATCGGTGAACTCCGGACGCTGCGCCATGTCGAAACGCTGCTGTTCGGGAGCGGCCTCCGAAGGGATGAAATCCAGGGCGCTGTCGTCGAAACCGCCGCCCGGAACGATCTCGAAACCGCCGCCCGACTCGATCTCCTCGAACTCCCCGCCGTCCGCCACGGACAGACTGAAACCACCGCCCCGCGGAAATGCGGGTGCGGCGCTCCGACCCCCGCCCGGACGGAATCCCGCAGCGGGACTCTCCGACACGACACCGCCGCCGCGGTAAGGTACATCGAAACCCGTGAAATCTTCGTTGGGATCGGGCGCCGACGGGTCGATATACTCCTCACGGAACGGATTATAGTCGCTGTTGGACATCGCCTGAGGCTCGCTGTACACGGCGCCCTTCTGCAGCACGGGTATCTCCACCGCACCTTCACGGTCGAAATCCATCAGCGGCACGGCACCCGTCTTGGCCAGCGTCTCGCGCACGGCGGCGTTGATAATCTGCCACACGGCCTCCTCATCGGCGAACTTCACCTCGGTTTTCTGCGGATGGACGTTCACGTCGATACGCCCGGGGTCGATCGTCAGGAAGAGAAAATACGACGGCTGGCAATTCTCGGGAATCAGTTTCTCATAGGCCTTCAGGATGGCGCTCGTCAGGTAGGAGCTCTTGAAAAAACGTCCGTTGACGAACAGATACTGCTCCGTATTGCGTTTCTTGGCGGCCGCCGGACGGCCGATATAGCCTTCGATGCGGGCGATCGAGGTGTCGGCCTCGACCTCCAGCAGGTTCTGCTTGATGTGACGCCCCACCACATCCACGATGCGGCCCGCCAGCGACGCGGCCTGCAGCGTGTAGACCGGGGCGTCGTTGGCGTAAAGCTCGAAAGCGATCTGCGGATTGCAGAGCGCGATACGCTGAAACTCGGCCTTGATCTGCGAAGCCGACGTGGTGCTCTTGTCGAGGAATCTCCGGCGTGCCGGCACATTGTAGAAGAGGTTGCGCACGAAGAACTGCGACCCCACGGGACACATCACGGGAGTCTGCGACGCGAACTGCCCGCCGTTGATCTCGGTCTGGGTACCCACCTCGTCGCCCTCCTGCCGCGTGCGCAGTTCGACCTGCGCCACGGCGGCAATCGAAGCCAGCGCCTCGCCGCGGAATCCGAACGTATGCAGGGCGTAAATATCCTCCACGGCCCCGATCTTGCTCGTGGCATGGCGGTCGAAGGCCATACGCGCGTCGATGGGCGACATGCCGCAGCCGTCGTCCACAATCTGTATCAGGTCCTTGCCGCCGTCGCGGAAATTGACTTTCACGGAGGTCGCGCCTGCGTCGATGGCGTTTTCCATCATCTCCTTCACCACCGAAGCGGGCCGGTTGACGACCTCGCCCGCAGCGATCTGGTTGGCGACGACCTCGGGTAGTAATCGGATCTTGTCTGCCATTTACTCTTCCTGGTAATCGTTGGGAACGACCGTGATGGGTGCATAGGGATTGAACTCCTCCGCGGCCTGCTCGGTCGGAACCGGTGCGGGCTGGGTCCGGGCACGCAGGAACACATCGGCCAGTTTCGGGTACAGCAGGTAGATGAACAGCAGCACCAGCACCGCCGCCGCGGCCATTTTCAGGATGCGGCCCTGCCCCGTCTTATTATCGTTGGCACGCCGCGCGGCACGGGCGTCGCGCTGGGTGCGGATGTACTGCCCGGGCTTGTACTCACGCCCGGCATCCTCGGCCCGTTCGCCGTGGAGTTCGGCCCGGCGCTGCTCACGGGCCTCCTTCTCGGGGTCGTAATAGCGCGGGATGTAGTTGAATTTGTTCGCGTGCTTTTTAAACGGGGTAAAGCCTAACATGATCGTCCTGTTCTAAATATAAAAGAAAAATTCGTCTCCTCTACTTGGTAAAGGTACGAATTTTCCACGGTTTTAGTATCTCCTTACCGGAAGAAACTCTTCATCCGTTCGAAAATATTCTGGTTCTTGACCGATTCTGCCTTCTGGAAACCGGGCTGCGCCGCCAACTGCTCGACGAGTTTCTTCTCCTCGGCCGAGAGCTTCGCGGGAATGGTGATGTCCACCACCACCAGCTCGTCGCCGCGGCCGTAGCCATTCACGTCGGGCAGACCCTTGCCGCCCAGACGCAGCACCTTGCCGGCGTGCGTTCCCGGGGCGATCTTGATCTTGGCGCGTCCGTCCACGGTCGGCACCTCCACCGTACCGCCCAGCAGGGCCGTCGTCACGGTGATATTGAGGTTGTGGATCAGGTCGTTGCCGTCGCGCACCAGTTCGGGGTTCGACTCTTCTTCGATCATCACCAGCAGGTCGCCGTTCACGCCGCCCTGACGGGCCGCATTTCCCTTGCCCGTGACCGTGAGGACCATGCCTTCGCCCACGCCGGCCGGAATGCGGATCTCCACAACCTCCTGGCCGCGCAGCGTCCCCTCGCCCTTGCACTTGTCGCACTGCGCCGTGATGACCTTGCCCGAACCGCCGCACGTGGGGCACACGCCCTGCGTCTGCATGCGGCCGAAGAAGGTGTTTTCCACACGCGAGACATACCCCGTGCCGTTGCAGGTCGGGCAGGTCGAATAGGAGTTGGCATCCTTGGCCCCCGTGCCGCCGCACTTGTCGCAGGCGATGGTTTTGTTGATCTTGAGCTTCTTAGTGACGCCGTTGGCGATCTCCGCCAGGGTCAGCTTCACCCGCACACGGATGTCCGACCCGCGGTTCACATGGTGACGCGCCCCGCCGCCTCCCGACGAGCGGAACCCGCCGCCGAAATGGCCGCCGAAATGGCCGCCGAAGATGTCGCCGAACTGCGAGAAGATGTCCTCCATCGAGAACCCTCCGCCGCTGAATCCGCCGAACCCGCCGGCTCCGCCGCCCGCCGCACCGCTCATTCCGGCGTGGCCGAACTGGTCGTAACGGGCGCGTTTGTCGGGATTCGACAGCACGTCGTAGGCCTCCGCGGCCTCCTTGAATTTCTCCTCGGCCTCCTTGTCCCCGGGGTTTTTGTCGGGGTGGAACTGGATGGCCGCTTTGCGGTATGCCTTCTTTATTTCGTCAGCGTTAGCGTTTTTCTGGACGCCCAGCACTTCGTAGTAATCCCTTTTTTCTGCCATGGTCTTACTCTCCTACAACAACTTTTGCGAAGCGCAGCACCTTGTCGCCCAGCTTGTAACCCGTTTGAACGACATCGATGACCTTGCCCTTCTTCTCGTCTCCGGCGGCGAACCGGGCGACGGCCTCCGAAAGATCGGCGTCGAACTCCTTGTCCAGCACCTCGATCTCGGTCACGCCCTTCTGGCGCAGCGCCTCGGTGAATTTCTGCGAAATGAGCGTCACGCCCGCCCGCAGGGCCTCCAAATCGTCGCTCTTGTGCATGGCGTCCACAGCACGCTGCACGTCGTCGCGCACGGGCAGCATGGCCAGCAGCACGTCGCGGCCTCCGGTCTGCACCAGGTCCATCTTCTCCTTGAGCGTGCGCTTGCGGTAATTGTCGAACTCGGCCTGCAGGCGTATGAATTTGTCCTGCCACTGGGCCACAGCCGATTCGAGCGCCTTGGCGGCATCGCACTCGACAGACGGATCGTCGTCTGTCATTGTGTCAGTCGCATCGTCACCGTCATCTGACACATTGGCACAAGGCTCGCCATCGCACGAAGGATAGCCCTCGCCCGGAACGAACCCCTCGTCACCGCTAACCGCTTCATTATAAACTTTTTCCTTTTTCATATTTAGTGATTTTTCAGTTTTCCTCCCCTTATTCGAACAAATTACATACCAACCCGGCTAAGAGCCGGGCTTCAAGGGCGATGCCTGCGTATCGGACATCGAACCCGATCTGCGCCGCTATCGTCCAAAAGCCGTTTCACGGCAAAACAAAGCTATCCGATGATGAAAATCGCCGGCCGTTTATTCAGTTCGGGCAACGGACGCCGCCGCCACTCCCCCGCCGCATGGGTTTCGATCCGCTCGCCGGGGGCTGTCAGGTCCACAGCCACCGTCAGGCGCGTCTCCGGGGCCAGCGTCTGCACCAGCTGCTCCATCAGTTTCACGTTGCGGTACGGCGCCTCGATAAACAACTGCGACTGCCCTTCGGTCAGGGCCCGTCGTTCGAAAAAGCGAATGGCTTTCGCCCGCTCGGGCGGCTTTACGGGCAGATAGCCGTTGAAGGCGAACGACTGCCCGTTGAGTCCCGAAGCCATCACCGCGAGGATGATCGACGACGGCCCCACGAGCGGCACCACGCGGATGCCGCGGCGGTGGCACGCCTCGACGACCAGCGCCCCCGGATCGGCGACGCCCGGCACCCCCGCCTCAGAGATCACCCCCGCCGAACGGCCGTCCAGCAAGGGTTTCACCAGCTCTTCGACCTCTTGCCCGGCGGCGGTATGCTCATTCAGTTCACGAAACTCCAGCGTGTCGATGGGCCGCGCAACGCCGGCTTTCGACAGGAACCGCCGCGCCGACCGGGTGTTCTCGACGATGAAATAGTCCAGCGCGTCCATCACCCCGCGGTTGGCCGCGGGCAGCACCTCCCACGGCGCCGTTTCGTCCGAAATCGGACAGGGTATCAGGTAGAGGGTCCCGTAAGCCATTACTCTTTCAGGTAAATCCGTTTCACACGCCCCGACACCGAGGTCATGATCTCATAGGGGATGGTGTCCAGCACGCGGGCCATTGTTTCGAGGTCGTTGCCCGGCTCCGCCGAGAAAATCACCGCCTCGTCGCCCTCCCCGACGCCCGGAATGTCCGTGACATCGATCATGCAGCTGTCCATGCAGACCCGCCCCACAATCGGCGCAGGCTGTCCCTTCACCAACATCGACCAGCGTCCGCAGCCCAGGTGGCGGTCCAGTCCGTCGGCATAACCGATCGGCACGGTCGCCGTCACGGTCGGCCGCAGGAGCTTCCCGGCACGCCCGTACCCCACGGCGTCGCCCGCCTCCAGGGGCTTGAGCTGCACGATGCGGGTCCTGAGCGTCGACACCGGACGCAGTCCCGCATTGTGCTCCCAGCCAAACCCGTACAGTCCCAGCCCGAGACGGCACATGTCGAACTGCGCCTCGGGGAAACGGTCTATGGCCGCCGAATTGGCCGTATGGCGAATCACGGGATACGGCAGCGACGCGGCAATGGCAGCGCTCATGCAGTCGAACCGCACAATCTGCGCCCGTGTGTAGACATCCTCCTCGGGCATATCGGCGCAGTTCAGGTGCGAAAAGACCGACGCCACCTTCACGGCGGGCAGTTTCGGCAGCTCCTCGCACAACCTTCCGATCTCGTCCTCCATAAATCCCAGCCGGTGCATGCCCGTGTCGAGTTTCAGGTGGATGGGATAGCGAATCTCCCCGGCGTGGGACACCGCATCGGCGAAATCCGCCAGCGAACGGAAGCTGTATATCTCGGGCTCCAGCCGGTTGGCGATCATCTGGTCGAAACTGTCGGCATCGGCGTTCAGCACCACAACGGGCATCGTGATCCCCCGTTCGCGCAGCAGCACGCCCTCATCGGCGAACGCTACGGCCAGATAGTCCACGCCCTGATGCTGGAGCATCTGCGCGACCTCGAAATCCCCGGCACCGTACGAACCCGCCTTGACCATCGCCACGAGCTTCGTCGAAAAGTCCAGCTTCGAGCGGAAATAGTTGAGATTGTGAATCATGGCATCGAGATCGACCTCCAGCACCGTCGTATGGCTCTTGCGGGCCAGGGCGTGGGCCAGCTTTTCGAAGCGATACTCCCGGGCCCCTTTCAGCAGTACGGCACGACCCGCCACGGCCCGGCGGCCGATACGGGCGATGCACTCGTCGGTCGAGGCGTAAAACTCCTTGTCGCAGTCGAACAACGGGGCATAGCGTTTCAGCTTGGGCCCGATGCCGATCAGCGTGTCGATACCCGCCCGCGAGACCATCCCGGCCACCCGGCCGTACAATTCATCGTCCGTCAGGCCGCTCTGCGCGATGTCCGACAGCACCAGCGTCCGGCGGCGCGACAACGCCACGTTGTGCAGGTAGTCCAGCGCCAGCGCCAGCGAATTGAGGTCGAGGTTGTAGGCGTCGTTGATGAGCACCGAATCGTTGATGCCGTCCTTGACCTCCAGTCGCATGGCGACCTCGGGGGCTTCGGAGAACGACGGCGCGGGATAGCCCATCGCCGCGCAGAACGCCTCGACAATCTGGGCGTTGCGGCGCGACGCCTCGTTGCCGATCACCGCCTCGGGAACCTGATGCGACGCCGCGGCGTCGCAGAGCTTCCGCCCGGCGAACCGCGAGGCGATCATGCGTCCCAGCGGCTCGTAATAGCTATGGTAGACGATGGTCCGGGCCCGGTGGGCGAGGATCATCTTTTCGTTGCATTTCTGTTCCAGATTGAGGAAATTCTCCTGATGTGCGTCGCCTATCGACGTGAAGACCACCACATCGGGACGGATGATGCGTTCCAGCCGCGCCATCTCCCCGGGTTTCGAGATACCCGCCTCGATCAGCGCCAGCTGCTCGTCGCCCTCGATCATCAGCACCGACAGCGGCACGCCCAGCTGCGAATTGTAGCTCTTGGGCGAACGGTAACACTTCATTCCCGCAGGCAGTTCCTCGGCGATCCACTCCTTGATGACGGTCTTGCCGTTCGACCCGGTGATGCCGACCACCGTACCCTTGAACTGCGCCCGGTGATAGGCCGCCAGGCATTGCAGGGCCGCAATGGCGTTCCCGACCACGACATATCCGCACCCGGGCAGCGCCTCGCCCCGGCGTTCGGTGAGGAACGCCCTCACTCCGCGTGCATACATCTGCGCGATGTAGTCGTGCGAATCGTGGTTGGCGCCGCACATGGCCACGAACATCGGTCCGGAGCCCAGCTCGCACGTCAGCGAGCGGCTGTCGGTCACCACCGACTGTACCTCGCAGTCCGTCCCCGAGAATTTGCCGCCTACAATGGCGGCGATTTGTGAAAGCAGATATTTCATAGAATATCCAAATTATCTTTTATGACCGTTCTTGTGCTCCGACCGCCGTAACCCGCGGCGTTTCGCCGCGTTTACAAATCTGACCCCACCCCAAACCCCTCCCTCGGGAGGGGCTTGTCGCATCGCAACCGGGATGTCTCAAAAAATGCTAATCCTGCTTAAAAGTAATTATCGTTATCCCCGCTCCGCCGCGGTCGGCATGTTCGTCCGCCGCCGAGGCGATCTCCGGCACCGTGCGCAGGTAGCGGCGAATCTCCTCTTTCAGAGCCCCCGTACCCTTGCCGTGGAGGATAGACACCGTGCCGACGCCCACCATCAGCGCATCGTCGATGAAATTCCGCACCTGCTCCAGCGCCTCCGACGCCCGCATGCCGCGCACGTCGATATGGTCCCTGAAATTGAGCTTGCGCGACGAAATATCCACCGACACCACCGTCCGGGCCGTCACGGGGCGCGTCGCCTCGCGGTATTCGTTGTTCGACACCACCGTCAGCAACGCCTTGTCCACCGTCGTCAATATCTGTCCGAATGCCACCTGCGCCCGCCGTCCCTTCACCGACTGCACCACGCCGACCATCTCCTGCCCGGCCATGCGGACCTTCGACCCCTCCACCACCTCGCGCGGCTTCTCGGGCGTCGGCGCAGGCTCTTCGGCGGCCTTCGCACCCTGCCGCGCCTTGCGCTCGTCGCGCCGCTGGCGGCGACGCTCGATACGCTCGATCTCGCGGGCCACATCGGCCTCCTTCGCCGCCGAATCGGCCTTTTCAACCTCCTCACGGAACTCGTCCAGTTCATGCCGCGCCAGCCGCGTCAACTCCTTCTCGGCCTGCGCCTCGCGGATGGTCCTGATCGTATTCTCGATCTGTTTGTTGGCGTCGGCAATCAGCTGCCTGGCCTCCTGCTTGGCTTTTTTCAGAATCTCCTGCCGCTCGGCGCGGATCTTCGCCAGCTGTTCGGCATAATTCTGCTCCAGCTCCTCGACCTTGCGGTCCGTCAGGCGGATACGATCGCGTTTCTGCTCCCAGTAGTGTTTGTCGCGGGCGATCTCGCGCAGCTGTTTTTCCAGGTTGATATGGTCCGACCCGGCCTTCTCGCCCGCCGTACGGATAATATCCTCCGGCAGTCCGATTTTGCGGGCTATCTCCACGGCGAACGAACTGCCCGGCTTGCCCATCTCGAGGCGGAACAGCGGACGGATATTCTGCACGTCGAACATCATCGCGCCGTTGGCGATGCCGTCGGTCGACGACGCATAGTATTTGATATTGGCATAGTGGGTCGTAATGACCCCATAGCACCCTTTCGCCAGCAGGCGTTCGAGGATCGCCTCGGCGATGGCCCCGCCGATGATCGGCTCGGTTCCCGACCCGAATTCGTCGATCAGCACCAGCGTGCGGTCCGATGCCCCCGCCAGCATGTGCTTCATGTTCAGCAGGTGGGACGAATAGGTCGAAAGATCGTTGTCAATCGACTGCTCGTCGCCGATGTCGATGCAGATGCTCTCAAACACGGGCAGCTCCGAGACCTCCGAGGCCGGCACCGGAAACCCGCACTGGAACATATACTGCACGATGCCCGTGGTCTTCAGGCAGACCGACTTGCCGCCGGCATTGGGGCCCGAAATGACGAGTATGTGCTTGCGGCGGTCCAGCTGCAGGTCCAACGGCACGATCTCGCGCCCCGCAGCTTTCAGCGTCTGCTGCAACAGCGGATGGCGGGCGTTCTTCAGCACCAACCGGTCGTCGGTCGAGAGGATCGGCCGCACACACCCGTTCTCCGAGGCCCAGCGGCCCTTGGCACGCAGCATGTCCACCTCGGCGAGGTAGTCGCCCGAATCGGCGATCAGCCCGGCGTCGGGACGGATCGATTCGGTGAATTCGGTCAGGATGCGCACGATCTCGCGCCGCTCGGCATATTCCAGTTCGCGCAACTCGTTGTTGATCTCCACCACCTCGACCGGTTCGACGTAGAAGGTCTTTCCCGTCGCCGACTCATCGTGGATGAATCCGTTCAATTTGCGTTTGTTGCCCGCGGCGACCGGAATCACGGCCCGCCCGTCGCGGATCGAAATCTGAGCGTCGGCATCGACGATGCCCGCCCCCTTGGCCGAAGCCAGCACGGCCTGCAGGCGCTTGGCCGCCTGTCCTTCGCGTTCGCGGATGGCCCGGCGAATCTCCTGCAGCGCCGGCGAGGCGTTGTCCTTCACATGGCCGAAGCGGTCCAGGATGCCCTCGATGCGCTGCACGATCTCCGGAAACGCCGCAACACCCCGCGTACGGGCGTAAAGCGCCGGATAGTGCTCCTCGCGGTTCAGGATAAAGGCGACGATGCCGCCGATGGCCGACAGCGCCTTATGCAGCACCGCGACCTCCTCCACGTCGAGGAACGAACCCTCGACCCTGAGTTTGGCGACGATATAATCGATATCGGGATACTCTCCCCCGGGGAAATCGCGCTCCATGTCGAGAACCAGACGCATCTCGTCGGAAAGCGCCAGCCGCCGCTCGATCTCGCGCGGCGAGGTCGAAAAACCCTCAGCGGCAAGCCGTTCGCGGGCGGCCCGCATGGTACAACGTCCTGCGACCTGCTCACGGAGCCGGTCGAAACCTATTTTCTGCTCGAATGTGGCAGGGTAAATCATGGAATCAAAGTCATATTAAATATCGGGGGCCATCTCGCTTCGGACTGGTTTCACCCACGGCCTTTGGCCGTGTATACAAGTCTGACCCCACCCCAAGCCCCTCCCTCGGGAGGGGCTTGTCGCGACGCAACCGGGATTTCATCCGAATTTACATCGGAAATGCAGACAAAACCTCTAATTACAACCTTTTCAGCGAATCGCGTTCGGCCTTGGCGGCGGCTTTGGCGGCTTTCCGGTCGGCCTTCTCCTGCATCTTCTCGGGACTGCGTCCGAAGAGCGAGAAATGGACGTAGCGGCCGGGATACTGCTCGAGGTTGGCCAGCAGCGACGCGAGGTTGTCGCTCGCCTCCGTGAGCGAATCGTAGAGCGCGGCGTCGGTCATCAGCTTGCCGACGGTCCCCTCGCCCGACTGAATCTTCTCCAGCAGGCCGTTGACCTCGCTCACCGCATCGGAGAGCTGCCGGGCGAATCCGGCGTCGGCCAGCTCCGCGGTGATGCGGTTCATGCTGCCCACGATGCTGTCCACCCGCGGGGCGTTCTCGCCGAGCATCGCGGAAAAAGCCGTGAGGTTGTCCACGGCGACCTTCAGGTTCTGCTTCTCGGCATCGAGAATGCCGGCCATGTCGCCCGTGATGGTGTTCAGGTGGCCCAGCGTCCCGGTGATATTCTGCGTGTTGGCCTCCATCAGGTTGTTGAGATTCGTCAGCGTGCGCGAGAGGTCGCCCGTCACCTGCGAAATCTTCTGTTTGAAGAACTCCAGCTCCGACCCGGCCACGTCCATCAGGTCGCGGTCGCGGCTCGAACGCAGCGTGTCGCCCTTTTCAAGATAGGTATGCGCCGATCCGTAGGTGATCTCGATGGCTTTGGCGCCCATCAGTCCGTTGCTGAAAATCTTGGCCTCGGAGTCGGTCGGAATGTGGTACTGACGCTTGACGGTCAGCTGCAGCACGACGTTGTCGCTGCGCTGGGGGTCGAACGAAATGCCCGTCACCGTACCGATTTTCACGCCTTTCATCATGATCGGCGAGGCCGTCTGCACGCCGTTGATCTGGTCATAGGCGGCGTAATACACCGAATTGCGGCTGAAGATGTCGAATCCTTTCAAAAACCGGACTCCGGCCCACGCGGCGATGAGCATCACCACGGCGAAAATTCCGATTTTAGCTTCTCTTTTCATATCTGAAATTTTATTTTACAATTTGCGTACCCCGGCAGCTGACCACAAAGGCCCCCGGGAATACCTTGCGCACCTCGGCGGCCTTGCGCTGGGCCGCGTCGCGCGTCTCGTATTCGCCCACACAGTATTTGTAGGGGAAACGCCCCTCGGAGGTGAACTGCTTCACCTTCCCCTTGTAGTCGCGGAACTGCGCCGAGGAGACCGGCACCTGCGTTGCCGAGGCCATCAGCTGGACCGTGTAGCGCAGGGGCTGTGCGGCAGGCTTCTGCGCCGGTTTTTCAGCAGCCTTCGCCGGCGTCTCCGTCTTCGATTTTTCCGCCGCGGGCTTCTCCTTCGGCTTCTCAGCGGCAGGTTTCGCCGTCTCCGCCTTCGGCTTTTCAGCCGCGGGTTTCGCAGGCTCCGCCGCAGGTTCGGGAGCCACGGTCTTCGCCAGCGCGTTCACCTGCTCCTCCTCGGCCATGCGCGTCCCGACCACATAGGCCGAATAGTCCCGCACGGCCTGGTAAAGCGACGCGGCGATCTCGTTCTGCCCCTTTTCCGACTTCATGTAGGCCGCCTCCTGGGGATTGGACATGAAGCCGATCTCAGTCAGCACGCCCGGCATGTCGGTGGCGTAGAGCACCCGCAGCAGCTGCGGCTTGATGCCGCGCGAATGGCGCCCGGCCTTGAGGTAGTTGTTCTGGATGCAGCGGGCCATGGCCATGCTGTACTCGCCGTAAGTGAACTGCAGGTTCTGAATATAGGCCCGCACGATGGCCGCCGTCCGTTCGTCGGACATGTCGATCAGGTCCTCGCGGTTGCTCTCGTAGAGGGCGTTCTCGTTGTAGCGCTGCTCCTTCGGGCTTTCGCCCATGATGAGCGTCTCGACACCCCGGGCCGCCGTGGCACGCGCCGCATTGACATGAATCGAGATGAAGAGGTCGCCCCCGGCCTTGTTGGCGATGTCGGCCCGCGCCTGCAGGTCCGAAGCCAGGTCCGGACCCAGGGCCTTGTCGGTCTTGCGGGTATAGACCACCTTCACACCCGGCATGCCGTCCTCGATGAGCTTGCCCAGCTTCAGGGCCACCTTCAGCGTCAGGTCCTTTTCATAGAGTCCCCCATAATGCGCCCCGGGAAATTTACCCCCGTGTCCGGCGTCGATCACCACGACTTCGAAGCCGTGCGCAATATTCCCCGCAACGGCAACGTTGGTTAAAACAGTTGCGGCTGCGAAGAGGAGTAGCAACAATGGTCGTGTGCGCATATTTAATGGTAACAAGTGTGAGCTTTCTGTATTTTTTTATCTATCTTTGTCGGGCTTAAAACGCGGCAGGAATGCTCCTGCGGGGCGTTCCGGGCGGTTTTGCCGACTTGTCGGCAAAGGTATGGAAAAAATTTGGGATTTTGGATAAAATTAGGGTAAAATATCTCTTGTCGGCGACGGTTCTGCTCCTGTTTGCCCAGATCGTTCTGGGCGGTGCGGCTCCCCGTGCGACGCTCGACGGCCCCGCCTCCGACACCCTTCCGAATCCCGCTCCCGCCGACACCGTGCACCCGCTTCCGACCGGCGAAGGGGCACCGTCCGTTCCCCCTTCGCGGCGCGAAACCCGCAAACAGGCCCGTGAAGAGGCCCGTCGCCGCGCCGCCTTCAACGCCCTTTCGCAGGAGGAGCGCGACTCGCTCTTTTCGTCGCAGGTCGATTCGCTCGTCGCCCGGAAAGCCGACTCGCTGGAGATGTCCCGGGCCGATTCGCTCGCGACGGACACGCTGCACCGCGACTCGGTCAAGAAACCGCGGCCCGCCGGCGCCTTCCTCGACGACCCGATTGCGGGCAAGAACACCGACTCGCTGGTCTACGACGTGCGCAACAAGCTGGTCTACATCTACAACCAAGGCGACGTCACCTACCAGAACAGCAACCTCAAGGCCGATTTCATGCGCATCGACATGAATTCGAAACTGGTCTACGCCTACGGCAAGCCCGACTCGGTGGAGGGCAAATTCATCATCACGAAACCGGAGTTCTCCGACGGTTCGGCCTCCTACCAGATGGACACGATCACCTACAACCTCGATTCGAAGAAGGCCAAGATCAAGGGCGTGGCCACACAGCAGGGCGACGGCTGGCTGGTGGGCGGCAGCGTGAAGAAGATGCCCGACAACACGATCAACATCCAGCACGGCAAATACACCACCTGCGACGAGACGGACCATCCGCACTTTTATCTGGCGATGACCAAAGCAAAGGTCATTCCGGGCAAGAAGGTCATCACCGGCCCGGCCTATCTGGTGATGGAGGACGTGCCGATCTATTTCCTCGGCATCCCCGAGGGGTTCTTCCCGATCAATATGGGCCCCAAGTCGGGCCTGCTGATGCCCACCTACGGCGAGGAGTATTCCAAGGGATTCTTCCTGCGCGACCTGGGCTACTATTTCACGCTGGGCGAATATGCCGACCTCGCCGTGCGCGGCGGATTCTACACGCTGGGATCGTGGGAGGCTTCGGCCGCCTCGCGCTACATCAAGCGCTACAAGTACAGCGGCAGTTTCAACATGCAGTATTCGAACGTCAAGACGGGTGAAAAGGGCGAGGACGACTACATCAAGCAGAGCAATTTCCGCATCCAGTGGACCCACTCGCAGGACGCCAAGGCCAATCCGGGATCGACCTTCTCGGCCTCGGTGAATTTCGCCACCAGCGGTTACAGCCGCTACTCGGCCACCAACCTCAACGACATTCTCGCCACACAGACCAACTCGACGGTCTCCTATTCGAAGAACTGGGCCGGCACGCCCTTCTCGCTCTCGGCCAACATGGCCATTTCGCAGAACTCGCAGAACAAGTCGATCTCGGTGACGCTGCCGACGGTGGTGTTCAACGTCTCGCGCTTCTACCCCTTCAAACGCAAGGAGAAGACCGGCAAGGACCGCTGGTACGAGAAAATATCGATGCAGTACACGGGCAAGATGACCAACTCAGTGACCACCACCGAGTCGGAGATTTTCTCGAAAAAAACGCTCGAGAACATGAAGAACGGCATCGAGCACTCGATTCCCGTCTCGGCGTCGTTCAACCTGTTCAACTACATCAACGTCTCGCCATCGGTCAACTACAACGAGAAATGGTATTTCAAGAAGGTCGAATACGAGTGGAACCCCATCACGAACCAGACCGACACGCTGCCCACGAACTACGGTTTCTACCGCCTCTACAACTACAATTTCAGCGTTTCGGCCTCCACGACGGTCTACGGCATGTACGATTTCACGAAAAAGAGCCGCAACCGCAAGATCCAGGCGATCCGCCACACGCTGACCCCCTCGATCGGATTCTCCTACGCCCCGGATTTCAGCGACCAGAAATACGGCTACTACAAGACCCGCCAGACCGACTCGACGGGCCGTTTCACGACCTACTCGCCCTATGCCGTCAATGCCTACGGCGTTCCGTCGTCGGGGCGTTCGATGTCGATGAATTTCTCGCTGTCGCAGAACCTCGAAATGAAGGTCCTCTCGAAGCGCGACACCTCGGGTGTGAAGAAAATCAAGCTCATCGACGAACTGCGCATCAGCGGCTCGTACAATTTCCTGGCCGACTCGATGCGGCTGTCGACCATCCCGATTTCGTTCCGCACGACGCTGTTCAACAATTTCGGCATCAACCTCTCGGCAACGCTCGACCCCTACCGCGTCTCGCCCGAGGGCAAACGTTACAACAAACTCTTCTTCCCGGGCCGTATCGTCTCCACAGGCTGGTCGTTCGGCTACACCTTCAAGTCGCGGGCCGACAAGTCGCAACCTGCCTCGAACGACATTACGTCGATCCCTCCGGAGTACATGAACCCCTTCTTCGACCCCTACGGACACATGGACCCCGTACTGCGGCGGCAGTACATGGCGCAGAGTTACTACGACTTCTCGCTGCCGTGGAACTTCGGATTCAACTATTCGGTCAACTACTCGATCTCCTACGTCAACAACGGCACAACGGGCTACCGCAAGAACGTCACCCAGACGGTCGGATTCAACGGCTCGCTGAACGTCACGCCCAAGACGGGCATCACCTTCCAGGGCGGCTTCGACATCAAGCAGAAGAAGCTCACCACCTCGTCGGTCTCCATTTCGCGCGACCTCCACTGCTGGCAGATGTCCTTTTCGTGGATACCGTTCGGCTACCACCGCTCGTGGAGTTTCAACATCGGCGTCAAAGCCGCATCGCTCTCCGACCTGAAATACGACAAGTCGCAATCGATGTACGATAATATGTACTGACGCCAACAACGCCCTGCATAACCACAAGCGCCTCTTCCGGGGCGCTTTTTTATTTCCGCCCGACACTCGGCGCAGACATTCCGACACATTTCAGGACGTTTTCAACACAAACATTATTTCCCGGGGCGTATTTAACAGGATTTTAACCAGAACTCTGCATTTTAATTTCTATATTTGTAAACAACGCCTAATTAAAAACAACCGTGACTATGAACAAAACAAGCCAACTCTTTAGGGGGGGGGGAACTTGAGTATTCCACCCCTGCCCTGGACATCATCGACATCCGCATCGAAAAGGGGTTCGCCGACAGCGACCCCTATGGTCAGGAAGGCGGCGCCGGCGACGAACTCGGGACCGGAAACGATTACGAATTCTAAACGCCGCCGCCCTATGAAATCCCGATTTTTTTCAGGAGTGCTCCTTGCAGCAGCAGCCTTCGCATCCTGCTCGCAGGATTCCGCCGAAGCCGTTTCACCGGAACTCCCGCAATTCAGCGTGACCCTCTCGGCCGGCAATCCCTCAATCGCTCCGGACGCACAGCCCCAGAGCACCCGCACCGAAATGGAGGGCACGACGCCTTACTGGTCGGTCGGCGACCAGATCGGCGTCAGCACCGACGGCACGTCGAACAATGTCGCGTTCACCAACGACGCCTCCGAACGCGCCCGGACGACCACTTTTTCGGGCACGATCTCCGCAGGCACGACCCTCTACACCTATTACCCTTACACGGCCAACGGCATCAGCGGCTCGGGCGACCAGGCCGGTGCCCGTGTCGACCTTCCGGCCAACCAGACCCCCACGGCCACGTCGTTCGACGGCAGGGCCGACCTGCTGATCGGCCAACCGCTCGCCATGACAGCCGACGGCACGGTGGTCGGGAACCTGCAGTTCAAACGGGTCAGCGCCATCGTCAAGGTCGTCCTGAAGGACAATTCCACGGCCAAAAGCCTCACGGGACAGCACATCTCCATGCTCTCGCTGGCCGCCGGAGGCGAGAACTGGCTGGCCGGACGCCTTACCCTCAATCTGGTCAGCGGACAGCTTCTCGAACCGTCCTACGGCCAGTCGAACAAAGTCACCGCCGCCTATACCTCAGCCACGCAATACGAACCCGACGGCACATCGGGCACCTATCTGAGCGTCTACCCGCGCGAATTGCCCGCAGGCTCGACGCTGACCTTCGAAGCCGCGACCGAAGGGTTCAGCATCAGCCGCACCGTCACGCTCGCAGAGCCCGTCGCCCTCCTGCCCGGCAAGATCAACACGCTCACCGTCTCGCTCGCCGACGAGCACATCACCGCAGCGGCCGCCGGCTTCGCCCTGCCGTTCACCGACGATTTTTCGTGGATAACGACGACCGGCAACACGGTCTTGCCCATCGACGGATACCCCAAAGCCGAAGACGGTACGGCCCGCTACTCGGCCACGGCGAACACTTATCCGGAGACCCCGGCCCTCAAATTCGGAACGGCCAATGCCCGGGGGAGTTTCACCACGGCAGACCTCGATCTTTCACAACCGTTCACGGTTCTCGTAAAGGCCCGGGATTACGGCACAGACGGTTCGGGGCTCACCGTCACCGCCGGGGAAACCGCGTCGCAGAACGTCGCGCTGACGGGCAGTTACAAATACTACGCGTTCGAATTCCCGGCACAGGGGTCCAAATCGAAAGTCAGGGTCGACATCACGGGCAAACGCGGCTACCTCCTCGACTTTCAAGTCGTAGCAGGGCACGACGTTCCATTGCCTCCCGAGCTGACCGTCACCAGCGAAACGACAGTGACCGCCTCGCCCGACGGCGAGCGCATCACCACGACCTACACGGTGGAAAATCCCGTGGCAGGCGCCTCCGTCACGGCCGATGCGGGCGAAGCGAGCTGGATCAACACGTTCGAGACATCGGTGGAGGGTCAGGTGAGCTATACGGTCGACGCCAACGACACGGGTGAGGAACGCAGCGCCACGGTGACATTCACCTATGCCGATGCCAAACCGCAGACGGTCACCGTCACGCAGGGAAGCATCGGCCAGGCCACGGTCATCTATACGCTCAATCCGGGCGACAAGGTAGCCACCGGAAGCGGATACAAGGCATGGGGACCGACGACCGTCAACGGCGTATCGTGGACGCTGACCTTCGGGCAATTCTACAACAGCCAGCTATGGATCGGAACCAGCAGCGGCAAGAAAGCCGAGTGCATCCTGGGCGACACTTACGCCCCGGTCGGCGACCCGATGGGCTACACCGCGGCCACAACGTATGTCTCCGCCCTGATTGCCCATACCGATATGAACAAGGTGGAAAAAGTCACGGTTCAGAACACCTCCATCGCGGGCACGGCCAAAACGCCCGACATCTCGCTGGTCTACACCACCGACGGCGGAACAAACTACACCCTGCTCGAGACCAAGCCCGCCGCAGCGAGCGCCGGCACCCTGGAATTCACCTTCACGGCGATTCCGACGGCCCGCTATGCGATCGTCGTCAAAGGCTCGGACGATTTCACGTTCCGCGGCCCGACGATTCAGTTCTACGCGCAGCAATAGCGGACGCAAAACAGAGATACCCCCGGCCTGACAACCGGGGGTATCTGTTTTTACCGAACGACGCTATTTCCGCACCACCTCCGAAGGCTCGCGGTCGATGTAGTTGGGATAGCGGAACTGGGGCATTCCGAAAGCTATCGCCGCGCAGATGCGGCGGCCTTCGAGCCCCAGCATTGCGGCCAGCCGTCCCGCCTTGTCCTGCCGGAGGGCCGTCAGCACGAACCCCATGTAAATCTGGCTCACGCCCAGCGCCTCGGCCATCAGCGAAGCGTTCTGGCAGGCCAGGTTCGCATCCTCCGTCCCGAAGCGGTTCGCCTCTGGAGCATGGATGAACAGCACCGCCGTCGCACCCCGCAGCACGCGGTCGCGGCCCTCGGCATATTCGCGCCGCAGGCGTTTGAAGACAGGGACATAACGATACACGCCCGGCACGATGCGGCTCAGCCACGGCCGGATCAGCGGATTCATCAGTCGTTTTTCCAGCTTTCCGAACACTCCGAGGGTGTACTCGGCAATCCCCCGCAGCATCGCCGGGTCGGTCACCAGCGTATAGCCCAACTGCCGGGCATTGCTGGCCGTCGGGGCGCGGTCGGCGGCCGCAACGATGCGGTCCAGCATCTCCTGCGGCACGGGACTTTTCCGGAGGGCGCGGTTCGACCGCCGCACGGCCAGCAGCAGCTCGACCTGCTCAGGCGCCGGCAGCGCGGCGTAATCGACCGGATGCACCCGCTCGGGCGGGAACATCTCGTGCACGACCGACCCCGTGGGGCAAACGGCCACGCAATGCCCGCATCCGATGCAGTTTTCCGGCTTGCACAGCGTCACCGCCGCCCCGGCCTTCCCCTGCTCGAAAATCTGCGAAGGACACACCTTCACGCAATGGCCGCAGCGGATGCAGCTCTCCCGAACCGAAATATCCATCTGCCGCCTAATGGTTCACCCCTTCCATTTCGGCGGGGTTGTGCTTGTATTTGAAAACGAGGGCGAAGACCACAGCCACCACGAGGGCATAACCGGCGAAGATGAACCACGAATCGGGCCAGTGGAAGGCATCCACCACGGCGCCCGCGGCATACGAGCCGAAGAAGGCACCGAAGCCGTTGGTCATAATCATAAAGACCCCCTGGGCCGAAGAACGTATCTCGCGGCTGGTCTCCTTTTCAACGAAGAGCGATCCCGAAATGTTGAAGAAGTCGAACGCTACGCCGTAGACGATCATCGAGAGAACAAGGAACACGGCCCCCGAGCCGGGATTGCCCACGCCGAAGAACCCGAAGCGCAGCACCCAGGCCAGCATCGAGATCAGCATCACCTTCTTGATTCCGAACCGCCTCAGGAAGAAGGGAATCAGCAGGATGCAGAACGTTTCGGACATCTGCGACAGCGAAAGCAGGATCACCGAGTGTTTCACGATGGCCGAATCGGCATACTGAGGCATCGTCCCGAAATTCTGGATATAGCTGTCGCCAAAGGCGTTGGTGATCTGAAGCGCGGCTCCGAGCAGCATCGAGAAGATGAAGAAGATGGCCATGCGTTTCTCCTTGAAAAGCGCGAAGGCACGCAGTCCCAGCGTATCGACCCACGACTGGTTCCGGACGCTGCGATCGACCGCACACCCGGGCAGCGTGAACGAATAGACGGCCAGCACGAACGACAGCGCCGCCGAAACGTATAGCTGCCAGGCCGTCAGTTTGATCTGCACTCCTCCAATATGGGTCAGGTCGACGAACCACATCGCGGCGATAAATCCCACGGTGCCCCACACGCGGATGGGCGGGAAATGCTTGACACTATCGAGTTTCGCCAGGTCGAGGGCGTTGTAGGCCACGGAGTTCGACAGCGCGATGGTCGGCATGTAGAACATCACGCTCAGCAGCATGCAGCTGTACAGCGGCGCATATTCCGTCTGCGAAGCCGCAGCGATCAGGAACCCGCCGCTGATGAGGTGGCAGATACCCAGCAGTTTCTGCGCGGGTATCCAGCGGTCGGCAATGATTCCCATCACGGCAGGCATGAACAGCGAGGCGATGCCCATCGTCGCAAAGAAACTGCCGATCTGCAGTCCGGAAAATCCGAGGCCCCCGATATAGGCACCCAGCGAGATGAGCCAGGCCCCCCAGATCGCATACTGGAGGAAGTTCATGACGATAAGCCGGAATTTGATTCCCATAATTTTCTGATTTAGTGTAAATTTTAAGTTTCAATGCGGTTTCCCTTTCCGGGATTAAAGCAAATGTACGAAAAAATTTCGGGAATTTTCTTTGCATTTGCAAAATAAAGTCCTACTTTTGCATCACCAAAATCTACTGAGCTATGGTGTAATGGTAACACAACAGATTCTGGTCCTGTTATTCCAGGTTCGAATCCTGGTAGCTCAACTCAAAAGGATGCCCTTGCACAGAGCATCCTTTTTTTGTATCATGGCCGGAACGGCGTACAGATACGCCGCCTCCCGCACTGCCTTGGCACGATTCTGGCAGGGTGTCGCAAACGGGCCGTTTCCGGTTCATTTCCGCCGAAAAGCCCGCCCCGCAACGCGAACCGCAAAAGCAAATCTGTTTCGCTAATCGAAAAGAGAGCAGGCTATGTCCACGAAACCCGAAACAAATACGCTATTCTGTTGCAATATACACGAAATCAGAACATTTCAAAAGCTCATATTTTCGTTATGCGCCTTGATTTCAGCCCCTGAAGGCCGTATGTTTGTATCAAGTTTCGAAAGGAGCTATGAAGAATTCATTTGCATGGAGTGACGCCCACAGAAGTTGAAAGGATTGCCGAATATTGACGCAACCATTGTTCATCAATCCGGAAAGCTTCAACGGGGAGAGTTGGGAAACTCTCCCCGTTCTTTTTTTATCGCCGCAGGCTACTCCAGCCCGCCGATGATCTCCCGCTGGCGTTTGAAATGGTGGATGCGCGGCAGCTCCCCGGTCCCGGAGATCAGCGAGGCAAATCGCCGCTGGTTGCGAACCCACCTTTTCACATACTCGTACATCATCGGGTCGAACGTGTGCATGGAATTGAGCGAAAAAAGCGCGATTCCCGCCACTTTGTAGCGTTCGGACGCGATAAAGGCGTACGAGGCCTCGAGATCCACCTCCGAGAGGTACAAACTAATCTTGTTTCCATTTTCGTACTCGCCCTCGGCGGCCATCTTCTCGAAATCCCCCGTCAGTTCGAACAGCTCCTCCTTCAGCCGGGCCACGCTCTGATTCGAGATCAGGTGCATCGCCCGGAACGCCCGGATGGCATTGACCCAATGCGTGAAGCCGCTCCCGTCGAAGATCACGTGGCTCTGCGCCACCGTTTGGACGGTCTGCACATACTCCAGGGCATTGCGGCGCAGCGAAGCGGACAACTGCAGCTCCTCGAACGTCGGCACCGACACATCGCCCATTTCGTGCTGATAAAGCGACTTGAAGAGCTTGAAGCGCGTCAGATTCTCGTATTTGAGGAAATATTCGGCGGGAATGGAGTTTACCGCCGAGGCGAAGACCGTCGTGGGGTCGGGCGCTATCTCGCGGAAAAAACGGATGTTCTGTTCGAGAATCCCGTCATAAAGGTCGAGCGGAGGCTGGAATTCGGTGAAAGCCAGGCTGAACAGGGCATTTCCCCCGACGGAGGAGCCCATGACGCCGTCGAGCGAGAAGCGCAGATGTGCGCTCAGTGCGCTGGCCTCTCCGAAAGTGAACCGCACCTCGCCGCGCAGCCTGCGGTATGCAGCCTCGCGGCCGATGTTCAGTATATCCATCAGCACCGACGCAGGCGTCGCATCCTGCGGCGTATGAGCATGGATTGCCTGAATCAACGCTGTATTCGATAATTCAGTCATAGTCTGTGTAAATATTCTCTGTCCCAGGGAGCAAATATACAAAAAAAACGCGAAAAAATAACAATTCCGGACACCCCGACAAAAAGAAAGGAGAACCCTCTCGAGACTACCTTTGAAAATTTGCAACAGTCTGAGCAATCGGGCTGTTGCATTTTTTTACATGGGCTGAGGTAATGAAAAGGCAACGGTTCTGTTTTCCGGTATTTGCGTAAGAATTCCCAACCTCAAATAACTGATACAAAAATAGCAAACCTGATCAAAAAAACAAGTGTGCTGCTTGTTTTATGTCGGTTGTCGGCGGCATACCTTTTGGCAATCCTATGTGATAAGACTGCCCGTACAGCTTTTTATCCTTCCAGCGTGAAAGGGCGAGAGGCGGGGATTAGAAAAGTAGTTCGTCTCGTTTCTTTATATTTTGACGGTATAGTGTTTTTTATCCATTCTATTGTTCCTGCTCTAACTGTTGTTCAACTGACATACGAGAATTACCCCCCCCCGTATCCCTTCCCTACTCTGCTACAAATAAAGTCGTGTAATTTGCTTTATCTCTGCTATTTTATGAGAGTGTATGGGTTATAAATCAGGCATTGAGCAAGTCTTTGTTCATACCTCTCCTCTTGCATACCGGCTCCAATACAGGAAAGATCGCTTAATTTGCTGATAATAGCAGATTAAGCGATTTCTATTTTATCTGTTTCCCCGCATTTTCCCCACTCGGTTCACTCTCTCCAAAAAATAGCAACAACTCGAGAGTCGGAGATAAATCGTTGTATGGCAGACAACTTTTTACCAATCTCTAAAGACTCCGACTCTCGAATTGTTGCTATAAAAGAACAGCGGCGGTATTTAAGGCTGGAATTTTTGCAATGGTTCAATGCGATTAAACGGGCCGCCGCTGTGAAAGTTTAATTGTTGTCTTCGGTTTCTGCCGCTTCCGTGGTGATCTTTATCTCTTTCAGATGGAGGTCAATAGCGCTGTTGATGATCGTGCCACTGACTCCGTAATTGCCCACTAACTGCATGGCTCCTGTCTGTACCTTGACGAAATCGATGCCCGGCAGATTTACTTTGTTCCCTTTCTTGTCTACAGCCCAGTCGATGTCAAACGATGATTTGGTCTCGTTTTTCGGTTTGGAGTTGCAGGCGTAGCCGTATTTATAGAACGTGGCCGTCGAGGGAGTTCCTCCCGATACCGTGATGGTGCTCGGAAGTTGGGTGAGCCCGGTGAAGGTTATCGTTGCGCCCTCCTCCTTTTCTCGCAGCCAATAGGGCCATTGGGGAACGCCGTTCCACATAAACATCATCATGTTCAGGTCTACACCGCCGGCCTCTGTGTCGTTGATGGTCCAGGATACGTAGTTTTCGACATCCGATCCCGGATATGCAGAGGGGAAGGAGGCCGGACGATTGTAGACGATCTTGACGTTTGTCCGAGTCGTCGTTTTACCGTATTCGCTGCCAGCTAATTCGTACCATTCGTCGTCGTCGGGTTTACCGTTGCCATTTTTGTCGAATGCGACATAGACAATGCCGGGCGTGGGGCGTGCTGACGCACCGATGCCCGAACCGATGCGGAAATCGCAGTATCCCGGAACATTCATAACCGTATGATCGAATCGAAAGACGATATACCCGCCTAATGTTCCAAGATGCGCACCCACTTGAGTCATTTCAGCAAAATCTTTATTGACGATTTTGTCCGAGACTTTCTGGAGGGCTGCTTGCTTCGTATCTGTCGGAGAAATACCGCTTGACGAAATTCGGGTGTCGAAGACGGCGGGATTGTATTCCAGTACCTCCGAAATATAGGGCGAATAGGCCGTAGCCTCAGTAGCGACGGTGACGGTGGCGCTCTTGGTCTCGGTGATGCCGCTGTCGTCGGTGATGGTCAGCGAAACGATATAATCGCCCGTCTCCAGCTGGATGAACGAAAGCGTCTTGTCCGTTCCGGCCTCGGTGGCCTCCGCATCGTCGGGGCCCTTTACCGTCCATTTGTAGACGGGGTTCTGGTCGAAGCCCGTGATCGTCGGTTCGATTACGAGCACCTTGCAGCGGTCGGTCGAATAAGTTGCGTCGAGCGACATCGAGTTGGAGAATCCGGCCTGATTGACCGTGATCTCGAGCGTCTTGTCGCTCTCGTCCTGCTTGAGAACCACCTTGCCCGGTTCGCGGGCCGCGGTCGAGCTGTTCTTGGCGACTGTGATGACCAGCGCTGTCTGCTCGAGTTCGGCCGGAGCCCATTCGGGGGATGAGACCACTTCGTAGGCTACTGCGCTCGTTCCGGCCTGAGCCGTCTTGGTCGAAGTGACCAAAATCGTGTAGGTCTTGCCGTCGGCCGGGGCGCTGATGGGGTTGTCTTCGGCTTTCACCGAGAATTCGTAGGTCGTCTTCGACGTGTTGCCGTCGTCGTTCTCGTCTTTACATGCGGTAAAGAGTACGCCTGCGGCCGTAAGGGCCAGCAAACTCCGGAAAGTAAATTTCTTCATCGTTTTATAAATTAAGGGGTTGTTGATTTATTCGTCTTTAACACAGCGGACGGAATATCCGTCGCTGTGAGAGGCCCTGTCTCTTTTTATGCTGGGGCGTTGGTTGTAGGGAATGATGTAAATGGAAAGCTGGTAGGTATTCTGAGTCCAGACGCCTATATTGAATCCCGAATTCTTCAGGCATCCGCCACCGACGCGGTACCGGTATCCGGCATAGGGAAATACGCCCAGTGGCGAATAGTCGGTCGTGGCCTTGTCGAGCCCGTTCCAGGCGAACAGTCCGTTCTTGTCCGCCGGGACACACCACCCTTCGGGACAGGGATCGAAGGGCGTTTTGCTCCGAGCGCCGCACCACAACGTGTCGCACGCTTCGACTTTCAGAGGCTCCTCGCTGGGAAACCAGTTATCGGCCAACAGGAAATGCATCGGCGAAAATATCGATTTTGCAAAGTTCGTCCGGGTCAGGTCTTCGCTGGTCCTGATCGTGCGGATACCCGTGCCTCCCGACTGTGAACCCTCGGTCAGCAGCGTTCCTGCAGCGTCGTAGATGGGTTTGCTGTCGAAACGGTTGTAGTCGGTCTGATTCGTTCCGCGGAGTATGCGGTCGCCGGGGAAAGGATCCTTGCGGCCCCATTGGTACAGCAGTCCGCAGGCGGCCAGCGAGTCGACCGGTGTATTCTCGATGAGCGCTTTGTCGATCACGGCGCCGAGATTACGGTCCATGAAGGTATAATCCGTTACCCCGTCGCCGTTGTTGTCCCATGTGTAGACCTTGCCATAGGCCACCAGCTCCGCATCGGGGTCGTAGCGCGTCACCCAGATATGCCAGCTCCAGCGTATTTCGCCGCCGATGCGGAGGCCGATCAGGGCGTTGCCCACCTTGTCGGCTGTCGATACGATGATCGAACCCTCCTCGGCTGTCTGTCCCGGGATCAGTCCGACGCTGGTGATCAGGCCGGGGGCATCCTGCCAGAGCAGGACGGGTTCGGGTGTTGTCCCTGTGAAGTCGCTCTCGTCCAGCCATTCGGCGTAGAGGTCCCATATGGCATAGGCTTTCAGCACTGGGATGTCGACCGACTCGCCGGGCTTGACCATTAAGCAGTTGGGAGCGTACGATGCTTCGAGGTATTTTTCGTTGACATCGGGTTGGGGTTCCGGCTCGGGTTCCGGCTCCGGCTGAGGGTCGGGATACTCGTTGGGGTTGTCGTCGTTGTGGTAGGAGCATGACGACGGGCCCATCCATCCCGCCAGAAACAGTAGTGTGAGGAATAGAAACAGTTTTTTCATGGTCATTCGTCTTTGGTACAGCGCACCGAACATCCGTCGCTGCGGCAATTGATATCGGATTTGATGATCGGCCGTTTTTCCGAAGGTGAGATGTAGATGGAGAGTTCATAGGCATTGCCGATACCGGTCGGCGGAGTTCCCGACCAGATATTGGCGGCGAATCCCGAGTTTTTCAGACATCCGCCGCTGACGCAGTATCGGAATCCGGCATAAGGAAATACGCCCAGCGGTGAATAGTCGGTCGTGGCCTTGTCAAGCCCGTTCCAGATGAACTTGCCGTTTTTGTTCGCCGGGACGCGCCATCCCTCGGGGCAGGGATCGAACGGCGTTTTGCCCCGTGTGCCGCACCACAGCGTGTCGCATTTTTTAATTTCTGCGGGCTTGCTGCTGCAATACCAGTCCTGAAAACCTTCGGTGCCGAGCAGCACGGTCATCGGCCCGAGAATGGATTTTGCGAGGCCTGTCCGCATAAGGTCCGTATCCGTCTTGACCGAGCGGATGCCCGTGCCTCCCGTCTGCGAACTTTCGGTCAGCTGCACGCCCGCCATATCGTAGATCGGCTTGCTGTCGAAATGGTCGGGGTCAGTCCGGTTCGTGCCGCGGAGAATCCGGTCGCCGGGGAAAGGATCCTTGCGGCCCCATTGGTACAGCAGTCCGCAGGCGGCCAGCGAGTCGGCGGCGGTGTTCTCGATGAGCGCCTTGTCGATCACGGCGCCGAGATTGCGGTCCATGAAGGTGTAGTCCTTCACCCCGTCGCCGTTGTTGTCCCATGCGTAGATCTTTCCGAAGGCCACCAGCTCCGCATCGGGATCGTAGCGTGTCACCCAGATATGCCAGCTCCAACGTATTTCGCCGCCGATGCGGAGGCCGATCAGGGCGTTGCCCACCTTGTCGGCCGTCGATACGATGATCGAGCCCTCCTCGGCTGTCTGGCCCGGGATCAGGCCGACGTTGACGATCAGGTCGGGGGTATCCTGCCAAAGCAGGACGGGTTCGGGTGTCAGCCCCGTGAAATCATCTTCGCCCAGCCATTCGGCGTAGAGGTCCCACATAGCGTAAGCTTTCAGTACCGGGATGTCGACCGACTCGCCGGGCTTAACCATAAAGCAGTTGGAGGTGTATGCCGCTTCGAGGTATTTTTCGTTGACATCGGGTTGAGGTTCCGGCTCGGGTTCCGGTTCCGGTTGGGGATCGGGGTATTCGTTGGGGTTGTCGTCGTTGTGGTAGGAGCACGCAACATTCCCCGCGCTCAGCGCGAACAGCAGCATGGGAAGCAGAATCAGGCTTTTCATTTTCATATCGTCTCTTTCTGTTTTATCATTGGTGTTGGTCGGGACGTACGTAGACGTGCATGTCGCGGGCCATGAAAATCTCGGTGGAGGTCTCGCCCAGCCAGCCGCAGTACTGGTTCAGACCGGTGTAGACGCGGATAAAGTCCACGCCCGGCAGGTGCACCGGTTCGCGGGTTTCGGGGTCCACGGCCCACTCGATGTTGAAGCCGTTGTAGTAGTTGCCGTCGGCGTCCTTGGCCTCGTTGGGATAGTTGTCGGCATAGGCGCCGTATTTAAACATGTATTGCAGATAATAGGAGCCGTTGCCCGAGACGTCCACGGCGTTTTTCGGCAACAGCGTACCCCGGAACGTCATTTCGTCGGCGTCGATCCATTTCGGGTAGTAGTCCTGGTCGTGGAACTTGTTTTTGTAGACGTAGTCGGTCTGCCCCCGGTTGTCCACCCATTTGATATAGGTCATGTCGGTCAGCGTCCCGTCGCCCGGCGTCGGGATATGATCGGGGCCAGGACGGTAATAGGTGATCTCATAGCCGTAGGTGGCCGCCTCGTCGGTATACCACGGATTCTTGTCGATCTCGTACCACTTGTCATCGGGCTTGCCGTTCTGGTTCTCGTCGAACATCACCATGATGATACCCGGTTCCGAGCTGCCGCCGTCGACGCCCGGATGGGCAGCGCTGGTGAACGAGTTGCCGTCGATTTTGATGTCGTATTCGCCGGGAACGTTCACCACCGTGTGATCGAATCCGAAGGTGATATAGCCGCCGTAGGCCCCGAGCGACACGCCGCCCTGCATCTTTCCGGCGATGGCCTCCTCGGCCTTCTGGCGCATGGTCTCGGCTGTGTCGCCTTCCCGGTATTCGGGCATCGCGTTCACGAACTGTCCGGGGGCGGGACAGTATTCGTAGACCGAGGCGATGTAGGGACTGTATTCCACCTCCTCCTCGACCACGTAGAAGGTCATCCGGTGGACGATCGGATTGACGGGATCAAAGATCTGGAACGTCACGTCGTAAGTGCCCGGATACTGCATCAGGAAGATGTAGTCCTTCTCCTCCGACAGCAGCGAGTCCGCCCCCGAGGCGGTCTTGACCGTCCAGCGGTAGCTTTCGCCCGTGAAGGCGGGTTTCAGGTCGACGGTCTGCATCCGGGCCACCTTGTAAAGGTCGTCCAGCCCGAGGCTCACATAGGGAATGCCGTCGTTTTCGCAGCCGCCGAGCGCGAGGGCCGACAGCAGGATGGCGAATATCTTTTTCATTGCTGTGTTTGTTCTCGTTCGAGGAATACCATGTGCGCAGGGATATCGCCCGTGCGGACGCTCCATTTGTGGACGCCCTCGCGGGAGTAGCAGTGCAGCACGCCGCTCGAAACGTAGTTCTTGGCGTCGGTGACGTAGATGTCGCCGTTCTTGGGATGGATGGCGATGCCGTAGGGGATCACGATGTCGAGCTCCGTGCCGTCGGTGATGAACTTGCGCGACACGACACGCTTCTTCTTGACGTCGATGATGGCGTAGGTCACCGTGTTCTTCGAGGTCTGGTTGCTGTACTCGACGCTGTAGATGTAGAGCGAATCCCCGGCGATGGCCATGTTCGAGGTCGGAATGTTCATCTTTTCGGCTACCTGATAGCGGCCGCCGTTGGGTTCGAGCCGGTAGAGGTTCGACGGAACGTCGTCGTAGTTGCCCCGCGAGGAGACCCACAGGTTGCCGTAGGCGTCGGCTTTGATACGGCTGAGGTTGATGCCCACTTCGATCTTGTACATTTGGCGCATGGTTTCCAGTTCGATGACCGAGACCGTCGAGTCGTAGTTCGGGGCGCGGTAGCCGCCCGAGTTGGCAACGTAGGCGCGTCCGCCGACGATGGCCAGTTCGTCGGGCTGATAACCCACGGTCACCTGCCCGACGATCTTATAGGTGTCGAGGTCCACTTTGAAGACCGCGCCTTTCTGGGCATTGGGGTCCATCGCCACGGGACCGACATAGGCGCTGACGTAGGCGTATTTGCCCTTGAACCGGATGTAACGACAGTTGGGGATGTCGATCTGCGTGATGCGGCGGGCCGTGTAGGCGTCCATCACCTCGACCTTGTGCGAACAGTTGATGACAGCAAACAGCCGTCCGTCGTAGACCTGGATGTCGTTGCCCACGTCGCCCAGCTCCTTGACGACGTTGGGGTTCTTCTCGGCGTAGATGCCCCGGGCGTAGACCGCCGTGCGGTAGTCGAGGTAGTCGAGGTCGGCCTTGTTGCTGCCCATGTTGCCCTCGTTCAGGAGATACATGCCGATCGGGTCGGCGTCGGGGTCCTCGCCGAACGGCAACACCTCGTACTCGGTGGGGTTCACCAACTCGATCTTCCGGCAGCCGACGGCAAGGCAGAGGCCGGCCAAAGCTATGAACAGATACCTTTTCATGGCTCGCAGGGATTAGAGGTCGACGCTGACGACGAAGCGGAAATTGGTCTTCGGCATCGGGTAGTTGAGCACCACGTCGTAGTCCTGTCCGAAAAGGTTGTTGACCTCGGCCGAGGCTTTGAGGGTCCGGGTACGTATCTTGAACGTTTTCTGCAGCGAGAGGTCGCTCGTATACCACGGCTGGGTGTGGTTGCGCGGGATGTTCTCCTGCTGGTTGTAGCGCTGGCCCGTATAGATGAAGCTGTAATTGAGTCCCCACCCCTTATAGAAAAGCGCGAGGATGGCCGAGCCGCTGTGCCAAGGGATGTAGGGAATCTGGTCGCGGTAGTAGGTGTCGGCCGGGTCGGTGACGTCGATGGCCTCTTGGTAGGTATACTGGAACTTGGTCGTCACCTCCAGTTTGCCGAGCGAGAACTGGGTGTTCAGCACGGCGTCCACGCCCTTGATCTCCACCTCGCCCAGATTGAGCATCGTCCAGCGGAACTGCTGTCCCTTGGGATAGGCGATGATCTTGTCGGTGATCTTGTTGTAATAGGCGTCGACCGAGACGTCGAGCATGCGCAGGAAGGGTGATTTCTCGAAATTGCGCGCGTATTTCAGACCGACGTTGAACTGTTCGGCATATTCGGGCTTGAGGAACGCGTTGCCCATATCCGTATAGTAGAGGTCGTTGAAGGTCGGCATGCGGAACATCCGCTTGTAGAAGGCGCGTATCGAGAAATCGTGGTTTTTCAGCAGTTTGAACGATCCGAAGAACGCCGGGGTGGCCACGGCCTTGTCGGGTCGGGCCTCGAAACGCTCGACTTTTTCGTGGACGAAATACCCCAGTACGCTGGCCTGCATCTTCAGCCGTCCCCATTCGAATGCCGTGGCCAGCGCCGCCATGTGGGTGTAGCGCGTCGGGAAGGGGAAGGTCCCGTCGCCCTCGGTGGGCATGTAGAAGGTGGCGTCGAGTGTGTTCCACTGGAAATCATAGGCCAGCGACACCTCCCAGTGTTCGAGGATGTTGTAGAGGTTGGCGCACGAGAAATAAAACTCCTTCTGTTTGTAGGTGTTCTTGGTCTGGATCAGTTTGGCGTCCTGATTCTCATAGTGGGTATAGTCGGCGGCATATTTGGTGTTGAACAGCGTGCGGAACTTCTTCGACCAGCGGTTGGTCAGCGTACCCTGGATGAACGAGTTGGTGTCCCACAGCCGCTCGCCGTGGCGGAAGACGTTGTTGACGATGGCCCCCGGGATGCCGCGCTCGGAGTTGTAGGTGTAGGCTCGCACGGTCCATTGTCCGTCGGCCATCTTGCCGTGGAGTCCGGCCTCCATGCGCGTGGCGTTGATGTCGCCGTTCTGCCGGTAGGCCGTCGTGTCGTAGGCGATCTCGCCCAGCGTATTGCGGCGGCGGTAGCGGAATTTGTACCGGCCGGTGGCGTTGGTCCACTCGCCGCTGAACGACGAACTGACGGCGTCGGAGATCTTATACTCGTAGCGCATCGAGGGATTGATGAGCCCGAATGAACCGGTTTTCATCGTGGCCTTGAAATTAGCCCGCTTGCCCTCCTCGAAGCGAGGACGCCGCGTAGTGATGTAGATGGTTCCCGAGGCCCCGAAATCCTTGGCCGACTGGAAAATATCGCTCTTCTGGCCGTTGTAGAGCGATATTTCCTCCACGTCGTCCAGCGAGAAGCGCCCCAGATCGACCTGCCCGTTCTGGGCGTTGCCCAACTGGATTCCGTCGTAGAAGACCGCCATGTGGTTGGTGCCCATCGAGCGGATGTTGACGGTCTTCAGACCGCCCACGCCGCCGTAGTCCTTGAGCTGTACGCCCGCGAAATAGCGGATGGCGTCGGCCACCGAAAGGCTGTTCAGCCGTTGCAGGTCGACCTCCTTGAGGACCTGTGCGGGGATAACTTCGCGGTATTTGGGAATGACGGGTGTGCCGACGATGACGACCTCATTGATTTTCTGGATACTGTCCAGTTTTCCGACGTAGCGCCGGCGCGCGGTGGAATCGGATGTGCCGGATGCCGTTGCGGAATTACCCCCCCCCACAATAAATGCGAGACATAGGAACAAAAGGTAGGATTGCTTCATTATGCTTGGTATCAATAGTTTGTTCGAAACCATTGATTCCACAGCCGCAATGCAACGAAACAGAATGAAATGAGTGCTTTACATGCGTTGTCGATCCGTGCCCGTTCTCCGCAGGCTGCGAAACCAATCTGTCATGCAAGGCAGGTCTTCTGACTTATTCCGGTTACGACGCCTTCCCGGTTCTCACCAGTGGCTTAAAGATTGTCGTAATCTCTTGTGTCCGTTGTCGGACAGGAACTTACAGCAGCGGGAACTGTTGCCGACTTTCACGGCATTCCCTTTTAATCGGTCGGAGGCTATAAACCTCTTGTCGAACCTTTGCGCGGCAAAGATATAAATTTTAGCGGGAATATTATAATTTTGTTTATTTCTTATTTGTCTGTATCATTTTATATTGGTTACTCTGTTTGTACCAATAAACTGTCTTGTTCTTCCATTCGTTTCGATCTTTATATAGATGACCGGTTGCCAATGTTGCCAGAATTGATAATACGGTTAAAAATACAATTGTTCTTAAAACAATAGGGAGTTGTTTAAGATAACGTATCTGGGTTTTCATTTCCCATAATGTATTGTTGGCGAGCTTTTCGAATTTCGTAGTATCGACCTCATTTTTAAATTCAGACAAGGATTTTTTGAAGCACAAAGTTTCTGTGATGATTTTCTGATTGCCCTTATCGATAACCTCCATTTTGCCAGCCAGTTGCTTCAGCAGACTGTTGTATTTATCTGCGATCGCCTGTTCCTGCTGGCTTGACGGTCGAGCTTTGTAAAGCTGAATGCCCGGTCAATCTTCGAACCAGAAAACTCGAAGCCGTTTTCCGAGAACAGGACACCTTTTTGCGATCTGCGTCATCAGGGCATCAGTCATCCGTGGAGCGTCTTTGGGTGAAAAAGAGAGGGAAATATGCCCGATGGTATTTTTCAGTCGCGGGTGATTTTCAGGCCGCCTTTGAAAATTTGCGACAGTCTGAGCAATCGGGCTGTTGCATTTTTTTCATAGGCTGAGGTAATGAAAAGGCAACGGTTCTGTTTTCCGGTATTTGCATAAGAGTTCCTAACCTCAAATGACTGATACAAAAATAACAAACTTGATCAACAAAACAAGCTGTATACTTGTTTTGTTGTCGTTTGTCAGACAATCCTTCGTGACAGGAATTCCCGTATTTCTCTTTTTTACCCGGTATAAAAAGAGTAAGAACCACCCCGCCCACAAATAAACCAATCCGTTTCCTTTGATCTTTTGTACCTCGTGATCCGCGAACGTGCACCGTATATCAGTTCTCATTGCCATCGTATATTTGCAAGAATGAAAATTCTTCGTAATTTTACTTTTTCTAAAAACTTTGTCACAAAGAACGTTGCTAATGGATAAGAAGTCTTTATATATTAATGACTATCTCGTGATTGGAGCTCTTAAACAAGATGACCACGGGGCTTTTGCGTTCCTGTTTGACAAATACTACAAAGATATGGTCATGTATGCCGGTACATTAATTCCAGAAATCACTGCATGTGAAGACATCGTTCAAAATATGTTTTTTAGCCTTTGGAATGAGCGGCATAAATTAGCGATACATACCTCTTTAAAATCCTATATGCTTCGTGTCGTCCGTAATAGTTGTTTCGATGAATTGCGACATAGAAAAGTTAAACACACTCACACTATCTATGAATTTAGAATGGCGCTTAAGGGAGAAGAGGATACATCGAAATACATCCTGCACTCCGACTTGCAAAAACATCTGGAAGAGGCATTAAACAAATTACAACCGGAAGAACGAAAGATCTTTGAAATGAATCGTTTTGACGGAAAGAAATCAAAAGAGATATCCGAGGAACTGAACATCCCTTTGAGGACCGTACAGTTGCGCATCAGCAAGGCGGTCGAAAAATTACGGGAGCTGTTGAACGATTTCTATTTGTTATTGTTAATTTTCTGCATTTATTGTTGCGCAGAATGATGATTAAAACGTCTTCTTTATAAAATATAATGTAAAGAGCGAATGTCAAGAATAAACGATATAGAGGTTATAATTTTCAGATATCTCGACGGGGAAGCCAGCGAGGAGGATATTCGCATATTGCAGGAATGGGTATCGTCATCGGGGGAGAATAAGGAAAAATTGCTGGCGATGCAGAATTTATGGGAAATGTCCCATCCCAGATTCGAACCAGCTGCCATCAATACGGCCGTAGCACATGAGAAAGTGGCACGCCGGATCATGAAATTCCCAAAAGTTCCATTCCGGATTGCCATCCAGCGGGTTGCCGCCCTGCTGTTTTTACCGTTATTGGCTGTTTCCCTTTATCTGTACTCACCGTTTTCGGAACCGGATGAAGAGTTGTGCCATGAAGTTTTTACGCCGTATAATACTTGGTCCCGACTCAATTTGCCCGATGGTTCCAAGGTGTGGCTCAATGCCGGAAGTTCCATAAAATACCCTACGCGATTTAGAAACAATGAACGTACTGTCAGCATTGAAGGAGAGGCCTATTTCGAAGTAGAATCGGACCGGAAGCATCCGTTTGTAGTCCGGGCCGGCGACATGACGGTTAAAGCTACCGGGACACAATTCAATGTTAACCATTATGCAAAGGATAGTATCGCTTCGGTAGTGTTGGTATCCGGGCGGGTTTCGGTCGCTCCTGATGATAAGGGGACTCCTCCGGTTATGCTTGCTCCAGGAGAAATATTGAGTTACAATAGGATAACACGTAGTCAATCGGTAGCAACCACAAATCCCGAAAAATGGAGTTCCTGGAGGGAAGGTATAACGGTTTTTCGGGATGATCCGCTTGATTTCGTATTTAAACGTCTGGGACAGACATATAACGTTGATTTCATCATTAAGGATGCAGGGGTTAAAGAGTATCTCTACCGCGCCACGTTTGAAGGAGAATCGCTCGATGAAATACTCAATCTGATCCAGATGAGCGTACCGGTAGAATACAAGGAGATAAGCAATCGCAGGAGTGGTAATATGCCTACAGAGAAGAAGCAGATCGAAATTCATAAAAAGAAGTGACCTCTCTTGTTTAGATATTCAGAGGTATCTCATTGGACATTACTTGTAAAGCTTTCGTTCCGGAATCTTTCGGAGCGAAAGTTTTATTTTCAATGTGTTCACCTTATCTAAATATGGTGGTATACATTATCGGATATGAAAAGTTGCGTTTTTTCTTGCGCGGTTAGTTTATTCAAACGTCTTTAAAATATAAAAGCAATACTAAACCAATCTATCAAAATGAAAAACTTATTCTATCTGCTGCTTTCTGCGGTTATTCTATCCACCAACTGCTCCGCATCCGAATCGGAAGGGACTGCCAACAAAACGACTCTTCCTGCCCTGGAAGGGAAAAGTATCCGTATTGTATCGCATAACCTGCTTTTCGAATACACAATGCCCCAACAGGAGAATCGCCGATGGTCAAACCGGGTAAAGGAGGTAAAGCGCCTTTATTCAGCCTGTAACTTTGATATTATCGGGACGCAGGAAGCGCTCGGATTCCAGGTAAATCAGTTGCTGGAGTCCGGTGAATTTGCCAAAATAGGTATTAATCAAATGGGGAAAGAAGAGGGACTGAAGGATGAAAATGAAGCCATATTCTATCGTAAGAGTCGTTTTGAAGTTCTTGAGTCTGGCAATTTCTGGTACTCGAAAACCCCGGATGTGCCGGCATCATGGAGCTGGGATGCGGATCATACCCGTATGTGTACCTGGGGAAAATTCAAGGAGAAATCCACCGGAGTTATTTTTTATGTCTTCAATTCCCACTTCCATTACAATGCCGTGCAGTCGCGGAATGAATCGGCTAAAATGTTACTGGAACGGGTTCGCAGCGTAGCTGGCAATTATCCGGTATTCTGCACTGGGGACCTCAATGCCACGGTAGATACCGAGGCGATCCAGACACTGGTCAACTCTGGCGTAGTATTCGACTCACGGGAACGCGCTACTGTAGTCAATGGTCCAACAGGCTCCTATCATGGATTCAATCTCTCTATCAAACCGACATCGCGTATCGACCACGTTCTGGTAACGGATGACATTACGGTCGATCATTATTGTATCATCGACGAAGAACTGACCACGGGGCATTTCCTCTCAGACCACTTGCCGGTGGTTGTAGATGTTACGTTCAAATAGGATAGAACCTTCGTCCGCCATTCGAACAAAGCCACCGATAATCTTAAATCCCAATGCCTATGCGATAACCCGAATGTCCGAAGGCATTTGATAAAAATGAGGGAGCAGGATGTCCAGATCCTGCTCCCCCGGTCAAATGTCTGTTTACGTTAAAACAACCTAACAAACTATTAACCTTCTAAAGTATGAAAAATATCTTACTTAAAGAAAAAATGAGGCGAAAAAATCTTCATCTCCGGATTGGAGATATGCGGATCTGCCTGTTGTTCTTGGTCTTTCAGTTTATCTGTGGAACTGCCTACGGCCAGATAAAAGAGCGGATTTCGCTGAAAATGACCGATGCCACGGTCGAAAAGGTACTGGATCGTATTGAGAAAGAGTCCGGTTACAGATTCCTTTATAGCAGAAACGTAGTCGATATAACCCGAAAGGTAAGTATCGAAGCAGACCGGGAGCCGGTTACAGCCGTGCTCGACAAACTGTTCCGGGGCACTGATATCGGCTACGAACGAAAGGATAATAAGATTGTTCTCTCCAAAAAAGCCGTGGAAATACCAGCCAATGCCAAAGTCTGTAATATTCGCGGGAAAATAACCGATGAGACGGGAAATCCCCTTGCGGGCGTTATGATACTCGTGGAGGGTACAACGCAAGGAATGGTCAGCAGCTCCTCCGGAACCTTTGAGATTAAAGTTCCGGCCGGAGCCAGGCTCGTCGTCTCTTTTATGGGGTACATAACACAGTACCTGACGATAACAAAAGATGCTACCTTGGACCTTCGGATGAAAGAAGATAATCAGCTGGTGGATGAGGTCGTTGTAGTCGGCTACGGAACGGTGTCGCGGAAGAACCTTACGACAGCTGTTTCCACCATCAAACCGGCCGATGTCAATAAGGCCGCGATGAGTAATATGTCTTCGCTGCTTTTGGGACGGGCAGCCGGACTTCAAGCCACGGTAGCCAGTCCGCAACCGGACGGCCGGGCTAATATTTCCATTCGCGGAGGAGGAACTCCGATTTATGTCGTGGACGGAATCGTCATGCCGAGTGGTGCGCTTGATTTAGGAGCGCCGTCCAGTACCAAACTACCCTCGTCGGTAGACCGTTCGGGATTGAATGGTCTGAATCCCGGTGATATAGAGTCAATCGAGGTTCTCAAGGATGCGGCGGCAGCCATTTATGGCATAGGTGCGTCAGACGGTGTAATCCTCGTTACAACCAAGAAAGGTAAGGTGGGACGGCCCACCGTTACTTATGAAGGCAGTTATTCTTTTGTGAAGAATCAACCTTATCTGGAGGTGCTTGATGCCAAACAGTATATGATGGTAAACAATGTCTTCAACCGGGAAAGCTATCTCTATGCGAACAATATGTATCCGTATGGGAATAACCCTTACGATGGCAAGTGGTCGCCAATCTATTCGGATGAAGCCATTGCCAACAACCTGATCGACACCGACTGGACAGGGCACGTACTGAAAAGCGGAAGCATCAACAACCATAGCGTCACCATCAACGGCGGGTTGGAGAAATTTCAGTATTATTTGGGACTGAACTATTTCGATCAGGAGGGTACGGTTATCAATTCGGGTATGAAACGCTATGTCATCAGAAGCAATACGGTAGTTCACATATTTCCGTTTTTGAAACTCAACACGACCCTTAACTACAACAACAACCAATACACCAACTCCACGGTGGGTGCAGACTCGGGCAGCGGTGCCCATACTTACGGCGCCCTGCAATCGGCATTGAGCTATTCACCACTCCTGTCCATATATGATGAGACCGGGGAATATACGCGTTTCAAAAACATCGGCAACCCGATAGGACTCGGCAATATCAACGACAAGACCAAACACAATGCTTTTTTTGCCAATTTCAGTCTTGATATCGACATCCTTAAAAACATGCTCACGGCGAAACTGGTCTATGGCGTAAACAGCGAAAACTCCAAACGTGCATTCTACATTCCGTCCAACATTTATTTTAATGAAATGTACCGTTCCAGAGGTGATGTCGGAACGGCTCTGCGCATGAAACAAACCATGGAGGCGACCGTTTCATTTCGCCATAGTTTCGCAGATATAATTGCAGTCGACGCCGTCGTTGGAATGGGACGTTATCTCGATTCGGCCGAAGGGTTGAGCACCTATTATGAAAACACCAATGACCATATCGGAAATGACAAGATCGATATTGCCGAGGGCCCCTTTTACCCTGAGACCTACAAGACAGGGAGTGAAAAACGGTCTCAATTCATACGCGCCAGCGTAGACGTATTGGATCGGTATGTCGTTTCCGCTTCATTGCGCAGAGATGGGACTGACAAATTCTTTCCCGGGAAAAAATACGCCCTTTTTCCGTCGGTCTCATTGGCCTGGAAACTCTCCAACGAACCGTTCCTGAGAAACGTGGCATGGATCAACATGTTGAAGATAAGAGCCAGTTATGGCGTAACCGGGCGCGACAATCTCGGAGCCTCGCTATACGGGCTGTACAAACCGGCCGGGAACCACATCAAATTCGATGAAAACAAAACCCAATATGTCCCGTTCATTATGGAGGGCCGTGACTATGACGACGTGAGTTGGGAAAAAACCGTCATGAAAAATCTCGGATTGGATTTCTCTCTGTTGAAAGACCGTATCTGGGGTAGTTTCGACATTTATCGTTACGATGAAACAAACCTGCTTTCTTATGATCCCGAAAGTTGGTTGAGCATGTTCGCTTCGCGTCCGGTAAACGGAGGGCACTACAAGCGTTACGGATTCGATATCAGTCTTAACGGAAAACCGGTTGTAAATCAGAATTTCGAATGGGAAACATCGCTGAACATTTCACGGGCGAAGCTGGTTTGGATCGAACGTCAGCCCAATTATCAATACCAGATTTGGCAGGTAAAGAAAAACGAGCCGTTCAATGCCTACTATTACTACAAGCATACGGGTATTATCAACAGTGACAGAAGCAATATGCCCGAATCCCAGAAATCGCTTCCCGTTTCGGCGCAAATGCCCGGATATCCTATTATCAGCGATAAAAATGGCGATGGCATCATCAACGAAGATGATATCTACATGGATGACGACGGTCAGCCTAAACTTTATGTCGGTTTCGGCAATACATTTAAATGGAAGGGGTTCGATCTGGATATCTATATGTACGGTCGTTTCGGTATCCGGAGGTGGAATCGGGCTTTGGCCAGCGGCGACTGGAATCAGATGAGCATTCTGGACCCGAAAAACGTGGGAACGCCGGTTTTTGACTCTTATTCCTCCTTGACCAACCCGAAGGGAACCCGGCCGGGTATTGCTTATTCGAAAGGCCCGGCATTGCCCGGCGGACGGAGTGTCGATATCGACGTAGTTGACGCCTCGTTCCTACGTGTACGCAACATCACGCTGGGATATAATTTCACAACCCGGCAATTGGGGGTCATCGGGAAATACATTAGCAGCATACGTATTTACGCCGATGTGCAGAACCCGCTTCTGTTCACAAAATATCCCATCTTCGACCCTGAAATCAAAGATGGCGGCGGATTATCTTCCAATTCGGATTATCCGCAGACGCGTACATTCACGGTAGGAGCCAGAATAGTATTCTAACCGAAAAAGAATCCGACAATGAAAAACAATCGATTATTTGCAATAGCCGCAGCCGCAGTAATTTTATTCAGTGGCTGTGAGAACGATTTCGATCCCCAGATATACGGCAGTTTCACACAGAACAATTATCCGAAAACCAAGTCAGATTACATTTCCTGTGCAATGGCTTGCTATATACCGTTTATAAATACTCCGGTTTATAATATGGGGATCGGCACGCAAACCCCTATGACGCAAAATGATATCGGAGTAAAACGGGTATTCGATACTCCGACCGACATCATGGCTCCGATGCTTGTTACCGACCTTACCGGTGATTGGATTCGCTTTTCCAAAGCCGACTTCGGCAATTGTGTCAATTACGCGCGGGGCTCGCAGGGCCAGAACACGATCAATCATTTGATAAAGGCTGCCGAGATTACACGCATGACACATCTGATCGGCCTGATAACCGATGCTCCCGATAATATCCTGGACAAGGAAACCAAGGAGTCGCTTTTGGGTGAGATGCGCCTTTGCCGAGGGTTACATATGTATTACGTACTTCATATCTACGGCCCTCTGCCGATGATTACCGACCCTGCGTTGATCTATGATGAAAATGCGCTGTTCTCCATGGCGCGCCCTTCGCTCGACGCTGTTGCAGGATGGATCACTGCCGATCTGGAATATGCGGTACAGCATGCACCGCTCAAGAGTCAGGTGACGGAGAAGGGACGTTTCAACCGGGATTTCGCTCGTTTCTGCCTGATGAAACACTGCCTGAATGAGGGGAGCCATATGGATGGCTATTATCAGCGTGCGATCGATATGTATGACGAGTTAAAAAAAGAGGGCAATTACGATCTTTTCCAGGAGGGTGACAATCCGTTTGCCGCTCAATTTACCAGTGCGCATAAATTCAACGTTGAGGTAATTATGGCTGTCAGTTGTTCCACGAGTGCCAACGGAACATCTTCCGGCGGCAATTACAACCATATATGCAAATACATGATCCCCAAGGATGCCTCCAATGTGAAAGGGGATAATCCGGAACTCGAACCGGCCGGGGCCGGGTGGAATCATTATTACAATATGTCACCGAAATTTTACGACCTGTTCGATGCCAACGATTTGAGGCGCAAGACCATTCTGACCCAGTATAAGGCGTCTGACGGAACCATGCGTACGCGGGAAACGATAGGACGTATGTGGAATGGATTCATTGTGAACAAATTCAAACCCGAGGCGGCGAGCGAGGTACAACCCATGGATGTGCCCGTCGCACGTTGGGCAGATGTGCTGCTGATGTATGCCGAAGCGCTTACGCGCAGGGATAATGCCGTATCGCAACCGGCGGTAGATGCTGTAAACGAGGTGAGGAAAAGAGCCGGCCTCGGCGGATTATCTGCTGCCAAGACCTCTGCCCCGGCCGCGTTCCTCGACGCAATACTTGATGAACGCGGATTCGAGCTGTTCTATGAAGGATTTCGTAAAATAGACCTTATCCGATTCAATAAGTACGCACAGAAAACCAAATGGGCCAAAGGTTCGGTTCCGACCCATCAATATCTTCCGCTTCCTAATTTTGCCGTGCAGCAGGCCGCTGAACACGGGGTGGAATTGTCACAAACCTATTCCCGACCGGGCTGGGGCGACGATCTTGCCGCAGCAAGGAACAATTAATTGAAAAAAGAACGATCATGAGAATAGATAAATGTTTATGCGGGCTGTTTTTCAGCATGCTCTTTTCGGCTTGTGCCGAAGAGGGGTTGAAGGATTTCGCAATACAGCCGGAATTCGGTTTGTCTCCTGTGGAGAATCCCGTCAAAAGCGCTCAGGCGCAGGACGGAACTGAATGGATAGATGGTACGATCACCGGGCGGACAATCGGTTTTGTCTTTCGCTCGCTGTCTGGTGACGGGCTGAAAAGTGTCCCGGTCCGTTTTTCCGTTGAAGAGGGCGCGTCAATGACCGATCCGTCCGGTTCGTCTGCCGTACTTGATTTGAGCGGCGAATGCGCTGTAACCGTCAGCGACGGTTACAATCCGATAAAATATGTCGTGAAGGCCTCGGAATACCCGCTACTGAAAAGCATCACGGTCAAGATTGGGAATGAAACGAACACGGGGTCGCCTGATGGTCAGGGAAATATTGTTCTTTCCTTTGTCTCCCCCGATGTCGCAAATGCGACGGTCTCCCTCGAACTCAACGACGATGTCGTTCCCGTATCGCCGACAGTGGCAGAATCCACGCAGGACTTGTCTGCTCCCCTGCCCGTCAAGGTCAAGGACAATAAGACCGGCCGGGTGAAAGAGTATCTGCTTACCATCAATCAGAACTGGGTGGATGTTACCGCAGAGCTGAATACCGATGGAGTTTCACTGCCTGATTTCGTGACCGTATTCCGTAATACCAATCTCCACGGCCGCATAGGCAACAAAGGATATGTCGTGAAGATTCCGGCTGGAAATATCGATATGAAAGTATCATACAAGGTCAAAGCCAATTCGACCTGGTTCGACGACGATCAGCGGCTGTCAGACGTGGTGGCAGCCAACAGCGACTATTGTCTTTTTGCCACCGGAATAGGTGTCATCTACTATAAACCTATCGTACGGGGCCTTGCCATAAACAATGGAGTCGTCTCCGGCGATGGTACGGGTGGGAAAGCCGTTCCTTGGTTCCATTGGAACATAAAATATTATACTTGTCCGCCGACATTGGGTATCAAAGACGGTAAAGCTGCCATTTCGTATGCGGATGTACTGGGCGACGAAAAACTCTACAAATTCGGAATGCCACAGCATGGTACTGATAAAAGCGCGTTTGTCGGAGGTGTTCTTTGGGATGTCGATGCAGCGGTAAGCGGTTACTCCATGCCTTTGAGGAACGGTGAAATCCAGATAAGGAACGAATCGGCTGCAGACTATAAGGCTCTGGCCGATCTGGAACGAAACCACTCGTTCAACAATGTAAAGGAGGGTATGCAGATCAGCAATTACAGCATCTGCTATCAGGGGGCAGATATGAAATCCCTGAGCGCCCACCTTGCCGACGGTGAACGTATGGGGCGCAATATGGTGGGTGTGACGCCAAACGGCGATCTGTTGATATTCGTATCGGAGCGGTACAGCGGAACTAACAATGCCCTGAAATCAGAATCCGATCCTTCTGACGGCTCGACGCTCCAGGAAGCGGCTACCGTACTTAAGGAATTCGGTTGTAGCGATGCGATGGCGCTTCACCAGATACAGTTTTCCGTCGTATCGCTTCAGGACGGGGCCATAGGCAAAGACCTGACCCGAACCGAACTGCGTACCGGGAAGAGCGCCGGGAGCGACGTCCTGGCTTCTACAATTATCATGTTCAAAGGCAATATGGCTCCGGTCCCGGATGGTTACGGCAATCCGAATACCGCCGGATCCACGATTCACGAAACGGATCCCTACGCTTTTGACTAATTCTTAAAACCAGCACTTATGAACAAACATTTTATCATATCGGTCCTATTCCTAGTGCACGCATGTCTTCTTGTCGGGTGCTCGGATAACGATAGCAGCGGAGCGGGAGCGGGACCCGACGGAAAACTGCGTATTCCCGTAACCCTTTCCGGAGTCAAGACACGCGTCGCACTGGACCCGGGGAGCGATGGTGAAGGCACGTTTTACACTCCCAGGTGGGAGTCGGGAGACAAACTCGCCGTGTTTACGGTAGGAGCGGCCACAAATAGCAATGAGCCATTTTCAGTGCTTGATATCGGAGCGGACGGAACGGCCGGCCGTTTTTCCGGAGAGCTGGAGGTCGATCCCGCAGGAGGCAGTTATACCTTGTATGCTTTGCATCCCTGGAGTGGGGAGGCCGATTCCAACATGGATATTGCAGCCTGCAAAGCCTTGATTCCGGCAGAGCAGTCCCCCTCCAAAACATCCATAGACACAAGGGCCTATTTGTCTGTCGCAGCGCCGATGGTCCGATCCCTTCCGGCAGCAGCTTCCGGAATCGAGGTGAACGGGCTTATGCTGAAAAGATTGACGGCGCCGGTCGTACTCAACATCTCTTTCGATGAGACGGCCGAAGGCACGACCATCGCTCTTCCTGAAGGCGAAAAAGTGGAAAAGGTCGTGTTGACGGTAAACGATAACTCCTGTATTTTGGCCGGTGATGTCTTGGTCAATCTGGAAACGGGTGAATTCGGCAAGTTTGAGAATGGGGTGAATTCGGTTGCAGCCGTTTACGATGCGGATGCCGGCGTGACGATGGACGACCTTACCGTCTGGCTTATGGTCAATCCCGGGACGATCGTAGCCGGAGCCGGGTTCTCGGTAGATGTTTATACTGAGAATTATATTTTTTCACGGGATTTGACAGCTCCTGCGGAAGGCATTACATTCGATCCGGACACCGCGACAAGACTCGATGTCACCATGCGTGAATGGGCCGATGTCTCATCTGCATATGCCGACATGCCGGGAGTCGAATTGCCTGAACATATGAAGATACTCCGAACCAGAACCCTGCACGGCCGTAAGGGCAACACCGGTTATGTGATAAAGATTCCGGCCGGAAAAGTCGATATGAAAACAGTGTATGAGACCAAGCCTACCCAAACATGGTTCGATGACCAGCTCTACACTCCGGATGTGATCGGAGCCAATAGCGATTACCGACTTTTCGTGACCGGCAGCGATACACGGCGGCTAAAACCTCTCGTACGGAGTCTCGTCATTAATAACGGGGCCCTGGCAGATAACGGTGCATATGGGAAAGCCGAACCGGCGTTCCATTGGAGCGGCAAGAAATATTATACGAGTCCTCCGACACTGGGCATTAAGGAGGGAAAAGCGGCCATTTCATATGCGGATATGTTGGACGACGGAAAACTGTATCGATTCTCACCCCCGCAACATGCTCTCGATACGAAAAATGGCTTTACAGGCGGTATTCTTTGGAATGTCGACGCAGCGGTGAGCGGCTATGCCATGCCACTCAAAAACGGGGAGGTGCAGATTCGGAATGAATCGGCTGATGATTACAAAGCGTTGGCCGATTTGGAGAGGAATCATCCCATGGCGGGTACGACTGTCACCAAGATGGTATGCCAGAATACCAAAATTCTTTTAACCGGAGCATCGGAAGCCACATTACCCGATGCTTGGGTGATAGACGGGGAACGCATGGCCCGCACGATGCTGGGTGTGACACCTGAAGGCGACCTGCTGATATTTGTTTCTGAACGTCACAGTGGAGTGAACAACGCCTTGAAATCCGCTTCCGATCTTTCGGATGGATCTACACTTCAAGAGGCTGCGGTCACGCTCAAAGAATTCGGTTGTTCCGATGCCATGGCCGTCCAGCATATCCAGTACGCTTCCGTATCACTGCAGAACGGAGTGACGGGGCAAATGTTGACACGAACGCATGAACCGGTTGACGAGAACGACAAATCGCTCAACTTCAAGTCCTCGTCTGTCATCATGTTCAAATAACGATATTCCCGATATGCCCGGAGGAGGCGGGAAAACCGCCTCCCCCTTTTTAAGTTCGCTCCGGTAAACGGGGCGGCATATAAAACAAATTCAAGCATGAAAAAATATATTTTCACTGTACTTTTGACTCTTTTTCACATCATTGCCGGCCTCGCCATTCCCCGGCCCGAATATCCCCGGCCTCAATTCGAACGAACAGATTGGGTGAATCTCAATGGCGAATGGACATACACGTTCGATTTCGGGAATTCCGGATTTGAACGGGGGTTCCAGGAGTCCACCGGATTCGAAGGACGTATCGTCGTTCCTTTTGCTCCCGAAAGCCGGCTTTCAGGCGTCGGATACACGGACTTTATCAATCGCATCTGGTATCAGCGATCGATTGATATTCCGGCTGATTGGTCCGATCGCAGCGTGATGCTCAATTTCGGGGCGGTCTATTATGTCTCCGAAGTTTATATCGACGGTCGGTTTGTCGGTCGCCATTTCGGGGGCAGTTCCTCGTTTTCATACGATATCTCCCGGTTTGTTACGCCCGGGAAAAGCCACAACCTCGTGGTCGTGGCGTCGAGCGATCTGCGTTCGGGCAAGCAGTCTGCCGGCAAACAGTCGTTGCAGTATGCCTCGCACCATTGCAACTATACACGCACTACCGGTATTTGGCAGACCGTCTGGATGGAGGCCGTAGCTCCGGAAGGACTGGTTCGTGTGCAAATCACGACTGATATCGATCAGGAACATGTGGCTATCCGGCCCGAGTTCTACCGGGAGGGATCGGGTACGCTGAAAGTTACCTTGCGAGACGGAAAGAAAGTTGTCGGTGTAAAAACGGTGTGCGCATCGAACAACTGTATAGTCGTCATTCCGATCAGAAATCCGAAATTGTGGAGTCCCGAATCTCCGTTCCTGTACGACCTGACTTACCAGGTAATCAGCCCTGCGGGAGATGTGATCGACGAAGTGAGTTCGTATATCGGCATGCGCAAGGTGCATTTCGAAGGCAACAAGGTCTATCTGAATAATACGCCCTATTATCAACGGCTTGTGCTCGATCAGGGATTTTACCCTGACGGTATCTGGACAGCCCCGTCGGACGAGGCCCTACGGCGGGATATCGAACTGGGGCTTGCGGCAGGATTTAACGGTGCGCGCCTTCATCAGAAGGTTTTCGAAGAGCGGTACTACTATTGGGCCGATAAACTCGGTTACATCACCTGGGGCGAAAGCCCCAGCTGGGGTATGGACGCCAATGACATCCAGACTGCCCGTAATTTTCTTTCCGAATGGACCGAATGTGTCGTACGCGACCGCAATCATCCGTCACTGTTGGTTTGGACACCTCTGAATGAGGCATGGTGGCCCGATAATGTGCAATATCCCCGTTTCACGAGCGACATTTACACGCTTACCAAGCATCTCGACCCGACTCGCCTTGTAAATACAGCCAGCGGTGGCATTATGACGGACACGGACATCTGGACGGTGCATCATTACGAACAGGATCCTGCCAAACTCAAAGATAAATTGTATAAAGACGGGGCATTTTTTCATCAACGTATCCGTACGACCGATTCCCAATTCAGTTTCAATGAGGCTCGGAATAACGATCGCTATGACTTTCCGGTGTACGATGGTACACGGCCTTATATCGTGGATGAATTCGGTGGTATAAAATGGTCCCGGGATCAGGCCCGCCAGCAGGACGATTCGAAAACGGAGTCGTGGGGCTACGGACGTCCGCCCCTGTCGCTGGACGAATTCTATGCGCGGCTCGAAGGGCAAGTGGAAACCCTGCTCTCCTTATCGAAATATGTCTGGGGCTATTGCTATACCCAGTTGACCGATGTCGAGCAGGAACAGAACGGTATTTACAATTACGACCGTTCCCCCAAGTTCGATATGCAGCGTATTCGTGCGATCTTCAGTAAAACCGTATCGGAAAAATGAATAGAGCTGTGAACAAAACGCAAATCTCCGTTGTCATATCGGTATTGTGCGCCATGGTGTTTTATTTCGACACGGTGTCTGCTCAAATAATCGACATAAAGACCCGGGATTTGTCGATGATAATGGGAGTGAATACCAAAGGGGAATTGCTGCTACACCATTTCGGAGGTAAAATCACCGATTCAAGTGCCTTTGTCCATTACAGTGGTTATCCGACTCTCGGCCCGACAGTTTATTCGACGTTGGGAGGTCGCAATATCAGGGAGCCGGCACTCCGCGTAACACATGCCGACGGAGATCTGAATACCGAACTGAAATATGTCGCACATTCTTCCCGGGTATTGCAGGATCCGAACGTAACGGAGACAATTATCAGACTTTCCGATCGGAAACAGGCTTTCAGCGTCGAATTGGTTTACAGGGCATATGCACGCGAAAATGTGATAACTACGCACAGCATTATTCGAAATAGCGAGAATGGCCCCGTGACCTTGCATAATTTCTATTCATCATGCCTTTCGTTCGATGCACGCAGTTATCTGTTAACTCATCTTTGGGGAGCGTGGGCTGCCGAGGCCCAGGTTGCCCATACCTTGCTTACTCCCGGGACCAAAAGCATAGAATCCAGAAAATTGGTGCGGACTACCCATACTGAAAATCCGGCCTTCATGATCACATTCGACAGCGAGGCTTTCGATGAAAACCGAGGGGAGGTTCTTGCCGGAGCATTGGCTTGGAGTGGGAATTTCAAGCTCAATTTCGAGCTGGATGAGTATTGCAGGCTGAACATACTCGCCGGGATCAACCCATATGCATCCGAATACAGATTACATAAAGGCGACGCGTTCGTTACCCCTGAAATGGTTTATACGTACAGTTTTGAAGGTGCTGGAGGCGCGAGTCGTAATTTGCACGATTGGGCCCGGAATTACAATGCCGGGAACGGGTGCAAATACTGTCCGACGCTTCTGAACAGTTGGGAAGGGACCTATCTTGATGTCGATACGAAAACGATTGTCGGTATGATCGACAATGCGGCAGCAATGGGATTGGAAATGTTCGTTCTGGATGATGGCTGGTTCGGTAATAAATATCCGCGTGACGACATGGATTCCGGGATTGGGGATTGGTGTGTAAACCGTCGAAAGATACCCGAAGGAATTGATTATTTGGCCTCTTATGCACACCGGAAGGGATTGAAATTCGGCATCTGGATAGAGCCCGAAATGGTCAATCCCAGGAGCGAGATTGCCGAGGCGCATCCCGATTGGATTGTGAAGTTCGAAGGCAGGGAAGTGCCCACGATGCGTTCAGAGTGGCTACTGGATATGTCTAATCCCGCTGTTCAGGATTTTGTATTCGACGTTTTTGATGGTATTATGAAAATGTCGCCTTACATTGCATATGTCAAGTGGGATGCCAACCGCCATGCGGTAAGCGTGGGTTCGGCATATCATGATGAAGAGACTCAAAGCCATTTCTGGGTGGATTACAACCGGGGATTCTATTCGGTTTTGGAGCGAATCCGTGCAAAATATCCGGATGTTATGCTTCAGGGATGTGCATCGGGCGGCGGACGGGTTGAATACGGCGCATTGAAATATTTTGATGAAGCCTGGACCAGTGATAATACGGAGGCTTTTTCCCGGGCGAAGATACAGTACGGAACAAGTCTTTTTTACCCTGCGACAGTGATGGGATCACATGTATCGGCAGTGCCTAATCATCAGACGGGAAATATAACGCCTCTGAAATTCCGTTTCGATATCGCCTGTGCCGGACGTTTAGGAATGGAACTTCAGCCGGGTGATATGACGGACGAAGAAAAGGCTTTTGCACTCAAGGCTATCGCAAACTATAAAAGTTACCGTGATATCATAATGTATGGGGATCTCTATCGTATCGAATCTCCCTATGACAGCAATGGATATTATTCGGTGATATATATTTCAAAAGATAAGAAAAGGGCTGTTGTATTTGCATATTGCCTCGAGTATAAGGCACGACTCCGTACGCCTAAGTTCCGGTTGAGAGGACTTGATCCGGAACAGAATTATGTATTACGGGAGTTGAATATCGACAAGCCCCGATTCTGGGGAGACGGCAGGGTTCATAATGGCAGTTTTTTAATTAACAATGGCATCAACCCACAATTGACGAAATTGTACGACAGCGCCATTTATTTACTCGAAGCAAAATAGCCTTTATAATAAGGAAACACCTGATAATTATCAGGTGTTTCCTTATTTACGTAATGTCATTCCTATTTTTAATTTCTTCCATTGAGCAACTGTTCTGCTTTCCGCTCCTTGCTTGCGGCTTGTTCCGACTGCTCGGCTTGAATTTTTGCGCCCGTTTCATACCGTTCAACTCGGTTTCGAATGATATCACGGATAGCCTTGTGCTATCTCTCATTAGTTGATTGCCTCTTCAGCAAGTTTTTTATTTGATTATTCAAATTGGGAATAGCGCGAAAATCAAATACCTATCTCATCGACTATTTTCCAGGATTCTGCGAGATACACTCGAAAGTGGTTCGCAGAGAAGAAGTGTAGACTAAGAATTCCGTAAGATACGAATTGTACATCGGCCTTCCGGAGCGTGATGCGTTTCAGTTCCGAAATGGGTCAGAAGCGTGACCGAGCTTCCAGCATACGCCCGTCAAGAAACGGGCGTATGAAAAGT
>X355_Hoffmanns_Two_toed_Sloth__coassemble_1862_pt1 | contig 67508 bp, 54 predicted proteins | sample X355_Hoffmanns_Two_toed_Sloth__metabat2_high_PE_009 | metagenome-assembled genome bin X355_Hoffmanns_Two_toed_Sloth | reverse complement strand
ATACCCTTAAATGCACTGTATTTTTGTACTAAAAACCCGATAAAACATTGTTTCAGAAGATAATTAGAACAATTATGCAGGGTATTTTGTTCTATTGGTTCGATAATGTATATAAATCTCAATAAGTAAAAAGGACAAACATTGTCAAGGGGTATGAATTATAGACCCCTCGTCCAAGTCTGTCCTTGTCTTTTATGAACTGTTGATGCTGGTTGAGTAGAGAGTGAGGACAGACATTGTAAAAGGGTTTATCTTTTAGACCCTTTTACAAAGTTTGTCCTTACTCCTCTCTACAATAAATGCTGCATGGCCGCATCTATCTGCGAGTTCTCAAAGCTATCGAGATAGATTTGGGTAGTCGATAAATCCGAGTGTCCGAGTGATTCGGAAATCAATGCCACGCTAACACCTGACCGTTTTAAGACCGTGGCGTAAGTATGACGGGCTACATAAGTCGTTAATGGCGTATGCAGTCCGATTTCCTCGCTCAACTCGTGCAGGCGTTTATTGACATGTTTTAAGGTCTTTTTCACCCGCTCCAATATCTGTTTCTCGGTCGTGTGAACAGTACGATTGAGGATTGGAAAAATATAATCCTCGTCCAGTTGGTCGGTGTGGTACTTGTCGATGATCTCCTGTGCCTGTTCCGTCAGACAGCAGTTCATCATCTTACCCGTCTTGCGTCTTGCATAGTAGATGCGTCCGTTGTCGATGTCCCCGTATGTCAGTAAGGCAATGTCCTTGAAATTGATTCCAGCCATGAAATACGAAAACAAGAAAATATCTTTGGCAAGTTGGGTATAAAAGTCCCTGTCCGATAAATCCAACTCGATCAGTTTATGGATGTCCTCTTTCGTGATGGCTCGTTTGCGGGTGTTCGTCCATAGGCTACCCACTTTGAACTGCTGAAAGGGATTCGATTTAGGAATGAATACACTCTCTGAAACCGCCTTATTATAGACCGCTTTCAGAACGCTGAACTTGGTTGCAAGGCTGTTATTCACGTTGCCACGCTGACGCAGGAAGATTTCAAACTCCCTTAAATAAGTCAAATCCAACTCCTCAAAGCGCATATTGACAGAGCGGAATTGCGACATAAGGGCAAGTGTTACCTTGTGTTTGCTGGCAGAACCGTATTTTTCGACCTTTTCCAAGCGTTCGATGATTTGCTTGAAATAATCTCCAACGGTGCAGTTGATTCGTTTGCCGTTCTGTTCAAACAGCGTATCGAACGTAACTGGAATTTCCAACACCTCCAGCTTCTTAATCTTCTTTTCGTATTCACGGATTTTGGAGGTGATTTGAAATTGTATCTCTGCTCCGTCGGGGCAGTCTGCCGTCGGTTGCTGTTTCTCAAAATCCCAATGTTCCAACAATACGGACATACCCAATCCTACGAACTTACGGCGGCGGTCATGGGTGAATACAAGAGCAAGAGGGGCTAAATGGTTTTTGTTGATAGCGTCTTTGCGACATACAATGTTGATTGTCATAATCTTTGCGGATTACGCAAACAACAAAATGCAAAGTATGTGTTACACGATTTTATGTATCACACTCTGTATCACAAACGGCGATTTTAGGCCATTTTGTGCTACACAACGGACATCTGTAACACACGGCAGAAAAAGAAAAACGAGCGACAATCCATTGATTATCACTCGCTTATCGTGAGCGGAAAACGGGACTCGGACCCGCGACCTCAACCTTGGCAAGGTTGCGCTCTACCAACTGAGCTATTTCCGCATGGCATATTTCGTAATTGCGAATGCAAAGGTAGCTAAAAAATCTGAATCTCCAAATTTTTCAATTCTATTTTGCAAATTCTTTACGATCTGCCCTCCGCTCTTTTCCGCTATTTGAAGACACGCAAACGTTCATCCAGCGGTTCGAAGCTCTTCTCCTGGGGTTCACCGGCCGGAATGCCGAACGGCATCTGGGCGATGAGCCGCCACTGTCCCGGCAGTCCCCAGCGATCGCGGACCTCGTTGTCGATCAGTGGATTGTAGTGCTGAAGCGAAGCCCCGAACCCGGCGTCTTCGAGCATCGTCCATACCGCCAGCTGGTGCATGGCCGAGGTATGCTCGGACCAAACGGGGAAATTGTCGGCGTATCGCGGAAACTGTTCTTGGAGTCCTTTTACGACCTCCGTATCTTCAAAGTAGAGCACCGTGCCGTAGCCCGAAGCAAAACTGCCGTTGATCTTTTTCTCCGTGGCGACGAATGCCTTTTCCGAAACAAGGGCTTTCAGCGTTCGTTTTACTAACTCCCAGAACACCTTGTGGTGTTCGTGCAGTAGCAGCACGAGACGCGCCGACTGCGAGTTGAATGCCGAGGGGATGTGTTTCACGGCGAAACGCATGATCTCTTCGATTTGCATGTCGTCGATCGGGGATTCGGGTGCCAGTTCGTAATAACTGCGGCGGTGGCGCAGGGCCTCTTTCAGATTTCTCTCCATAGTCGTATGATTTATCGGATGTTTTCTTACAAAAATAGCACAACTTTGAGAAAATTGTGCGGAATACGTGGTGAAATAGTATCTTTGTGTTCGTGAAAAACGTAATTGATCTCTTTTCCCGACTGGGGGCGAACTTGCGCGGATTCGGCGATGACGACGCGACACGGGCTGTTGCTGATGCCGCCTGCCGCGCCAACGGGTGGTTTACGGCAGCCGAAATCCGCCGTGCCGTCGGGGCGATTGCCCGGGATATGCTGAGCCGCGACAAACTCGAAACTTGGCTGGCGGCCTACCCCGCCGTTCCGGTAGCTGTACCGCGCCGCGTGCTGGTGGTCATGGCCGGAAATATCCCGCTCGTCGGATTTTTCGACTTGCTGTGTACGGTGGCCGCAGGCCACCGCTGTCTGCTGAAACCTTCGGCGAAGGATGCCGTGCTGACGGAGTATATCGTCGGTTTGCTTCGAAGTATCGATGCTTCAGTGCCTGTGGAATTTTATGACGGAACGTCGCCTGTCGATGCGGTGATCGCCACGGGCAGCGACAATGCCAACCGTTATTTCCGCGCCCGCTACGCCGGAATTCCCTCGCTGCTGCGGGGAAGCCGCCAGTCGGCCGCTGTGCTTTCGGGCAACGAGACGCCGGAGCAGCTGGCCGGATTGGCCGACGATATTTGGGCCTATTCCGGACTGGGGTGTCGCAGCGTTTCGCTGCTGTTCCTACCCGAAGGTTATGAACCTATACTTCAAATGCCGTCTGTAAACGGCAAATATATAAATAATTACCGCCAGACACGGGCGCTGCTCGCAATGCAGGGCTGTCCGTTCCGCGACCTGGGTGCGGCCGTGGCTGTCGAACAGCGGGCCTTTCCGATGTCTCTGAGCCAAATCTCCTATACGCATTACAGGACGCCGGACGAGGTCGCCGGATGGCTTGTGACACACGACGACGAATTGCAATGTGTCGTCACCGAATGTCTCCCCCACAGCCGCCGAGCCGCTTTCGGATGCGCCCAGTCCCCTGCTTTGACCGATTACCCCGACGACCGGGATGTAATCGCATGGCTTGCAGCGCTGAATTGAGAAAAAGTATTATATTTGCTATACGGATAAAAAATACATTACTACGATGTCGATGGTTTTCCGATTCCGGATGTTGAGCGACGAAAACGACAATTTCGTGCGCGATTACGAGGTGTTGTACGATACGACGCTGCTCGATTTCCATAATTTCATCCTGCAGTCGCTCGAATACGAGGATTGCATGGCTTCGTTCTTTACGGCCGACGACCGTTGGGAGAAACAGCGCGAATTCACCGTTATGGATATGGACGACGGCGCCGAGAACGCTCCCATGGCTATGGATAAGGTGACTTTGGGGCAGATCATCCACGGCCGCCGCGACCGGCTGATCTACCTGTTCGACCTGTTCGGCGACCGGGCCTATTTCCTGGAGCTGACTGGGACTTACGAGGCCGATAAGGATGCCTCCTATCCGCGCGAGATCTATGCGCAGGCCGATGCCCCGGACCAGTACGACCCTTCGAAAAACCGTGTGGAGGGCGAAGGGTCGATTTTCAGCGAGGTGATGAGCGATTTCAGTGATTTTGAGGGAGACGACAATTACGACGATGCCTACTAAACGGCTGTTGGTCATTGTCGGGCCGACGGGTTCGGGCAAGACGGACCTGAGCATTCGCCTGGCTCTCCATTATGCCGCTCCGATCCTTTCGACCGATTCGCGCCAGGTTTACCGGGGGATGCCGATCGGTACGGCACAGCCTTCGGCCGGTCAACTACAAGCGGTTGAACATCATTTTATTGCCTCGCATGACCTCAAGGATAACTTGAGCTGCGGGGAATACGAGGTGCAGGCTTTAGCCCGTCTCGAACAGCTTTTCACGACACACGATTATGTGGTGGCCGTCGGCGGGTCGGGACTCTATGTCCGGGCGCTATGCGAAGGTATGGACGACCTGCCGCAGGCCGATGAATCCCTGCGTGCCGAGCTGAACCGGCGTCTGACGGACGAAGGGGTCGAGTCGCTTGCCGCGCAGCTTCGCGAACTCGATCCGGTCTATTACGAAACGGTGGATCGCAGCAATCCGGCGCGTGTCGTGCGGGCGTTGGAGGTGTGTCTCCAGACCGGACGCCCCTACTCCGAGCAGCGCACCGGCGAACGACGGCCGCGGCCGTTTGAAATTGTGAAGATAGGCATCGATCTGCCGCGTGAGGTGCTTTACGACCGCATCGACCGTCGGGTGGATCAAATGCTGGCCGACGGACTGGAAGCCGAGGCCCGGGCGTTGTACCCCTATCGGGCGCTGAATGCGCTCCAGACGGTGGGCTATCGTGAATTTTTCGACTATTTCGACGGACGCATCGGTTATGACGAGGCTGTGGAGCTGATTAAGCGCAATTCGCGGCGTTATGCCAAGCGACAGCTCACGTGGTTTCGCCGCGATTCGGAGATTCGTTGGTTTGCGCCCGACGATGATGCGGCGATCATCGCCCATATCGATTCGAAATAGGAAAAGCGACGGATTTTGGTCTGCCGCAGCGTTATGTTACGGATGTTTTGGCAAATTTCAAATTATTTTCGTACTTTTGCGCTCGTCTTTCGCTGAAAGAGTGCGCCCGGATGGTGGAATCGGTAGACACGCCGGACTTAAAATCCTGTGGCCAGTAATGGCCGTGCCGGTTCGACCCCGGCTCCGGGTACGAAAAATACCTGTTAATCAACGAATTAACAGGTATTTTGATTTTGTAGGAGCGCAAATAGGGTGTAAATTTTAACCAAGTATCAGAATACTGCCTCTACATATACTCTTTTTTGCTCTTGTTCTGCTCTCTGCCACTTTCTGCACAATATGAATAAATTACTACTATTTGTTTTTGTACAATGGAAAGAGCAGACAAAGCATAATAAAATAGTCTTTATATCAATTTTTAATCAATAATAATGCTTTTAGACGTAATATAAACGCTGTCAGCGTTCCGAATGATACGGCTTCGTATGAATCGGGATGGAACATCGTATTAGCAAGCATCCCTTTTATTAACGACTGGGCGGCGTTTTCTTTTGAATCGCGAGTGCAAGAAGCCCCAATAATTATCGTAAGAACAATTACTGCAATGATTTTTTCATTTGTCGTTAAGTTTTTCCTTAATATCCTTTATATTAAGTGAAATATTACAAAATACGCGTAATAAAGCCCAAATAACCAATGTAGATACAAGAATGGCGATTGCGCTTAATATGGCTGTAAATCCCGTTATCGTATCGTAATCACTTATCAACATTATTCCGAATATGAGGACAGTAACGGTAATAATAACCCCGCAAACCATAACGAGTGTTGCAATAGTTCTCAACGCAGATTCTGGCGCATTGGATTGAGTCGATGCTTCGTACTGAATCTTAACTCCTTTATGTTTGGGTGCTTCGTCTGATACACTCGTTTCATTTTTTATGATTTCTTTCAGAATTTCCAAAATTTGTTCGTTGGGTAATTCTTTAGAATCCCCATTATTAACCACTCTTTTTCTAATCTCTAGCCAAGCCTGTTCTACGGCTTCTTCTTGATAATCACCTTTGGGCGAGGATACAATTTCTACGAGTTTTTCGTTTGTGTTCTTCGCAATTACATCTTCAAATTTGTTTTTCATCTTCATTTTGTTTTAGTTTCACTTTTCAATGACCAAGTTTGGGGCGCAGATAATATTGTGTTCTTATAAGAGTGTTCAACGTATGAGCGCAATCCAATACGTTGATAGCATTACATTTTAATGTACGTTTCCGGGGTGACTAAAGCCTATAAAACGCAAAACGGCGAGCTGTTTTCAGCATCGCCATTCATTAGTTACGTTTACGAAAACGTGGACTAAACTATTATCTGCTTCCCTCGGTCTTGGCCAACCTCGCACAACAAATAAATAAGTAAAGCCCACGCAAACGTGGGCATTAACGTAATTTTCATTGTGCTTCAAATAAACGGCCAAGTTTAGGGAAGCGAAAAAAAGCTAATGCTTAATATCGTTATTTTTTATTTACGTTTCTGTTTTGTCAAAAATTGGTGTTAGTTAAAACGGTTTTGTTTTATCATAAATTTATCTCAAAAGACTAATTTAGACTTATAGTGAGACAAAGTTATAAAACTTTTAGCGAAAAACAAGGTCTGTCAATTCCCAATTGTTGAGCTGAAAATCGTGCAGGATAATCGGCAATGTCAAATCCTGCTTGCCGTTCCTGTTCGGCGGCTTGTTGCGCAGGGGGCGATCATTTTATTGTCGAACATGGATGCTTCGGATCGGTTTGGCCGGGACTCCGCCGACGATGGTGTCGGCCGGGACATCGCGCGTGACCACCGCCCCTGCCGCGACGACGGCGTTGTCGCCGATGGTTACGCCTTGCAGAATCGTGGCGTTAGAACCGATCCAGACGTTTCGTCCGAGCGTGATCGGCGCTGGGTAGGTCGTCTTGCGGTCTCTGGGGGCAAGGCCGTGGTTGAGCGTGGCGAAGACGACGTTGTGTCCGATCTGGCAGTCATCGCCGATGGTTATGCCTCCGTGGTCCTGAAAGTGGCAGCAGGCGTTGATGAATACACGGCGGCCGATGCGGATGTTTTTCCCGAAATCGGAATAGAACGGCGGAAAGACGCGCAGCGTGGGATCGGCCGCCTGCCCGAACAGTTGGGAGAGCAATGCCCGCACCTCGTCGGGCGTATGATAGGCGCCGTTCAGCTCGAAGGTGATGCGCCGCGCTTCGCAGCTCATCTCGTCCATGAAACGGTGTATCTCGGGCGTATAGAGCGGCCGGCGTGTCGTTGCGTATTCCAGAAATTCGGCGAGTCTCATCGGTGTGCGGATGTTTAGTTCAGGTATTCCCGGAAGAATTGTTCGATCCTGTCGAACGGAATCGCCGTCAGGTTGTCGTAGAGGTCCACATGGCTGGCGCCGGGGACGATGAGCAGCTCCTTGTTGCCGCCTTTCAGCTTTTTGAAGGTATCTTCGCTGAAATAGCGCGAGTGGGCCTTTTCACCATGGACCAGCAGCACCGCGCTGCGGATTTCGTCGCTGTACGACAGGATGGGCATATTGATGAACGACAGCGACGAGGTCTTGTTCCAGCCGTTGTTCGAGTTGAGCGAACGGGGATGGTAGCCGCGCGGAGTCTTGTAGTAGGCATGGTAATCCTTCACGAACTGCGGGGCATCGTCGGGCAGCGGATCGACCACCCCGCCGGCCAGCGCATGGGTGCCGTTTTTCGCATCCTCGGTCCGCTGGGCGTTGAGCTGCCGGCGGAGTTCGTAACGCGCGTCGGCATCCATCGAATCGAAATAGCCGTTGGCCGTGCAGCGGCTGATGTCGTACATCGTGGAAGCCACCGTTGCCTTGATGCGCGTGTCGACGGCCGCTGCATTGATTGCGAAGCCGCCGAATCCGCAGATGCCGAGAATGCCGATCCGCGCGGGGTCCACGTCGTCGCGTGTCGAGAGGAAATCGACTGCGGCGCTGAAATCCTCGGTGTTGATGTCGGGCGAAGCGACATAGCGGGGTTCACCGCCGCTCTCGCCGGTGTAGGATGGGTCGAAGGCGATGGTGAGGAAGCCCCGCTCGGCGAGCGTCTGGGCATAGAGGCCCGATGCCTGCTCCTTCACGGCGCCGAACGGGCCGCTGACGGCGATGGCGGGCAGCGGCCCGGCGGCGTCTTTGGGGATGTAGATGTCGGCTGCGAGCGTGATGCCGTAGCGGTTGCGGAAAGTCACTTTCGAGTGGTTCACTTTGTCGCTCTGCGGGAACATTTTGTCCCACTCCCGGGTAAGATTCGGATTTTCGTTCATGGTTATATCGGATTGATTGTTTTCCCCGTAGCCGGAAAGCGGAAAGGCCGCAATCAGGGCCGTCGCTAATAATAAGATCCGTTTCATATCGCACTTTATATTGGTTTATAATGCAAAGGTACGGAACGAACACATTCCCGTCTTTACCCGAATTGCGGATATGTCTACCAGAATTACCGATTTGCCGGAAAACAGACGGGATGCAGCCGATCGGACTGCATCCCGCATGCAACGGCCTGCGCCGTCCTTATTTCCGCCTGCCCCACTTGGGCTTGATGCCGATGAAGAATTCGACGTTCATGCGCGGCATCGGGCGCGAGAGCACCGAGAGATACTCTTCGTTGAAGAGGTTGTTGACTGTTCCTTTGAGCGAGAGGTCGGCCCACGTGAAGGCGAATCCCTTCTCGAGTGAGAGGTTGCTCATCAGGTAGGGCGTCAGCCGTCCGCTCAGCGAGATGTCGTTGCTCGACATCGTATAACGTTCGCTGTAATAGCAGAACTGGTAGAGCAGTCCCCAGCTCCGCCAGGTCAGCCGGCCGGTCGCCGTGGCCGAAAACTCCGGTTCGTAGGGCAGCTGCTTGCCGACCGACTGGTCGGCGGGGCTGATCGGTTCACCTTCGTTGATCGACGGAGCCCACGTGAAAGTTCCGGCGAGACCCAGTTTCAGCTCTCTGGCCAGCACGACATCCAGGTCGGCCTGCATCTCCACGCCGTAGGCATGCACCTCCTTGATGTTCCGCGGCGAGAAGAATCCCTTGGTCGTCGAGAGCCACAGTATCCAGTCGTCGATATGCAGGTCGTACCACGACGCCGATCCCGACAGCGTGTAGGCGCCCTCCTTTCCCACGGCGAACGACAGGCCGGCTTCGTAGCTGAAGCCGCTTTCGCTCCGCAGGTCGGGATTGCCTCCGGGGAGGAAATAGAGATCGTTGAGCGTCGGGAACCGGTAGTTGCGCGAAACGGAGGCTTTCGCCACGATGTTGCCGCGCTTCGACAGCAGGTAGTCGGCGAAGAGGGCCGGAATCGTCGCCCACTCCGTGCCGTATAGCTCTTCACGCAGGACCACCGACATCCCCAGCCGCTCCGTGGGGCGCCATTTGGCCGATGCCGACGCCGAAAGTTCGATGCGCCCCTTGTCGTATCCGACGATGCCCCTGCCGCCCTGCTGGAGGATGATGTGTTTGTCGATGCTTTCGACGAAATGCTGGTGGGCCGAGACGCCTGCCGTGAAGAACCACCGGTCGTTCGGCGTGTACTCCCCTTCCACCTGTCCGTAGAGGGTGTTGACCTTGTTGCGTGCACGGGTCATCGAGGTCATGGTTCCGCTGCCGGGATCCCGGCGGTAGTCGTAGGCCATCCATGTGTGGATATACCCCGCTTTCACTGCGGTCTTCCAGGTGCTCCGGTAGTGGTCCCACGAAACGATGCTGCGCAGGGTGTGTTCCCGCTGCCGGTTCTCGAACTGCCGGTCGTCGGCATAGTCGGTCGTCGTCACCGGCAGTTCGCGGTTGGAGTTGATATACCAGGCGTTCAGCCCGAAGCGGTCGCCGCGTCCCGTGTTGTAGTAGACCTCCTGCAGGACGTGCACGTCGTCGAAAGCGCCGCTCTTGTTGCGCTCGGTGGGATAATACGACCCGATGATATTTTTGTCCTCGTCGTAGATGTTCTCTTTTTTGTCGCGGTTGCGGTATTTGAAATCGTTGGCCGAGGACTGGTAGACGGCGCGGGTCGAAACCTGCCAGTGTTCGTTGCCCCACGTGAGGCGCAGGAACTCGTCGAAGGTCCGGTACATGCCGATGCCCTGAACGTATTGCAGTCCGAATCCGTCGGCCGCCGCCGGAGTCGTCGAAAGCCTCACCAGTCCGCCCAGTCCGCCGCCCGTCTCGTTTACCGACGAGGTGCCGTGCAGTAGCGAGGCGTCGTCGATGAAATACGACGGAATCATCGAAAAGTCGGTCATGCCCAGCATCGGATTGTTGATGCGCATGCCGTTCCACGTTACCTGCGTGTGCGAGGGGCCCGTGCCGCGGAACGAGACGGTCGAAAGGGTCGCGCGGCCGTATTGTTTGACGAAGATCGGCGAGTTGAACGCCAGCACGTCGGCGATTGACAGGGCGATGTTCTCTTTCAGAATCGCCGAGTCGAGCCGGGTCTGCTGCACGCCGATTCCTTTCATCGGCCGCTGTCCCCAGACCGGGACCTCGCGGATCGTTACGACGCCCTTTTCCCGCCACGATGCCGCTCCGGTCTCCCGTGGGGTGTCGTTCGACTGCGCCCGGAGCAGCGCCGGGACCAGCAGGAGCATGAATATGGCAACTCTCTTTTTCATGGCTTATTTCCAGCAGAATGCGCCGGGAGCGACGCCCACATAAAATTCGTCGACCGGTTTGCCGTCGGCCGTGTAACGGTAGATGATGCCCTGCTGCTGGTAGTCGATGGCATCCGCAACGTAGACCTCCCCGTTGCGGGGATTGACGGTCAGTCCGTAGTATTTCGTGCCGCGGGACGCCAGAAACGGACGCACCGGGACGCGCTCTTCATCGACGTCCATCGACCAGATGTCGTCGTTGATCCAGTAGAGCCTGTCGCCCGTGCCGTTGATCCGCACCTCCGAGGGCTGGTCGCCGAGTTTGAATCTGAACTGCTTTTCGATCCGGAACGTCGCCGCGTCGATGCGGTAGAGCGACGGGGCTTCATAGCCGTAGGGACTGCCTTCGTAGCCGCCGTCGGTGATGGTCCACAACTTGTAGTTCTTGTCCATCACCAGCGACGTGGGCTGGATGCCCACGACCAGCTCGTCGACCACCCGGTCGGTTTCGGTGTCGATCTTGAGAATGCGGTTCTGGTAGGACCAGCAGTTCACGAAGACGTATCGGCCGTATTGCACCATCTGCTCCGTGGAGCCCGATTCCATCGCCATGTCCGGGCATTCGATGTAGCCCGTGATTTCGTAACGCCTGGGATTGACGATGAAGATACGGTTGTCCCAGAGCTGTGTGACGTAGGCTTTTTCGTCGGAGATGAAATGGATGTAACGCGACGAGGAGAGGTTCGTGATGCGCCCCACCTCCTTGAAGGTGTTGATGTCGATGGCGAAGATGACGTGCGAATTGTTCACCACGACCCAGCCCACACCGTCGCGGATGGTCATTGACTGCGCCACGTCGCCCAGCTTGAACCCGTTGGCCCGTTTGAAAACCTCGTTTTCCACCTGCCGGGTTTCGGGGTCGTAGTACGACAGCGAGGCGTTTCCGTACTGGAATTGGCCTTCGTTGGTGATGAAAAGCCCTGTTCCCGATGCTGCAAAGTCCTCTTTCGTGCCGTAATCCCATTTCATGCAGCCGCCGAAAGCGGTCAGGCAGAGCACCGCAGGCAGTATATATCGTAAAATTCGTTTCATGCGGCAAAAATAGTCGTTTTATTCCCCTGTGGTCCCGTTTTTGGAAAATAATGCGGATATTCGGCCAATTTTCAGGAATAAACCGCTATATTTGTCCTGAAGCCGCTCCCTGTCCGCAAGGACCGGCGGAGCTGGCAGGAGGCTTTTGACGATGGGTAGAAAATCTAAAACGCAGTTGTTATGAATATCGTATTATATGGAATTCCGGCGGAAACCGCCCGGCAGATTGCAAAGCAATATGGCCTGAATCTGGTAAACACCCCCGATAAATTCAACCCCGCCGGATCGCTGGTGGTCGTTCCCCCGATGACCGCTCCGCGGCAGCTGCTGACCTTCTACAATGCCATGCTGCGCCACGAAGATGCTGTCGATGCCGTGATTATCTGCGGCCTGGAGACCTGCGACGCGGCCAGCACCGTCCAGTACTGCACGCCTCCGGGCAAATTCTTCTCCCTGAGCGGCGAACTCGAAGCCGAAGAACTGATGTCGGAACTGCTGCTGATTCTCGACTCGCTGTTCGCCGAAGGCAACCGGATCAATCTTTAGTCCTTTCAGAATGTCCGCCGCCGCTTCCGGACGCAAAATTTGCGGAACCGGAGCTAAATCGTTGTATGGCAGACAACTCTTTACTAATCTCTAATTTCTCCGGGTTCCGCAAATTTGTGTGCCGGTACGGGCTACGGCTTGTGCCGGAACCGTTCCGTGATGTCCTCCATCCGACCGTCCGGACTTACCTTGTAGAGCCGCTGGTTGGTCGTCGGCGACGTCAGCGGTCCCAGCGCCTCGACCCAGCCGCCCAGCTTGATGTAGTCGAACGACGTGACGGCGAGGCCTTCCGGCAGCTCCTCCCGTCCCGAATACCACCCTGTGTGCAGCACCGGATAGGTTCTCCGCACAACCCCGGCCAGCCGGGCGATCTCCTGCGGATCGGCGTCGCCGCCCATGAATGAGACGCAGGTCACCGAACGTCCGTAGCAGGACAGCAGGGCCAGCAGCTCCACATCGTCGAGCTCGCGCCCTTCGTCCGCGGTCAGGTGGGGGCTGTGGCACCCCGGGCAGCGGTTCGGACAGTTGGTGATGTTGATCGCCAGCGTCGTCTCGCCCGGAATCTCGGCGAATACGATGTCGAAATTATGATACCGGACCATCTATTCCGCTTTGGCGTAAAAGCGCCGCGATGCCTCCTGCTGGCGTGCCGCCGAGAAATTCGAGACCCGTTTCATATATCCGATCACGCGCGTCAGGTAGTCCAGATCGTCCGAGTGGCACTCGGGGCACTCCTTCAGGTAGCGTTTGTCGATGTGCCCGCACTTGTTGCAGACCGTGTTCGGGATGTTGAACGTGAAATAGTTGCATCCTTCGGTCGCCGCCACGCGCAGCAGGTGGCGGTACTGCTCCTGCGAGAGGTGCTCTTCGAGGTTCATGTGCAGGGCCGAGCCGCCCGTGAGGTGGTCGATGTATTTGCGTCCGTGGAGCCGGAATTTGTCGATGACGTTCAGCGACTCGTCCTCCACGACGTAGAAATAGGAGTTATAGCAGTCGCGCGGCACCGCGTATCCGTCCTCGCGGTCCCATTTGGCGTGTTTTACGCCGACGTTCTCCGCCGGAATCATCTCGCAGTTGAACATCAGCTCCTTCGTCCGGTATTTCTTGTTGTAGCGCTCGATCAGTCCCAGCACCTCCTGCACGAACGAGGCGTAGTCGTCGTTGTCGTTGATCGGAATGCCCAGGAACTCCGCGGCCTCGACCAGTCCGTTGACGCCGATGGTCAGATACTGGCGCGAGAGGTTGATGTACCCCGCGTCGAACAGCGGCAGCATGCCTTTGGCCTGCAGGTCCTTGAGGTTCTCGTTGTAGGCCGTCTGCACCTTGTGCACCAGGTCCACCACCTCTTCGAGGAATTTCAGGTAGTGCATGCCGTTTTTCACGGCATACTGGATGCAGCGGTTCAGGTTGATCGTCAGCACGCTCTTCGAACCCGTCGAGACGCCGCCGGCACCCAGCGTGTAGCTGAAGCCGTTGTCCTGAATCTCGTTCCGCAGGCGGCAGCACGACGACAGCGAATCGGCGTTGTCGCTGATGTAGGTGAAGAACGAATGGCCTTCGGAATACATCCGGGCCGTGATGTCGCCCCACTCCTTGTCCATCACATCGCCGTCCTTGGTGAGCAGCGCCATCGTCTCCACGGGGAAGGTCAGCACGGTTTTCGTCCGCTCCTTGTTGAACCACGTCATGAAACGCTTCTGCAGCCACGACAGTGACTCCCAGTGGGGCTTCGAACCGTCCGGAAAGACGAACTCCCCGAAGAGCGACTCGAAATAGTAGCGGTCGTAGTAGGCGACGTTCCAGAACACGGCCTGGAAATTACGTGCGCCGGTCGGCTGGTTGATCGAGTAGACGATCTGTTCGAAGCAGTCGGTGATCATCTTGTCGATCGTGCGGTGCTTGTTCGAGAGGTCTACGACCTCGTCGGCCCGCTTGTAGTAATCCTCGCCGTATTCCAACTCGACGAAATAGTTCATGTACATCAGGAATTCGGGCGTGGCGCAGGCTCCCGACAGCATCGACGACACGATGAAGACCATGTTGACGAATCCTCCGCAGAACGATTTGAGGTTCGTCGGGCGCGTCGAGTTGCCGCCGACCGACAGCGTGCCGTTCAGCAGCCACGGATACATCGTGATCGAGGCGCAGTAGTTGGCCATCGAGGTCTCGTCGTTCTTGTAGATGAAATGGTCTTTCAGCAGGCGCAGGTATTTGTCCGATAGCTCTTTGCCGTACATCTCCTTGATCCGGTCGGTCAGCAGGCGCCGGTTCAGGCGGATGAAATTCTGCTTCGGCAGTTCGCCGATCAGCGTGGCGATGTTCTTGTTCTCGACGTTGGCGTTGGCGTCGTATTTCGAACCCGTGGCGGGGTTCTTGGCATCGCAGTAGTCGGTCAGGAAACGCAGTTTGTCGCGCTCCTCGCGTTCCTCGGTGTGCTTCTGGCGGTAGAGCATGTAGCTCTTGGCCACGGCAAAATAGCGTTCGGCCATCAGGGCCACTTCCACCTGGTTCTGAATCTCCTCGACCGACATGCCGTCGGCCACGTGTACGCGGCTCAGTACCGACGTGAGGTCGTCGTCCGTGGCATATCCGCCGACCGAAAGGAACGCCTTGCTGATGGCGCGTTTGATTTTCTCGACCGAGAAAGGCGCACGTTTGCCGTCGCGCTTGATGATGTAAAGTTCTGAAATTCCCATATTCTTCTGAAATTTGTTTATGTGTTCTGCCCTATGCGGAAGGGTGTTCCGATCCTCTCCGCATGATGCGGACAGGTTCGATCCGGTCTTCCTCGATATTGCCTTTGTAATTATCTTGTTCGGGTATCGCCCTATATCCCGAAGGCTGGTACCTATCCCGGCAAGGCAGGTCTTCTGACTCGCTCCGTCCGCACGCCTTCCCGTCCTCGCGGACAGTGGCCCAAAGAGTGTGCGGACCGTTACGGAGCTTACAGCTACGGGAATAGTCCCTGATTTTCACAGGAGTTCCCTTTTGATCCCATACCGGCTGCGGCCGGCGGAGAACCTTGCACGGAAACAAATGTAGACATAGTTCCCCGACGGGCAAACAAGCCCCGCCTTTTTTCTTCAACAAATTGTGAACAAAATCCGCAGATATGCGCCACAGCCGCTTCCCGACGGGATTCGGGCCGCCGCCGTCCGCCGGAAACGAAAAAAACGCCCGCAGATCATGCGATCCGCGGGCGTTTTCATGGTTCGTACTCCCCTATCGGTAGATTTCGTTCAGCAGGCGTGCCAGACGGCGTCCGCCGCGCAGGAACTGCTTTTCGATAACGGGCGTGTATTTGAAAATGTAATCGTATTCGATCTTTGTGCCCTCGGGGCTCGAAGCGTAGACCTCCTCGCAGATTGCGTGCGTCTCCTTCACCCAGTCGGCAGGCTCCCCGGCCGTGATTTCGGCCGCCTTGTCGTCGGTCAGCCGGTCGATCTGCTCCTGCCATTCGGTATAGCTCCAGTTATGCACCGCCTCGGGCAGGTTCGTGTCCCAGGCCGAATGAAGACTGGTCTCGCGGTTGAAAAACCGCACCGGACGCCGGTTGCCGCCCAGGTCGCTCAGGCGCCCCAGGTGCATCGGGCAGTGCATGTCCCCTACCAGATGGATCAGCATTTTGAGGTTCAGCGTCTCCTCGTCGGGGGTGAGTTTTCCCGATTTGAGTTTCTCGGTGATCTCGGTCACGGCCTTCAGCACGTCGCCTTTGGGGTTCTTGGGCATACTCTCGATTGTCTCGCCTTCGTCCACATTGAGGTAATGCCAGGTCTTCGTGTAGGCATACTCGGGCCAGTAGCTGGCGAAATCGAGCCAGTTGGCGAAATAGACGGGAGAGTAGCCTCCCAGCGCCTTATGGACTTTCTCGGCCGCTTCGGGTGTCAGATGGCATTCGGCGATGTAAGCCGTTACGTCGTGTCCTTTCTGTCCCCACGCGAATGCACCGCGGGCGAAGAGGAGGCACAAGCCTAAGAGCAGGTAATTTTTCATGAGCAGACGGGTATTGCAGTTTTTGTACGTTGTCCCTTTTTAGTGGTTCATCGTGGCGAGGAACTCCTCGTTGGAATCCGTGAGGTTCATCTGCTTCTGCAGGAATTCCATGGCCTCCACGGGAGTCATGTCCGAGAGGTATTTGCGCAGCACCCACGTGCGGTTCATCACGTCGCGCGGCAGCAGCAGGTCCTCGCGGCGGGTTCCCGAAGCGATGACATCCACAGCCGGGTAGACGCGCTTGTTGGCCAGTTTGCGGTCGAGCTGCAGCTCCATGTTACCCGTACCCTTGAACTCCTCGAAGATCACCTCGTCCATCTTCGATCCGGTGTCGATCAGCGCCGTGGCGATGATCGTCAGCGAACCTTTCTCCTCGGTGTTGCGGGCCGCGCCGAAGAAGCGCTTGGGCTTGTGCAGGGCGTTGGCGTCGACACCGCCCGAGAGCACCTTGCCCGAAGCGGGCTGCACCGAGTTGTAGGCACGTGCCAGACGGGTGATAGAGTCGAGGAAGATCACCACGTCGTGACCGCTTTCGACCATGCGCTTGGCCTTGTCGAGCACCATCTCGGCCACTTTCACGTGGCGCGAAGCCTGCTCGTCGAACGTCGAGGCAACGACCTCGGCCTTCACGTTGCGGGCCATTTCAGTCACCTCCTCGGGGCGCTCGTCGATCAGCAGCACGATCATGTACACCTCGGGATGGTTGTCGGCGATGGCGTTGGCGATCGATTGCAGGAGCATCGTCTTACCTGTTTTGGGCTGCGCCACGATCAGTGCACGCTGCCCTTTGCCGATGGGAGAAAAGAGGTCCACGATGCGGGTGGACATATTGTTGTGGCCGTTGCCCGTGAGGCAGAATTTCTCGCTGGGGAACAGCGGCGTCATGTATTCGAACTGTACGCGGTCGCGGATGTATTCCGGTTTGAGGCCGTTGATTTCGTTCACGCGCACCAGCGGGAAATATTTCTCGCCCTCTTTCGGCGGACGGATCGCGCCGTTGACCGTGTCGCCGGGCTTGAGTCCGAAGAGTTTGATCTGCGACGGGGAGACATAGATGTCGTCCGGGGAATTGAGGTAGTTGTAGTCGGCCGAACGGAGGAATCCGTAGCCGTCGGGCATGACCTCCAGCACGCCTTCGCCTTCGATCTCGCCGGCAAAGTCGTCCTTGGTGATAACCTCTTCCTCGACGGCGCGGGGAGCGGCGGGCTCTTCCGCACGCGTTTCGGCTGCGGGCTGGGGAGCCGCTTCCTGGGCCTGGACCTGCGCCTTGGGCTTACGACCGCGGCGTTTGGGTTCGGCAGCTGCGGGCTGTGCCGGCTGCTCCACGACCGGAGCTGCCGCTTCGGCGGGCTCCTCTGCGGAAATCGGCTCCATCGGGAGTTCGGGTTCCACCATTTCAACCTCGGGCTGCGGCGCCGGAGCGGCCGTCTCGGTCTTCGCCAGCCGCGGACGGCGTCCGCGCGGGGCCTTTTCCCGGGGTTCCCGGACCGCTGCCCGGGGAGCTTCCGGCTCCGTTTTCTCCTGCTTGGGTTCTGCTTTCGGTTCCGCGGGAGCCTCCTCCGAGGGAGTGTTTCCGGCTATTTCCGCTATGAGTTCGCGCTTTTTTATCATGATGTTCTTGATGCCTAACGTCTTAGCGATTTCACGCAATTCGGCAAGGCTTTTCCCTTCCAGCGCTTTCAGGTCCTGCATATTGTTGTATCGTTCAATGTGATTTTCAAAAACCGGACGGTCGCCCGGCTTGTTCGAATTTGCTTGCAAAGATAATGCATAATTTTGAAATTCAAAATAAAAAAGCGTTTCCGAAGACATCCGGCGGGCGAAATTACCTATCCGCCGGGTGAAACGCCCGCCGAAATACCTACTAATGGCGATTGCGCGGTGCGGAATTTTCCCCGATCTTTGTCCCAGAAACAATGAGAATCAGATTTCAGCCATTGCATTGTTTGTATTGTTAATGTTTGTGTGTGAAAAACCCTTTCGCGGAGTGCGAAAGGGTTTTTTGTGTCAGTTGGCCGTCCGGTATTCGTTGGGCGAACACCCCACCACCTTCTTGAACAGGCGCGTGAAATGCTGCGGATAGCGGAATCCCAGCGAATAGGCCACCTCGCTGATCGAGCGCGTGGTGTCGAAAATGCGCTCCTTGGCGATGTCGATCACTTTCAGCTGGATGTACTCCTGGGCCGATTTTCCGGTTTCGCGTTTCACCAGGTCGCCGAAATAGTTGGCCGACAGGTGCAGCTGTTCGGCGCACCAGCGCACCGTCGGCACGCCCTCGCGCTCGGGCAGCTCTCCCTGGAAATAGTCGCCGAGCAGGTGCTCGAATCCCGCCAGCACGTCGCGGTTGGCGTTGACGCGCGTGATGAACTGCCGCTCGTAGAACCGTGTGCAGTAGTTGAGCAGCAGTTCGATATTTGAAACGATCAGCGTGCGGCTGTGTTTGTCGATGCTGTGCTGCAGCTCCGCGAGGATGTTCTGCAGGCAGTCCACCACCACGCTCCGTTCCTGCTCCGAGAGGTGCAGGGCCTCGCTCACCTCGTAGGAGAAGAACGAATAATTGCCGATGTTGCGTCCGAGCGACGTTCCGCGCAGCAGGTCGGGATGGAACAGCAGGGCCCAACCCTTGGGCTGATAGGTCTGTCCGTTGCTTTCGTAGCCGATGACCTGCCCCGGGGCCAGGAACACGAGCGTTCCCTCCTGGTAGTCGTAGTAATTGCGTCCGTAGCGCAGGTCGCCGCATTTCACCTCCTTGAGGTAGATCGTGTAGAACCCGTAGACCTGCCGTTCGAAGCGGGCCGGGCCGCATTTCGAAAAGTCGATGACGCTGACCAGCGGGTGGAGCGTCTCGACGCCGCGCGATTCGTTGTACTGAAAGACGTTGTCGTATTTGACGATGGTGTCCATAATCCGGATGGTTTTGTTTGACACAAAGTTATAACTTTTTTTCACGTCCCGAACCCTTTCCGCGCCGAATCGGTAATTATGGTACGACGACCCGTAATCCGGGTATGTCCGGCGCCCGTTTTCCGCCCTACTTTTGTCTTGTGGAATTTTATAAACCCCTCAAAACAATGAAAACAAAACTGATTTTAACAGCTATGGCAGCGATTGTCTCTTCGGGCGCCGGTGCGCAGACGCAGCCTGCTCCCGCCAAAAAAGTATTGGTGGCCTACTACTCCCACAGCGGCAACACCCGCGAAATGGCCCGTCAGATCGCCGACGTTTCGGGCGGCGAACTCTTCGAAATCGTCCCCGTCACGCCCTACCCTTCGGATTACCAGACGGTGGTCGATCAGGCGAAGCGGGAGATCAATGCCGGAGCCCGCCCCGCGTTGAAGACTCGCGTCGATGATATGTCGCAGTACGATGTGGTCTTTGTGGGTTCGCCCTGCTGGTGGGCTACCGTGGCGCCTCCCGTGGCGACGTTCCTCACCTCTTACGACTTTGCGGGCAAGACCGTCGTGCCGTTCATGACCCACGAGGGAAGCCGCATGGGCCGCACCGAAGCGGACATCCGCAAGCTCTGCCCCAAATCGCAGGTTCCCGACGGCCTTCCCGTCCGCGGCGGCGCCGTGGGCAGTTCGAAAGAGACGGTCCGGCGCTGGGTCGAGGGGCTCGGGTTCGGCAAATAGCAAACAAAAACGCTTCGGAAATCCGAAGCGTTTTTTATTTATCCGCAGATGTAGATGCACCCGTAGGCCAGTCCCGCTATGAGCGCACCTAACACGGGCCCTGCGACGGGCACCCAGCTGTAATTCCAGCCGCTCGGACCCTTGCCCCGTATCGGCAGCACCTGATGGGCCAGCCGCGGCGGCAGGTCGCGGGCCGGGTTGATGGCATAGCCCGTCGTGCCGCCCAGCGACATGCCGATGGCCATGATGAGCATCGTCACCGGAAAACTCCCCAGGCTGCCCATCCCGATCTCGGGGGTGTTCTGTTCGTTGCCGATGACGAGGATGACGAATACCAGCAGGAACGTGCCGACCACCTCGCAGAAGAGGTTGCGGGGTTTGTTCATGATGGCGGGCATCGTGCAGAATACCCCCAGTTTCGTCGCCGGATCGTCCGTGGCGTCGAAATGGTCCTTATAATAAAGGTAGACCAGCACGGCGCCGCAGAATCCGCCCAGCAGCTGCGCCGCAATGTACCCCGGCACGAGTGCCCATGGGAACGAACCCGCGACGGCCAGTCCGACCGAGACCGCGGGATTGAGGTGCGCACCCGAATAGGGTCCTGCAATCAGCACGCCGCACATCACGGCGAATCCCCAGGCCATCGTAATCACGACCCAGCCGCCGCCGTATCCTTTCGAACGTTTCAGGACGGTCGAGGCCACTACCCCGTCGCCCAGCAGTACGAGCACCAGCGTTCCGATGAACTCGAACAGGCATTTGGTGAACAGCGTTGTCTCCATAGTCGTCTCCGTTTAGTCGTTTTTACCGCGTAATACCCGCTGCACGGCGTCTTCCCAGCCCGTTACGGCCTTGTCGATCTGCGTGCGGTCCTCCGTGGGTTCGAAGATGTGCTCCGCCTGCCATTGTTCCTCGATTTCGGCGATGCTCCCCCAGTACCCCACGGCCAGTCCCGCCAGATAGGCGGCTCCCAGCGCCGTGGTCTCCGTCACTCGGGGACGGATGACCTTTTTGCCCAGCAGGTCCGCCTGGAACTGCATCAGCAAGTTGTTGCGGGCCGCACCGCCGTCGACTTTCAGCTCCAGCAGCGTGATGCCCGCGTCGCGCTGCATGGCCCCCACGATGTCGAGCGTCTGGTAGGCAATGCCCTCCAGCGCTGCGCGGGCGATGTGCGCCGCCGTCGTGCCGCGGCTGATGCCGCTGATGGCGCCCCGGGCATACTGGTCCCAGTGCGGGGCGGCGAGTCCCGTGAGCGCCGGCACGAAATAGACCCCGTTGGTGTCGGGCACCGAGGCGGCCAGCTCCTCGACCTCCGCCGAGGAGCGGATAATCCCGAGCCCGTCGCGCAGCCACTGCACCACCGAGCCGCCGACGAAGATGCTCCCTTCGAGGGCGTAATTGACCTTGTCGCCGATCTTCCACGCGATGGTCGTCAGCAGGTTGTTTTTCGACGCGATGGGCTTTTCGCCGCTGTTCATCAGCAGGAAACAGCCCGTGCCGTAGGTGTTCTTCACAGATCCCGGTTCGACGCACATCTGTCCGAACAGCGCTGCCTGCTGGTCGCCTGCGATGCCCGCGATGGGCACTTTGTGGGCGAAGATCGTGGTTTTCGTCGCTCCGTAAACCTCGCTCGACGACTTTACCGCGGGCATCATCGACGCCGGAATGTCGAAGAGTTTCAGCAAATCCTCGTCCCATTGCAGCGTGTGGATGTTGAACAGCATTGTGCGCGAGGCGTTGCTTACATCCGTCACATGCACCTCGCCGCGCGTCAGCCGCCAGATCAGCCACGAATCGACCGTGCCGAACATCAGCTTGCCCTGCTCGGCCCGCTTTCGTGCGCCCGGCACATTGTCCAGTATCCATTTGATCTTCGTGGCGCTGAAATAGGCGTCGATGATGAGTCCCGTTTTTTCGCGGATATACTCTGTCTGCCCTTCGGCCTTCAGGCGGTCGCAGTACTCCGAGGTGCGGCGGTCCTGCCAGACAATGGCGTTGTAGACCGGCTCTTCGGTCTCGGAGTCCCACACGATGGTGGTTTCGCGCTGGTTGGTGATGCCTATTGCGGCGATGTTCAGTCCGTTGATGTCGATGGCCGAAATCGCTTCGGCAATCACCGAGGCCTGCGACGACCATATCTCGTGGGGATTGTGCTCCACCCACCCCGGCTTGGGGAAATACTGGGGGAACTCCCGCTGGGCCATCGAGCATATCTGCCCTTTGCGGTCGAACACGATTGCCCGCGAACTGCTCGTCCCCTGATCCAATGACAAAATGTACTGTTCCATATCTTTCGGTTTTTGTGATAGCCGCAAAATTCCTGCCCGGCGAACCCCGGCAGGCCATCGTTCACAAATCTACCAAAAAAATCCGTATTTCAAATCAAAACTAAAAAGTTTTTTTTCGAAACTTTTCAAAAAACGCCCGGAACGATCCTTGTCGCTCCGGGCGTTTACAGCCAGATTCGTATGATCTTATTTCAGCTTGTCGAGTTTGGCTTGTATGGTTGCGGCCTGTTTTTGCTTGCGTTGGTAAACCACGATGGAATAGAGGCAGAAAATCATGGCAAGCAGCGATATCCAGCCGATCAGGCCGCCGCCGATGCTCAGGAACGTGAGGACAAACCCGATAATGATGTTGGTCATCGGATTTTTCTCGACCCGGAATCCGAGGAATGCCAGGGCTCCTGCGATAAGTGCATAGACAATTCCTACGCTGAGCCAGATCGGGTCTCCCTGTGCGCCCAGAATGAGCCTCAACGCGCTGATGGCCGTCAGAACGGCTACGGCGTACATGACGTACTTCGCTTTGCCGACCAGCTCCAGCGAATCGTCCGCCTCGGTCGTCAGTCCGACCAGTTTCCGATACAGGAACTGACGCTGTGCTTCAACGTCTCCCGCAACCGGATAACCGCATTGGGGACAGGATGCGGCATTCTGAGCAACTTCATACTCGCAACAAGTACATTTCATAGGGGTAAGTTTTGGTGGTTGGTATTTTTAAGATGGAAGGACGCCTGATTCCACTAACAAAAAGACCATTCCAATGATTATCAGCCCGATGCCTGAATACAGGAGCATATCATTGGACATTACTTCAAAGGTTGTATTGTCAGGATCTCGTTTCTTTAAGTTTTCGCTGAATATATATACTATAATATTAAAAATTCCAATGATTATCAGCCCAGCCATGTTGTTGGATTATTTAGTATTATATCAGTTGGATATTTAAACAAATCTAATGATAAATAATCGCAAATGCAACTATTTAAACGATTAAATATTGTATTTATCGTCGATTTGTTTTGTTGGTACCGTTGTTGCGGCAATCGGGTTACCAAGGCAAAAGGGCTGCCTGCGTACCGCAGACAGCCCTTTTTTCGACAGATCGTGCCGTTACAGCATCACCGACTGCAACTCGGTCAGCGCCAGTTCGTAATCCCGTTCGGCGGCCAGCGCTTCGTCGACCGTCGTGTAGTAGAGCCCCAGCTCGACGATGTAGTCCAGCAGCGAAATCTCTCCGGCGTCGAGCGCCTTACGCAGCAGCTGCGTGTTGTCCAGTTCGGCCAACGCCTTGCGGTACTCCCCTGCCGTGCGCTGCAGGCCGAGCGTGCGGCCGTATTGGTTGCGCAGGCGTTCGTAGAACTGCACCGTGGCATCCTTCTGCTGCAGCTCTGCCGCCACGACGGCCGCTTTGGCCTGCTTCACGCGGTTGCGGTTCGACCACAGGGGCACGGAAAGTCCCAGCGTGATGCCCCGGAAATTGCTTTCGGGAACCAGCTCGCTCATATAACCGGCCGAGATTTGCGGCAGTCCCGTGAGTTTCCCCAGTTTCATTTCGCGCCGTTTCAGCTCGACGTTCTGCCGGGCATAGGCCAGCACGGGGTTCGCGGCGGCGGCCTCGTCGTACCACGCCTCGAAATCCTGCGGCAGTACGGGCTGCGCATAGGCCGCCTGCTCGAATACGATAGGCTCCCCGCCGTTGAGACGCTGCAGTTCGGCGAGCAGGTTTGTGCGCTCCACCTCGTTGCGGCGCAGTTCGCCCTGTGCAGCCGAAAGGTTCAGCCGGGCCTTGTTGACCTCCAGCCGGCTGGCGTTTCCGTCGGCCAGCTGGCGGTCGTAAAAATCGGCCACGGCCTGCGCATGGGCCAAACGCTGTTCCAACTCGGCTTTGAGGGCGTTGTAATAGATCAGCTGGATGCACGTTTGCTTGGCTTCGAGCAGGACGGCCATGCGCCCGGCGCGGTATTCGACATCGAGCAGTCCGTTCTGCGCATCGGCCACGCGGCGGCGTGACCCGGCGATGGTGGCGATGTCGAAGCTCTGCGTGACCCCGAAATCCTTGCGGTTGCCAATGGACGACGGATCGCCCCACAGATAGTCGAACGAAACCTCGGGATCGGGCAGCGTGATACCCGTTTTGTTCTGCAGTTTGTCGGCCTCGGTCTGTTTGCGCAGGGCTTCGAGCGTCGTGTTGTTCCGCTCGATCTGCTGCAATACGGCGTCGATGGTCTGTTGTGCCGCCGCAGGGCCGGCAACGGCCAGTACGGCGATCAGTATGATGTACTTTCTCATGGTCATTCTTCGATTAAAACGGTTTTTTCCGATGCCTTCCCCGACGCATCCGGTTCTTTCCGGCTCGTCAGCATGTACATGATCGGGATGATGAAGCCGTTCAGGAGCGTCGAGGTCAGCAGTCCGCCCAGCATCACCTTTGCCATCGGGCTTTGTATCTCGTTGCCGGGCAGCTCGCCGCCCAATGCCAGCGGTATCAAAGCCAGTGCCGAGGTGAGCGCCGTCATCAGAATCGGGTTCAGGCGGTCGAGCGATCCGTGCAGCACGGCTTCGCGGAGCGGAAGCCCCTCGCGGCGCAGTTCGTTGTAACGGTCGATCAGCAGCATGCCGTTGCGCGTGGCGATTCCGAACAGCGAGATGAAGCCGATGATGGCGGGGATGCTGACGATTCCGTCGGTGAAGAACAGCGCGAAAACGCCTCCGATGAGCGCCAGCGGTAAGTTCAGCAGCACGACGGCCGATTGTTTCAGGTCGCGGAACTGGGCGAACAGCAGCAGGAAGATGACGGCGATGGACATGATCGAGGTGAGGAGCAGCGTCCGCGATGCGGCCTGTGCGCTTTCGAACTGCCCGCCGTATTCGATGCGGTAGCCCTCCGGAAGGGTGATTTTCTCGCCGACGATGCGCCGGATGTCGTCCACGACGCCCTGCAGGTCGCGCCCTGCGACGTTGGCCGAAATGACGATCTTGCGCGAGACATTCTCGCGGTTGATCGTGTTGGGACCCGCCGCCGAACGGATGTCAGCGATCTCCGAGAACGGAATCTTGGCCCCTGCGGCATCCACCGTCAGGTTGCGGATGTCGTCCATCGTGCGGCGGCTCGCATCGTCCACCTTCACCGTCAGGTCGAACGAGCGGTTGCCCTCGTAAACCTGCGACACGGTGGCTCCGGCCAGGTAGACATCGACCATTTCGGCAAACTTGGCGGGTGTCACGCCGTATTTGGCTAGCATTTCGCGGCGCGGTGTGATCTGCAGCTGCGGACGTTCGATCTGCTGTTCGACGTTCAGGTCGGCGACGCCCTCCACGCCCTGTATTTCGGATTTGATGCTGTTGCCGATCGAGAACATGCGGTTCAGGTCCGTGCCGAAGAGTTTGATGGCGATGTTGGCCTGCGTGCCCGAAAGCATGGCGTCGATGCGGTGCGAGATGGGCTGCCCGATCTCGACGTTCACGCCCGGCAGGGTCTTGAGCTTCGAGCGGATCTCGGCCAGCACCTCGTCCTTCGAACGTTTGCCCAGCTCGAACGGCGCCTCGATCTCCGAGGTGTTCACGCCCAGGGCGTGTTCGTCCAGCTCGGCGCGTCCCGTCTTGCGGGCCACGGTCTGGATTTCGGGGACGGAGAGCAGCAGCTCCTCGGTGCGGCGGCCTATGCGGTCGGACTCCTCGAGCGAAATGCCCGGGAGCGTGCTGACGTTGATCGTGAACGACCCTTCGTTGAACGCCGGCAGGAAACTGCGTCCCAGCGAGAAGAACAGTCCCAGAGCCACGGCGAGCAGCACGGCCAGCGACCCCAGCACGAGGCGTTTGCGGTGCAGCGCCCACTCCAACGCTGTTTTGTACCACCGCTGGAGGTGGCGCACGACGAACGGCTCGCGGTCCAGCCGTTCGCGGCGGTCGCGGCCCAGCAGGTAGCTGCACAGCACGGGGGTCAGCGTCAGCGCCACGAGCGTCGAGGCAAACAGCGCTGTGATGAACGCGATGCCCAGCGGCCACAGCATGCGCCCCTCCATGCCCGTGAGGAAGAAGAGCGGCACGAAGCTGACGACGATGATGAAGGTCGAATTGAGAATCGGCATCCGCACCTCGCGCGAGGCGTTGAAGACCACCTGCAGGGTTGTGCGCCGTTCGGCCTCGGGCAGGCGGCGGTTCTCGCGCAGGCGTTTGTAGACGTTCTCCACATCGACGATGGCGTCGTCGACCAGCGACCCGATGGCGATGGCCATACCGCCGATGCTCATGGTGTTGATCGTCAGACCCATGAATTTGAGTGTCAGTATCGACACCAACAGCGACAGCGGGATCGTGACCAGCGAAATGAGCGTCGTGCGGACGTTCATCAGGAAGAGGAACAGCACGATGACGACAAACACGCCGCCTTCGTAGAGCGATTTGCGGATGTTGTCGATCGAACTGTCGATGAACCGCTGCTGGCGGAAGATGTCCGACGCGATCTGCACGTCGGCCGGCAGCGAAGGCTTCAGGTCGGCGACCGCGGCGTCGAGTTTCTCCGTCAGGTCGAGCGTCGAGGTGGCGGGCTGCTTGGTGACGGTCATCAGCACGGCGTCTTTGGCTCGGTGCGAGGCCGTGCCCAGTTTCGGCGCCTTGGCCCCGACCTTGATTTCGGCGATGTTCTCCAGCGTCACGGGCACGCTGCCCACGCGCTTGACCACCGTCTTGCCCAGCGCCTCGACCCGGTCGGTCGAGAGGATGCCGCGGATGATGTATTCGTTGCCGAATTCGTAGAGAATGCCACCTGCGGCGTTGGTGTTCATGTCGTTGGCCGCGGCCATCACCTCGTCGAGTCCGACGCCGTAGTGGCGCATCTTATCGGGCGACAGCAGGATCTGATACTCCTTGATGTCGCCGCCCAGCACCGTGACCTGCGCCACGCCGCCCATCGACAGCAGCCGCGGACGGATTGTCCAGTCGGCCAGCGTGCGCAGGTCCTGCATCGAGGTCGAGTCGGCCGTAAGTCCGAGGATCATCACTTCGCCCAGGATCGACGACTGGGGCCCGAGCGTGGGGTTGCCGACGGTCGGCGGAAGCGACTCCCCCACCACGGCGAGTTTTTCGGAGACGATCTGCCGGGCGCGGTAGATGTCCGTGCCCCAGTCGAATTCGACCCATACGACCGAAAACCCGGTCGTGGAGGACGAACGCACGCGCCGCACGTCGGTGGCGCCGTTCACGGCCGTTTCGACCGGGAAGGTCACCAGCCGCTCGACCTCCTCGGGGGCCATGCCCTTCGCCTCGGTCATCACCACGACGGTCGGGGCGTTCAGGTCGGGAAACACGTCCACCTCCATGCGGGCCGTGGTGTAGATGCCGCCCACCAGCAGCAGGACGGCCCCGACGAGGACGAACAGCCGGTTCGTCAGCGAGAATTTTATGATTTTATTCAGCATTGCGATCCGGTTTTAGTGGTTATGCGTGTGTCCCGGAATGGCTCCCGACACCGATGCCAGTTTCACCTGATAGGCGCCGCGGGTCACGACCTCGTCGCCTGCTTTCAGACCCGAGAGTATCTCCGTGCGCAGTCCGTCGCCGGTGCCGGGACGCACCTCCTGCTTCCGGTAGCCCTCTTCGTCGAGCTTCACATAGACGTAATAGACGCCCTGCTCCTCGGTGAGCGCCGATGCGGGCACGGAGATCACCCCTTCGCGTCCGTTCTCCAGCAGCCATATTTCGGCGAAGGCCCCGGCGATGAAATTGCCCGTATTGCTGAATTCGAATACGACGGGCAGGTAGAACGAATTTCCCTCAGGCGTCCGGCCGTAGGAGACCAGACGGCCGTTCAGCTCCGCGAGGCTGTAAACCTTCTCCTCATACGAGGGGCGGAAATTGGCCGAACGGACACCCGCCAACCGGTTGAACTGGTTTTCGGAGACCTCGGCTCGAAGCTGGAGTTTCCGGTTCTGCGACACGACGGCGATGGGCTGTCCGACCGTGACATATTCGCCGGTCGTGACCAGCAGCTGCTTGATATGTCCGCCGATCGGCGAGCTCACCGAAATGCCTTTTGCTCCCGTCTGTCCGGCATAGGCGTCGTAGGCGGTTTTGGCATTTTCATAGTTGAGCCGCGCCTGCTCGAAATTCTTCTCCGAGATAATCTGCTCCTTCACGAGCGACTGCGCCCGTTCGAATTCCTTTTTGGCGGTCTCGTAGGCGATGCGGGCCTTGACGACGGGGTCGCCGTCGGCCAGCTGCCGGGCTGAAATCGAGGCGAAAGCCTGTCCCTGCGCGAGACGCATGCCGGGGGCGACATCGCCCGAAGCGAAAGTCACAATGCCGTTCGATGCGGCTACGACGGTCTGTTCGTCGCCCGATGCCGGCATGATCTGTCCGCTCGTGCGGATGACGCCCGCAAATCTCCCCGGTGCGACGGTCTCGGTTTCGAGTCCGGCGGCTTCGGCCTGCTCGGGTGAGAAATGTATTTCCCCGGGAGCGTGCCCTTCGGCGTGTTCCCCGGCTTCGTGTTCGTGATCGTGGTTGTCGGTTTTACTGCCCGATGCGCAGGCCCCGGCCAGGAGCGTCAGCGTGACGACGGCCGGCAGCATGAAAAATCGTTTCATAACGAATCTGCCTGTTTGGTTGACAGCCGCTTTTGCGGCCTCAACGGTTTGAAAATAAAGAATGTGAAATGCTTCGCGGCCCGGCAGGGCCGTCGGAATACGGGATTCGTCAGACGACGGGTGGAGCCCGCAGCGGATTGTCGCGGGTGAGCAGCGCGAGCGGAACCCGCGCCGTGAAGGGCTTGTAATGCCGTTCGGCCGACACGGCATCGTCTGCCGGGACGACTGGTTGCGCGGCGGCGGGTATGGCTGCAAGAAGCTGTCCGGCAGTCAGCGGCGATGACTTTTCGGCTAATGCCGCCCGGATACTAAGCGGGCAGGCGGTTTCGTCGGATGCGCTGTCCTGCGCCTCCCCGGCGTCCGGCTCCATTTCTGCCGCGGCGAAACAGATGTGGTCGCGGTGATGGTGGTGAGGCGCGACGGAGGTTGTCAGCAGCATGAATACTGCTGTTATCAGGGACAATATGGATACGCTCCGTCTCATTTTGTTCTTACTAACGCAGCAAAGTTACAATAATTGTTCTGCAATCCGGTTGCAAAAATCAGCGATCGTCCTTTTTTGCGCACGCGGGACACCTCCCTTTGAGCAGGTAATCGATCTGCCGCACCTTGAATCCTGCGGGATAGCGGACCGCCGGCACGTGCGTATGGTCCAGGCAAAACGTCTTCTGACACGCTTCGCAGTAGAAATGGCAGTGTAGTTCTTCCACCCCGCAGACACGGTTGTTCCGGCAGAGGCAGTATTTCGTGGAGCCGCTGCCGTCTTCGATCACGTGCAGCAGATGGCGGTCCGCAAAGAGCGTCAGCGTCCGGAAGACCGTGGATTTGTCCACGCTTTCCAGCGCCGCCTCCAGGTCGGCCATGCTGAACGTGTTCCGAAATGCCCCGATCTCCCGGAGTACCAGCAGCCGGACGGCCGTGGGTCGAATTTCGTGCCGCGTGAGCAGTTTGAGCCTATCGCTCTCTGTCTCTGTCATATTTCTGCAATCTTTCACAAAAATACGAAAATTTTGCAGTTTGCATCCGGATGCGGAAATATACGATAATTTTTCGTATCTTTATTCTGCCGAACAACCTAAAAAATGCGCTTATGAAATTCTTTATCGACACAGCCAACCTGGAGCAGATCCGGCGTGCCCATTCGCTGGGCGTTCTCGACGGCGTGACGACCAACCCGTCGCTGATGGCCAAAGAGAACATTCGGGGCGAGGAGGCCTGCTTCCGTCATTACATCGAAATCTGTAACATCGTGGACGGCGACGTCAGCGCCGAGGTAATCTCGACGGATTTCGACGGTATGGTCCGCGAGGGTGAACGTCTCGCCGGACTGCATCCCCATATCGTCGTGAAACTCCCCTGTACGGCCGACGGAATCCGCGCCGTGAACCATTTCGCCGGGAAGGGCATCCGCACCAACTGTACGCTGGTTTTCTCCATCGGGCAGGCCCTGCTGGCGGCAAAGGCCGGAGCCACCTATGTCTCGCCTTTCGTCGGGCGTCTGGACGACATTTCCGAGGACGGCGTGGCGCTCGTGGCCCATATTGTGCGCGTTTACCGCAGTTACGGTTACCGAACGCAGGTGCTGGCCGCATCGATCCGCCATACGCAGCACATCATCCAGTGCCTCGACGCCGGGGCCGACGTGGCGACCTGCCCCCTGGCGGCCATCGAAGGACTGCTCAGCCATCCCCTGACGGATCAGGGACTGGCGAAATTTCTCGCCGACCATGCCAAGGTGAACCGCTGACCGAACCTCTCCATGCAAGCCTGTACCTACATTGAACGCGGACGATTCGAACTCCGCGAAAAGCCGAAACCCGAACTGCTGCACCCGCGCGATGCCGTCGTGCGGGTCACGCTCGCCAGTATCTGTACGAGCGACCTGCACATCAAACACGGCAGCGTGCCACGTGCCGTTCCGGGAATCACCGTCGGGCACGAAATGGTGGGCGTCGTGGAGCAGGTCGGGGCGGATGTCACCACGGTCAGCCCCGGCGACCGCGTCACGGTCAATGTCGAGACCTTCTGCGGCGACTGTTTCTTCTGCCGGCACGGATACGTGAACAACTGCACCGATCCGAACGGCGGCTGGGCGTTGGGCTGCCGCATCGACGGCGGGCAGGCGGAGTATGTCCGGGTGCCTTATGCCGATCAGGGTCTGAACCGCATTCCCGACACGGTGAGCGACGAGCAGGCATTGTTCGTGGGCGATATCCTGGCTACGGGTTTCTGGGCTGCCCGCATCTCGGAGATCGGCGAAGAAGATACGGTACTTATCCTCGGTGCCGGGCCGACGGGCATTTGCACGCTGCTCTGCGTGATGCTGAAACGACCGAAACGCATCATCGTCTGCGAGAAGTCTCCCGAACGCATCCGCTTTGTCCGGGAACATTATCCCGACGTGCTGGTCTGTGAACCGGCGATGTGCCGTGATTTCGTGCTCCGCAATAGCGACCACGGGGGCGCCGATGTGGTTCTGGAGGTGGCCGGAGCAGAGGATACGTTCCGCCTGGCGTGGGAGTGCGCCCGTCCCAATGCCGTCGTTACCGTCGTTGCACTCTATGATAAACCGCAGACGCTTCCCCTGCCGGAGATGTACGGCAAGAACCTGACGTTCAGGACCGGCGGAGTGGACGGCTGTGACTGCGCTGAAATTCTGACCCTGATAGCAGCGGGCTGGATCGACGCTACCCCGCTTATTACGCACCGTTTTCCGCTGAGCCGCATTGACGATGCCTACCGCCTCTTCGAGAACCGGGCGGACGGTGTGATCAAGATTGCTGTCGAGTGCGGAAAATAGCCGATCTGCCCGATAAATGCCTGTGTATGAATTATAACGCAATGGTTATTCAAATCTATAAACCAATTATGACAAGAGCAGAATTAAAAATAGAGTTATACAAAATAAATATTCCCGAAAATTATTATAGTTTATATGATGAATTAAAGCCTGATAGGATAGTTTTAATCTACTTCTATTCTTTCAATCCTTGACACAATACAAAAGTAGCTATTTTTCATTTGATCCTATTAATTTTGTGAGTTTTTTATTTGGTTATCCAAATTGCCAATAAGGAGAAAATCAAGACCACTCCTACCCCATAAATATTCACCGTATCATCGACTATTTTCCGAAATTTTGCGAGATACACCCGGAAGTGGTTACAGAGGAGAAGTGTAGAATAAGAATCCCGTAACATACGAGTTATACATCGGCATTCCGGAGCGAGATGCGTTTCAGTTCCGAAATGGGTCGGAAGCGTGACCGAGCTTCCAGAATACGCCCGTCAGAAAACGGGCGTATGAAAAACTCAGTCTTGGTTTTATTAGTTCCATCCTTTATTTAGCTCACGACTTTGGAGTAAAGAGCTCTCTGAGCCTGCGGCGAGGAGTCTCGGGACGCCCGAATTATTCCGGGCGTCCCGAAACACAACTTGCCATGTTCGCTTGAACATGGATTCACCTAAGGGTGAAAGGGAAATTCGGAAGATTTTCCTGAAAGCGGACCGCAGGAGCCCGGAGAATCCGGCATCCTGCGGGGAACTTCCGCGACTCCCGCAAGGGGAGTTCGGAAGCGACTTTTGGAAAGAATGAGTCCTGCGCCGGTGTAAACCACCTCGAAGGACACGGCAAAAGTAGGGACAAAATACGACTTGTCAATAGGGTCTGACGGTAACAAAAGCGGACAAATGGTGGTAAATATCGTCAGGCGGGAGGATGGACGATCTGAAAGCGGAAAATACGGCTTACTTTGCCGCTACAATGCCCTGAGACCCTATTGTTGCGGGCATGGATGCAATACAATGAACGGGTCAAGGATGCAGTGTAATGACATAATGCAGGACACAATGCAGCAATGCATCATCAGACATATTGCATTGATGCAGGATAGACGGCATTGCAGGGATGCAATAAACGGGGCAAGGACGCAGTGCAATGACATAATGCAGGACACAATGCAACAATGCATCAACAGACATATTACATTGCTGCATGATGGGCGGCATTGCAAGGATGCAATGAACGGGGCAAGGATGCAGTGCAATGACATAACGCAGGATGCAACGCAGCAATACATCATCAGGCATATTGCATTGATGTAGGATAGGTGGCATTGCATGGATGCAATGCAGGCGGCAAGGAGGCAGTGCAATGACATAATGCAGGACGTAATGCAACAATGCATCATCCGGACTTGTACTAAAAAAACTTTACAGCTTTTGTACTTAGTCCTGAATGGACTTTAGAGTTAACAGCACTCTGAAAACTGAATGGATTACCAGACGTAGATGACAGTATTGGACTCCACGATCAGAATGATGTATCAGTGAAGTTCCTTCAGGCTGAGTGCGAAGAACTATCATAAAAGTTCGTAGCACTCCTGCCGATGAGAGATCACGAGACGAATCAAGCTTACAAGCTTACGGGAATAGGCATGGAATTCAAACGTATGGTAGTCAAGACTTTTACATAGTGTTCGGGAATAAACCAGAACATTAATTCCAATAAAAATAAGGAGGAACGAATGTTGGATCGCTCCTCCTTTATTAATAGCAAAAAGAGGGATTAGTGCAATTGTTCCATTTTAGTTTGTATAGCTATAACCTGTTTCTGGTTACGGCGATAAACGGTTACAGAATAGAGACAGAAAGCCATGGCGAGTAGCGAAATCCAGCCAATAAGCCCACCGCCGATGCTTAGAAATGTGAGAACGAATCCGATACTAATGTTAAACGTCGGATTCTTCTCGACTCGGACTCCAAGGAATGCCAAGGTGCCTGCGATAAGTGCATAGACAACTATGCTAATCCATACCGGGTCACCGTTTGCGCCCAGAATAAGCCTCAGTGCGCTAATAGCGGTCAAAACGGCTACGGTGTACATAACGTACTTCGCTTTGCTGACCAACTCCAGCGAATCGTCCGCTTCACTCTTCAGCCCGACCAGTTTACGATACAAGAACTGACGTTGTGTTTCGGAGTCTCCTGCAATGGGATAACTACATTGGGGACAGGTCGCGGAATTAGCCGCAATTTCATGTTCACAAAAAATACATTTCATAGAGGCTAATTTTCAATGGTTGTATGATTAATATGCTAAAATCCCTAAATTCATTAGGATAAAGACCAAGGATATGGCACTTATTATAACACCAAAAAATAAAGTATTATTTCTACTGATTTTATTTAATTCATTATCATCTTCTTGAGGAAACTTTGAAGATAACAATATAAGTCCGATTCCCATTAATAAAAAAATGTACCACATGCCTATATCCTATTAATTTGCGTAATTACTTCCAAGATCTAATGTCCAAGAAAATGGAAGTGGAATTGAGTCCAAAGTTGCAGCTTCTATTTCATCCAAGCCTCCAACTCCAGCGAATCGTCCGCTTCAATCCGACCAATTTACGATACAGAAGCCGACGTTGTGTTGGAAACCGCATTGAGAACACGATGTAGCATTCGTTGCAATTTCCTGATCACAATAAATGCATTTCATGAAGGTAAGTTTTTAATGGTGCTGTTACTCAGACGGTAGGATACCCAGACCTATCAGTATATAGATTAGAGATAAAGCAGCAAAAACGATTCCTCCCCATAATGCACTTCGGTGATTGACCTTGTCCACTTCGTTATCATCTCCATCTTTTGGAGGAAATTTTAAAGATATAATAATAAGACCAATACTCATTAATAAAAAAACATACCACATATTCTATGATCTATTTAATATAATTACCTCCGTAATCTAAAGTCGCAAAAAATGGAGTCATAAGTGCATCAAACGTTGCTGCCTCTACTTTATTTAGTCCTCCAATCCTAGGTAGCTTTCCTATTCCATAAGAAAAGAGAGAGGTTGCTACATTATATCCAATAGCTCGACTACTTCCATTCATCAGAGTATTGGTCATGCTCATAGCATTACCAATCTTTGATAAGCCTTGCCCGAATCCTGCGATCGCCGCGCCACCACCCGACCAAGCGACGGCGGCACCTAAAACGGTAAGAGCATCTCCGGTATAAGATAACGCTGTTCCGCCAAAATCCAAAGCAGTACCGATAAACGCCTGTTGTCCCCGATGTACAGCTTTCACGAAGGGATCATTCATCGTCAGATAATGCTTAAAATCCCGATCCGACATCTTCGTCAGGAATTGCCTGTATTCCAGTTGCTGCTGCAGGAATCTTACAGAGTTTTCAGCTGCCCTTTTTTGCATTTGATCAACCCAGTTCGACTCCAACTTATTGCCCAATCGACTTTCCATTTCAGCCCGTATTTCCCGGAACTTCCGATTGGGGTTATTCCACGAAAGAGCATTTAGCCGTTGCATCATCTTCATTAGATCAGAATTACCTCTTGTCCCTTCATAACCCCAAATTATCACGGATTGCATAATGCCCCCATAAATATCGCCATCATTTTCCGCAATAGGAGCCATTCCCCATAAGTCGGTAAAATTTATCGGATTGTTCTGACAGTAGGCATATGCACTCATAGGATAATATTTTGCAGCCAACGGATCCTGCACCCACCATCGTCCGATATCGCTGTCATACATTCGTGCTCCATAATCGAGAAGATTCAAGTCTGCAAATTCCTGCGATTCCTTGCCATTGAACAAGTATCGGTTGTCGATACGAGGGTAAGCAGACTGATCCCATCGTTGGCCAAAGGGGTAATAATTATTGCATTCGAGGACTTTTCCTTGACCGTTGACGATGGATCGCACATTACCTAAATAATCCCGTACATGGTAATGAATGTCGTAGCCAATTTCAGTTCTGACTATACGTCCGGAGGAGAATCCAGTGCTTTCCAAATGCCTCCCGGATGGATCTTGTTTGTACACCAAAGAGCCTGAATACGAGACCCCATTTCCTTCAGCTGTCACGGCATTGAGTTTTGTGCCGTCGGCAAGCCACTGGTAAGTGACAATGGAATGGTTGGATGTATCTTTTATAGTTTCCAGTAAATTTAGTGGATTATATTCATAAATCCAATTATTTTTACGGTTAAATATCATATTTCCATTGGAATCATAGAGGAATACTCTTGCTGGATTATTACCGTCGGTCAAAGAGTCCAGCCGGTTCCCATTATAATGATATGTATAATCTGCAATCAGAGAACCGTCACTACCTGTACGTTGCATAGTTAGAATATTGCCGTTCAAATCGTAAGACAAATTCTTTTCCTGATAACTTGTCCGACTTTCAGGACCGTGCTGCAAACCAACATCCTTAAATTCTCCATAAGGAGTATAGGTAAATCTGTAGATTTGCGATGGTTCAATTCCCTTATGGCGTGTCAGACATTCGGATATCATTCCTGCATAATTAGGTACTGGCAATACAGTTTCGGTACGAGCCCTATAGAGGGACATAGAAAATACCTCGTTATCCAAATAAGTCAGATTATTTGAAATATCATATCTATAACTATTGTGTAAGACACTATCTCCACAGATAGTTCCGATACAACGTCCTAAAGGATCATATTGATACTCAACCTTGGTTTCGGAAGAATCATTTAGTTGTGTTATTTCCGTCAACAAACGTCCATAATCGTCATAAGTGTAATTTGCAATCTTGATATCGGCTTCATCACCTATAAGATGGATAGATTCGTGAGTCTTCAAAAGATTTCCGACCAAATCATACTTATTAGTTGTACAACTAACCCCATTCATAGCGTTCCTTTCGACCATCTGGGCCATTCGGCCATCTTTATCATAATAGAAAGCCCGTTCAACATAAGCAGTCGTGTCACTAAAAACTTGAGGGAGAACTGCTATTTTCTCATAAATTTTTAGGTTCGTATTATCAGATGCTTGATAGAATAAATTGTCGACAGATCTTGCAGATAAATATTCTGGAATGGTGAATGGTGTATATATTTTAGTTGCAATTAATCCATCATAACCATGTGTGTATTCGTTATAACCTCCATAACGATGTTCGGTCAATAGAATGGGAGCATAAAAATACCAATCAAGGTATGAGTTGACTGAATTTGCCGCAACCTTTTTAAACGCACGTCGAAGAATAGCTTCTGTTTGGGAAGTTGTCACTCGTTTAGTCTGAAATATGCGTCCTAAATCATCGTAGCGTGTATAAATCCAGTGATTAGTGAGCCTATGGTTGCCATCTTGTGTAAGAATAACCCGATGCAATTCATCATGGATATAAAATATGGGCTCTCGTCCCGGATAGAATTCTCGGATCATATCGCCTCGTTCATCATACTCCAGAAACCGAAGTTGATTTTGAAACTTATGCCACACATATTCGCTTTGAGGAATAGCAAACTGTTGGTTTACAACAGGTGAAATTACGCACCGCAACCTATCATCATAGTACTCGTCATATACATAATATGTTGCACGGCAAGTTTCTCCAGGGGCTTTGACTGTTTTGGCCACAATCTGCCCTCGCGAATTTTTATACGTTCTATATTGAAGGGTAACATCAGGGGTTTGATCTATTAGCTGTTCTTCTATGGTCAATTGGTCTGATTTGTACCATGCATCAAAACGCAGCAAAGAGTCATTCTTGATAATATACTGTTTGATGGAATCGGAATCTTCATTGAGCAATATGTTTTGTCGGACCGGATGCCCATTCGGGGAATTGGCATTGTGAAATTCTCCCGGACGGCTGATGGAGGTAACAACATCATGTGGAATTTGCTCATATTTCTTCATTCCGTATGCATATTTGCTGTCATTCTGCTCTTTTGATGGCAGTACCGATTGATAAAAGACAGTTTGTGCTGTGATATGGTCTGAGGCTCCATATGATCCTGAATATGGCAGATAGCTGATCGAATCGGCGTGTCCCATACAGTCGTATATGGTGAATGAGACCAAATCCTGCCCTGTTGGAGATGCTGCCATCGCACCATGCTTGATCACACGCCCCAGGCCATCGTAAGATGTCCGACTGATAAGTTCTTTGCTACCGTTATACTCATGTGTGACAATTTCTTGTCCGTAAATAATTGTGGGAGCCTGTGCATATATGCATTTGAATGTTATAATAAGAACAACAGACAGAATTATAGTTCGATATAATATAGGCTTCATAGCTTTTATTATTAATTAGTTATACCCAATTATTTTTCGTACGGTGCGTTCATTGTCCATAATTTTCACAGGTAATCCAACCTCATTATATTCCGTATAAATTGTTCGGCCTCTTTCATCTGTTTCTGAAATATTACCCCATCCGGGGATATGAACACATGATCGGATGGTAGCATTCGGAGGTAATATGGCAACATCGTCGATCTGTCCGGTTATCCCGAAAACAACTGTCAGGTAATTTGTATTTTCGACTTTAATTGATCTAGTCTTTTTAGAATATGCTGAAGGACCATCATTAACCCAAAAAGATAAGATGTAAGATCCTGGAGTCAATTTTCTGTCGATAGTATATGTTTGCCCTGGCCCCCACCAAGTTGTATATTTACCTGATTTGGCATTGGAAATCGGAGGACCACCAATAGTTTCAAAATCATTGAAGTATACTTGGTTTGAAGCGTCTACAGAATGAATGGCGTTGGTTATATATGCAATTGGTCGTGTTGATTCCCTATATACAAATGAATGGTATACATCATTCCTGTCTTGCAGACATAGTAACTGCCCACTTTCGTTATAATGTAGATATTTTGTATCTATGATATAGTTACTATTGAATGTCATTTTAGAGTCAGTGCAGGCTACAGGAATGAAATCCTTTTTATCTATGGGAGCCTGATCTTTGAGCACTAATTCTTCATCAAGAACTATTGCCTTGCCGTTCATGTGATTGAATCGAAAAGAACGTCCGATGGCTGAAATAATCTTATTGTTTTTAAGGGTAATTTCCTCAATGGGGGTTGCTACATTCCGAGCATGTAATATTCCAAGAAGAGATGTGGAGTCTGTAAAATCGAAGTCCAATGGATATTTGAATTCCTGAGTAACATTATTACCATCTGCACTCTTCGTTGTAATTTTCGAAATACGCTTGCGATTATCAGTCCCCAAAGCATATTCATAGATCTTTTCCGAAGAAAGATTGTATTCCCCCTTATGTATAATTTCTTTTTTTAAATATACCGGAACAGATTGAATTAAATATGAACTAACACGATACGTCCGATTTTCCGGATTCCCATCATCGATAAATGAATCCTGCATAGTGTGACCTATAAACTCGGCATCTACGCCTCCGATTGCATATTCATAAGTCGTATAGCTGACTATTTCGCCCGATGAACCAAACTCAGTTTTTTTCTTCAGAAGATTTCGGCCCCAGCTTCGGTTTGCCTTGGGGGTGATGCCAATCTTTTCCGGCCCAATATATCTATTTGTTATACCTACTTCATATTGCTTTGGCTCTATGTCCGGAAATTCTTCATACGGAACATAATCATACCGGACAGATGATTGGTTGGGCAAATGTTCGATTACAGCAGAATAGACCACAGGGGACCCAAAAAAATCTACAGTAGGACTCAAGTTTTTATGAGAGTGATAGAATTCATATTGATAGGTATTAGAAAATTTGTCAAGGACCTTTTTTTGTGATAAAATGTAATTTCTTTTATCATCATAGATTACACCACCTTCATAGGTATAACTATAAACAGTAGGAAGCGCCAGTGTAGAACTTTTTCTTATTATTTGTTTGATTCGCAACCCTCCGGTAAATTCTTCTTGAAGAGGACTTTTGGCAGAATTTATCCCTTTATGTAACTCATAGACGAATTCTTGACTTCCTCCCATAGAATATGTAATTTTTTTCAGACTCTGAACTCTTGAGTATCGTAGATCTGGGGTTCCTGATGCATTCCCAATAGGTACAGACGGACAGCCATTATCTATATCTGATTTTAAAGTAATATAAGGATAGACTGGATTATGGTCTACTTGTGCTGCATTGTAGTATCCCCAATAATCTATTCCTCCTTTATTACGCTCCGGGGGTATCACATCTTCATAATATTCGAAATTGCAGATTGGACGAATTAATCGATTAGATGGCTTCTCTTCAATCCCAGATAATTTGAGTCTATTATGTTGGAATCTCCCGTAGTTAAGCACAAACGTTTTCACAGGAATAGCAGCTTGCCCTTGTTTAGGAATATAGGCAACCTTAATTGTGTCCAAAATATTTTTAATCACATCATTTTCATCTTCTCTGTAAATAAAATCCACTTGTTGATCCCGGTAACTGACACGTTCAAGGTAATGTGGTCTATAAATATCTATAGTAGGACCAATATTGCGCAATGAGCCTGATATTCCTTGCATATCATAATAGCTATCAGAAACCACCCGAACGGATTTACCCATCACTTCCTGCATTTCTTCATAATTGATATGAGGACCTACTTTATATTGAAAATTTACAGAATTGCCATTCAAAAATTCAATTCTATCCAGAAACCAAGCAGATGTATATAATACCATCGGTCTATCTGGATAATATTCAGCCGTATAATCAGATGTAGTCATATAATAGCATGTTCCTTGTTCATCATATATTTTGAATGCATTATCCTTATACTCGATTTTGATATTCTGGTAAGGAATAGTATAACCGATTCCAGAATGATCAAGAACGAAACTGCCGGACATACTAGGTAATTCAAAGTAATATAGATCTCTTTGAGTATCCCATTCCTCAAAATAGTATTTCTCAAAATACACTTTAGACCATGCTCCTGTAGTTTCATTTTCCGCCAATTGTTTAAAATTATCCGGACGGCCTCGAACTGCTCTAGTAATTTTCCCTCCAACAGACAGTCTCCAGCCTAACCCTACAACTGAGGCAAGATCATTTGCTCTAATGCCAGAAGTATTGTAAGACAAAGCGATCGGAAGAGACTTCTCGCCCAACTCTATGTTATAAATAGGGATCTGGACATGAGCAATACCCGTATATTTATCTGTCGATATATTAATGTCTTTAATTGTTTGATTGGCATCTGTACCAGATGTTAGTCTGGCAATTGGGCCTGGGTTATAATTATCATTTGCTATTTGTGTTAAAGCATCGATATCCGGAGACGCATCCATCGTAGTATTAACAGAAGATGACATGGGAAATTCAGATGCGTTTTTAGTCTCCTCTGTCTGCGATTTAACCACTTGCCCAAGGATGCAAAAAAAAGCAATTATGACAATTCTTGTTCGTTTCATTAGAGTTGTAGTTTTAAATTTTTAAGAATTAGTTATTCAAATTGTATTTCATAAAACAGGTGATCTTATCAAAACACTTTTCGTAGTTTTGCTTTTTAAATATTTATTACTCCATAATTCCCCCGAGTCGGAACATGGGCATGTACATAGAGATAAGGATTACGGCGACCAGAAGGCCGACGAGCATAATCAGCGCGGGTTCGAGGAGCGAGCCCATGCGGCGGATCTGGTATTCGAGTTCATCGGTGAGGGATTCACCCTGACGGCAGAGCATCTCGGGGAGGCGGTTGGTTTCTTCGCCGACGCGGACGAGTGCCGTAAGTTTGCGGTCGTACAACGCGGGAAAACGCGCCACGCAGGCCGAGAAAAGCTCGCCCTGTTCCAGACCGCAGCAGATCGAAGCAAACGACTGTCGGTAGGGATAGAACCCGATCACGTCGGCCAGCATTCCGACGCCCGTGAGCAACGGGACTCCGGATGAGGAGAGCAGGTAAAGCAGTTTGCAGAACTGTGCCTGGTGGTTTTTGCGGATAATCGCGCCCGCCACGGGCAGACGCAACAAAAGTTCGGAGGTCCATCGTTGTACTTCCTTGCGGTTTCGGTTAGTGTAGAGGATGATATATGCAGCGGCCCCGACTACCGCGATTACGGCGGCATAAGCGGGAAACGATTTCGAGAGTGAAATGATCCAGCGCGTCAGGGCCGGGAGTTCCCCACCCATACGGGTGTAGACCTGCTCGAACATCGGCACGATCACGGCCAGCATAAAGGCCACGACCGCCACGGCCGTACAGAGGATCACCAGCGGGTAGCTCACTGCCGAGGAGACCATCCGTCGTTGTGCGGTCCGCTTGCGGTAGTAGTCGCGCAGGAAGTCGAGCGTCTCGGCGAGGCGTCCCGTCTGCTCGCCGATGCGCACTACGCCGCAGTCCAGCGGCCGGAACGCCCCGCTGCGCTCCATAGCCTGCCACAGGGCCGAGCCACTTACCACGCCGTCGTAAAGGCCTTTCAGGAGCCCTTTCATCCGCACGTCCCGCTCGCCTTCAATCAGCAGCGCAAAGGCATGCGAAAAATCCAGTCCCGCGGTCAGCAGGGCATGCAGCTCGGCATAGAACACCTCCCGCCGCGCATCCGTTATCTTACTTTTCGTACTCATAACCTTCTTCAATTTCTTCCAGTGACACCCGGTACCGCTCTGCCGGTGAAGTTGCCACTAGGAATCGAACCGTGAACCCTTCTGCGAGAATGACCTCCAGCGTATCGGGATCGTCCCCGGAGAGCTTCAGCCCGGCAACGCCTGCCATCAGCGTATCCCGGAACTCTTCGGCATGGTAAACCAGCGCCGAATCGCACAATGCCAATACCGAGTGCCTGCCACCGTGGAAAACGTCCAGTCCTCCACGTCCGGAGCGAATGCTGTCGGCTCCGGCCGCCAGTGACTCCAACCGGAAATATCCGTCGCGCCGGCGGCCGTTTTCCAGCAACGCCTCTGCACGCCGGGCCTGCAGGCGGGTGAACAGCGTCAGGCCGTCCATCACGGCGAGGAAAACGATGCCCGCCACGAGCATCATCACCAGCGTCTCGACCAGCGTCGAGGCACGCAGCGTGTGGTTCAGTCCCGGCATTCGACCAACTGTTTAATAGTAATTCGTTTGCGGCTTCCGTCGATGCGCGCTGAGACCGTTATGGCCTGTACATCCGAAAACCCGCGGTATGATTCAACCAATATTGTAACTGCGCCCCAGTCGTATGCTTCGGCATATTCGCCGCAGGGCCACACACCCGTGGCATACTTGTCGAAAGCCCGCCCGACACGGTAGTCTGCTTCGGCCATGAGCAATGCGTCGTCGTCGCGCACCGTCAGGCGCGGCAGCAATTCCATCACCACAGCAAAGACCGTCAGGAACAGCACGGCGGCCACGATGGCTTCCAGCAGCGAGGCTCCTTTCAGTCGACGCATGCCGCCTCCTTTCTCCGCGCGGCCAACAGCCAGAGCGGCTGGGCCGTCACGGGATTTTCGAGCAACGTCACATCGTAGAGCATATCCTTGTAGTAGCCTTGGGGCGAGAAGTAGACCGACTGCCGCACGACAGCCCGGCCCGCAACGATGCCCTGCACCTGGGCCACACCGTCGACCCACACGAGCCCCCGCACACGCGCCGTGCGTGACTGGCGGTAGTTTGCCGTAATCTTTTTGCGGGCGACCGTATCGCAGACAACGGCATAGCCGTTCACTTTGGCTCGGTCGCCTATCTCGGCATACTGCCCGGCGTAGACTCCCGACGGATATTCCAGCACGGCACGCGCCTCGACGACAACCGTATCACGGGCGAACAGTTGCGCGGCGATGCGCGCGCCGCTGCCCACGGTGATCTTACGGGCGACGACGAGCGGAGATTCAAGGCGGCAGGTGGAGTCGATGCGCAGTTCATCGGCATAGAGCACAATACGTCCCCGGAGCGCACAATCGCCAATCTCGGCATTGCCGAGATAAAAAACAGCCGGGAAATCACCCGTAAAAGAGCAGAAAAGGCTGTCGGGAAGCATATCCGGCGCTTGCGGAGGTTGGGCAAAAAGTGCGGCAATGTGTCGCAGGACTGTCGGCTCGGGCTGTGGCAACCCGGCATCGGACCGCCGGATCGCGGCACCCGGAATCTGCGGCCCGCGGTAGAAATCGGAACCTACGCGTCCGTAAACCAGTCCGTTCTGCGGCAGGCACAGTGTGCCCTGCAGCAGGGTTTGTCCGGCAAGCGTCACGGCCGAGCGGTTGTCGGCATAGAACAACGTATTCGACACATCGGGTTCCGCGCCGTACAGACGACAGGTTGTGATAAGTGAATCGGCTGTCCGGATCCGCACAGCTTCGTACAATCCCCACGGCTCCGTCGTGACGAAGACCCGCGACCGCGGCAGGGAGTCGTAGAGCCGGAAACCATCTGAAGCGGTCAGGGCATCGTTATCCGGATGCAGTCGCCAGAGCGTATAAGCCGATTCGGCATCGGCCCGGGCTTGGCGCAGACGCTGACTGCGGGCAAAAAGGAGTGTTTCCTGCTCCCACAGCGCCACAAGTCCCAGCATCGCCGTGAGTATCACGACCGATACGACGACGACGGTCGGCAATACGCTTCCCGGCAGGTATGTGCCCGGAGGTTTCATTGTTCACAACGTTTTACGCCGTAAGTAATCCCGTTCCGGCACAGGTAGAGCGAATCCTGGTCGCAAGCCGTAAGTACGAAATCCCCGGCCGTGCCGCCGCGCTTCAGTTCGTACTGCTCCTCACCGACGGTCAGGATATAAAGTTGCTGCCCGGCGGAGGTTACGGTCCCCAGATGGGCGATCTTTACCCGTTCGCGTTTGGGTGGAACGGTTTTCGGCACCGGGAGGTTCCGCACGGCGGGACGGACTGCCGCGACGTATCGCGGCACACCTTTCAGGAACGGGTCCAGGTAGTCGAGCCGCAGGGTGTCGGCGGCAGGCCGGACGGCAGTGGGTACCGCGGGGTTTGGGCGGGCAGCAGGTAGGGCGTCGGCGGGAGGAGCGAAAATCTTCCACGCCACGATGCCCCAGACCGCTGTAACAGCTGCCAGCAGCAGGTATGTCGTCCAGCGCGACTTCATCACTCCGGGTCTTCGGGATTTTCCGGGGCTGCGACGGTCAAGCTTCGGACTTCGGTGCGGGTCCTGTAACCGCCGTTGAAGCCCGTAACGCTCCACTGGTACTCCCCCGCCGCGAGTTCGATCCGGCATCCGTAACTGCGGGAGAGCGAATCGGCATAGATCACCGTGTCGGCAACGATGCGTCCGGCAGCGGCGAACGACGGGGCGACCAGCCTGAACTCGTAGCTGGTGGCGTATTGGGTCGCCGCCCAATGAAAGCCGACCACGCTGGAGGCCACCAAAACCCGGTCGGCCGGCGCGGTGATCTGGACCGCCTTGCCGGAGATATCTTCTTCGAGTACTTCGCAGCCTATGGCCAGCAGGGCGAATAAGAGGGGAAGCAGTTTTTTCATAGGGCTATTTTTTAAGTACGATTTGCTGGATATAAAGCGTCAGTGTCAGCTGCGTTTTCCGCGTCCGCCGCTCTGCTGCGGCCTGCCAGTCGAGCGAGCACAGGCGACAGGCGGGCAGCGCGCATTCGAGCGTATCGACAACCCGTAACAACGACATATAACCGCCCACCAGGGTCAGCTGTGCGGTATGCACCGCCACGCCGTCGTGTTCCGCCGTAATGAGCGGTTCATAGCCCGCGACCTGCACGGCCACTTCCGCGGCGGCACGACGCACGGTGTCGAGCAGACCGCCCGAAAGGACCAGTTCGCGGGCATCGGACGCAACCGCAGCCGACTGCACCGTCTCCGGGGCAAAAGTCTTCAGCCGTGCGGCAAGCTCCCGGCAATCGCGATGCGCCGCACAGGTGTCGCGCAGGGCAAAATGCCATGCGGCCCACGGCAGGACCACGACAAGCGCCGCCAGCAACACGATTCCCCGGTATCTGTACGGCAACGTCATAAGGCAGTCTCGATGCGGAACGTCAGTCGGTCGCCGTCGCGTTCCTTTTCTACATGGGTCAGCCGCACATCCCGGCAGCAGGTCAATGCCGACAGCCGCTGCACGAATGCCGACACGTCGGAGGCCGCCGGAGCCGTTCCGCAGACGACGGCCCGGTTTTCGAGCCGCAGCAAGGGTTTTCCGGCCTCGAAGCGTTTGGTGAGCGGCTCGACCGCCAGCTGCATCAGCACGACCCGTTCGGGAACCGCCCCAGCGATCCGGTCACATACGATACTCCGCGGCACCTCGGGGCGCTTTGAAAACTCCGTAAGCAGTTCCCGCTGCCGGGCTCCTGCCGATGCGGCGTTCGAGGCCGTACGTTCCCGGGCCGCGATCTCCTCCTGGAATATCTGCCGCCGGGCGTTCAGGTCCGGGGAGAGCACTGCATTCGCCGCGAGTACGCACAGAAACACCCCCAGTACCGGGAACGCCAGCCGCCGCACCAGGGCCTGCGCCGCAGCCGAGGATTCAGCCCTCGGGCGCACGAACGTCCGCCAGCGCAGCCGGGCATACAGCTGCCGGGCAAACTCCCCGGCCACTTTCCCGAAATCAGCGTCCACAGGGGCGCAGAAAATCTGCACCGGAGTGATTCCCTCCCCCGCGAGTTCTTCGGTCAGCGCCCCGAGGCGTTCCCGCCGGACAAAGGAGGTAGCCCCGTCGGCCGAGCTCCACAGGAAAGTCTCCGCATCAGCCTTTATCCGGCCGGCGATCTCCGATTCGTCGGGTTTGGAGACCACCCCGTAGCCGCACACGACCACTGCCGCCAGCCCGTTCTTCGCCACATTCCTCTCAGCCGGGGTTACACCATCCGCCCGCCACACGAAAACCTCCGTGCGGCAGCTCCCGTCCGCGGCGAATTCCGCCCGGACGAAGGCAATGCGGTTCAGGATATAAGGGATCAGTTTCATTCTATGACCGTGGGTTTGATGAACACGTTAAGCGTGCGTTCGACCTTGTTGCGCTTCTCCTTGCCGAAGAACCACTTGATCACCGGGACGCGCGCCAGGAACGGGATGCCCCGCGACGATTTTTCCATCGAGTTGCGGTCCAGGCCGCCCAACAAGACCATCTCCTCGTTCTGCACCTTGACGATCGACTTGAAGCTCCGTGTGGCGGTTCCCGGAGGGGCGTTCTCCTGCTCACGGCCCGTGAACTCGGTCTGCTCGAACTCGATTTCGAGCGTAATCTGCCGATCGGTCGAGACATAGGGCGTCACTTTAATCAAAAGGTTCGCATCCACCGACTTCCACTGGTAGGACTCCGACGAGATGGGATTCTGCGTCCCGTAGTAGTTGTTCTGTACCTCCTTGTAGTACTGGGTTTCACCGCTCGAGAGCGTCGCTTCGTGGCCATTGAGCGTCGAAAGTTTCGGCGTGGACTGCAATCGGACCGTGCCGTTCTCCTCCAAAGCCTGCAGGCTCAGGTAGAAATTCGGCGTCACACGCCCCAGGTTCACCGTCCCCTGCATACGCTGCAGCAGGTTGTTCACCGCCCCCGCGCTGTAAGTCATATCCACACCCGGCCCCAGCGTCCCGGAGGTCTGTGTGGGTGATTTCCCGACACCGCCGCCGATCCCAATCTCCCGGATATTGCTTTTCGTGATGTCGGCGATAATGATCTCCATCGTGATCAGCGGCACGGGCTTGTCCACCGATTTGAGGAACGTCTCGACCCGCACCACGTCCCTCCGGTCGCCCGAAAGGATCAGGCTGTTCAGGTCCGGGAAAGTTTTCAGTTCGACGCCCTGTTTCAGGGCTGCGGGGATGATCGCCTCGACCTGCGAAACGGCCCGGAAGGCCAGCGGAACGATCGTCGCCGAGGCCAGTCCGTCGCTTTGGGCGGCCCCGAACACATAGATGCCCCGTTCGCAGTAGTAGGAGTACTGCGAGCCTTTGAGCAGCACTGCCAGCAGCGTCTCGAAATCCGTATCGTCGACCCAGATGCCCGTGGTGAGGCTCACCGGGGACTTGAAGTAATAATTCAGGCCCAGTTGTTCGCAGAGGTCCAGAATGACGTCCTGCACGCTCCCCCGGGCGATATGCGCCGTGATGCGCCCCAGCGAGTCGACCTGCAGTTCGTTCTGCGAGAACTGGCGGCGGCGCGTATACGACGGTCCCGGAGCCCCGCCCTCCAGCGCCGTGGCCTGCTCCCGGTAGAGGGTCCAGACCTCCGATGCATCCCTCTCGGCCGTAAGGCCGTTGACCGAGGCCAGCGTCTGCAAAGCACTGTCGAAAGGCATCGCCTGCACGTATCCCGAGATCTTATAGTCATAGAGCGGTTCCGGGACGATGATGTTCCGTCCCGAGAAGGTCGTGATCTTCTTTGCTACATCGATCAGCCGGTCGCCCCGCAGGTTATAGAACAGGGTCGTATCGGCGGCATTGTAGAAGACATCCGGGTCGGGCTGCGGCTGCGGAACAGGAGCGGCGGGAAAGACCGAGAGGATATTGCCCGTGGTCTCCACGTCGAGCCGATACTCCCGGCAGAGGAAGCGCACGAGGTCATCGACACGCGCCCGGGTGAAATTGCACGACACCGGTACGTTCTCGACGCTCCTCACGCTTAGATTGACGCCGCTCGCACGCGCAATGTTGCGCAAAAGCTCCGACAGCGGGAGTCGCCCGGTCGTAACGTCGACCGTGCGGGCGAACGTCGAGTCGCGCTCGACCAACGCCTCCAACTTGCGGTCGACGGCCTCAAAACGGGCCGTGTCGCTCTGGGCAGCACAATAGGCGGGGAATAGCAGAATCAGCAGGTAAAGGTATTTCATAGGCTAATAGTTCAGTAAGGGGATCAGTTCGTCGAGCGAGGTTTCGCCGCGCAGGAAAAGCCCCACGACGGCGTCTTTGAGCGAAGGAATGCCGCGGGCGGCAAGCAGCGGGGCGATGTCTGCAACCCCATTCCGTGCCGCAGCCGAAAGTTCATCGTCCATCGGAATCACCTCATACACCGCACGGCGGCCGCTGTAACCCGTATAGAAGCACCGTTCGCAGCCCACGGCCCCGAAGTGTGTTCCGGCATCGGGAACCAGTCGGCGCACCTCGTCCGTCGCTGCAGTTTCTCGTTTGCAATGCGGGCACAGCAGGCGCACCAACCGCTGCGCGACGGTCATCACCAGCGTATTGGCCACCAGATAGGGATGCACGCCCATGTCCGACAAACGCGCCACGGCGCCCCACGCCGTATTGGTGTGGATCGTTGAAAACAGCAGATGGCCCGTCAGCGACGAACGCACAGCCATCTGCGCCGTATCGGCATCGCGGATCTCACCCAGCATGATGATGTCCGGGTCCTGACGCAGGAACGTCCGCAGCGCACTGCCGAACGTCAGCCCGATCTCCTCCTTCAGCTGTGTCTGGTTGACTCCTTCGAGCGTATACTCGATAGGGTCCTCGATCGTCAGGATGTTTTCCGAAACAGCATTCAGCCGCCGCAGTGTGGCATAGAGCGTCGTGCTCTTGCCCGAGCCCGTCGGTCCGCAGATCAGCACCATGCCGAACGGCCGCGCGATCGAGCGGCAGTAATCGTCGTACTGGCGTTCGGAAAAGCCCAGGTTTTTCAGTTCCAGCAATTCCACATGGCGCGTCAAGAGGCGCAGCACCACCTTCTCGCCGTAGATCGTCGGAAGCGTCGAAACGCGCACGTCGAACTTGTTCCCGTCGCGGTCGTAGAGGATACGTCCGTCCTGCGGAAGTCGCTTTTCGGAGATGTCGAGGTTTGCGAGGATTTTGATCTGGTTCACGAGCGGCGCATACTGCGTCCGTTCAACGACGTAGCGTTCCGCCAGCTTGCCGTCGATGCGCAGCCGTACCCGGCAACGCTCCTCATAGGGTTCGATATGGATGTCGCTGGCGTAGTCACGGAATGCCTCGCCGATAAGCGACATCAGGAAGCCCTGGCCCGACGAAATATCCGTCAGGCGGCCGGCGGCCGGGGTTTTGGAGGCCGTATCCGGACGATAATATTGCAGCAGGAGCCGTTGCAGTTCCTCCCCGGCGATCGGGTCGACCGAAACTTTCCAGCCATAGAGTACCTCCAGTTCCGTACAGGCATCGCCGTAATCCCGGCCTTCGATTCCATAGCAGTAGACCTCCGCATCCTGCCTGCGAACCGGGACAAGTTGGTATTCGCCGGCCTCGGAAGCGGTCAGGAGCTGGATGACCTCGGTAGGGATGGTGCGCGTTAGTTCCATAGCCCGAAAGTTTTACACAAGGCATAAATGCCGAGTACAACAGCCATTATTCCTGCGAAAGGAATCGTTTCGGAGCGTTTCACCGTCCACCAGGCCAAGGCCGCGAGGCAGGAGACAAGCAGGAAACGTACATAGGAACCGGGAACGAACAACGGAACGATCGCGATCATCATGACGACGTCCCCCAGTCCGAAACTCTGCTCAAAGAAGGTCCGGATCGGCCGATGGCAAAGCCATTGGTATCCCAGCATGGCCCCGCTGAAGATTACGAGAATGCCTGCATTGACACCTGTATGCAACGACATCGTCCGAAATCCAAAAGAGGTCCATCCAACCACGATGACCGCACCACAGAGAACTGCTAGCCATCCGACCGATACGCACCGCATTCGGAAATCGGTGTATACGAGCGGTATTGCCGGAATCAGCAATAGCAGATAAGGCCAATGGGGAGGCATGGGGTCAGTCTTTGATGGTTTCTTTCAACTCCTTGTCCTGGTTGATTTCCCAGACATTGTAAGTCCCGTCGCCATCGAAATCCACAACGGCGGTAGCCGTAGCCCGAAAACCGTGTTCTGTAGCCTCCACGATCTCGATCAGGTAGTTCGCCTGACCTCCGTCCGTGACCAGCTTCGACTGTTCGAAACCCAGTTCGTCCAGCGATGGTGAATAACGCGAATAGGTATAGAAGTTACTCTTCTGGAGCGTATGCAGGTAAGTCAGTTGCTGCTGGGCCTCGGTGGCTTTCGCACGCGAGATCAAAGGCATCAGGTTCGGAAGCGCAATCAGCACCAGAATACCGATGATGACCAGCACGACCAAAAGTTCGGGAAGCGAAAAAGCGCGAAGGGAAAATTTCGAATTGCGTAACTTCTGAGACATAAGCGATTGGTTTGTGATACAACAAAGTTATATGAACCAACGCAGTGTAGATATCCGGAAAGCGAGCTTTTTATCGACGACAAGCCATCTGTATATATCTGATAATCAGATCTACCCATTGACAGATTTATCGACAACATGTTACGATTGCTCACACGGAGTTCAGAAAGTGCGACCTGACTCTGACTGTCCATTCTCAAGTTTCTTCCGAATACGATGATATTTAGTATATAAATTACTGACCTTCTTAAGATTAAATATTACACAAAGTTCCCGTTGTGAGAATCCATGATCCCAAAGCATACACAAAAGCCTTTCATCTTCTTTCAAATTGGAAAACTGCTTGTCGGAAGTGTCGATTAGGTCGTAAGATTTCAATTCCCGAATATTTACTTTATCTTTGAACTTGTCGATAAAGACTACGGGTGATTCCGCATAGGTATAGCATAAATCCAACAGACTGCGGATAAAGCGAAGCTGGTCGGCAGAGCGATGCTGATAGGCGATTTTTTTCCGTCGCAGTTGCTTGTTTGAATACAGCAGCAAGACCAAAGCTAGTGCCGAAACAATACACACGCCAATCAGAAAATAGCCCCATGGTGAGAATTCGGAAAATGGCGCAATGTCAAGGGGATAGATCGCCGAAAACGACGGTAGGCCGTCCGGAATCTCCGGACTGCTCCGATTGAAATTGATAACGGCATCCATGAAGACGGAGTCGTTCAGAAATGAAATGTGCTTCATATCATTACTTTTGTAATACAGTATAAAGCACGAACCAAAACTCATCATTCTCCAAGGTGTCTCCAAATACCTAACAAATAGATAAGTCCGGTTCGTGCTGTTTTCACAACACCAACCATTGACTTGTCTAATCCTATTTGTTGGCTAAGGCTTTGGAGACTTAGGAGAATGGAATAAACAATGAAAAGCGCGTCTGCAACTTTGTATGTATTTTTCAGCGTTCTGTCTTCGGGTTTCTCGGCAGATTTTTGTATTCTTATAAACAAAGTTAAATAAAATTCAGCGATTGACAACAGTCTACTGAAGGATTTTCTACATCTGCCAGTAAATTTTGGCCCTACCGCTCCGGAATCCACTCCTGTTTCCCCGTCAATGGAAGCGAATCCTCGCATTTTAGCTCTGTGTAAAACACAGATAATCAACGTTGTGAACTTTTGTAAGAATCCGTATGCAATTATTTCACAGTATATGCTGAAAATCAATTCAATATACAAGTTTTGTCGTCGATAAATAGCTCCCTGAAAATATGGAATCAAGGCTTTGCAATATTAAATTTGTTCTTATGGGATCTATAGTCTCATCAATCATAAACCAGATAATCCCAGAAATAATGAACTCCAAATTATTGTACGGCCTTAATCCGACCTACAAAGGAAGAAAACAATCGCCCTTAGGAGATAGCCCATTGACCAAGTGATGTGTTTAATGTTCCAAAATTCAAATTAGGAGTATGAATCAATTTCTTAGCAAATGCCGTGATAAATATTAAAATGAATTCCCAATGAAGAAAGTACTTTTCCTGTTCCAGATCGTTCTGGTTAATGTGGCTTTTGCCCAACTTCGTAATGGATTGGATGATATCATTATACCATCCCCAACTGTTGCAGAATTAGCAAAATATACAGCAATTCCTGTAGGTCATTATACAGGAGTTGCCAATATTACTATACCCCTCGCTGAATTGATTTGCGGGAACCTGAAAGTTCCTATATACTTGAGTTATCATAGTGGAGGGATTCGGGTAGATCAGATCGCCTCGGAAGTGGGGCTTGGATGGAGCCTCAATGCCGGAGGGGCAATTGGGCAAACCGTCATCGGGGCAAATGATATAAGCAGCGTGCGTAAAATCATAACAATCGAAGATATAGAAGGTAAAACCTTCCCAACAATGGATCAAGCCTATGGTTACTTTGATTCTACAGGAACCAGTAAGACTGTGGATAACGAACCTGACTTATTCCATTATAATTTCCTAAATTATACCGGACAGTTTCTTATAGACGAAAATAAAGCATTCCATAACCTACGTGGCAAGAAAGATATTCTATTCAAAATAGGCAACTATGAAACTTTGTATGCTTACGATCTTTATGGCACAAAATTCACTTTTGATATCCATGAGTACACTCATTATCTTACATGTTTATATAGCTCTAATATACAAGGTACTCCAGTACAAACGACTGCGCCGTTCTCTAAAAACGACATAACAGCTTATAAACTGAGGCGCATTACATCCAATGATGAAAAACATACAATTGACTTTTTATATACAGACGGTAATTTTTCCTATGAGAATAATTTTTCGGGGTATTTGATCTATGACCTAAAGGAACAAACATGGAGTTCCATCGCCAACCTTACGAGATCTACTATTCAAAACAATGTTAAGAATCTGACTCGAATTACTGCTAGCAACGGAGCTTATTTTACTTTCCAATATGCAACCCAAGAACGAAAAGACCTACCAGGGGCTAATGCATTAGAGGTTATCCGACAATATGACACTCAAGGGCAGTTAATTAAATCATGGACATTACAATACGATTATTTTGAGTCCAAGGCAAAGGATCCGACACAACATAGTTTGAATTATCGACTTAAACTAACGTCTGTTACAGAATCAGGATTAACGGGCGAACAGGGCAAAATTTATAAGTTAAGTTATTATGGCGATGGCTCTGATGAGCCGCAAATGCCTCCTCGAAATTCTTTCTGTTGTGATTCATGGGGATATTGCAATGCCAATACAACCTCCTATTATAACCCTATAGCCTGGCTATTTCCTCGAATGGATCAAGGTTACTCATTCACAGATCAACAAAAATTAATACTTTATAACCCTATAAATAAAACCGAATTATATACTAAACCGGCCGGAATCTTTTCTTCTGGAGGAAATAAATACGTTAATCCTCAATATGTAAAGACATATTCACTCAAGGCAATTACCTATCCAACCGGAGGTGCATCTGAATTTATCTACGAATCAAATGATTATAGCTATTTAGGATCTTCCGACATGGGATATAAATTAGTTTCTGGAGGCCAAAGGATCAAAGAAATTCGACACTATGACCCTCAAAGTATGTACCCTCCTCTAATTCAAAAATACACTTATGAACTCCCTAATGGAAGAAGTTCCGGGGCCCTACTTGCAGAACCAAATCACTTAACCTCTCAGTTTTTCCTCGAACCCATCAATAATAGCACAGGAAAGACTGTACTAATTAATTATCTAAAACTATGTTCTGGATCTTTTTCTCCGTTGTACTCATTCGGCGGTGACTTCATTGGATATTCTCAGGTTACAGAAACTACGGGAGATGGAACCATAATTTATAACTATTATTCCCCTAAAGAGTTTCCTATGGAATATAAGACTCATTTTTTGCAGTATGTTGGAGTTTCAGGCGGAGTTTTTCCAACTTATGAGTTAGTTCCACATTGCAATTTCGCAAATAGCCCTAATCCTGAAATTTACAGTTCATCATTGGGTATAGAGTCACTTATCGATCCGTTTAAGAGTGGATTTCAAAGTAAAGTCTATGGAAGAGGACTGATCAAACAAGAACGAATCTTAGATGCTAATGGGAATATATTAAAGCAGAAAGAGTATAATTATGATTTTATCGATCTGAGGAGAATCTCCGGAATGATTTATGATCCAGCAGAATACTCCAATATAAATGGAGTATCAAGCATACCTTGTATAACATTTAACTGTTATAATCTTCCAACCGGACGAGCTGATTTGAAATCTACAATAACCACTGATTATTTTGGAGACAAAGCTATTTCTATTGAAGAAAAATTCAGGTATAATTCGTATAACCTTATAGACAGAGTTACATACAAAATGTCGAATACAGATTCCATAACAACAATTATCCGATATCCGCAAGATTTCAATGTATCCCCTTATTCTAACATGCATCTCAAAAAAATGATCAATTATCCGATTGAGGTTGTAAAAAAAAGAAACAGCAAAGTCATAAATGCAAAACTTACGACGTATATTTCTGGAACAAATACTTATGTTCCTTGGCAAAAGTATTCGCTCAAATTCATTAACCCTCCGACAGCAGACCAGTTTTATACCGGGACAACCAATAATTACGGGATCGCGGATCTTAGTGTAATCAAGTACGACGATAAGAATAATCCTATTGAAGTAATAGATAAAAATGGGTTAAAAAAAGTATATTTATGGGGATACGATAAAGAAAGACTTGTTGCTGTCATATCAAATGTTTCTTACGATCAAATCATTCAATTACTACCAAATCTGGATACTATTCTGACCAATAAAACATTTGATCCCTCTGCAATAGATGCTTTGAGATCAAAACTTCAGAATGCTGAAATAACTACGTATACATATATCCGGGATGGATTGATGGAAACAAGTCGAGACCCTCGTGGAATGTCAACAAAATATGTATATGACAATCAAGGCAGATTATCAACGGTAAAAGATGATAAAGGAAACCCTCTCTTCAAGTATGATTATCAATATCGTAATCGGTAATTATTTGAAACTAAAAAATGCATGTGAATTTAATAATAACGTATATGAAACACGTATTATCTTGTTTAGTTGCCTTGTTGGCACTATTCCCAGTGATGGGTGCTGAGGAATCCCTAGATTTCGATCTGCAAGTATCCCCATATGGAGGGACATACGTTATCCCATTGCATGCCGGGGAGCAATATATCAGTCATTCTGAAATATTTGGGCAGGTGGTATCTATAGTTTTTACAAATAGTATAGAACATAATTTGGCTTGGTGCGCCAAGATAACCTTTAAAGAAAATACGACTGGGACCAATTTAACGACAAACTTAATCATAAAATACAAAAATACGGCAGGCAAACAATTTGAACTCAAAGGAAGATACAGCCAAAATCGCCAATCGGTCATCCCCGGAGGAATTTCCCCTACAGGAAATCCAAACGTCAGCGCGGGACAAGCTCCACCTAACCTGTATAATGCCATGTCTCCGATATATACCCAGGGATTAACAGCCGTATTCATTTGGCAAATGGCGCCAATTAATAAAAACTTGTGGCAGGATATTCCTGGAACAAATCAAGCAAGTTATCAACCTCCTGTCCTATACAACAGCACTCGGTACCGGAGAGGTGTTAAAGTTTCGGCATATCCTGATATAGCATATTCTAATGAAATTCAGTGCCTCGTATCGACGGTTCTGTCTAGTGGCATAATCGCCAAAGACCAAACAATTGATTTTGGTGAATCATGCAATATAGAAAGTTATGAAGAAGCTCAAGGAGTTGATTTTGCATATCAATGGCAATGGGACTATGGAGAAGGATGGCAAACAATTCCGGGAGAAACGAAAGAAACATTGGAAACTGCCATGCTGGAACAGGATACGAAATTCAGGCGGTTAGCCGTATCCAATTCATTCACGGCATATTCGAATATCATACAAGTATCCGTAGGACTTTTCGGTGGTCAAATCGAACATTTTAGGTGGAGCCTCGATACAGATATTGTTATAGGAGCCAATGCCCCTTGCAAAGGTGGTAATCTTGATTTCACATACCAATGGCAATTCTATGATGGCAGTGAATGGCAAAATATTCCAGGACAAACAACAGAAACGTACACATGCCCACCTCTAACTACAAAGAAAATAATCAGACGTATGGTCAAGTGTGGACAAAAAGAAACTTATTCCACAGAATGCACTATTATGCCTTTCAGCGAGTTCCGTGGTAATTTTATAATTACTCAAACAGCAACGGCGCCGGCCGCTACTGATGCTGATTACATTAGTGATATTGCTTATTTCGACGGTCTAGGCAGACATGAAATGTCGGTAAGCAAGGGGGCCTCGGCCAATGGAGGTGACGTGATAAAGCCAACCTATTACGATCATGCTGGCCGTGACAATGCTCGTGAATATCTTCCCTTTGTGAGAAATGATGCTACAGGAGATTATCTTCCCGATGTTTTCGAGTATCAACGGGCCTACTTTGCAAAAGTGTATCCCGGTGATGAATCATACGCTTTTCAAGAAACGATATTTGAGCCGTCAGAACTTGATCGCCCGCTAGCAGCCTACAATGCTGGTAGTATTTTCCACAATAAAAATAAGAAGACTCGATTTGATTACGATACGAATTCTGCATCAGATCGTGTTTTCCATCTAAAGTTTAATGCCAATGGAGCATTGGATGTCTTGGGTTTTATTCCTGATAACACGTTATATCGAAATATAGTAGAAAATGAAGATGGCGGTATGATAATCAATTTCACCGATCAACTCGGTCGTAAAATCTTAGAGCGAACTATTGATCGTCATAACAATTCCAGTTCAATGGATACGTATTATGTTTATGATGATAGAGACAGACTTTGCATAGTGATCAGTCCCCGAGGTTCAACCGTGCTTCGTTCCGGGCAACATCATGCATTGGGAGAAGAATTGATTGATAAATATTGTTATTATTATTTGCATGACGAAGCCAGCAGAATTGTAGAGCGTAAGCTCCCCGGCAAGGGTATTGAATATCTGATTTATGACAAGGGAGACCGATTGGTAATGAGCCAAGACGGAAACCAGCGCAAACAACAGGAATGGACATACTATGTCTATGATAATTTCAATCGACTTATATCTACGAGCCTCGTCAAACAGCAGATAACACTATCTCGACAGGATATTCAAAATAGGTATAATGCCGTAGAGTTCAATAATTCATATCCAACACTAGGAGGTAGTCCGAATAAATACAAACCTTTTGCCGACAATGCATTCGTCTTACTGACTATTCTTTCAGAAAGTAGATACGGTAATAGCGATACATCTTTTACAATCCCGGATTATTTAGACCCGGAGCCCATTGCGGGAATCATAAGTATCGATGTAATAGACAATCGAATGACTGGATTAAAAAGTTACGACAAAATAGCGATTACAGATGCTTCGGGGAACAGCGTCGTTAACTATGTCGAAAGAGCTTATTACTACGATTATCAGGGCCGTTTGGTTCAATGCCAGGAATTTTGCGATGTATGGTCGTCGTGCTGTTCTTACAAGTATGATTTTCGAGGGAATTTGCTGGCGAGTATCACATCACAACGGATGGCCGCAGCGGATTCGGAAGACGTGCTGGAATATCAGTTTGCTTACGACACGCGGGGACGCCTTCTCTCGCAAAACGTGACGCTCAATGGCAGCACTCCTGCAAAGATCACCTATTCGTACGATGAACTGGGGCGTCTGGCGGTGACCAACTACGGCGAAGGTGTACACATCCAGAGCGTGACACAGAACTATGACTTACGCAACTGGTTGACAGAACAGTCCTGCAACGCATTCAGCATGTTATTACGCTATCACAATCCGCAACAGGCTGCGACGACTCCCTCTTATACAGGCAACATCACCGAATGGACATTCCGGCACGGTTCCGATCCGCAGACTACCTATGCCTTCTCTTACGACGCCCTTTCGCGTCTGACTGCCAGTCGGCAATATGAGAACGGTATTGTCAGCGAGCAGTTTGTCGAGAAAGGGATCACCTACGACCATAATGGGAACATCCTCACCTTGCAACGGACTGCGAGCGGAACTTTAGCGGACGATCTTACGTATACCTATGCCGGAAATCAATTGGCCGCGCTGTCCGGAAGTGTTTCCGCAAGCTTCGTCTACGACGCCAACGGAAATATGATCCAGGACGGAGCAAATGATTTGGGAATCTCATATAACACGCTGAATTTGATTGAAAAAGTCGATCGCAATGGTATTACTTTGGCAAAATATTCGTATCTTGCTGATGGTACGAAGTTTTCGGCAATAGATACCGACGGAAATGGATTGATATACCTAGGTTCTTTGGTATATAGAAAACAGAATGGAAACTTATCATTGGAGAGTGCCGGGTTCAACGGCGGCCGATTCATAGTAACAAATAATCGAGTTGAACCACATTACTTCCTGACGGATCATCTGGGGAGTACCCGGACAATTGTTAACGGTGACGGCGAGGTGATCGAGCAGAACGACTATTATCCATTCGGTATGCGGTGGAGTGATTCCGATTCACAGCTATCCGACAACCGTTACCGCTACAACGGCAAGGAAGAACAATCGTTTGTAGGCAATCCCTATATCGATTACGGAGCTCGAATGTATGATCCCAAATTCCGGCTCGGCTGGAATGCTTCCGATCCTTTGGCGGAGAAGTATTATCCAATATCTCCATATGTATTCTGTGCAAATAATCCCATACGATATATAGATCCCGATGGGAAAGATGTATGGGAGTTCGATGACCAAGGCAACGTAGTAAGCCACACTAAAACCCAAGAACACGATGCTTTTTATATGGTTAGTCAGGTAGACGGTGTTTGGCAAAAAACAGGAAAGGAAATAATTTTTGACTACGGAACTGTAACAGGTTACAGAAGACCAACAAGAAAGATAAGCGATGGGAAAGGAGGGGCAACCACTCAGCAATACACGATCTTTGAGATGAAAGGAGACAATAATGCTACTAAATTATTTGAATTTATGACTAATCCGGGCACTACAGCGAATGTTGAATGGACTCATGCCAAAGTAGGTACCGAAAGCTCTGAACGCAATATTGTAGGTACATCGCATAATCAATCGTCAACTGCTATAGGCGGTTATGCCTTGAATACAGGTTATACGCTTCGAGAAGTTAATCACAATCATCCGAGCGGGGTTCCGTTGCCTTCGGGAGGAGACATGGCAAACGCGGGAAACTATATAGGTAAGTTTCCTAATGTAAGATTAAATATTTATGTTCCTTCATCCGGATATTCTCCGTATAATGGTAGTGGGACTCTCGATAGTAGAATAACCAAAATGTCAAACGGGAGCTATATTTTGCCAGATGGACGACATGTAAAAATACGATAATATGAAAAAAGTAGTATTGGGATTGCTGTTTTGTTGGGCGTTTTATCCAAATTTGTATGCCCAAAAAGATGGAATTGAAAGAGATTCTTTGCCTGTATTTGTTGTTAAAGATCAAGAATTAGCCTCTATTATGGATGATTTTATTGATAAAGCGCGAGAATTTGAAAATCATCCTGCGGCCGTATTTAATATTTCTATCACTCTGTGTGATGTTGGCTTAACGGATGAGATACGTTTATGGCTGAATTTAAGAGAGCAATGCGAATTCTCGGACTCCTTGATTTTGTATAAAAATCCTCATTCTCATCAAGCTTTTATACTACATCGGAATGTGTTGTTTCGTGCCAACATCGACTCTTATGCCAATTCATTTAATTATCACCTATTAACAAAAATGCTGAAAGTACTGCCGAAGAAACAAAGTATTTATCTTGCCAATCCTCCTTCTGGTTACTATGACCTAAATCTAAATGGCGGAGATCCTATGAAAGATACTCTTTTGGAGTCATTCCACGAATATGACGGAACGAAATGGTATCATGGAATTAGGGAGATTGTGGATGATCCGCCGTTTATCGAAATCTTTGATGAATAAGAAAATAATGATAGAATGTACAACGGGTACCCACACAGGGGCCCGTTTTGCATTACGTTATCATACTGGTTTGGACGAAATGACACTTGGCGCCATAGTAACGCGGACGATCTTTCATATAGCTATACCGGAAACCAACTTACCTCATTGTCAGGAACCACAACCGGGTCATATTCCTATGACCTGCATGGGAATATGACTCATGATGGAGCTAATGATCTTGATCTGAGTTATAATTACTTGAATTTGATTGAAAAAGTCGATCGCAATGGTATTACTTTGGCAAAATATTCGTATCTTGCTGATGGTACGAAGTTTTCGGCAATAGATACCGACGGAAATGGATTGATATACCTAGGTTCTTTGGTATATAGAAAACAGAATGGAAACTTATCATTGGAGAGTGCCGGGTTCAACGGCGGCCGATTCATAGTAACAAATAATCGAGTTGAACCACATTACTTCCTGACGGATCATCTGGGGAGTACCCGGACAATTGTTAACGGTGACGGCGAGGTGATCGAGCAGAACGACTATTATCCATTCGGTATGCGGTGGAGTGATTCCGATTCACAGCTATCCGACAACCGTTACCGCTACAACGGCAAGGAAGAACAATCGTTTGTAGGCAATCCCTATATCGATTACGGAGCTCGAATGTATGATCCCAAATTCCGGCTCGGCTGGAATGCTTCCGATCCTTTAGCGGAGAAGTATTATCCAATCAGTCCATATGCATTCTGTGCCAACAATCCGATTAAATATATTGATTCCGATGGACGTGATGTATGGGAAATCAATCAGCTCGGAGAAATTATCAACCGGATTAGAGACAAGACACAAGATGCTTTCTTTATAGTCACCAAGGACGCAAACGGTAATTATCAACGGTCATTCACAGTAAATACAGATGGCATTAAAATATACAACACTATTTCTTTTGAGCATGGAACTATTGAATCTCAACGGACAATAGCGTTAAATTCCACTGATTCTTATGATATCTATAAAATAAGAGGTGATGATAACAGTACACAAATATTCGAGTTTTTGAGCCATAATACAATTGTTGAATGGTCACAAGCCAAGACTGGCATTACGGGCAATAATGGACTAAACTTTGTCACAACGACACACAGCATAAATTCGGAGGCAGGAATGTCTTATTTATACATGTGGCAATTGCAATATAGATACACAGTGAGAGAATTAAACCATAATCACCCAAGCAACACAGCGTATCCGTCAGGTTCTTTTGTCCATCCCAGAACAGGTAAAGGAATCGGCGAATGGGGAGACGTTGGTTTTGCTCGTAGAATAACAAATCACCGCTTGGCAAACAGATGGAACCTTATGACCTTTAATATCTATTTACCCAATAGCAAATCATATATAAATTTTGGTCCAAACTCAATTATAAGCGATTATGAAAAATAAATTTATCCTTGGGATTCTGTTTTCATTGTTGTCAACTGCATGTTATGCACAAAAGAATACTTTGTTCATTCCATTTGAAGTTGCACCGGAGAAGCATTCATTTGTTTTACCGGCACTGCAGGTTGACAGTATTTTTATTGAAAATCTGAATGCAGCACTATTCGATGAAAATGACCGTTGGTGGAAATCAGATAAATTAATTGGAGCGAATAAAGCCAATGGCCATTTTTATATTCATTTCGAGAAAACAGACAGTTTAGTATATAATATAGAGGTCAGTTTTTGGAATATGCCAGCAGAAAAATCAAGTGGTTTTTTCGAACATAATGACTACTTTTATTGGATAAGTGGTGAAATTCCACCCAATATCGTATTGGGAACAAAATCTAAAAAACATTTTTCCTACATGGAGGATCCTGCCATAATAGAAGACCCTCTAATGTGGCTTTTAATGTATGATGTCCGAATTGGCAACATTAAAGTCAAAAAGAAAATTTTTTGTTATAAATAATACTCGTTCATTCAGGCTATCAACTGTGGTGGAACGTAATGACTACTATCCATTCGGATTGAGATGGAATGAGGCAAACAGCATGCTGTCAGATAATCGTTATCGCTACAACGGAAAAGAGGAACAGTCATTCATAAAGGTTCCTTACATCGATTATGGAGCGAGAATGTATAATCCCAAATTCCGGCTCGGCTGGAATGCCTCCGATCCTTTGGCGGAGAAGTATTATCCAATCAGTACATATGCGTTCTGTGCAAATAATCCAGTAAAATTTGTAGATACAGATGGAAAAAATTACGACCTGCCGGAACTGCAGAATTAAATATGATACGTAATACAGTCCCCCAAGACTCTCGACAATATATTATACTGGATAAAAAAGGCTATATTGATCAAAGTCATCTTGAATTATATCAAGGCAATAGCCAAAATTACAATAATATAAAGGAAATAGTGGCATCAGATATCACCATGGAAGTGCGACTGGATGATAAATTTAATTTTGCAGATGAAAATGGGAAAATGGGCATTGCTACCATGTCATATTTTCCATATGATCCGTCGTATCCAGAAGATAAAGATGTTAACTGCAATATAACAAGCGGATTATCAACAGGGGAAACAGGTCTGTCTGGAAAAACACTATTTCCTGATAGGGTTGGGAAACAGAATTCTCCTTCAAACAATATCATCATTATTGTTAATAGTAAACTTTCCCCGATAGGAGCTGCTGAAACATATAGCCACGAAGCTAATGGACATGGTTTATTATATATTAGGAATGATCGAGATCATTTAGGAGCATCCCATAATATTATTAATCGAGATGGTAAATTTCAAGAAATAAATGACGAATTAAAAAATATGATTATTCAGTCTAGGCGAGAAACTATAAATAATATGCAATGAAATATCTGAAGTATATAATAGCAGGAATGCTTTTCTTCATGTCGTCCATTAATGGACATTGTCAAGAAAAGATATCTATAGAGACATATTCGTATGAATACCAGAATGAATTATCGAAAAACATAAAGATTTATTATTTTGAGATCAATAATATGTCAACAGATACTTATATGACATGGATTTCCGATGGGTTGATTGATAACTTGTCTGACAAACAATTGATTCGGGATTACTTTTTTAAACGCCGTGGTGATATTGCACTAGCATCATTAATGTACGAGTGCCTTGATTTCCCAAAACCGATTACAATTGGACTCAATTTTATCAAATCCATCGGTACTAATGAGAAGTTTACTTATTATATATTAGATCCATCAAAAGTGAATTATTATAAAGAAAGGATTGTTGTATTGAAACGAAAAGCTGTGGAAGACTATATAAAAACGACAATCCCCATCAATTATTTATGGCATAATAATTCGATTATACTAAGATAGTTAAGAGAAAGAGGCGGATTAGAACCTTGGCTCTTTTTTATTCAAGAGTTATGATTAAAAAACATTTTGTATAGATGTATAATCCCAAATTCCGGCTCGGCTGGAATGCCTCCGATCCTTTAGCGGAGAAGTATTATCCAATCAGTCCATATGCGTTCTGTGCCGGAAATCCAATCAACAATATTGACTGGAATGGCCAAGAAGTTATAGCGCTGACCTATGCTGCCCAACGAGCTATTTTAAATACATTGCCTCGAGATTTACAAAAGCATGTCGTTTTTAATCCCAATGGAACTATCAATAAGGTTTTGTTAAATTCAACTAAATCAAATAGTGGAAACTATGTTGCATTGTCTAGTCTTGTATATGATAAAAGAATATATGAAGTCATCGTAACAGATAAGATAGTATACAAAGATGAAAATGGGACACTTAATGAAAAAGGATTAGGAGACATTACACAGACTAATAATTATGTAGGTAGCTTTGGATTCAATACAGGAGAAGATGGATGGCAAGGTGTTACCCAAACACCCGGAGATGCTCCCAGAAAATATAATTCACCCGATGAAAATGTAAAAATTGTCATTAATAGTAACTTAAGTGAGAAAGGGCAAGCTCAAACTTTTGCACATGAAGGTTATGGACATTCTTATTTATATTCAAAAGGCATAGTGCATACACATCAATATATCAATACGGCCTTTGGATTTAAAGAGGGCAATCAAGTTTTATCTGAAGCTATTCGACAAGCAATCAAAGAAACTATTACAAATATGAACAACAAACCGAAGGAATCATGGGAAAAATGGTAATTGCTTTTTTTATTATTTTCAATATTTGGAATCTAAATGATAATTCGTTGACCCAATCAGAAGAAAAGATATTTTTCTATTTGGATGTTGATGAATTGCCCCAATTTAACAAAGGTAATGTATTCGAATATATATATAATAATATAGAATACCCCGATCAGATCGACATTCAAGGGAAAGTAATAGTTTCGTTTATCATAAACAAGGAAGGTAAAGTTGAGGATGTCAAATTAGAAAAAAAACTTTTCCCTCAATGCGATGAGCAAATACAGAAAATATTCTACTCTATGCCACCATGGATACCTGGTAAAAAGGGAGGTGTGAAGGTAAACACACTTTTGCTCGTGCCAATAAATTTTTCAATACAATGAAGATAGCAGTCAATAAGTTTTCCTATACAATGCGATGCCAAGAAATTATAAAATGTAAAACATTTTAATCATCCGAGCGGGGTTCCGTTGCCTTCGGGAGGAGACATGACAAACGCGGGAAACTATATAGGCATTATAGGGCATATGTATTTCCTTGAAATATTCTGCCTTATGTTAAACCGAAATAAATATATACTACTTATGATTTCAGAAAATCTATTATTTCATTGTGTCGGAGAATTAAATATCTCAAAAGCAAAAAACATCAATGCGCGTTGTCCCAAAGACGATATTGTTAATTGGTTATCCTTAAAAATAGGAAACCACAGATATAGTTTTGTTTATAAAATAATGTTTCCACAAGATGCACAATATAATTTCCCATTTGAAGTTCGAATGTCATTCTTAATGCCAGAAAAAATAGTTGAATTGGCAAAGAATAACGAGAAATATGTGGTATATAGGGGAGAAGAGATCATTGGATATGCGAAGATATTATCGAGGATACAATCCTAAAATATCAAATATTGACGAAGGATTTTGGAATGGCTATCGGATCGTATAATTATTTCTATTAATACTATTATTTTGATATTAAACCACAAAATCTTCTATTAACACAATTATTAAAAAGGATAGCCTTATCACCTCTTATGGCGGCATCGGAAATTTGGCTAATGATGTTATACTGGGAGCGGAATATTCAAATGATTATATGCTTGTAATAACTCCACTATTTTCTATGGAAAATAGAATAATTTTAGAGCAGAGATGCAATCTCGAACATATATGAAAACCCAATATTATTATATTACCACTTTAATTGTTTTCATAACCATCAGTATCATAGGATATATATGGTATCAAAATCGAAACACAGAATTCGTTTATTCCGATGAGTATTGTTATCAGAACGAAGATTTACCTTACTACCAAATGGAGAAACAGGCTGTTTTAAAAATATTGCCCTCCCCAAAAATAGATTATATGAGTATAGTAACGAATAATTCTACATTTTCTTGGGCCGGATATGTAAGAAAATACCATGATATATTACGAGAAACAGGAGATAGCCTTATGACTGTTAATATTGTTGAATGGGACCTTGATAACTCAAAGCGACCGAAACTTCAAATCGTTTTTATTGAACAAGATAGTTTGTGGATTGCAGATCAGGTTATCCAATGGCATCCAGACAAAGTCCTTTTTTCTACATCAATTTAGCGGAAGAGTTGAACGAGAAGGCATGACAACAAGATTGTTAGAGACTTGTTGTACTTCATTTCCTGATCGAATGGCTCTTTTACAACCACAAGCCGAAATTATGATACAAAATGACAATAAGATAATAAGCTTGTTCATATTATTTACCATTTAGTGTTCCCCAAAATAATCTTTGTCCATTATACCTGCCTAATATATAATAACCATGATGCATCCGAAAATAATAGATGCAATTAAAGAGTTTCAATCAAATGCTCCCATAGACAGAATTTGTGCTGTTTATTTTACCGATACAAATGACGGATTTACTATGCTAAAACAAGATACGATTATCTATTTGTCTTTTTTAGAAGAGCACCCGTTGATTAATGTAAATTACAAGGGTATATTGAACGTAGATTCTCTTTCGGTTGCAATTTTTGATAAAAACAGTTGTGGAAATAATTTTTATGACTCGACAAAACTTTCTCCTGTTTCGTTGAGTGACCTAAAAAAGACACCCGAACACGAAATTAAACCTGTCGCTGCTTGGGGAGTGCAGGCGGATAGTATAATAAGATGGGTAGCTCCATAATGACGCAAATCCCGAGACTTTGATTTGAGGATTTATGTGACAACGAGCTATATTGCTGTACTTCTTTTTATGCTTGGAGATAATTTGTCTGCCATATTCTTGCCTCTCCCAAATTATTAAGAGTAAAAGTAACATAAGATCGCTTTTTTAGACGAGATATTTAGGGGAGATTATAATCTCAACGGCAAAGCCGTATTTTCATCAGAAAAGTCCAAAATAATCAAGCTCTCCGGTATTTATTCCCAAGATAAAAGTCTATGAAAATATACACAGCCAGCGTCTGTTTAATAATTGCAATTATTAGTTTCGGATGCATTAATACCAATCCTAAAATAGCTGATAGGATATCTGCAACCAAAGATAGCATTTCGGCATTTAGTCCTGTAATTGATAAGGCGATTAGAGAGTGTCTTGATTATGTAGCCGAAATTGGAATTGATACGGTGAGCAGTAAAACACTTATTAATTTGATCTTTACAAATTCTGAAGAAAACAGGTATTTGATTGTTTATATGCAACCATTTTACGACAAAAGGAATGTCAAAGGATATATGAATTGGCAAAACTATACAGTTGCATATTATGGAGGCCGAAATACCTGTGCAGACGCTTTTATTGACAGGGAAAAGCTAATGGTTTTCACCGATTCTATACCCGGCTTTACGGATATAACTGAATACCCGCTTGACTATTATGATCCTTACGGAATAAAGTTTAAAATAAACACATAGCGGATTTGCAAATTTGGGCAAAGCGTAGCGAATTAGCTGGAATAGCGTTCGTTACGCTTTGTTTTTCTATTGGGCAGAGCCAACGAAATGCCACCTCGAAGCCAAACGGTGCAGAAGTTCAGTTACCACCTCATTACCCCCGTAACGGGTGCAGATTTCTTGCTAAAAGGTTCTTTTACTGCGTTTTGCGGCGATTTGCATAGCTGTCGGCAACTCACTATAAACTAATTTTGTAACCAAAAAAAGGAGTGAGTTATGCGAAGTACATTCAAGGTCTTATTTTACGTGAAGAAAGGCAGCGAGAAGCCTAACGGCAACCTGCCTTTGATGTGCCGCCT